>ERZ773242.1398-NODE-1398-length-23317-cov-3.190396_pt1 | contig 23317 bp, 20 predicted proteins | sample MGYA00511077_ERZ773242 | MGnify/ENA primary metagenome ERZ773242 (study PRJEB29015, sample SAMEA2737754) | human gut metagenome | biome: human gut; feature: human-associated habitat; material: faeces | place: China | collected 2012 ... | reverse complement strand
GTGATGCGCTTCGGGCTGGGTCTGGGCTGCGACGGCTTCCGGGTGGATATGGCGGCCAGTCTGGTGAAGAACGACCCGGACAGCCTCGGCACCATCGCCCTGTGGCAGAAAGTTCGCGCGTTTCTGGATGCGGAATTCCCGGAAGCGGCCATGGTCTCCGAGTGGGGCGAGCCGGAAAAGTCCCTGCGCGGGGGGTTCCATATGGACTTTCTGCTCCACTTCGGCCCCTCCCATTACAACGACCTGTTCCGGTGCGAGGAGCCTTATTTCTCCGACCGGGGCGTGGGCGACGCGTCGGCCTTCGTGGAAAAGTATCTGGAGAGCCGGGAGCGGGCAGGGAAGGACGGCCTGATCTGTATTCCCTCCGGCAACCACGACATGACCCGCCTCGCAAAGCACGTGGAGGGGGACGAGAAGAAGTTGGCCTTTGCCTTCCTGCTGACCATGCCCGGTGCGCCGTTCATTTACTACGGCGACGAGATTGGTATGCGCTACGTGGAGGGGCTGACCAGCGTGGAGGGCGGCTATGAGCGCACCGGCGCCCGCAGTCCCATGCAGTGGGATAACGGGGTGAACGCGGGCTTCAGCGCCGCGCCTACGGACAAGATTTACATTCGGCAGGACCCCGCGTCCGACCGTCCCACGGTTGCTGGGCAGCTGGATGATGAGGCATCTCTGCTGAATCACGTCCGCCGCCTGATTGAACTGCGGCAGGCGCACAGTGCCCTGCAAAGCCGGAGCGGGATCACCTTCGTCAGCGACGGCGCGCCGAAGCGGCCGCTGGTTTACAAGCGCGGAAACGACGAGGAAACGCTGCTGGTCGCCATCAATCCCTACCGGGAGGAAGTGTCCTTCCGGCTGGACAGGACGCTGGGCGGCGCGCTGTACACCTTCGGCGGCGAGGCCGCGCAGAAGGGAGAGGCGGTCACGCTGCCCCCGGTAAGCGCGGGCGTCTACGGGCTTAAATGAATTTCACTGCCCCGCCGAAAACCGGCGGGGCAGGAATTCCCGAAAAAGGGAAATTTACGCTTGACAAATCGGGTTTCCTGTAGTATTATAACCGGGCTGGACAGATAGCACCGTGATGGAGAAGTCGCGTAGCTGGCCGAGCGCGCACGATTGGAAATCGTGTATACCCCAAAAGGGTATCGAGGGTTCAAATCCCTCCTTCTCCGCCAACAAAAGTTCCGGGTTTTGCCTTCAAAACAGGCAGAACCCGGAACTTTTTCTTTATTTATGCAGATTCACAGAAAAATATTCCGGAAAAGAGGGGCACTATGTCGGGAAAATCCATTTTCATACAGGCAATCGGCCTTTAGCGGGGTGTTCATAAGACAGTTAAATTCAACAATCTGAAAACCATTGGTTTTCAAGGGACGGCGTGGCTTCGGTCACGCCGTTTCTTCTTTCAGAAGTTCCTCCAGAGGGATAAACCCGATGCCGTCATACTGGATGTGGATGTGCTGGGTACGCTTGCCATTGACCTTGACGGGGGCATCCACATAGATTGCTTTCACCAGTTCTCTCAGGGCATAGGGGTCAAGCTCCTCAATGCCTACATACTTGTGCGCTTTCTGGATGGACTTCTCAATGTTTTCGTTCTGTCGTTCCTGTACTTCCAAATCCTTCCGGAGCGTGATGACTTCCGCTTCCAACTGCTTCTGTTCTGCTTCGTAGGTCTGACTCATCATGTCAAAGCGTTCATCACTCAGCTTGCCCTTGGCGTTGTCCTCGTAAATCTTTATGAACAGCCGCTTCAGTTTCCGAACAGATTACACCGCCCTTGCGGGTGTAGTTGCTGTCCTCGCCGTAGTATTCGCTGTGGAGCTTTTCGCCGGAACGGTAGGCGGCTGCGGCAACGGCGGACTGTCCGGTGCTGCGCTTGATTTGGGTGACATGAAAATGAAATAGCGCGATAGTCAAGCCCTCCCTTGGCCATGGGCATGGATTGCTTCCGCAAGCAAAGTCTGAACCTCCGGCAGAGCAAAGACGGATTCTGCAAAAGCGTAGAACTCCACCTCCGTCAGTACCTTCACCGTGGGAGCAACACTCTCTACAACTGCGCCACGGGTGATGAGCCGATGGGTGCGCTTTCGCCGTTCGCCTTTCTCACAATAGGCAATGCGGTTTTCATACTGCTGCACTTTGTGTTGAAGCTGGATAAGCTGCCGTTCACAGGCGGCTTTCTCCGCTTCCAGTTGGGACAGGGATTTCTGTTTTGACATTTTGAATAACCTCCTAAAAGATTTGGATAAAAAATGACCGCCAGCATTACTGACGGTCTGCAAGGATAGCCGCATAGCGGCGCAAGGGAGCGCAGCCCCCTGTTCGGAACGCAGTGACGCAAAACACCCCGGACATTCAGGTGCCCGGGGCGTTCAGTCTCACAGAGCGCACATACGGGGAATACCCCGTATAGAAGTGCGCCCTTAGTATAATTACTAAGGGACTCAAGCGAAGGAATGAAGAGTTGCTGGTGGCCTGAACATCATACTGTTTTTACAAAATCCAGCATCCTGCAATGGCGATCACAACAAGGACGGTCAGAAGAAAGGCAAGGACTTTTCGGTACATGGTGTAAAACCTCCTTTTTGATTTCGCGCTTATCACGCATGGAACGGTAATGATTATGCTCTCTTCCTGTGATATTCCAGATACATCATGGGGATCAATATGACAGACAGCGTAAGATATAGCGGAATACTGACATCTAAAGTACGGAAAACCTTACCAAAGATGGTGAGAATATTGAAGGAACCCAGATTCTGATAGAATTCCAGCAAATGAGACGGCATGAGGCTCAGAATTTTATCCAACCAGTTTGCCATTCCCTCCAGGAAAGAGGGGAGGAATATCAGAATAAATGGGGTTGTCACCGCAAAGACAGTAGACTTTGTCTTGGCGGAGATCCACATGGTCAGGAACGTCAGGAACAGGTTGCCGATGTAGCCGGATATGAGAGCCAGCATCCAAGCTTGCCACATATTAAGATTATAGATACTTTTCCAGAGCTGCCACTGGATGACGCAGCTTGCGCCCTCGAAGCCGAGATAGCACAAGGTGAACAGGCTATAAATAAGCATGGCTCCCCAGTACAGGACTGTTACCAGCAGAAAACCTGCCTTTATCTTGGCAGAGGTAGCTTTATTCCTGCCACAAAGGGTGGAAAAATACACTGCATCCGCTTTCCATTTGAATTCGTTAGAAAAGATGCCAGCCAACAGAAAACCCAGAACCAGAATTCCCAGCGAAGGAATATATCCGGCGTTTTCCAGCAGCTGATGCCAGCCTTCGTGGTATGTGAAGTAGAAGGGAATCTCTAATTCCCTGTACTGCCCAATGATGTACTGCTTCTCCGATTCGGAATACTTGGAGTAAGCACCATCGGTTTCATCATAAAGCCAATTTCTCAGTAGTTTCTCACGGTTGGCGTAAAAGGTATCTTCATCGATGGCAGTGAGCCTGTCAGCGGTGTAATAATCGTACTCCCGAAAACCATTTGAATAGGACTCATTCAGAATTTTCCGGATGGGTGCGAAACCCTGTTTCCAGCTATACGCGATTTCATTCTGCTGCACAATATCTGACTTTGCTTCGGGTGTTGCATTGATCCTTTGATTTTCCTGAATCACTCTGCTCAACTTATTCTGATCAACCCAGCCTTCCCATTCCTTCTGGGCTTCGCGCAGTTTCTTGACAGCAGATGGGCCATATTCGCTCTCCCCCTGTTCATTCACCCACTTTACCTCCACATTCAATGCGCCAGTCGATGATAACCAACAGGACAGCGCCAAGACGGCAATGTACAATATCAGGGCGATCTTGCCACCAACGGAACCAAACACCTTTTTTAGTTCATACCGTACCATCGCTATCACCTGTCCTTTCTCCAAAATAACAGAGGAAAACATCCTCCAAAGTTGGTTCTACCCTGACGGCATCTTCTGCCGGTCGTCCCTTGGAAACGATTCGCAGTTCCGCACCTCCAGGAATCGTCTTCACGTTTGCAACTTTGTATGCCTTCAGACAGGCATCGATCCTGCTTTTGGGCACAGTACAGCTCCAAACCAGTTCTGGCATGGAGTCAATGAGTTCCTCAGCAGTGCCGGAAATGGCAAGGCAGCCGTCCTTCATCAGCAGAATGTCACCTGCGATATACTCAATGTCCGATACAATATGTGTGGACAGCAGCACGATTCGATCCTCTGAAAGCTCGCTGATCAGATTCCGAAACCGAATCCGCTCGCTGGGATCCAGACCGGCGGTAGGCTCGTCCAGAATTAGAATCTTGGGGTCGTTCAGCATTGCCTGGGCAATACCTGCCCGGCGCTTCATGCCGCCAGAAAGGGTTTTCATTTTCTTGTACCGGGCTTTCACTAGACCAACTTGCTTCAGCAGTTCCTTGACCCGCTGCTTTGCCACCGCAGGGCGTATACCTTTGAGGGTGGCAATGTACATCAGGTAGTCGTAGATGGAAAAGTCTGGATAGTACCCAAAATCCTGAGGAAGATATCCCAACAGATTCCGGTATCTGCCGTCCATGGCAAAAATGTCTTCTCCATCCCAGATAATTTGCCCGGATGTGGGCTTCATCAAGGTAGTAAGCATCCGCATCAGGGTGGTTTTACCAGCGCCGTTGACGCCAAGCAGACCATAGACGCCGCTGCGTAAATCATAGCTGAAATGGTCAACAGCTTTGAAGCCGTCAAATTCTTTTGTTAAGTCTCTAATTCTCAAATCCATAAAGGTTTCACCTCCATAATCGTTTGCCATTTCCTCTGTCCGCGATAGAGGGTATATCCCATGAAGAAAACAGATGCAGTCAGCAAAGATACCCACGCAGGAACAGAGATGGCATGGAAAACAGCATCATTCAGAACGAGCACTGACCAGGCTCCAGCCCAAAGGACACACAGAAGCAGGGAAAGTGCCTGAGAATTGATCCGCTTGCTGTAAAGGGTTCTGAAGCAGATGCAGCAGGTCACATTGAAGGGGAGCATAAACTGCGTAAGCATTTCCCAGAGCGTAATTCTGCAAAGCAGGGATGTTCCGGCATAGAAGGCTGACAGCAGCACCATATCTACCCCGGCAAAGAGGGTCAGCCGTGCCGCATAGATGGAACGAAGGGTATAAAATGTTGTACATTCGATTTCCAAAGCATCGCAACTTCGGTTTTTCCAGATTTCCGGATAAATCAGAATTACAAACAGCGATCCGGTAAGCCCCAGAATACGGCGCACGGTGAAGTCGGTTTCTGAGTTGTTAAGCAAGAAACATACAAAGGCAAGCAGCAGCCCTTGCATCAGCCACCAGCGTTTCTTGATGAACTTACTCTGCTGATACAGAAATTCTATGTGGGAAACGGTTTGTTCCGATTCCTCAGAAAGAAATGCTTCCTTGGAAACAGCAATGGTTTTCTGTATTTTGGATTCATCGCAGGTCACATCAAAACGAAAGAGTTCCTTCATTCAAAATCCTCCTTCCCTAAATAGATCGTCAATAATTCTTTTGCGCGTTTGATTCGGTACTTCACCAGCGGCAGACTGATCCCCAAAATTCTGGCAATTTCCTTTTGTCTGACTTCCTGAAAGAAATACAGGATGGTTACTTCCCGCAGTTCCTGTGGAAGACGTTCCAGAGCCATATGGACATCCATCCGTAAATCCAGGGACTCCATCAGGCAGACAGGATGCGCCGGCAGTTCCTCCATCGGCAGTTCTTCCGGCTTTCTGTAATAATCCCGGCACAGATTGCCCGCAATCACATACAGATAATTTGCAGCCTTCCCATAGTGCTGGTACTGATGGAGAGTGCGGAAGAACCGGGCAAAGGTTTCCTGGGTTAAGTCTTCTGCAAAGCCGGAGTCCTTGATATGTAGGTGACAGTAACGCAATATCTTTTGGTAATACTTCCGCACAAAAGATTCGATGGCCTGATCATCGCCATTTTGCATTCTGTGCAGGAGCAGGAAATCGCCGTCCATGTCTTTCCTCCTCTCCTGTAGATTAAAAGCGCTTTCAATTAGTATAACGAAGCAGAGCGGCAAAAAGATAGTCTGAGATGAAAAAATTTTACGCTGCGGCAAAGAGAATAGTATCTTTGCCGCAGTGCATCTTACTTCAATGGTTTATTTGCATGTGTCGGCACACTTCACTTCAACGCTGGTAGTATCGATATTGAATGCACAGCTTACAACTTTTTTCATGATAGCCTCCTTAGTGCAAATCCCGAAATGTGTTGTTTTCCTTTGCGAGTTTGCTTGCAGCTTCACGGCGTTCCTGGGAATAGGGAGCAGTCAGCCGGATGCTGATTCGCTCTTTTGCAATCTCGAACCACAGCCCACCCTGACCGTCATCGTCGGTCTGCCTGCAAAGTTCCGGGTATTCTTCTGCGAATGCCCTCAGTCGTTTTTTCAGCTTGGCATCGTGGGTGTAGATTTCTGCGGTGGGGTCTTTGGCGTTGTAGAACACCTCTGTGACCTTTTGTTTCTTCGTAAGTCCTGTTTTCATAAAAATCCTCCTGAATTTGAGATTTTTCTCGGCTCTTGAGCCGGGAAAATGGGGTGATTATCCGATGGGATTGCGTCAAACGATGCATAGTTCATTTGAAACACCCCCATCGTATTTTTGCTGATTTTACCGGGTCAAGACAGTTATTTTGTCAGCGTTGTCTCACGTTGCTTTGCGGGTTTGTATTCTGTCCGCTCCGAATGGAGAATCCGGTCAAGGAAAGCTCTGACTTTCTCTGGTGCCCGCTTGACTGCGGCGAGAAAGAGCATACCAGAGAACAAGCCCACTTCATCATAGCGGTTCGGACGCTTCCAGATGCGGGCATCCTTCCGAGCGGATGTCAGCTTTTGTTTCAAATCAGAAATCACGGCATCCGAAACAACACCTTTTCGGGCAAGTTGTTTCAAAGTCTCGCCCTCCTGTGGGGTCAGCTCTAATTTTCCGGTGAAGGTCTTTCTGCCCATGCTGTCAATCTCTGCAAGGGAGATAGCTGCTGTTTTCTGAATCCGGGTTTTCTGCTCGATCTTCTGTAGCTGCTGCTCTTTCTTTTCCACCTGCGCTTCCAGCATTTCCAGACGGGCGGATTCCTGCGCAACCTTGAACTGTGTCACGGTCAGATGTTCCTCGGTGCTGCCGCGTTCGCCGCGCTCCACATCGGTGTATCCGGCGGCGCGCATGGCGTTGAAGAAATCATCCTGAAGGACACTGTAGGATTTTTTCAGAATCGGTTTTCCTTTTGCGGTCAGAATGGGATTTCCGTTCTTGTCCAGAGAAGGCTGTGACTGCCACTTCTTACTGCTGCTGACCTGCATGATCGTTTCCTTCACGGTGCCAACCAGTGATTTGTCCTTGCAGCGCTTGCTCCAAAGAATCTGTTTTTCAACAACCGGGATGTACACAACATGGAGATGGTAGTGGTATACATCTTCTCCCAGAGCTTCGGACATAGCCCGGTTACGTTCGTCTGCGTGCATCACAGCGGAGAGGATGTACTGCTCACTACCTACAATATCCACGGTGGCCTTGTAGGCATCGGCATAGAACTGCTTGGCGAATTCGTAGCCGCCGTGATTGTAGAAGTAAGCGGAGTTCACATCAAAGACCAACTCGCCGTAGAGTTTGGCATCGTCTTTCAGACCACGGGTGGAGATCACACCTTCGGATTTCATCTGTTCAAACATGTCTGTGTAGCTGCCGGTGGGCGTTTTAAAATGGACATTGTAGAGAAGACGCTCCGGTACGATATCCGGGTTGGTATAGGATTCCTTTTCACGCTCGTTGTGTCGTTGCGCGTTGGTGATTTTGGAAGCGGTCAGATTTTGGTTTCGTGCTATGGTACGGTCAATCCCGTCGTTTCTTGCCATAGGGCTCCTTTCTGCTGATTTTTCAGCGGTGAGATTAGGAAAACGGAGAGAACGGCACTTTTTCAAAGTGTAATAACCCACTATGATACTTTCATCCGGGGGCTGCAAAGTATCGTGGGCTCTCCGAGGGGGAACGGGGAATGCGGCACTTGCGAGTGCCTCTGGGCGGCTTGCAGGTGGGATACAAACTGCAAATCCGCCCCGGACAGTGACCTTGCTGTTTCAGCAATATCACCGTCCTGTGTCTGAGAGAAGTCCGTTACATTCTCTCAGACAGTCCGCGATGCACTCTGCGGATTTCATCGTGGGGACGGGGGATGCGTGGGATGCGTGACGACTGTGTCGATGGTGACGATATTTTTGACACCGGGGGTGTCCCTAAAATATCGTCACGACCGTCACCATCGTCACGGCGAGGGTTGGATGCGCTTGAGAGAAACGATCCTCCCGGAATGGGTACGGGCATTCTGGTAAACGATTCCATACTCGTTTTCCAGCCTGCCTGTGTTCACATTGAGATACCGGGTCAAGGCGTTGGGCTTCATTTCCAGATTCAGAATCTGAACCAGCTCCGTTGCGGAGCCTGTCCACTCTGCGTCCAACCATTCGTGGAGTTTTTCCAGAATCGGGTCTGGCGGAACCTCACAGACTTCCGCTTCCGCATGGTCGAGTTCCCAGATCAGCCGCTCCCGGTCACGAACCAGATACAGCTTCTGCTCCCCTTGATCGCGCCCCACGATATCCAGCGTTGCGTTAAGGGAAGTTCCTCGTTCCTTTTGCAGCAGGAACGCACCGTCAGCACATCCCAGCAGCCCCGTGGTGCCGGAGATCATTTCAAACTTGTCGCTCGCGGGCTGCTTTCTGGTGTGATGTACCAGCAGCAGGCAGATTCCGTATTTGTCAGCAAACTGTTTCAGCTTGCCGACGATTTCATAATCGCTGGCATAGCTGTAAGACTCGCCGCTGATCTCCCGAACTTTTTGAAGGGTGTCCACGATTACCAATCGGGTGTCAGGATGCTCCTTGAGAAAAAGCTCCAACTGATCTTCCAGACCGTTACCGATCTGCTTTGCACAGGTGGCAAAGTGGAGATCCTCTGTGCAATCCACTCCGAACATCCGGAACATCCGATCTTGTAGCCGCTTGTAATCGTCCTCCAGAGCCAGATAGAGGACTGTGCTTTTGTGAACGGGATAATTCCACAGCGGTCGCCCGGTGCTGATGTGGTAGGCGAGCTGGGCAACCAGAAAAGACTTTCCAACCTTGGGCGCACCTGCAAGAAGATACGTTCCGGGGTAGAGCAGACCGTCGATGATCGGCGGTCTGCTGGGGTAGGCGGTTTCGTACAGTTCGTTTAGGGTCACGGTATGGAGGTAGGCGGGATTGGAAATTCGATCAAGCCTGCGCTGAATTTCCTGAAAATTTTCTTCGGAAATTTCATCCGGGTAATTGATTTCGGGAGTTTCACCTGATATAATGCCAGTAGTGGTATTGAGGATCGGCTGTTCCCCGTCTGCGCCAACAGGCGGAATCGGAACAGTCGTTTTTCTTTTTTCATCGACCATCCGTGTCCTCCTTCATTCCTTCCATGATTTTTGAGAGGAAGCGGATGACATCCAACAACTCGTCATCCGGGGCGGCACCGACTTCGATCCGCTGAAGCTGCGTGAGAATCTCCGCCATCTGATTCCGCAGGGCTTTGAACACCCTGGGGTTGCCCTGAACGACCACCTCCGTGTCCAGCAGACGCCGGGTGATATAGTCCTGCTTGGTCAGCCCGGAGAGCTGCACATAGCGTTCAATTTGAGCATCTTCCTCCGGCGATACCCGGAAAGCAACCGTCTTATTGCGCCAGCGATTATGCTCGTCTCTGTTCTTCAATGACATCCTAAATACCTCTTTCCATATCCAACTTATCCGCCATTTCTGTCTGCTTTGAAGGAAACAGATGCGCATAATTGTAGGTAATATCAATACTTTCGTGGCCGACCCGGTCGGCAATAGCAACCGCAGAAAAGCCTTGGTCGATCAAAAGGCTGATGTGGCTGTGCCGCAAATCGTGGATCCGGATGCGCTTTACGCCGGTTTCCTGACAGCCACGCTGCATTTCCCGATACAAATAGCTTTTCGTGACCGGGAACATCCTGTCATCCAGGCCAATGTCGTACTGCATCTTCAAATACTCCTGCATCTCATCTGCCAGAAAGCGTGGCATCGTAATTGTGCGATTGCTCTTTTCTGTTTTGGGCGGTGTAATGACGTCTTTCCCACCGGTGTGCTGAAATGTCTTGCTGATCGAGACTGTGCGTTTATCAAAGTCAAAATCCGCCGGGGTCAGCGCCAGCAGCTCCCCCTCACGGATGCCGCACCAGTACAACATCTCAAAAGCATAAAACGACAGTGGCTTGTCCATCATTGCATCAATGAATTGCAGATACTCCTCCTTGGTCCAGAAAGCCATTTCACGATTTTTCTTCTTGCCCATACTCCCGGCTTTCTTGCAGGGATTTTCATTCAGATTGTAGTACCTGACGGCGTGATTGAAAATTGCGCTGATCTGGTTCTGGATGCTTTTGAGATACACCGGTGAGTAGGGCGCCCCGTCCTTGTCACGATAGTTGATTAGCTCATTCTGCCACCGAACGATCTGCTGCGGGGTGATGCTGCTCATTTTGAGTTTTCCAAAATAGGGGAGCAGTTTGGTACGGATGATGTGCTCCTTGCTCTCCCAAGTGCTGTCCTTGATGCGGCTGCGCCGATCCTCCTCATAATGCTCCACAAAGCTTCGGAAGGTCATATCCAAGTCGGAACCCAATTTGTTAAGCTGTTCCCGCTCCCAGCTTTGTGCCTCTCGTTTTGTCTGAAAGCCACGCTTCTGGGATTGCTTTCGTTCTCCGTTCCAATCTGTGTACCGATAAATGACCCGCCAAGTGTTGGTTTTTGGTTCCTTATAAACTGCCAATGCGATTACTCCTTTCTCTCTGCACCGTAACAGGTGCGTTCCATAAAATATTGCTTGTTGACTCGCCCTGAAATCGTGAGAAAGCCTTTGTTTTTCAGTTCTTCATTCAGCTTCTGGACGATCTTGTAGGCATAGGACTTGGAAACGCCCAATTCCTGTGCTACTTCCTCCACTCTCATAAAGCTCGTGTTCTCCATTTCATCACCCCTTTCGTTTGGTTATAGTTCTCTTGTTTAGTGTCGGAGAACTTTCTGGCCGCCTTCCGATTTGCCCGAGCGGGTACGCCATTACCGTGACGCACGACGGATATTCTGTTGTCTACAAATAACTTAACGCTATTTGCTACAGTCATTATACTAAGCGAATTTGCTATTGTCAAGAGGTTTGCAGAAAAATATTTAACTTTTTTGCTATTGTTATCTTGACACATATTAAATTTATATGCTATACTGATTGTACAGTATCAAAACGAGGAGCGTAATCGCTATGGCAATCGGTGAGAGAATTCGGTTCTTCCGCAATTTGCGGGGAATGACACAAAAATACTTAGGGCAGGTGGTCGGTTTCCCGGAAAAGACCGCCGACATCCGTATGGCGCAGTATGAATCCGGCAGCAGAACACCCAAGGCGGAGCTGACGGAAAGCCTTGCCGGTGCGCTGGGTGTCTCGCCGCTGGCGCTGTCCGTGCCGGACATTGACAGCTATCTTGGCTTGATGCACACCCTGTTCACCTTGGAGGATCGCTACGGCCTGACGGTGGAAACAGGCGAGAACGGAGTTTCTCTGCGTGTTGATCCCCGGAAGGGGAAGGACGCCGCCGAGCTTTCCGAAATGCTTACTGCGTGGGCACAGCAGGCGGAAAAACTTCGCAACGGCGAAATCAACCGGGAGGACTACGACAAGTGGCGCTATAACTACCCGAAATATGACGAAACCTCCGGCTATGTGCAAGTCCCGTCCCAGCAGCTCAGCGATGCGATGGTGGAGGCGTTCAAAGACCGGCTGAAGAACGACTAAACGGGGGAATTTATGACAGACTGGAAAAAATCTTTTTTGGAATCTTCTGTATTGGGACAATCAACAAACAAGTGCTGTCCACCGGAAGTGATAATAAAGTGCATTGAATTGGCATACTCAGATATGATGACGGCTGGTCGTTATTACAGCGCTTCTTTTCTGAATGACAAAAAGGAAATTTGCTCTGCTACAAACAGTGCCATTACCGAATCAAATTTTGTGTTTTCAAGAAAAATCATTAAAGATATTTCGTTGTTGTTTTGTGATAATACTATAGGCAATGACAATCATTATGTAACTGGGTTTGGACTCGCTCAAAAACTCATAAATATGACTTTCAAATATCTATATGTTTTTAGTGATTTGATATTTGTAGACAAAGCTATTCCTGATTTTTCATCGTGTGATTGCCCTCTTGACAGTATTATTATTAAAAAAGCGCATATTAAGGATTGCATTTGGAGCAAGCTTACTGAGCAACAATATCTGGAATGTCAAGCAAAAATAACAGAACTACTAAATGCAAATTCTTTAGATTTAGAGTTATCAAAGCTTGGCAATCTAGCTTATGACTTTATTAATTGGTAATCGGCAATAATACACGATAAAACAAAAAGAGCTATCTGACTTCTCTAACAGAAATCAGATAGCTCTTTATTCTTGGATAATCTAAAATGTTGTCATTTTGTTGTCACGGGGCAATTCCGTAACCCAAAAGTCCAGCATTTGCAAGGCTTTTTGGCCTTTCGGGAATTATTCCCACTCGATGGTGGCGGGGGGCTTATCGGTGACGTCGTAGAGCACTCGGTTGACCGATTTGACCTCGGTTGTTATTCGGCGTGAAATGCTGCGGATAAGTGAAATGGGGAGGTCTGCCCATTCGGCGGTCATGTAGTCGGTGGTGTTTACGGCGCGCAGGGCAATGGTATATTCAAAGGTTCTGTGGCCGCCGCGGACGCCCGTGGTGCGGGTTTCGGGAATTATGGCAAAATACTGCCCGATTTTTTTCGAATATCCCGCTTTTTCGATCTCCTCGCAGAATATTGCATCGGCTTCTCTGAGCACATCGAGGCGTTCCTTGGTTATTATTCCGACGCATCGAACGGCAAGCCCGGGGCCGGGGAAGGGCTGACGATTGACAATATAATCGGGAAGACCGAGCTCGGCCGCAAGCCGGCGAACCTCGTCCTTGAAGAGCATTTTAAGCGGCTCGACAAGCCCTTTGAAGCTAATGTTTTCGGGCAGACCGCCGACGTTGTGGTGGCTTTTGACCATTTTCCCGCCGACCGTGCCCGACTCGATGATGTCGGGATAAATCGTTCCCTGGGCGAGATATTCGGCGTCACCGAATTTGGCGGCTTCGGACTCGAAAACCCGGATGAATTCTTCTCCGATTATTTTACGCTTTTTCTCGGGGTCGGAAACGCCCACAAGCTTGAAAAGAAACTTGGTTTCGGCATTGACGCGTACAAATGTCAAATCACGGTCCTTAAAGGCGGCTTCGATTTGATCGCCCTCATTTTTACGCATGAGACCGGTGTCGACAAATATACAGATGAGCCTGTCGCCGACGGCCTTGGAAAGCAGCGCCGCAAGCACCGAGGAGTCGACTCCGCCCGAAAGACCGAGCAGCACCTTGCCATCTCCGACCTGCTCGCGGATTTGCTCGACGCTTTCGTCTATAAAGGCCTTTACCGACCAATCGCCGGAAAATTCGCAGGTGTTTTTAAGAAACGTGTTAAGGCAGTTTTTGCCCTTGCCGCCCGACAGCGCTTCCACCGAAATTCCCGCGCCCTGTCCGACCTCGAGAACAGGAACTCCCAATTCGTCGACCCACGAAAGCTTTTCGCGGTGAATGAGCGGAATGTCGCTGAAGGAGCCGGTGATGATAATGCCCTTGGGCTCGGCCGCCTTAAGCTTTTCGGGCGTGATGTTCGCGGGGAGCACCTCGCAGAACACATCGCATTCTCTGACTCTCCGTGCCACCGTTTGAGCCTGAGGGCCTCCCACGGTCAGCACAACCATTTTTTCGTGTTTCATATTTTATCCTCCGTTTTGGCATTATCTTCAAGTTTGTTTACAAGTTCCTTGTCCGGTGTGACGAAAGCGGTGTTGTAATTTTCATATACCACAAGCCCGAAAGGTGCGCCCGACGGCTTTTTGACACGGCGGACGGGGCAGAAATCCACCGCAACGCCTTGGCTTTCCGACGCCTTTGAAAATGTGGCGGCAACGGTCGCCGCCTCGGTCATGGTTCTGTCGGGAACGGGCGCGCCGCCGGATTTTATTATGACATGGCTGCCGGCATTGTCCTTGACATGGAACCAAATATCGTTTTTCTCCGAGTCCTTAAGGGTCAGCCTGTCGTTTTGACGGTTGTTTCTTCCGGCAAGAATGACAAAGCCGTCGGAGGAAACAAGCTTTATGGGCGGAAGGGGCTTTTCTTTGACCTTTTTGCCCGATTTTGCTTTTATAAATCCCGATTCGGCAAGCTCGCTGCGGATTTCGGACAGCTCGGCCGAGCTTTTCGCCCTGGACAGCTCGTCAAAAACGCTGTCGATATATTTAAGGTCCTCCTCGCCCTTTTCGATAAAGCCCTCAAGAAGCTGCAAGGCGGTGCAGGCCTTGCGATATTCCTTGAAATACTTCTGGGCGTTTTGAGCGGGGGAAAGCGCGGGGTTCAGGGGAATGGTTATCTGCTTGAGCTCGGGCGAATAATAGTCGGTGACGGTGCAGCAGACGTCTCCCGTGCGTATTGTGTGGATGTTGGCCTTTATAAGCTCGCCGTATTTTCTTTTAAAATCGCTGTTCCGAGCCTTTTCGAGCTCGGCCTTGCGGATGTTTATTTTTTTTGCAATGCGCGACGACGCGTTTGAAAGCTGTTTCAAAAGATCTTGGGAAAGAAGATGCATACGCGCCTTTTGCTCCCGCTCGGCATAATAGAAGTCGAGCGCTTTTGAAAGCGTGTCGAATTTTATTTCTTCGGCCTTGCCCTCATATTGACAAATGGGCATATAACAGAAATCAAAGGGCTTGCCTCCTCCGTCCTTTAAAACAACGGGGCTGCATTTCCCGGAGCCGCAGATGTCGCCGATTTCGCAGAGTTTTTTCTTCAGCCTGTCCTTTTGTATGCTTCCGAATTCCGAGGGGGGCAGCGGTCTGCCGTCGGTCACATCGTGCTCGATTTCTCGGCAGACGAGTGGGCAAAAGCCCTGCATATTTTTTATAAGCGCCGAGGTCAGATCTTGCTCGTCGGAATTTATAAGCTTACGGCAAATGTCGTCGGAATCTGTTTTCGTTATGTCCAAACGGTCGGCGGCAGGGGGGAGGGAATAGGAGGCGCCGGGCATGAGAATTCTAGCGGTGTCGGATGCGTCGGTCCGCCGCACGGCGTCGATTACTTTGCCGTTTTCGTCAAGCAGAATAATGTTGGAGCGTCTGCCCATGACCTCGCAGGCGAGGGTGAGCTTAATGCGGTCGCCGAGCTCGTTTGAGGCGTCGAATTCAAGAAAGACCACCCGCTCAAGTCCCGGCTGGGTCACCGCGCAAAGCTTTGCGCCCACAAGGCGCTTGCGAAGCAGCATACAGAGCATGGGAGGAGAGGCCGGGTTTTCAATTGCGGCGTCGGTCAGCTGAATTCGGGCGCCGGAGGGGTCGGCCGAAATGAGCAGCTTTCCCGTAAAGCTGCGGCCTCTCATGTTGAGCACGCAGACGTTCTTTGTCGGCTGAAAAACCTTGTCCACCCGCGCGCCGATGAGAAGAGGCGAAAGCTCCTTTATCATGCAGTTTAAAAATACTCCGTCAAAGGCCATTTTTCACCTTCTCCTTTCCCGAATTCGGTTACAAAGGGATTATACCACACCGAACATAAGAATACAACGAAAAAAAGCTTTGCAATTGAATATAATTTGGTATATAATAAATTAGGTAATGCATACTCAAAAGCCGAAAGGAAGGTTTTGGTTTGGAAAAAAAATATTCCGTTTCCCTTTCAAAGATAATAGGGGAATTTGCTCTTGAACAGCTTTATATGCCCTGCGACCCGGCCGATCTTTATGTCACAACGTCGGACATAAACCGCCCGGGACTTCAGCTTGCGGGCTTTTTCGAGTTTTTTGACAACGACCGCGTTCAGATCATCGGACGCAACGAGACGACATATTTGCAGGAAAGCGACGAAAAGCTCAGGTTTGAGCGGGTCAAGGAGCTTATTTCCCGCAAGCCGCCCGCCGTCATAATAACGAGAGGAATCGAGCCTCTCGGCGAAATGACCGAAATGGCAAAGGAATATAAGGTTCCGATTTTGCGGACAAACGACACCACGTCGTCCTTCATTTCGGCGCTTATTTCCTTTTTGAATGTTGAGCTTGCCCCGAGAATAACCCGTCACGGCGTTCTCGTGGAGGTATACGGCGAGGGTGTGCTCATGCTCGGGGAAAGCGGCGTCGGTAAAAGCGAAACCGCCATTGAGCTTATAAAGCGCGGCCACCGTCTCATCGCCGACGACGCTGTGGAAATACGCCGTGTATCGTCCAAGACTTTGGTCGGTTCTTCTCCCGATAACATCCGTCATTTTATCGAGCTCAGAGGTATCGGAATCATAAACGCCCGCCGTATATTCGGTATCGGTTCGGTCAAAATGACCGAGAAGATCGACCTTGTGGTCAATCTCGAGCAATGGGATCAGAACAAGGTTTACGACCGCATGGGAGTCGAGAGCGAAAAGACAAAAATACTCGGTCTTGACATAACCTCGGTAACCATTCCGGTAAAGCCCGGACGAAATCTTGCGGTTATAATCGAGGTTGCGGCCATGAACAACCGTCAGAAAAAAATGGGATATAACGCGGCCAAGGAACTGCTTCACAAGCTGGGGCTTGAAAGCGAGCTTCCAAAGGAAGAGGAAAAGACCGTTTGGCCGGAAATTTAGGAGGAATAAAATGTATCATATAGGAATAGATTTAGGCGGCACCAACATAGCCGTCGGAGTGACAGACGACGATTTTAACATTATCGGCAGGGGAAGAAAGAGAACTCCCGTCGGCGCCGAGTCGGACGAAATAATAAGCGAAATGGCCGCCGCCGCAAAAATGGCGGTGGAAAATGCGGGACTTCAAATGTCGGACATTGCCGACGTGGGAATCGCCGCGCCGGGAACCATCAACTCCGAAACCGGATATATCGAGTATTCCAACAACATTAAATTTAAAAACTATCCCGCCGTGCAAAAGCTTAAGGAGCTGCTTGGCGCGGACAAGTGCTATATCGCCAACGACGCCAACGCCGCCGCCTACGGCGAGCTGCTTGCCGGAGCGGGAAAGGGCTGCAAAGACTTTGTGGCCGTCACCCTCGGAACCGGTGTGGGCAGCGGAATCATTCTCGACGGCAAAATTCTCACCGGCTCCAATTTTGCGGGCGGAGAAATCGGCCATTCCTACATAATTGCAGGCGGCGAAAAATGCAGCTGCGGCAACTGCGGATGCTGGGAAGCCTATGCTTCGGCAAGCGCCCTTAAAAGGCAGACCGCCGAGGCCATGAAGGCTCATCCCGAGTCGGCCATGTGGAAAATCGCGGGGAGTCTCGAGGGCGTCGACGGACGCACCGCCTTTGACGCCATGCGTAAAAACGACGAGGCCGGCAAAGAGGTCGTGGATAACTATATTCGCTATGTTTCCATCGGCATAGTAAATGTCATCAACATTTTCCAGCCCGAGTTTGTGTGCATCGGCGGAGGAATATGCAACGAGAAGGAGACTCTTCTTGCTCCCATAAGAGAGTTTGTCGACGCTCACGACTATAACCGCAATCCGAAGGTCAGAACCAAGATCTGCACCGCAATTCTCGGAAACGACGCCGGAATAATCGGCGCGGCGGGGCTGTTCAAGCTTGCATAAGTCTTTTAAAACCACGATTTGCGGGGTGTTTTATTTTGATAGATCTCGAACCACTGATTAAATACTGCGACGAGCATAGCTGCGCCTATGTAAAGGATGAGCCCATGTCGGCCCACACCACCTTTCGCATAGGCGGAAATGCCGACATTTTCGTTAAACCCGCCACCGAAGAGACCCTTCGGGGAGTGCTTTGCACCGTGAAGGAAAATGACATTCCCTCCTTTTTTCTCGGCGGCGGCTCGAACATTTTGGTCAGTGATTTCGGAATTCACGGGGCCGTCGTTCACACCGGGGGCTTTTCCGATCTTGCGCTGCTTGACGGCTGCGTCATAGAATGCGGAGCGGGTGTCAGGCTTTCAAAGCTTTGTTCCTTTGCTCTTGAAAATTCCCTCACCGGCTGCGAATTCGCCTGGGGTATTCCCGGGACGGTGGGCGGAGCGGTATTTATGAACGCGGGCGCCTACGGCGGAGAGATGAAGGACGTGCTGCTTTCGGTAAGGCACATGACTCCCGACGGAGAAATAGAAGAAGTTCCCGCCGAAAATCTTAAGCTCGGCTACCGCACAAGCGTTTATTCAAAAAACAACTGCATAATTCTCTCGGCAAAGCTCAGACTCCGTCCTGGGGATAAAGGCGAAATAAGAGAAAAAATGGACGACCTTATCGGCCGTCGAAAGGATAAACAGCCCATCGATATGCCCAGCGCCGGGAGCACCTTTAAGCGCCCCGAGGGCAACTTTGCCGGGACTCTTATAGAGCAATGTGGTCTTAAGGGGTTTTCAATCGGCGGAGCCATGGTAAGCGACAAGCACGCCGGGTTTATAGTCAACACGGGGGACGCCACCTGCAGCGAGGTGCTGCGTCTCATCGAAAAGGTAAAGGATACCGTGCTTGAAAAAAGCGGAGTTTTGCTCGAACCGGAGGTTCGGGTCATAAAATAAAGGAGGAAGTATGGATTTTGTAATTGTCACCGGCCTTTCGGGCTCGGGAAAATCAAAAGCGGTGGACGCCCTTGAGGATATAGGATTTTTCTGCGTCGACAATATGCCTCCTTCTTTTATAGAAAAGTTTTACGAGCTTTGCGCCGAGGAGGAAATGGAAAAGGTTGCCGTCGTGACCGATTCGCGGGGCGGTTACCTCTTTCACAGTGTGTCCAAAACCCTCGACATTCTGGACGGAAAAAATATAGATTATAAAATCATGTTTTTCGAGTGCTCCGACGAGGTGCTTTACAAACGCTATAAAGAAACAAGAAGAAAGCACCCTCTTTCCGACGACTGCGAGGGCTCGGTTATGGCCTCGGTCAAAAAAGAAAGGGAAATGCTCGAAACCTTAAGGGGACGCGCCGATTATATAATCGACACGACCCAGCTTTCCCCCGCCCAGCTCAAGGAGCGCATAAGCGATATTTTTCTCGGCGATTCGGTCAAGGGCCTTCGCATAACCTGTATGTCCTTCGGCTTCAAATACGGTGCGCCCACCGAGGCCGACATGGTTTTTGACGTGCGCTGCCTGCCCAATCCCTTTTACATCGACGAGCTGAGGGACAAGACCGGCCTTGACAGCGAGGTCTATGATTATGTTATGGAAAAGCCGGAGACCAAAGGCTTTGCCGACCGCCTTTTTGACATGATGGATTATCTTATTCCTCTTTACAGCGACGAGGGCAAAAGCTCCCTTGTGATCGCTATCGGCTGTACCGGCGGAAAACACCGCTCGGTCACCCTTGCCGAGGCTCTTGCCCGCCACATTTCCGAAAGCGGACTTAAGGCGGCCACCGTTCACCGCGACATTACAAAGGGCAGAAAATGAGCGAGCTGACCTTTTCGGGCAGGGTGAAAAAAGAGCTCTGTTCGGTAAAAAACATGAAGGACTGCTGTAAAAAGGCCGAGTGCTACGGCGCAATGCTTTTTTTCAGAACCTTCAGATATGACGAAATCGCCTTTAAAACCGAATATGATTTTTGTGCCGAGCGGTTTAAATCACTTGCGGGAGAGGTGCTTGACGCACCTTTGAAAATACAGCGCTCCCGCGCAAAAAACGGGCTCTACTCGGGTAAAATAGAAAAGGAGCTTTGCGGCGGAATATCGGAATTCTTTTTCCATTCCAAAAAAGACCCTTTTCTTTGCATAAACCGCGGAAATATCGACGGCGACTGCTGTGTGGCCGCCTTTATTCGAGGGGCGTTTCTGTCGGCGGGCAGCATTACGAGTCCCGAAAAGGAATATCACCTGGAGTTCAAGGTCGGATATAAACGCCTCGCAAACGACCTTGTGACCTTCATCGGCGACTATCTCACTCCGCCCAAAATCACCACGAGAAAATCGTCATATGTGGTTTATTATAAAGACAGCGCCGCCATTGAGGACATCATTGCCTTTATGGGCGGTCAGCTTTCGGCCATGGATTTTATGCAGGCCAAAATGCTCAAGGAAATGCGAAACAACGTCAACCGAACCACAAACTGTATAACCGCCAACATTTCCAAAACCCTGTCGGCCGTCAGCCGTCAGAAAAAAGCCATCGAAATAATAGAAAACGCCGGAGGTCTCGAACTTCTTCCGCCCTCTCTCTACGAGGTGGCGGTGCTCAGAAAGCAAAACGAGGACGCGTCTCTTTCCGAGCTGTGCGAAATGCTTGAGGAAAAATTGAGCCGTTCGGGACTTAATCACCGTCTTGAAAAAATAATACAGATCGCAGGTGATATTGAGGCGAAAAAATCCGAAAACAGGGACGAAAAATGAGAGAATTTGTTCATCTTCATTTGCATAGCGAATACAGCCTTCTTGACGGCGCCTGCCGTATAAGAGAGCTTGTTAGCTCTGTTAAAAACCTCGGACAGCGCGCTGTGGCCTTGACCGACCACGGCGTTATGTACGGGGTTATTGATTTTTATAAGGAATGTAAGGCTCAGGGTATAAAGCCCATAATCGGCTGCGAGGTTTATGTGGCAAAGGGCGATATGGAAAGCCGCCCGGCACGGGGGCAGTCGGCATATAATCACCTTATACTGCTGTGCAAAAGCAACGAGGGCTATAAAAATCTCATAAAGCTGGTGTCGGCTTCCTTTGCGCGGGGTTTTTATCAAAAGCCGAGGATTGACAAAAAGCTGCTCGAAAAACACAGCGAGGGACTGATTTGCCTTTCGGCCTGTCTTGCGGGCGAAATTCCTCAGCTGCTTTTAAACGGGGATTATGAGGGTGCCAAAGAGGCCGCTTTATGGTTTGAAAACCTTTTCGGCAAGGGCAATTATTATATTGAAATTCAGGATCACGGCATAGAGGAGCAAAAAACCGTGCTTCCGAGGCTTGTCAACCTTTCGAGGGAAACGGGAATTCCCCTTGTTGCCACAAACGACGTTCACTATATCCGACCCGACGACGCCTTCACCCAAAAGGTGCTTATTTGCATACAAACGGGAAGAACGGTGGATGACGAGGGAGGCCTTGAATTTTCTTCGGAGGAATTCTATCTTAAATCGGCCGACGAAATGTATGAGCTTTTTCCCGCCCTTTCCGATGCGGTGGAAAGAACGGCCGAAATTGCCGAAAAATGCAATGTGGAATTCGAATTCGGAAAGACAAAGCTGCCTCATTTTGAGGTGGAGGGCGACCATTTCGAATATCTTAAAGGACTTTGCGAAAAGGGTATGAGCCAGCTCTACGGCCCATCTCCCGCCCATTCGATTGTAGACCGCATGAACTATGAGCTTGATGTTATAAACAAAATGGGGTATGTGGATTATTACCTCATTGTCTACGACTTTATAAACTTCGCCAAAAGCCGCGGTATTCCCGTGGGTCCCGGAAGGGGCTCGGGCGCGGGAAGCCTTTGCGCCTATCTTTGCGGAATAACCGAGATAGATCCCATAAAATACAATCTGATTTTCGAGCGCTTTTTAAATCCCGAGCGGGTGAGTATGCCCGATTTTGACGTGGATTTTTGCTATGTCAGACGTGAGGAAGTCATAAAATATCTTGTGGAAAAATACGGCTTTGACCATGTGGCTCAAATCGTCACCTTCGGTACTCTTGCGGCAAGAGCGGCGGTGAGAGATGTGGGACGTGCCCTCGGGATGCCCTATTCCGCAGTAGACGGTGTGGCGAAAAAAATCCCCCAAAAGCACGGAATGTCTCTTAAGGAGGCTCTCGGCAGCTCTCCCGAGCTTTCAAAGCTTTACACCGAGGACGAGGATGTAAAACGGCTTATCGACGTTTCCATGAGGGTGGAGGGTATGCCCCGCCACGCCTCGACCCATGCCGCCGGAGTGGTTATAACAAGGGACACCGTCGACAGCTATGTCCCCCTTGCCAAAAGCGACGACGCCATGGTCACACAATTCACCATGACGGCTCTCGAGCAGCTCGGTCTGCTCAAAATCGACCTTTTGGGGCTTCGGACTCTGACGGTTATCGACGACGCCGAAAAAATGGTGAAAAAATCCGAGCCGAATTTTGACATAAAGGGCATTGATACCGACGATGCCGAGGTTTTCAGGTTAATTTCCTCGGGAAACACCGACGGCCTTTTTCAGCTTGAATCCACGGGCATGAAAAGTGTGCTTCAGCGCCTTCGTCCGAAGAGCCTTGAGGACATTATCGCCGTTATTTCCCTCTACCGTCCCGGTCCCATGGACTCGATAGGAAAATATATCGAAAACCGCCACAATCCCGGCGGAATAAAATATCCGACCCCGCAGCTTGCCCCCATTCTCGATGTGACCTACGGCTGCCTTGTCTATCAGGAACAGGTCATGCAGGTGTTCAGAGAGCTGGCGGGATATTCCTTCGGCCGCGCCGACGTGGTGCGCCGCGCCATGGCAAAGAAAAAGCAGGACGTTATGGAAAAAGAGCGGGAGACCTTTGTGGAGGGCTGTCTTAAAAACGGCATATCAAAGGAAATTTCGAATTCTCTTTTTGACGACATGACCTCCTTTGCCTCCTATGCCTTTAACAAATCCCATGCCGCCGCATATGCTCTTGTGGCCTATCGCACGGCCTATCTTAAATGTCATTATCCCGCCGAGTTTATGGCCGCGCTCATGTCGAGCACGGTAAACGACGCGCCGAAATATATCGCCGAATGCAGCCGCATGGGAATAAAGGTGCTGCCTCCCGACGTCAACATCAGCGAAAGGGACTTTTCGGTCAGGGAGGGCAAGGTGGTTTTCGGCCTGCTTGCCATTAAAAACCTCGGTATAAATATAATCGAGGCCATAATAAGAAACCGTCGGGAAAACGGTCCCTTCAAAAGCTTTTCCGATTTTTGCCGCCGCCTGCACGGGCGGGAGCTTAACAAAAAGGGTCTTGAAAGCTTAATAAAAAGCGGGGCGCTCGACTGCTTCGGAAACACCCGTGCTTCCATGCTCTCCTGCTATGAAAAGCTGCTTTCGGGCATCGCGGGGGACAGCCGCAGCAACATCGAAGGGCAAATGGGTCTTTTCGACAATGCCGAGCAAAACGGGGAATACTATAAAATGCCCGACCTTCCCGAGCTTTCAAAAGCCGAGCTTCTTAAAATGGAAAAGGAAACTACGGGTATATATATATCGGGACATCCCGTTTTGAAATA
>ERZ773242.1396-NODE-1396-length-23329-cov-6.997508_pt1 | contig 23329 bp, 20 predicted proteins | sample MGYA00511077_ERZ773242 | MGnify/ENA primary metagenome ERZ773242 (study PRJEB29015, sample SAMEA2737754) | human gut metagenome | biome: human gut; feature: human-associated habitat; material: faeces | place: China | collected 2012 ... | reverse complement strand
CTTTTCTTTCATGACTACATCTCCCTTTTACTGTTTTTCAAGTCGTTTCTCTTTCATATATTGTGCCATCTCATCAGAAATATTGTCGATCAGATAATTCTTACTGCTCTGACGTTTCTCATGCCATTGCTGGCGGATCTGATTTTCTGTAGCTTTTATTTCATCCCGAAGACCTCTGGCAGACATACGGTGGGCACCCTGTCCCATGATGATGATCTGCTCCAGTCCATCAGAGGTCGCCACCCGCACCCGGTGCTCCTTGGCCAGCGTGTGGGTCACCTTCTCAATATACATATCCGCTGTCTCGGCTTCTTTGGTGTATACCACGCTGATGCCATGGTGCCGTTCAATGCTGCCGGGATTGCCCTTTACCTTGTAGGCGTCAAAGACCAGGATCAGCTCACACTGTCGGTAGCCCTGGTAATTGCACAGGATCTGAATGAGCCGGTGCCGGGCGGCGTCCAGGTCGGTTTTCGCTAGCTCGGCCAGCTCCTCCCACGCAAAGATGATATTGTACCCATCCACCAGTAGGTATTCCGGCCCTTCGGGCAGGGGCGCCGCTTTCCCCGGCTTGGGGCTATTCCCGGTCGGCTTTGGGGTATGCAGCGCTTCGCCGCTCCGCCGCTTGATGGGCCCGTAGGTCATCTCAAAAATCCGCATCAGCTCTTTATCCTGCAAAAGGGAGCCCCGGTAGGCCTCGCTGCGCTGCCGGGTCACGGCCGGTTCCTCCGGCTCCTCGTCTGCCTTCAGCACATTCGTCTGGATATGCGCCATACCCGGTACCTCATCCCACCGCACGGTGTGTCCGGCCCCTCGGCTGCAAAAGACCGAATCCGCCGTATTCGCGGTATCGGCATTGCAGTCGTAGCCGTAGGCGGCTATTACTTCCTCCGGGCGGCGGCAGGGAGCGTAGCCATCCGGCTCCCAGCTCAGCCGTCCCCGTCCGCGGGTGTACCGCAGCACCTCAGCCGGGTAGTCCCGCAGGGCATCCAGCGCCGCCGTGCCCCGCAGGGTGGCGGTCTCCGGCAGCAGCTCCGGCGGCTCGGTCTCGGCCTCCCGCTGCTGCAAATCATTGAGTGCCCGCCCCAGCTGCTCGGCCGGCACCGTCAGGGTAAAGCGGCACCACGGCTCCAGAAGGATACTCTCCGCCATGCGCAGTCCCTGCCGCACCGCCCGGTAGGTCGCCTCCCGGAAATCCCCACCCTCGGTGTGCTTGGGGTGGGCGCGCCCGGCGATCAGCGTGATCTTCATATCGGTGATAGGGGAGCCGGTCAGTACTCCCTTGTGGGTCTTTTCGGTCAGATGGGTCAGGATCAGCCGCTGCCAGTTCAGGTCCAGCTTATCGGTGGGGCAGTCGCTTTCAAATCGCAGCCCACTGCCGCGGGGCAGCGGCTCCATCAGCAGGTGCACCTCGGCATAGTGGCGCAGCGGCTCATAGTGGCCAATGCCCTCCACCGGGGCGGCAATGGTCTCCTTGTAAAGAATGCTCCCTTCCTCAAAGCCGATGGCCAGTCCAAAGCGCTCCATGGCCACGCTATGCAAAATCTCCCGCTGGATCTCTCCCATCAGCCGCACCCGGATCTCCCGCTTCTGCTCCTCCCACTCCAGGTGGAGCTGCGGGTCCTCCTGCTCCAGCTGGCGCAGCTGTGCCAGTGCGGTATGGGGGTCGGTGCCCTCCGACAGCGTCACCCGGCAGCTTATCACCGGCTCCAGCAGGGGAGAGCTCCTCTCCTGCTCGGCGCCAAGACCTTCCCCGGCATAGCTTTGGCTCAGGCCGGTTACCGCGGCGATCGTTCCGGCCGGGACCTCCTCCACCGCCTGGTATTTGGCCCCGTTATACAGCCGTATTTGGGTGATCTTCTCCCCGCCCGGCAGGGCCAAGCGGACCTTCAGCGTACCGCCGGTCACCTTCAGGTGGGTCAGCCGGCTGCCCTGCGCGTCGGTCGAAATTTTATACACTTTTGCCGCGAAGTCCGGCAAATAGGCCGGGGCCAGGGTCAGTCGGTCCAGCCCCTCCAGCAGCTCGGCAATGCCCTCCTGCCGCAGCGCCGCCCCCCAAAAGCAGGGGAACCATGCCCGCCGGGCAAGGGCGGCAGCCAAATTTGTTTCGGTCAGTGTTCCGCTTTCCAGGTATTCCGCCATCAGCCGCTCATCGCACAGCGCCAGTGCTTCCTCATCGGTATCATGGGGCAGGCAGGCGGGGGAGAGCTTCCTTTGCAGCTCCTCCAGAATAAGCGCGCGGTCAGCGCCCGGCTGATCCATCTTGTTCACAAAAATAAAAGTGGGGATGCGGTACCGTTCCAGCAGGCGCCACAGCGTTTCGGTGTGGGCCTGCACGCCGTCCGTCCCGCTGATGATAAGCAGCGCATAATCCAGCACCGAAAGGGTACGCTCCATCTCCGCGCCAAAGTCAGCGTGTCCGGGGGTATCCAGCAGGGTTAGGGCAGTATGGGGCAGGGTCAGCCTTGCCTCCTTGGCAAATATGGTAATGCCCCGGTTGCGCTCCAGCGCATGGGTGTCCAGAAAGGCATCCCCGTGATCCACCCGCCCGGCCTGCCGCAGCGCCCCGGCCCCCACCAGCATGGCTTCGGTCAGGGTGGTCTTGCCGCTGTCCACATGGGCCACCAGTCCCAGCGTGATATTCTTCTGTGCCATGGCGGTGCCCCCCTTTCCGTTATCGTTCCATTCGCTTTCGTAAAATCAGTCGTTCTCCTGCTGCGCGGCGCTCAGCTTCCGCAGATACCGGATCCCCTCGGTAAGAAAGGCCTCCCGGTCAAAGGCCGCGTTGCCGATGGATTCCTGCACGATGATGCCATCGCAGACCAAAAGCAGCAGCCAAGTCAAAAAATCGGCCGGCAGCGCGGTGCGCTCAGCTATCTTCCCACGGATCAATCCCTGAAAGTTCTGATACAGGGTGGTCAGGTTCTGGCGCAGAGTCTCATTGCCCAGCTGGGCGTCCGCCAGCAGCTGCAGGCGCAGTCCGGCAGAGGCAATATCCCGCTCCGCTACATACCGCACCAGCCGGTTCAGGCTGGTGTCCTTCTCTTTGTTCTCAGTCCAGCGAATCAGATCCTCCCACTGTTCATCCAAAAAACGCTGGGTGATATCCAGAAAAACCTCATTTTTGGTTTTGTAGTGGTAGTACAGCGTCCCCTTGGAGATCCCGGCCGCCGCCGCGATCTCCGCCAGCGAGATCTCCGCCAGCGCGGTTGTCTTGAGCAGCTCGGTGGTGGCCTGCAATATCTTTTCCTTGATGTTATCCTTTCTCGGTGCGGCCATATGCCAGCTCCTTTCCTGTTTCTACCCCGAATTGTACCATGAAAGCGGACGGCTGTCCATCCTGCCCGGCGGTGTAAAATTTGCGGAAATTTTCTCTCACCCGTCCCTTTGCCGTCTTGACATCTCTCCCGGCAGGCGCTATCATTTGGGTATAGAGTCGGTCGTTTGGCCGACACGAACAGGAGGTGCCGGAAAATGGACATCCGCAGGATAAACCGGCGGCTGAAAAAACGCTTTGGCCCGGCGGTAACGGCCACGCTTTCGGAGGGAAATATTGTCCTCAGCGGTCGACTGCCCACTTGGGAGAAAGTGATAGAGGCCTGTTCTCTGGCAGCCGAAAAATACAGTACCACCCATGTGGTCAATGATATCCGCTGCGATGAGGCAGGGGAGCAGCCCATCCGCATGCCCACTCTGCGGGATACCGCGCTGGAAGGCAGAAAGCCGGATGTCCTTATTATCGGCGGGGGCATTTCTGGGGCCTCCATTGCCCGGGAGCTTTCCAAGTGGCAGCTGGATATCCTGCTGGTGGAAAAGGAAGCCGATCTGGCATTGCAGGCTTCCGGCCGCAATGACGGCGAGGTCCACCCCGGCATCGATCTTTCCCGCGGCTCTCTCAAGCACCACTATGTCCGCCGAGGAAATGCCATGTACGATCAGCTCTGCCGGGAGCTCGATGTTCCCTTTAAGCGGGTGGGGCAGTATGTCTGCTTCGAAAAGGCCTGGCTTAAGCCCCTCATTGCCCTCTATTGCCGCGTCCGTAAAAATCGGGATGGCATCGCCGATACCGAGCTCATCTCCGGGGAGGAGCTGCGCCGCCGGGAGCCCGATCTTCGTTTTGCCTTCGCCATCTCCAATCCGTCCTCTGGCTGTGTTTGCCCCTATGGGCTCACCATCGCCTATGCCGAAAACGCCGTGCAGAACGGTGCCGAGGTCTCGCTGAATACCGCCGTGCTGGGCATGGAGGTACAGGATGGCAAAATACATAGCGTCACCACCAACCGCGGCACCGTTTATCCCGCGTTGGTCATCAATGCCGCCGGCGTCTTCGCGGAGGAGATCGCCGCTATGGCGAGGGACCGCTTCTTCTCCATCCATCCTCGCCGCGGCACCAATTCCATCCTGGATAAAAAGGCCGGGGTCTATATGCACACCATCGCCTCCGTCATGGATATTGCCCGGAACACTCACCACTCCAAAGGTGGCGGCATTCTGCATACCGTCCACGATAACCTGCTGGTTGGCCCCGATGCCATAGAAACTTGGGAAAAAGAGAATACCGAAACCCACCGGGAAAGCATCGACCATGTGTTCCAAAAGCAGCAGCGCACCATGCACACCCTTTCCCAGGGGGATATCATTACCTACTTTACCGGGGTGCGCGCCCCCACATTCGAAGAGGACTTCATCATCGAAATGGGCCGCAAAACCGGCAACATTCTGCACTGTGCCGGTATCCAGTCTCCAGGGCTTACCACTGCCCCGGCCGTCGCGCTGGATATTGAAAAAATGGCGGTCGATTATCTTTCCACGCTTAAACCGGTGGAAAAGAACGAAAACTACGATCCCATCCGCCATGGCCCGCCCGTCCTGCGGGAAATGGATGATGAAGGCCGGGCAGCGTTGATTCGACAGAACCCTGATTACGGCATCATCATCTGCCGCTGCGAGGAGGTAAGCAAGGGCGAGATCCTAGATGCCCTGCGTTCACCCATCCCGGTTCCCACGGTGGATGGCATCAAAAAGCGGGTGCGGCCCGGCATGGGCCGCTGCCAGGGCGGGTTCTGCTCGCCGCTGGTCACTCAGATCATCGCCGAATACCTGGACTGCCCATTGGAGGAGGTCAGAAAATCCTCTGAGCAAGCGGTCATCACCTATGGCAAAACCAAATGACGAAGGAGGGAGAAAGCATGCTTACCGTTGATGTTCTGGTCATCGGCGGGGGACCGGCCGGGCTGGCCGCGGCTATTGCTGCCCACCAAAACGACGCCCAGGTTCTTCTCATCGAGCGGGAAGCCCGCCTGGGCGGTATCCTCAAACAGTGCATCCACGATGGCTTTGGCCTGGTGCGGTATGGGGAAAAGCTCTCCGGCCCGGAATACGCCGGCCGCTTCACCGATGAATTTCATGCCCTGGGGCTGCAAGCGAGGACCCTCACCTTCGTCACCCACATCCAAAAGACCGTTGAGGGTTTTGCCGTCACCCTGGTAAACCGGGATGGAGTGGAAACGGTGGCCGCCAAAGCGCTGGTGCTGGCCACCGGCTGCCGGGAGAGGACTGCCAAGCAGGTCTCCATCCATGGCACCCGCCCGGCCGGGGTCTTTACTGCCGGGTGTGCCCAGCATTTTACCAACCTGCTGGGTCAGCTGCCCACCCGGAAGTGCGTCATCCTCGGCAGCGGGGATATCGGTCTTATCATGGCCCGCCGCCTTACGCTGGAGGGCGCCCAGGTGCTGGGCGTCTACGAGGCCAAATCCACCCCCTCCGGGCTCACCCGCAATATCCACCAGTGCCTGCATGATTACAATATCCCGCTTTATCTCTCCCATACCGTCACCCGCGTTTTTGGGCAGGATCGACTGACTGCGGTGGAAATTTCCCAGGTGGATGAGTGCATGGTTCCCATCCCCGGCACCGAACAGATCGTGGAATGCGATGCCCTCATCCTTTCGGTCGGGCTCATCCCGGAGAACGAGCTGGCCGAGGGCCTTGGCGCGGCCATCGATCCCAAAACCAAAGGTCCCATCTGCGATGCCGGGCTGATGACCTCGGTCCCCGGTGTATTCTCCTGCGGCAATGCCCTGCATGTCAATGACCTGGTGGACTATGTCTCCGAAAGCGGAGAAGCCGCCGGAAAAAGCGCGGCCCGGTACCGTCCGGGGCAGCAAAGAACCCTCATTCCCATCATGGCGGGGGAGGGGCTGCTGTATGCTGTGCCCCAGCGGCTGGATGTTGCAGCCGACCGTTCCGCCGTGACTGTCTACTTCCGCAGCCGGGAAAACCTGGGCCCCTGCCGCCTTGTCATTACAGCCGATGGCCGGGAAATATACACCCGCCGGTACCCCTTCCTCCGCCCGCCGGAGATGGAACGGCTGGAGCTGGATCTTTCCGCCCAGGCGCTGACCGCGGCTTCGCAGATCAAACTGGAAATTGAGGTGATGGAGCATGACTGAGCTGACCTGCATCGTCTGTCCCCGGGGCTGCACCCTGCGCATCGAAGAGCGGGACGGCCGTTTTACCGTCACCGGCAATGCCTGTAAACGGGGGGAACAGTTCGCCACGGCCGAGATGACCTGCCCCACCCGCACCCTCTGCACCACGGTGCGCACCGTTTTTCCGGAGGTCCCGGTCATCAGTGTACGCACCTCGGCCGAAATACCCAAGGATAAAATTTTCGATGTCATGCGGGAAATTAACCGCGCCCGTGTGACCCGCCCGATGAAGCGGGGAGAAGCGGTGCTGCCCAATGTGCTGGGCTTGGGGGTGGATATCATCATCACCACCGGCCTGCTGGAAGAGAAAACCGAAAAGGAGAATGACCATGAGCAATAAACCGTACAAAGGCTTCGAGCCCAAGTGGCTGCTGACTCCCGCCCCGGCGGGCAGCTATCGTTCCATCTTCCGCTGGGGCGATCCCGAGTTTTTCAAGTACCCCAAGGAATCCCTCTACAAGATGATGAAGGAAACCTTCCATATGACCGATGAGGACTTCCGGGACTACACCGATGATATCGGCTTTGATCAGGTCTCTCTCCCGGATCACCCCTCTCGCATCGCCCCGGAGCACCTGGAGGCGCTGAAAAAGATCGTCGGGAAGGAATTTGTCACCACCGGGGATTACGAAAGGCTTTCGGTGGCCTATGGCTGCACCGGCTACGATCTTCTGCGTCTGCGGCACAAGCAGATCGACAGCCTGCCGGATGTGGTGGTCTACCCCGATACCACCGAGCAGGTAGAAGAGCTTGTCCATTATGCGGCGGAGCATAAGCTCCCGCTGTATGTCTACGGCGGCGGCAGCTCCGTTACCCGCGGCGTGGAGCCCATCAAGGGCGGCATCTCGCTGGATATGCGAAAGCGCTTCAATAAGATCCTCAGCTTCAATGAGGTGGACCAGACCATCACCGTGCAGGCGGGGCTTTCCGGCCCCGCGCTGGAGGAAGCCCTGCAGGATGCCCCCAATCGCTTCGGCGCAAAGCGGCAGTACACCTGCGGCCACTTCCCCCAAAGCTTTGAGTACAGCAGCGTGGGCGGCTGGGTGGTCACCCGCGGCGCCGGGCAGAACAGCACCTACTACGGCACCATCGCCGATATCGTCCTTTCGCAGAAGTACGCCACCCCCATCGGCCGCATCGTCACTCCCCATTATCCCAGGGAGGCCACCGGCCCCGATCTCAACCAGATCATGATGGGCTCGGAGGGCACTTTCGGCGTCCTTACCGAAGTGACCCTCAAGGTATTCCGCTGGCAGCCGGAAAACCGAAAGCGCTTCTCCTACATGTTCCGGGATTGGGAGACCGCCATGGCGGCCGCCCGGGAGATGATGCAGTGCGAATGCGGCTATTCCTCGGTGTTTCGCCTTTCCGACCCCGAAGAGACCCACCTGATGCTCAAGCTCTACAATGTGGATGAAACACCGCTGGCCCCACTGCTGGATAAGCTGGGCTACAAGGATATGGAGCGCTGTATGTTCCTGGGCTTCACCGATGGCGAAAAGGGCTTTTCCCGCAATGTGGCAAAGAATATCCACCGCATCGCCCGCCGCTTTGGTGCCATGCCCATGACCGGCTATGTGACCAAAAGCTGGGAAAAGGGTCGCTTCAATGACCCCTACCTCCGCGATACCCTCATGGATTTCAGCGTCATCACCGATACGCTGGAATGCAGCGTCAACTGGTCCAATATGGCGCAGGTACACCGCGATGTGCGCACGGTCTGCCATGCGCTGCCCAATACCATCGTCACCACGCACATGAGCCACTGCTACCCGCAGGGCGCCAACCTGTACTTCATCTTCATCACCCGGATGAACGATGCCGCTGAATTTAAGCGCTACCACACCACCATTCTGGATGCCATCCAGAAATCCGGCGCGGCCATCAGCCATCATCACGGCATCGGCAAAATGTTTGCCCCCTGGCTGGAGGGCTATATCGGCGAGAAGGAGTACGGGGTGTTCCGGGTGCTCAAGGATTACTTTGACCCCGATTACACCATGAACCCCGGCGGTACCATCGGCCTGGACCTGAAGCCCGAAGAAAAGAAGCGCCTAAACGAGCGGAAAGACTACCGCTGAGTTTGATATTCCCCGTTGGCCCGGAGAACCTCGGTTTTCCGGGCTTTTTGGCGCCCTTTTCCAAAGCGGCGGGAGGGATCGGCCGGAGGCCAGGAGCGCCCGCAGGCAGGCTTATGCCCGGCGCAGACGGGCTGATGCCTGTCAAGGGCAGCGACGCCGCATCCGACGATTCCTCTCGCCGCCCCTGTTTTTTGATATTTTATCAAAGAAAAATCAAATTTGCTGTTGACAATAACATATGAGCGTGCTATCATATGAACAAGAAAACATATGAATGGAGGTCGAAATGATGCCAAAGCATGACCACACCGCCATCCTGCAAACGGTGCGGCAGGAGCTGCCCCCGGAGGAGCTGATCTGTGACCTTTCGGATCTCTTCAAGGTGTTCGGCGATACCACCCGCATGCGGATTCTGTATTCGCTGTTTGAATCGGAGCTGTGTGTCTGCGCCATCGCAGAGCTGCTGGGCATGACCCAATCCGCCATCTCGCACCAGCTTAAGGTGCTGCGGGAAAATAAGCTGGTCGCCTCCCGCCGGGAGGGCAAGACCATCTACTATTTCCTGGCAGATGACCATGTCCGTACCATCATCGGGCAGGGCTTTGAGCACCTGACCGAGCATGACCACCATTCCCATCCCACCAATCATTCATCCAAGGAGGAAAATTAACATGAAAAAGACCTACATGCTGGAAGACTTGGACTGCGCCAACTGCGCCGCTAAAATGGAGGAGGCCATTTCCAAAATTGATGGCGTGACCTATGCCCGTGTCAGCTACCTGGCCCAGAAACTCACCCTGGAGGCCGATGACGCCCGCTACGATGACATCCTGGCCGAAGTGGTAAAGACCTGCAAGCGCGTGGAACCCGATTGCCGCATCCTGCTCAAGTAATTCTTTTTGTCCATAGGTGGGGAAAGGGGAATACCGAAATGACAACAAAACAGAAGAAGCATCTGGCCCGCATTATCGCCGCGGCGGTACTGCTGGCACTGGTGTGGTTCGTTCTCCCGCTGGAGGGCATCTGGCAGCTTTTGGCCTACTGTGTGCCGTATTTCATTGTCGGCTGGGATGTCCTGTGGGGTGCTATCCGCAAGATCCTGCACGGTGACCTGATGGACGAGGAATTCCTCATGTCGGTCGCCACCATCGGCGCCTTTGTACTGGGCGATTACCGGGAAGCCGTCGCCGTTATGCTGTTCTATCAGATCGGTGAATGGTTCCAGGGCGTTGCCGTGGGCAAGACCCGCCGCAACATCACCCAGCTTATGGATCTCCGCCCCGATTACGCCAATGTGGTGCGGAATGGACAGGAAGAAAAGGTGGACCCCGATGAAGTGGAAGTAGGGGAGACCATCATCGTCCGCCCCGGCGAAAAGATCCCGCTGGATGGCGTGATCCTGGAGGGCTCCACCGCTGTGAATACCGCCGCCCTAACCGGCGAAAGCCTGCCGCAGGATAAGGCGGAGGGCGATCCGGTGGTCAGCGGTACGGTAAATCTCACCGGTGTCATTACGGTTCAGACCCAAAGCGCCTACGGCGAATCCACCGCCGCCAAGATCCTGGAGCTGGTGGAAAACGCCGCCGACCAAAAGGCCAGGGTGGAAAGCTTCATCACCCGCTTTGCCCATTGGTATACCCCCTGCGTCGTGATCGGCGCCGCCCTGCTGGCGGTCATTCCGCCCCTGTTCTTCTCCCAGCCCTGGGGCACCTGGGTGGAGCGTGCCCTGGTATTCCTGGTCGTTTCCTGCCCCTGCGCGCTGGTTGTCAGCGTACCGCTCACCTTCTTCGGCGGTATCGGCGGGGCTTCCCGCTGCGGCATCCTGGTAAAGGGCGCCGGCTATATGGAAACGCTGGCTAAGGCCAAAACCGTCGTATTCGATAAGACCGGCACCCTGACAAAGGGCAGCTTTACCGTCACCCATATCGTCCCCGCCGCCGGAACCGAGGACGACCTGCTGGCGACCGCCGCCGCTGCCGAGAGCTTCTCTCATCATCCCATTGCCCAGTCGGTGGTGGCCGCCTACGGCAAGCCCATCGAAAAAGAGATCGAGGACGCCAAGGACCACACCGGCCGCGGCATCGAAGCCGTCATTGACGGCCGTCATATCTACGCCGGCAATGAGCGCCTAATGAAGGAGATCGGCGTTCCCTGCCGGGAGGTCGCCGAGGTCGGCACCGTTATCCACATGGCGGCCGATAATGATTATCTCGGCTATCTGGTCATCGCCGATACCCCCAAGCCCGATTCCGCCGAGGCCATTCGGACCCTCAAGGCCGAGGGCGTGGAAAAGACCGTGATGCTGACCGGCGATAAGACCGCCGTAGCCCAGGCCGTGGCTGGGGAGCTTGGTCTGGATGAATACCGGGCCGAGCTGCTGCCCGCCGATAAGGTGACCGCGGTGGAGGAGCTGCTGCAAACTGGTTCTCCTCTGGTGTTCGTCGGCGATGGCATCAATGATGCTCCTGTTTTGGCCCGCGCCGATGTCGGTGTCGCCATGGGCGCCCTGGGCAGCGATGCCGCCATTGAGGCCGCTGATATCGTCCTGATGGACGATGCCCCCAGCAAGCTGGCGCTGGCCGTTCGGCTTTCCCGCCGCACCATGAAGATCGTCTGGCAGAATGTTATCTTCGCCCTGGCGGTCAAGGCGCTGGTACTGGTGCTGGGCGCCACCGGCGATGCCAACATGTGGATCGCTGTCTTTGCCGATGTGGGCGTGCTGGTGCTGGCCATCCTCAATGCCATGCGGGCCCTGCTGGTCCCCAAGCACTGATATTATCCATGTTTTTCTTCCGGCGGTCTGCCCTCCCTTGTGGGTCAGGCCGCCCCTTCTTGCGCTTTTACCCTATTTGCGGTAGAATCCTATCATCCAAAACCCCAAAAGGAGGCCGCCCATGCGAGAGATCACCGAAGCCCTGTTTGCCCTGCGGGATGAAAAATACCGTGCCTTCCATGCCGCCCTCATGCCGGGGGTGGCGTGGGAGCGCGTCATCGGGGTGCGGATGCCCGCCCTGCGCCGCTATGCCGCCGCCCTGGCCAAAACACCGCAGGCCGCACTCTTCCTGCGGGAGCTGCCTCACACCTACTACGAGGAAAATAATCTCCATGCCCTGCTGCTGATGCGGGAAAAGAGCTTTGAGACCCTGATGCCGTGGCTGGAGCGCTTTCTGCCGCGGATCGATAACTGGGCCACCTGCGACCTGTTAAAGCCCGTCTGCTTTGCCAAAAACCGCGAAAAGCTGCTGCCCTGCGTCACCCGCTGGCTGGGGGATGCCCACCCCTACACCGTCCGCTTCGCCATCGAGATGCTGATGACCCACTACCTGCGGGAGGATTTTTCTCCGGAGTACCCGGCCTGGGTGGCCGCGGTGGAAAGCGATCACTACTACATCCGCATGATGCAGGCGTGGTATTTCGCCACGGCGCTCGCCTTCCGGTATGAGGAGATCCTGCCCTACCTCACCGAAGATCGCCTTTCCCCCTGGGTACGGCAAAAAACCATCCAAAAGGCAGTGGAGAGCTTCCGCGTCCTCCCGGAGCACAAGGCTGAGCTCAAGGCTCTGCGCCGCTGAACAGCCCCTCATCTCACCCCGGAACCGCCCGTTCCGGGGCTTTTTTTACAGTTTGTTCATCCCCTGCGTTTGCCTTTTTTGCCGCAGTATGGTAAAATATCCGCACAAAACCATTTTTGGGAGTGACTTATGCTAAAACGATGGACGGCGCTGCTGCTGGCGGTCATGCTGGTGCTTTTGACTGCCTGCGGCGCGCAAAAAGAATACAAACTCTCCGCGGTATTTGCCGCCGCGGAGGAAGAACGCACCCAGTGGCTGGCCGATCCCGATAACGCCGCCCTGTGGGAGCAGCTGGGCCTTTCCGGCTCGGTCGTCTCGGATGGCGACCCCGCCGCTTTGACCATCGGCGCGCAGCACTGGGTGCTGCAGCCCGCCACGGTGGAGGGCAAACCCGTGACCCTGTGCTACTGCGTTGATGAGCAGAACCGGCCCCTTCTGGATCTGCGGGCCTCCTTCGGCATCAATGTGCTGCCGGTGGAGGAATGGACCGCCTGTGAGGATCTTTTCATCGTGCGCGTGTGGGCGCAGCAGGGCGGGAAGCTGCCGGAAAATTATCTTTCCGGGGAGGATGAGGGCCTGAACCGCTATGCCGTTCTTCTCACCGATCCCATCACCGGCGAAAGCGCCAGTGCTGTTGCCTCCGATGCCGAATTACAGGCTCTCCTGGCCGATGGCAAGCCCCATGCCCTGTGTCTGCGGCTGCGGGCCATGCAGCAGGGGGAACCCTCCCTCCGGGTCGTCACGGTGCTGTGCCAGGGCTGGCTGGAAAAGGAATCGGTGCTGCGAGTACAGTCGGAGCAGCTTTTGTGGGCGGCCCGCCACGGGGAAAATGACACCCTGCGTCTGCTGCTCAATGAGGGCAATGTTTCGGTGACCGACCGCAATGGCGACGGCCTGCTGTGGGCCGCGCTGCAAAGCGGCAATGCCGAAACGGTGGAGCTGGTGGTCAAAGCCGGCGTCACCGGGGAAAACCACAATCTTTACTGGGCGGAGCCTGCCACCCTTACCATAGCGGAGCGCCAGGATTGGCAGCAGCTGCTTTCCACTCTGGAGGAGCAGCACACCGATACCGGCTGCACGGCGCCTTCCATTGCCTATTACTGCACCGCCATGGGGAATGCCGAACGGCTGTCGCTTTACCTGGCCCATTTCCCGCTCTCGGCGGAGGAGGCCGCCCTTCCCGAAGGGGACAGCACCACTGTGGCCCTGCGCTACGGGGTGGAAAGCGCCCAAACCGGCAATTTGCTGGACCTGGCTGTGGCCAATGATGATACCGAAACCGCCGCTGTACTGCTGCAAAATGGGGTCACGGCCTCGCCGCTGCTGCTCAAAAAGCTGCAGGCCTCGCCCACTACCCTTTCCGATGAGATGCTGGCGCTGCTGGGCAGCTACCGGTACTTTGGCGTGCTGGATGAGGTGCTGGCCGATTACCGCGCGTTCAAGGAGAGCTACGAGGCCGTGGCGGGGGAAAGCTGCCGCCGCTTCGAGCGGGATTACGCAGCCTACTGTGAGGCCATGGAAAAGGGCGATAGCTTCGCCGCCGCCGGCATTATGGATAGCGGCCTGCTGGATGAGATCGTGGGTCAGCTGCAGGCAGTGCAGAATGTGGCAAAGCCCGAGACCGAGGCCATCAACGCCCTGTGGGACCTGATGTACGAGTACGCCGATATGATGGATACCGCCGGCTACTACTACAAGCGCATCTCCCTCAGCACCTATGTGGTCACACGCCGCTACTATCGGGCCCTGTTTGAAAACCGCCTGGGCCGGGCCCACGCTCTTTACGAGGAATTCAAGCACCAGACCGCCGTTTACGATGGCCTTTTGCAGAACTGGGCCGAATAAATCTAACCGAAAGAAGGCTTTTTCGTATGATCTATTACCTCACCGGCACCGGCAACAGCCGCTGGGCTGCGCAGCTGCTGGCAGATCATCTGCACGATACCGCCGAGGATGCCGCCCCCGCCCTCAAAAGCGGCCTGGCGCCTTCCCTCCATTCCGAAAAACCGTGGGTCTTTGTCTGTCCCACCTACGGCTGGCAGATCCCCCATGTCTTTGCCGATCTGCTGCGCCGCACCGGCTTTGATGGCAGCAGAAAAGCCTATTTCGTCCTCACCTGCGGGGATGATATCGGTGCGGCCGGGCCCCGCCTGCGCAAGCTCTGCGGGGAGCTGGGCCTGGAATACCGCGGCGTGTGGCCGCTGGTGATGCCGGAAAACTATGTGGCCATGTTCCCAGTGCCAGGAGGGGAAGAGGCGAAGAAGATCATTGATGCCGCGCGGGAGCCCCTTCTGGAAGCCGCCGCCCTCATCGTAGGGGATCAGCCCTTCCCGGGGGGAAAGCTGACCCTGGCCGACCGCCTAAAAAGCGGCATTGTCAACCGTTTCTTCTATCGCTTTTGCATTAAAAGCAGCCCCTTTTACACCACCCCGGCCTGCAATGGCTGTGGCCGCTGCGCCAAAATGTGCTTCACCAACTGCATCGTGATGCGGGAGGGCAAACCCCACTGGGAGGGGCATTGTACCCACTGCATGGCCTGTATCTGCGGCTGCCCGCAGCACGCCATTGAGTACGGCAAAAAGAGCCAGGGCAAGCCCCGCTACCGCTGCGAGGAGTACACCGGGTGAGCTTTGGCGGAAAAATGCCGCTTTTTTGCGATGAAACCGCCCTTTTTGTGCAAAATAGTGCTTGCAAAGCCTTGCAATTTGTGATACAGTATTGTTTGGAATATGGTAGTAGAAAGAAAGAGTGGGGCGACCCGCTCTTTCCTTTATGTTAGGAGGCAAAGCGATGGCCAAAAAGAATACCGCCGCCATAGCGGAGGAGCTGGCAGCTCCCATTCTGGAAGAAATGGGCCTGCAGCTGTGGGATGTCGTCTACGAGAAGGAGGGCAGCGGCTGGTACCTGCGGTACTATGTCGATAAAGAGGGCGGCATCGATATCAATAGCTGCGAGGCCTTTTCCCGGGCGATCAGCGATGTGCTGGATGAAGCCGATCCCATCGACGGCAGCTACACGCTGGAGGTGTCCTCCCCCGGCATCGAGCGCGCCCTCACCCGCGATTGGCACTTTGAGGCCCTGATGGGCCAGCAGCTGCTGGTGCGGCTCATCCGCCCGGTGGAGGGCGTGCGGGATTTCATCGGCACCCTTACCGATTACCGCGATGGCACCCTGACCCTGCTGCTGGATGAAAAAACCGAAATGAATGTGGAACGCGGCGAAACCGCGTTTATCCGTCTGTATAATGATTTTAGTGGAGGAGTAAGCAAATGAGCGCTGCAAGAGCCAAGAAGAAACCCCAGGAGGAATTTAACCTCTTTGATGCCCTGAAGATGCTGGAGAAGGAAAAAGGCATCCCGGTGGATTATATGATCGAAAAGATCCAGACCGCCATCGCCCAGGCCATCAAGAAGGACCCCTTTAACAGCGAAAACAGCGTCGTGGAGATCGATCCCGAGACCGGCCGCTTCTATGTGGCGCTGCGCAAGGATGTCGTGGAGGAGGTCGAGGACCCAACCACCCAGATCAGCGTGGAGGATGCTGCCAAGTACCAGAGCGGCATCACCGCCGGAAGTGTGCTGGAAGTCGCCCTTGATCCTAAAAAGTTCGGACGCATCGCGGCCCAGGCGGCCAAATCCTCCATCCATCAGGGTATCCGGGAGGCCGAAAAGGGCCTGCTGCTCAAGGAGTATGAGAGCCGCCAGCACGATATCGTTTCCGCCAAGGTGCTGCGGGTGGATCCCGTCCGCGGCAATGTCACCCTGGAGATCGGCAGCAGCGAAGCCGTGCTGCCCAAGACCGAGCAGATCCCCGATGAGACCTTTACCGAGGGCCAGCGCATCAAGGTATATGTGGTGGATGTGCAGAACACCGAAAAGGGCCCCCGCCTTATGATTTCCCGTACCCACCCCGGCCTGGTCAAGCGTCTCTTCGAGATGAATGTCCCCGAAATCTACGATGGCACCGTCGAGATCCGTTCCATCGCCCGCGAGGCGGGCTCCCGCAGCAAGCTGGCCGTTTCCAGCCGGGATGAGAATGTGGATGCCATCGGCGCCTGCATCGGCCCCAAGGGCGCCCGTGTCAATACCATCGTGGAGGAGCTGGGCGGCGAAAAGATCGATGTCGTCAATTACAGCGATGACCCCGCCGCCTATATTTCCGCGGCGCTTTCTCCCGCCACCGTTTTGGGCGTGGAGATCCTGGATGCCGATACCCACAGCTGCCGCGTCACCGTGCCGGATCACCAGCTCTCGCTCGCCATCGGCAATAAGGGCCAGAACGCCCGCCTGGCGGCCCGCCTGACCGGCTGGAAGATCGATATCCGTCCCGAAAGCGGCTTCTACGGCGAGGATGAACCCGCCAAGGAAGAGTAATCATAAAGAAAGGAGGCACCCACAGTGCAGCAAAAAAAGATCCCCGTAAGAATGTGCGCCGGCTGCGGCGAGCATTTCCCCAAAAAAGAGCTGGTACGCATTGTCCATACCCCGCAGGGCGAGGTCCATGTAGACCCCACCGGGCGGATGGCCGGCCGAGGAGCCTATCTCTGCCGCAATGCCGAGTGCCTCCGCAAGGCACAGAAGGCCAAACGGCTGGAGCGTGCCTTCCAATGCCCCGTACCCGATGAGGTGATGGCAAAACTGGAAGAGGAGCTGAACGCCGCCGATGAATGATGTGACCCAAAGAAAGGTGCTGGGATTCATCTCCCTGTGCCGCCGGGCCGGCCGGCTCACCACCGGCATGGATGCCGCCGTGGAAAAAGCGGAAAAAGGGGAAGCCCATCTTCTCCTGCTGGCGCAGGATCTTTCCCCCCGCAGCGCCGCGCGGCTCCGGCAAAAGCTGCCGGATATCCCGGTAATTTCTCTTCCCTGTACGATGCAGACCCTCAGCCGCTATACCGGCAAAAATACCGGCATTCTGGCGGTCTGCGATGAAAACTTCGCCGGTGGTATCCGGGCAATGATGAGTGATGATGAGGAGGACTTGGATAGATGATCGAAAAAGTTAAACTGAACGAGGTCGCCAAAGACCTGAATATAAGCGGCAAGGACCTGACCGCGCTGCTGCAGCAGCGCTTCGGCGGCGAGGCCAAAAAGCCGCAGACGGTGCTCTCCGGCGAGGAGCTCAATTTTGTGATGGAGCACTACACCCAGCAGCACGCCGTCAAGGACTTTGGCGAGTACTTTAAGCTGGGTGAAAAGAAGCCTGCTGCCCCGGCCCCCAAGCCGGCGGAAAAGCCTGCCGAAAAGCCGACCGAAAAAGCAGCCCCGGCTCCTGCTGCCAAACCCGCCGAAAAGCCCGCGCCCGCTCCGGCTCCCCGGCCCGCCGCTCCGGCTCCCCGGCCCCAGCAGCCGACTGCCAATGGCCAGGGCCAAAACCGTCCCCAGCAGGGGAATAACCGCCCCCAGCAGGGGAATAACCGCCAGCAGGGCGACCGCCGGTTTGAGAATAACCGTCCGCAGGGCGACCGCCGCTTTGAGAACAACCGCGATAACAACCGGCCCCAGGGCAACGGCCTGCGGCCCAATCTGAACCAGAAGCCCGCTGCTCCCGCCCCGGCTCCCAAGCCCGCCGCGCCCCAGCAGCCCGCCGGCCCCCGCAAGCCCATCGAGATCCGCCAGCAGGCCCCCAAGCAGAAGGGCCCCAAGGGCGAGAATACCTTTACCGCCAATACCGTGACCCGCACCACCGTGGATATGCGCACCAGCGAGGTCAACCTCGATAAGTACAATGAGCGGTACGAACAGATCGCCCCGGCCGGCAACATGAAGGATAACTTCGCCAAAAAGCAGAAGCTCAATCAGAAATCCGCCCGCCGCGGCAAGCCCGTCCTCAGCCGCAAGGAGCGCGAGGAGGAAAAGATGCGCCGCCTGGAGCTGGAGCGTCAGCGCCGCCAGCGGCTGGAGGTGGCCCTGCCCGAGGAAATGACCGTCGGCGAGCTGGCCCTCACCCTCAAGGTACAGGCCAGCGAGATCGTCAAGAAGCTGATGGGACTGGGCGTTATGGCCTCCATCAGCGATGTCATCGACTTTGATACCGCCTCCCTCGTCGCCATGGAGATCGGCGCCAAGGTCACCAAGCAGGTCGTTGTCACCATTGAGGACCGCCTGTTCGAGGTAGAGGATAAGGAAGAAGCCCAGGAGCCCCGGCCCCCCATCGTGGTGGTCATGGGCCATGTCGATCACGGCAAGACCTCTATCCTGGATGCCATCCGGAAAACCAGTGTCGTTTCCGGCGAAGCCGGCGGAATCACCCAGCACATTGGTGCTTACCAGGTGCAGGTGGATGGCCGTCCCATCACCTTCCTGGATACCCCCGGCCACGCCGCCTTCACCTCCATGAGAGCCCGCGGCGCCCAGGTCACCGATATCGCCGTGCTGGTCGTCGCCGCCGATGACGGCATTATGCCCCAGACGGTAGAGGCCATCAACCACGCCAAGGAGGCCGGTGTTTCCATCATCGTGGCCATCAATAAGATGGATAAGCCCGAAGCCAATCCCGAGCGCATCAAGCAGCAGCTCACCGAATACGAGCTGGTCCCCGAGGAGTGGGGCGGCGATACCATCTGCGTTCCCGTTTCCGCCAAAACCGGCATGGGGCTGGATAACCTCCTGGAGATGATCCTGCTGGTGGCCGATACCATGGAGCTGACCGCCAACCCCAACCGCATGGCCAAGGGCACCGTCATCGAAGCCAAGCTGGATACCGGCCGCGGCCCTGTGGCCACCGTCCTCATCCAGACCGGTACCCTGCATTCCGGCGAGGCCATTATCGCCGGCACCGCCGTGGGCCGTGTGCGTGTCATGACCAACGATAAGGGCCAAAAGGTCGAGGAGGCCGGCCCCTCCTGCCCGGTGGAGATCACCGGTCTGGCCGAAGTCCCCGCCGCAGGCGATATCTTCAATGCCGTTGAGGATGAGAAGCTGGCCCGCGAGCTGGTGGAAAAACGCCGCATGGAGCAGAAGGAGGAGGAATTCAAGCGGTACCAGAAGGTCACCCTGGATAACCTCTTCGAGCACATCAGCGAGGGCGAGGTGCTGGAGCTGCCCGTTATCGTCAAGGGCGATGTTCAGGGCTCGGTGGAAGCCGTCCGCCAGTCCCTTGAAAAGCTCTCCAATGATGAGGTTCGTGTCCGTGTCATCCACGGCGCCGTCGGCGCTGTCAGCGAAAGCGATGTCATGCTGGCCAATGCCTCCCACGCCATCATTGTCGGCTTCAATGTCCGTCCCGACCCCACCGCCAAGGCCAATGCCGAGCGGGACGGCGTCGAGATCCGCCTCTACCGCATCATCTACGATGCCATCGAGGAGATCGAGGCGGCTATGAAGGGTATGCTCAAGCCCAAGACCGAGGAGGTCGATCTGGGCCGGGCGGAGATCCGCAATGTCTACAAGATCACCGGCGTGGGCGCCGTGGCCGGCTGCTATGTGCTGGATGGCAAGATGGTCCGTTCCGCCAATATCCGTGTGGTCCGGGATGGCATCATCATCGCCGATGATAAGATGGCCTCCCTGCGCCGCTTCAAGGACGATGTGAAGGAAGTGGCCCAGGGCTACGAATGCGGCATCACGCTGGAGAAGTTCAGCGACCTGAAGAACGGCGATATCTTTGAAGCCTACGAGATTAGAGAAATCAAACAATAATTTTCTGGTAAAGAAGGCGGCCGGATCATATCCGGCTGCCCCTTGCCGTTTGAAGAGAAAAACCAAAGGAGGGGCACCATGCCGAATTATAAAAACGCCCGTCATGGCGAGGATATCCACCGGGAGCTGACCGCTATTTTCCGGTCGCTCAAGGATCCCCGCATCGACCCCATGCTTTCCATCGTCCGCACCGAGCTTTCCCGTGACGGCTCCAGCTGCAAGGTCTATGTCAGCTCCCTTTCCGGCATCGAGACCGCGAAAGAATCGGTGAAGGGGCTCAAGAGCGCGGCAGGCTATATCCGCCGGGAGGTGGGCAGCCGGCTGGCCATGCGCCACACCCCGGAATTCCAGTTCATCGCCGATGACTCCATCGAATACGGTGTCCACATCAGCCACCTGCTGCGGGAGATCGTCCCGGAGGAGGAAGCGAAAGGGGAGACCGAAGAATGAGGGAAAACCTTTCCGCGGCCCGCGCGGCCGAGCTGCTGATGCAGAAGGACAATATCACCCTGCTGTGCCACCGCCGCCCCGATGGCGATACCGTGGGTAGCGCCTTTGCCCTGTACTATGCCCTAAAGGAGCTGGGCAAGGAGGTGCGGGTGCTGTGCGCCGATGCCCTGCCGAAGCAGTATGACTATATGTATGGGGATTACACCCCCAGCCGGGTACTGGACTGGCCGGTGGAATATGTGGTGACCGTGGATGTGGCCACCGCCGGGATGCTGGGCGGCCTGGAGGAAAAGTACGGCCATATGGTGGATCTCTGCATTGACCACCACCCCAGCAACAGCGATTATGCCGCCCAGACCTGCCTGTGGCAGGAGGCCGGGGCCTGTGCCGAGCCGGTCGCCGCCGTCATTAAGGCCATCGGGCTGCCCGTTTCCGGCAAAATAGCCGAGTGCGTCTATACCGGCCTTGTCACCGATACCGGCGGGTTCCGCTTTTCCAATACCGCGGCCGGGACGCTGCGGCTGGCGGCGGAGATCATGGAAAGCGGCGTGGATACCGCCGCCATCAATACCCGTGTTTTTGAAAGCGAAAGCAAGGCCAAAATGCTGGCCGAAGCCAAAATGATGTCCTCGCTGGAATTTTACGCTGGGGACCGGATCGCCGTGATGCCAGTGACGCTGGCCATGCGGGCCCAAACCGGCGTGACCGGTGAGGAGCTGGAGGATGTGGCAGGCATCCCCCGGAAGATAGAGGGCGTGCTGCTGGGCATCACCATCAAGGAGCACGAGGGGGAATGCCATATCTCCCTGCGCAGCAAGGAGCCGGTCAATGCCGATGAGATCGCGGAGATCTTCGGCGGCGGCGGGCACCGTTTGGCCGCTGGAATCACCATAAAGGGAACGGTGGAGGAGACCGCCCGCCTGCTGGTGGCCGAGGCCGTAAAACATCTGCCAAAGGAGCAAGCATGAAGAAAACATACCATTCCCGCCAGCTGGAGGGGATCCTTTGCGTGGATAAGCCGCGGGACTGGACCTCCTTTGATGTGGTGGCGAAGATGCGGGGCATAGCCGATTGCCACAAGATAGGCCACGGCGGTACCCTGGACCCGATGGCTACCGGTGTGCTGCCGCTCTTTTTTGGCCGCAGCGCCAAGGCCATGGAGCTGATGCCGGTACAGGATAAGCGCTACACGGCGTCCATCCGCTTTGGTGTGACCACCGATACCCAGGACTGCACCGGCAATGTGCTTTCCACCAGCGATAAGCCCGTGACAAGGGAGGCGCTGGAGGCGGCTTTGGCGCCGCTGCGGGGCACCATTGACCAGCTGCCGCCGATGTATTCCGCCGTTTGGGTGGATGGCCAGCGGCTGTATAAGCTGGCCCGGGCCGGAAAAGAGGTGGAACGGCCCACCCGGCAGGTGACCATCCACCGGCTGGAGCTGCTGGAATTTGACCCGGAGAACCGGACCTGTGTCATTGATGTGGCCTGTTCCAAGGGGACCTATATCCGGACCCTTTGCCATGATATCGGCGAGGCGCTGGGCTGCGGCGGTATGCTGACCGCCCTGCGTAGGACCGAAACGCTGGGCTTTACCACGGCGGACTGCCACACGCTGGAGGAGCTGAAGCAGGCCAGCGAGGAGGGCCGCTTTGAGGAGCTGCTGATGCCGGTGGATGCGGCATTCCGGCAGTATAAGAGCATTTTTCTTTCGCCGAAGCAGACCAAAATGTTTTTGGACGGGATACGGCTGGATACCAACCGCATCAAAATTCCCGCCGCGGGCGATACCGTGCGAGTTTACGGCGAAAACCGCTTTTTGGCGCTGGCGCACATCGAACGCAGCATTGCCGAGCTGCAGATCATCAAGCTGTTTTACACAAAGGAGAATCCGAATTGCTGATCTTCCATGACCTTTCTCGCAAAAGTGAATATCCCACCGTGGCGGCGCTGGGTTTTTTTGACGGCGTGCACCTGGGGCACCGCGCGGTAATAGCCGAGGCGGTAAAACAGGCGCGCGCGCAAAACGGCAAGGGAGCGGTTTTTACCTTTGAGCCGCCGCACCATACCGACCGGACAGTGAGCAAAAGCGATGTGAAGCTGCTGCAAAGCCCTGAAAGCCGGGACCGGGTGATGGAGGAGCTGGGGGTGGAGCTGGTGCTTTGCCCGCCGTTTGAGAGCTTCTACAACTTTTCTCCGGAGGAATTTGTGCGGGAGATACTGAAAAACTGCCTGAACTGCAGGGGTGTGGTGTGCGGCGAGGATTACCGCTTTGGCAAAAAGGGCGCCGGAAATGTGGCCCTGCTGCGGGAGCTGGCGGAGCCGATGGGCATTGCTGTGACGGCGCTGGAGCCGGTGACCTGGAAAGGGGAGACGGTGAGCTCCAGCCGGATACGGCGCTGCCTGCTGGAAGGGGACACTGAGCTGGCGGGAGAGCTGCTGGGGACGCCCTATGCCGTCTGTGGAAAAGCGGTGCGGCGGGGAGAGGAGCTCTGCCTGCGGCTGCCGCCGGAAATGGCGCTGCCGGCGGAGGGCTGCTACCATGGATTGGACAAGACCCATGGCGGCCGGCCGGTGCTGCTGACCGTCCGGGAGGGGGCCATTGCCTGGCGGGGAGAGGCCACTGAGCAAGAGCCGGTGGAGCTGGCCTTTCTGGGGCGGGGATAAAAAGTCCTCCCACTAATACGGCAAAATCGCATGTTTTTTGCAGTCCAAAGGTTAATATTTCACTTTTTTTAATGGAAAGTTTACATTATGGGGAAATATTGGGTTGGATTCGAATAAAATATGGATTTATTAGGACGATAATTACTGGGAATATAAGTTTATTTTGGGGGTAGTTTGTGAGCGCCTTCGGCGTCGCGGAGTCACCGGAAGGCGACAGCCTGTACGGCTCGCCGCCGGGGCGTTCCTTTTACTCGTGTGCGTCGTCGCGGGCTTTGCTCCATGTCGGGTCGCTATCCCTATGGGATAGGCAACCCCCAAACGCTCCGCCGCTCCTCCTTTCCCCAGCGGGCCTTGTGTCCCGCCGGGGGCCCCATGCCAAAACACGCTTGGGGCTGTGCCCCAAGACCCCCTAACGCTTAAGCTGCGGCTGG
>ERZ773242.1385-NODE-1385-length-23479-cov-3.933999_pt1 | contig 23479 bp, 15 predicted proteins | sample MGYA00511077_ERZ773242 | MGnify/ENA primary metagenome ERZ773242 (study PRJEB29015, sample SAMEA2737754) | human gut metagenome | biome: human gut; feature: human-associated habitat; material: faeces | place: China | collected 2012 ... | reverse complement strand
GGGGTGCGTGGCTGGCATACGCCGTTGAGTAGATCGTTGATTTCCAAACCATCGGGATGCGTGTCAAAGATTCCGGCACGCCCGCACCTTTACGAATCAGTCCATATTCACCAAAATAATCTCCATGATCGGACATGATAACGAATACGGTATTATCGTACAGCCCGGTTGCCTTCATTTCTTCAATTAAACGACGAATCTGATCGTCAATAAGACGAAGCATACCGGCATAAATACTTCTCAAACGAGGGATGTCCCGCTGTACATTAGGACAGGCTGTATCTTCCAAAGCAGCCAATGACATGTATTTCTCACCCTTATCCTGCAGATTCTTCCGGCTCGAAAGGAGTGGCGGGAGCGATTCTGGCGGAAACATAGAATAATAGGGTTCGCAGACCTGTGAAGGAGAGTGCGGTTCGGGTATGGATACAAACAGGAAAAAAGGAGCATCTTTTTGCTGCTTTACCCAGTCCAACGCTTTCGTCACAATCTGATAAGGTTGTTGCTGTTCCAGTGGAAAAGGAGAAGGGTCGAGATATTGACCGGGCATCTCCTGCAGAAATTTCCCAAGCGCTCTTTCTTCAGGCGTCCCCTTCTTGGCATTCCCACGATGGCCATAGTCCACGCTGTAATCGAACACTTCGCTCATATTCATATAAGTATGGTTTTTACCGACCATTGCAGTACGGTAACCGCACTCTTTCAGGACATCGGTCAAATCCTTTCCATGGAAAGCATCAGGTATATTATGATTCGTGCGCACGTGCGTAGCACTCGGAAACCGCCCGCTAATCAAAGAACAACGCGCAGGGGCACTCGAAGGCATCGATGTATAAGCCCGATTGAACCATACATTTTGTGTAGCCAGCGAATCTACATAGGGAGTCACAGGAAGCGGAAACCCTTCTCGCCCGCATATATCTGCCCGTTGTTGGTCAGTCATTATCAATACAATGTTCGGTTTGGTAGCCTGAGCAGCTGCTGTAACATTTCCTAATGCAGCCAAAGCTATTGGTACGGAATAAAAAGCATGTTGTTTCATTATTATCAGTTCTATTTAAAGTCATCGTCTACTCACTTTGAGCAGGCATACAAAATACGCCATTTGCATCCAAAAGCAAGATAAATAATCGGGCAGAAAATAGAAAAAACGAACCAAATCGAATTATTTCCGTTCACCAGCATAAAATACAGTCATAAAAACACAATGTTTTTTATCTTTTGTGACTAAAACATTCATATATTTGTTTTACATTTGTGTGAATTAAACAAACAAAATTATGAGAACGTCTATCGTAACCATTGTATTAATGCTCTGTTTCAATGCACTAATCCATGCACAGACAAATCAAGACAGAGCCAAAGAGTTAAAAGAACAAGCCCAGAGTAGTCTGAGCCAAAAAGATTATATCAAGGCACGTTATCTTTTCAAAAAAGCATACGAGGCCTTTGCTGCCCGCGAAAATTATCCGCAGGCAGTGGAATGCGGTATCCAAACCAGCATCCTCTATGTCAGAGAGAACTTTTACAAAGAGGCATTTGAGCTTTGCCGGGAAATGGATCAGGTGATATGGGCAGGCGAACAAAAACAGAACAAAGCCTTTTATGATCTACGCTACCCGGTCACCAAAGAAAGGCTGCGTATGTACATGGGACTGAAAAACGCTGCACAAGCCAAAGGGCAGTTGGACAAACTGGAGGAAACGGCCAACCTTGCCAAAAACGACTCGATCAATGAGGACTTACTTTATACAAAAGCCAACTATTATTACACCTTCGGGCTTAATACGCAAGGCGATGCGTGTTTCCGTAAATTAATCAACCAATATAAGGAGAAGAAGGACTACAAAAAAGTAGACGACTGTTATAAGAACTTGATTGCCATTGCGCGTAAAGCAAATAATGCCCCACTGATGGGACGGACTTATGAAAGTTATATCGTTTGGACAGATTCGGTGAAAGCTCTCACTGCACAAGATGAATTGAATATATTAAAAAGGAAATACGATGAAAGCCAGCAAGTCATTCAGGAAAAAGACGATACGCTTTCGGCAAAACAATACATCATCATAGGATTATGCACGCTAGTCGTTATTCTCATTGTCGCTTTGGTATTGCTCGCCATCGTATGGTTACGCTTTGTCGCTGCAAACCGAAAACTCAAAAAAGGTATTCAAATAGCCAACGAACACAATGAATTGAAAACTAAATTTATCCAAAATATATCTTCCCAAATGGAGCCTACACTGAACACACTGGCAGCTTCGGCAGGCGAACTCTCCGGAAAAGCCCCCCAACAAGCTCTCCAAATGCAGGAACAGGTAGGTGCGTTAAAGAAATTCAGTGATGATATTCAAGAACTCTCTTCCTTGGAAAACTCATTAACCGAACCCTACGAAATGACCGAAGTCAACGCTAACACCTTCTGTGAAGAAATAATGGAAAAAGCAAAGCAATATATGAAACCCGGTGTTACAGCCACCGTGAATGCTCCCAAACTTCAGGTAAAGACGAACAGGGAAGAATTGGAACGCATTCTGCTTCACCTATTGAAAAATGCCGCTTATTATACCGAAGAGGGACGTATCACTCTCGACTTCAAAAAGCGCGGAGCCCATACTCATCAATTTATCATTACCGATACTGGTACCGGAATTTCCGAGGAACAACGAGAAAAATTGTTCAAGCCCTTTACCGAAGTGAAAGATCTGACAATGGGTGATGGATTGGGCTTGCCCATCTGTTCGCTGATCGCCACCAAAATGAATGGCAACCTGAGCTTGGATTCAAGTTATACAAAAGGAAGTAGATTCATACTGGAATTACATGGATAATTTATACGGGAAGAACTCATTTGTCATTTATTTTACATAGGGTTCAGTTCATTTATTTTTTATCCCCAATGTAACAACACCAAAATAACCACGCCTTATACTCTTGATAATCAATATATAGGAAAGTGCTTTTTACCTCGGTGAGGAACACCCTCTTCATCGGTGAGGAACATCCCCTTCATCGGTGAGGAAAGGGTGCTTCATCGGTGATCTCCAAGGTACTCCCCGGCACCTGGCAAATTCAATAGTTACAACCACGAAGCAATGTAAAAATATTGTCCTTCGATTTAACCAATAGAAAAGGTACGCCAACTATGAAATGAACCCCGAAAGTCGGATAAAAAACTTCCAGGGTTCACTTTTATGGCGAATCATCTGCTTACTTTTAGACAGACCTTCTATATCTTACATTTAGCGAAAAGCGATATATCTACTTTTCAAAATAACCGGATCAACGAAGTGCTTCAACTTCTTCCGGTGTCAATGGGATCTTCTTACCCAAACGGCGGGCACCGGTTTCAGTAATCAGATAATCTTCTTCGTTACGGATACCGCCAAAGTCTTTATAGGTTTCTACCTTATCATAATTAATGAAATCGGCAAACTTCTTTTCAGCTTTCCACATATCGATCAGTTCCGGTATGAAATAAATACCCGGTTCCACAGTATGTACAAAGCCAGGCTCAAGCGGGATAGCCAAGCGTTGTGACTTACGACCGAACTGCGTACTTTTAGGTTCACCATTGTAACCTACCCAAAGTTCCCCCAGATTTTCCATATCATGTACATCAAGGCCCATCATATGCCCCAAGCCATGAGGATAGAACAATGCGTGCGCTCCTTCGCGTACAGCATCTTCCGCATTACCTTTCATCAGTCCAAGCCCCTTCATTCCTTCCACCATCACACGGGCAGACAAATCATACACATCCATATAAGGTATACCCGGTCGAAGTGCTTTAACAGACTCGAGATGCATTGCATTCTGGATTTCATAAACCTCACGCTGGCGAGTGGTAAACTTCTTATCGGCAGGGATAGTAGACGACATGTCTCCGGCATACCCCATCTCCGTCTCGGCACCTGCATCAATCAGAAACAGATCGCCCGGTTTCACTTTATTACCATGATAATGATTATGCAAAGTCTGGCCATTGATGGTAGCAATAGTCGCAAACGAAAGCTCACAATTATTGGCTTCTGCCACGCGGTTCATCTCAGCAACAACTTCATATTCATACATGCCCGGACGAAGCACCTTAGTAGCCGTAATATGCATATCAGCTGTTACGTTGCATGCACGTTCTATCTCAGCAATTTCTTCAGCGGATTTATAATTACGTTGGCTGACAATCGCACGGATAAAAGGTACAGAGCCTTCCTGACGAGATGGAGGTATTCCCAGCCAATCCATCAATTTCAGCTTATGTTCGGCACGATAAGGAGGCAGATAGTGGATAGCCTCCCCCTTTTGCACACACTGATGCAGATAATCCACAATTGCAGCGGACGGCAATGTATGTTTAACTCCTACAAGCTCACTTTTCTCCTTCAATGTTGGCTGAACACCCATCCAGACGACATCATCAATCGTCAATTCATCACCAAAAATAATTTCTTTATCATTGTCTATATCAATTATAGCAGAAAGGCCGGCAAACCGAAGACCGAAATAATAAAGGAAGGTAGAATCCTGACGGTAACGGAAAGTATTACTTTCATAATTTAGCCCACAATCGTCATTACCCAGAAATAACAACACTCCGGAGCCTAATTTCTCTTTCAGCAGGGCTCGGCGCTGCACATAGGTTTCTTTGCCAAACATAATGTTCTATTTTAAAGTTAATGCAACAAAGATACAGAAATTAGTGTTATACTAATAAAAATAATCCGTGTAATCTGTATTATCTGTGGTTAAAAAACTACTTTTGCAGCGAGAAACAATAGGAAATAAAACAGAAAACGTATGGCTCAAGGTTCCCGTCAAATACAATCTCAGGCGCAACAGCAGGTACAGACGCTCTCGCCCCAGCAGATTCTGGTCGTGAAACTGTTGGAGCTTCCCGCAGTAGAGTTGGAAGACCGTATCCATGCTGAACTGCTTGAAAATCCGGCACTTGAAGAAGGTAAAGAAGAGAATGCTACGGATAATGAATATTCCGATACCGAGAATGCAGAGGATGGCATGGATAGCGATGCCAATGACTATGATTCTTTGAGTGACTATCTGACAGAAGACGATATTCCCGATTATAAATTGCAAGAGAACAACCGTTCGAAAGATGAACAAGCGGAGGATATTCCATTTTCCGACTCCACCTCTTTTTATGAAATCCTGAAAGAACAGTTGCGTGAACGCAACCTGACAGAGCACCAGTGTGACTTGGTGGAATACCTGATCGGTTCATTGGATGATGACGGATTGCTTCGCAAATCTTTGGAAAGTATCTGCGACGAACTGGCGATTTATGCCGGTATCGAATCGACCGAGGAGGAACTGGAAGAAGCATTGAACATCTTACAGGACTTCGATCCGGCAGGTATCGGTGCGCGTAGTCTTCAGGAATGTCTGTTGATACAGATTCGCCGGAAAAAAGAAGAAGAGAAAACTCCCAGTCCTATCTTGAATCTGGAAGAAAGGATTATCAGAGAATGTTACGAAGAATTCACCCGTAAACATTGGGAGAAGATTATAAAGAAACTGGATATTGATGAAGAGACTTTCCAGGAAACCATTACTGAAATAACCAAACTGAATCCACGTCCGGGTGCTTCTTTAGGAGAAGCAATTGGCAGAAATCTCCAACAAATAGTTCCTGACTTTATTGTGGAAACGTATGATGACGGAACCATCAATGTAAGTCTCAATAACCGCAATGTTCCCGAACTCCGTATGAGTCGTGACTTCACGGAAATGGTGGAGGAGCATACAAAAAACAGGGCTAACCAGTCTAAGGAATCTAAAGAAGCGATGATGTTTCTGAAACAGAAAATGGATGCGGCACAAGGATTTATCGATGCTGTCCGTCAGCGTCAGAATACCTTGATGGTTACCATGCAGGCGATTATCGACCTGCAACGTCCTTTTTTCTTGGAAGGAGATGAATCGCTATTGAAACCGATGATTCTGAAAGACGTGGCGGAACGTACGGGATTGGATATTTCGACAATCTCCCGTGTGAGTAACAGTAAATATGTACAGACGAATTACGGTATCTATCCGCTCAAATACTTTTTCAGCGACGGATATACCACAGAAGATGGCGAGGAGATGTCTGTCCGTGAGATTCGTAAGATCCTGAAAGAGTGTATTGAAGGCGAGGACAAGAAGAAACCCCTGACCGATGATGAATTGGCGGATATATTAAAGGAGAAAGGTTATCCCATTGCCCGCAGGACAGTAGCCAAATACCGTCAACAACTGAATATCCCCGTGGCGAGACTGCGGAAATAATGGATAATTGACAATGAAGAATGAGAATTGTAATTTATAATTAGTAACTAGTAATCAAAGAAGAGTGGACAGAGAGAGAGAACATATCATAGCGGATAAGACGATGTTGCAGGTGGCGAGAGTCACTTCGATGGTCTTTACTCCATTTTCTATTCCGTTTTTATCGTTTCTGGTGTTATTCCTGTTTTCTTATCTTCGTATCATGCCGATACAATATAAGTTGATAGTGTTGGGAATCGTTTACTGCTTCACCATACTGACACCTACTATTACAATTTTCTTGTTTCGTAAAATCAATGGGTTTGCCCGTCAGGAGTTGAGTGAACGTAAGAAGCGTTATGTACCTATTCTACTGACCATTATCTCGTATGTGTTCTGCCTGCTGATGATGCGTAGGTTGAATATCCCGTGGTATATGACTGGTATCATTCTTGCTTCCCTGGTAGTGTCTATCATTTGCATTGCAGTAAACCTGAAATGGAAGTTGAGCGAACACATGGCAGGAATGGGCGGGGTGATCGGAGGCTTGATTTCTTTCAGTGCCTTGTTCGGTTACAATCCGGTCGGATGGCTATGCCTGTTTATTTTGATTGCCGGTATATTGGGTTCTGCACGCATTGTTCTGGGACATCACACACTGGGTGAGGTGCTTTCCGGTTTTGCTGTCGGTCTGATATGTGCCCTTTTGGTACTTCATCCGGTGAGTAACATCTTATTTCGAGTATTTTTATTTTAAAACAGTATAAATCCTAAAAACTAATCATTATGAACTTTCCACAGAATTTGAAGTACACGAACGAACACGAATGGATTCGCGTTGACGGAGACATTGCATACGTTGGTATCACCGATTATGCACAGGAACAATTGGGCGATATTGTGTTCGTAGATATCCCGACTGTTGGTGAAACGTTGGAAGCCGGTGAAACTTTCGGAACGATTGAAGTAGTGAAAACTATTTCCGATCTTTTCCTGCCGATAGCAGGTGAGGTGCTCGAACAAAATGAAGCATTGGAAGAAAACCCGGAACTGGTTAATAAAGATCCCTATGGCGAAGGTTGGTTGATTAAAGTGAAGCCGGCGGATGTAAAAGCGGTGGAAGATCTACTGGATGCCGAAGCGTATAAAGCCGTGGTAAACGGATAGTGCAAACAGAAATATAACTAATATAAGTTGAATGTAGCTGAACCCCCTCTCTTCGTGAAAGGGCTGTGAAGAGGCTTTTAATTTTTATTCTATGACTCCAATTGTAAGTATTATCATGGGCAGCACGTCCGACCTTCCTGTTATGGAGAAGGCTGCACAGCTACTGAATGATATGCATGTACCGTTCGAAATGAACGCTCTTTCTGCTCACCGCACGCCCGAAGCTGTGGAAGAGTTTGCGAAGAATGCCCGCAACCGTGGCATTAAAGTAATTATCGCTGCTGCCGGAATGGCTGCCGCCCTTCCCGGTGTAATTGCGGCTAACACTACATTGCCGGTGATCGGAGTACCTGTAAAAGGTTCCGTGCTCGATGGTGTGGACGCACTTTATTCTATCATTCAGATGCCTCCGGGCATTCCTGTAGCAACGGTTGCCATCAACGGAGCGATGAATGCCGCTATCCTTGCCATCCAGATGCTGGCATTGAGCGATGAGAAACTGGCAGAAGCTTTTGCTGCTTACAAGGAAGGACTGAAAAAGAAAATCGTAAAAGCAAACGAAGAACTGAAAGAGGTGAAGTTTGAATATAAAACGAACTAATGGATCTATTCAATTATTTTCGAAGAGAAACCACAGAAGTAAATATTGGGGCTGTGCCGTTGGGCGGCCCCAATTCTATTCGTGTCCAGTCGATGACAAACACGTCTACGCAGGATACACAGGCTTGTGTGGAACAGGCGAAACGTATTGTTGATGCAGGTGGAGAGTATGTCCGCCTCACAACCCAGGGCATCAAAGAGGCCGAAAACCTGATGAACATTAATATCGGACTGCGTAGCCAGGGATATATGGTTCCGTTGGTTGCCGATGTGCATTTCAATCCGAAAGTAGCAGACGTGGCTGCTCAATACGCGGAAAAGGTGCGAATCAATCCGGGAAATTATGTAGATGCTGCGCGTACTTTTAAAAAACTGGAATATACAGACGAGGAGTATGCGCAGGAAATACAGAAAATCCATGACCGGTTTGTCCCGTTCCTGAATATCTGTAAAGAGAATCACACGGCTATCCGGATTGGAGTAAATCATGGCTCTCTGTCCGATCGTATCATGTCCCGTTATGGCGATACTCCCGAAGGAATGGTGGAATCCTGTATGGAATTCCTTCGTATCTGTGTAGCGGAGGACTTCACAGATGTAGTGATTTCCATCAAAGCCTCCAATACAGTGGTAATGGTGAAGACTGTTCGTCTGTTGGTGGACGTCATGGAAAAAGAGGGGATGACTTTCCCGCTCCACCTTGGGGTGACAGAAGCCGGAGATGGAGAAGACGGACGTATCAAGTCCGCCCTTGGCATCGGTGCGCTGTTGAGTGACGGATTGGGAGATACCATTCGGGTCTCTTTGAGCGAAGCTCCTGAAGCTGAAATCCCGGTGGCCCGTAAACTGGTGGATTATGTTCTGTTGAGGCAGGATCATCCTTATATCCCGGGATTGGAGGCACCGGAATTCAATTATCTGTCTCCCGAACGTCGCAAGACAAAAGCCGTCCGTAATATCGGAGGTGAACATGTACCTGTGGTTATTGCCGACCGTATGGATGGGAAGACAGAGGTAAACCTGCAATTCACACCGGACTATATTTATGCCGGAAGAACCTTGCCCGATCAACGGGAAGACGGAGTAGAATATATTCTTGATGCGGATGTATGGCAGGGAGAAGACGGAACCTGGCCTGCATTCAATCATGCACAGCTGCCGTTAATGGGAGAATGCAATGCAGAGGTTAAATTCCTGTTTATGCCCTACATGGCACAAACGGACGAAGTGATAGCCTGCCTGAAACATCATCCGGAAGTAGTGATTGTTTCCCAAAGCAATCATCCGAACCGTTTGGGTGAGCACCGTGCACTGGTACATCAACTAATGACGGAAGGTTTGCAAAATCCGGTTGTCTTCTTCCAGCATTATTCGGAAGATGATGCGGAGAATTTGCAGATAAAGTCCGCAGTCGATATGGGAGCCTTGATTTTTGACGGTCTTTGTGATGGCATCTTCCTGTTCAATCAGGGTAACTTGAGCCATGCCGTCGTTGATGCTACTGCTTTCGGAATCTTGCAGGCCGGACGTACCCGTACCTCCAAAACAGAATATATATCTTGTCCCGGTTGCGGCCGTACACTTTACGACTTGGAAAAGACTATTGCCCGTATTAAGGTAGCCACTTCACATTTGAAAGGGCTGAAGATCGGCATCATGGGGTGTATCGTGAATGGTCCCGGTGAGATGGCAGATGCAGACTACGGCTATGTAGGAGCAGGACGGGGGAAAATCAGTCTCTATAAAGGCAAGGTGTGTGTGGAGAAAAATATTCCTGAAGAAGAAGCGGTAGAACGACTTCTGAAGTTTATTCGGATAGACCGAGAAGAAAACCAACAATGATATTGATTAGATATGGATTACACGGATGAATACGGATTTAGTTAAAATCAGGAGTAGGAATCCGCATAGTCCATATCTAAATAAAAGCCATTTTAGAAGGTAATATTTATATCTTTCCCATTCTCTGTGTGATATGTTTTCACGGGCTTTCCATTACGTAGCACATAGGTCTTTATTTTATTTCCTTGTCGTTCAACGATTATATCAAACGGCGAAAATGCAAATGCCGAAACATTATTCAATCTCATCGAATTCCATTTATCAGGTAGTTGTGGACAGAGTGAGAATGAATTAAATCCTGTCGGACGAATACCAAAAATACCTTCGGTTACTATACGGCAATACAAAGCACTTTCGGCTGACAAATGCCGTTGGTTTCCTTCGGGCCAGGCCTCGATAGGATATGGAACATGTTCCCCAAGCAGGCGTTGCTGTGAGTAATATGCCATGTGTTCCATTGCCCTCTCCCTTGCTCCTGCGCTATACACTCCTCGTAGAGCGTAAAGAGTAGATCTGTCCCAGAAAGTATCTGTTCCGGCTTGTGTCAATAAGCCGTCTTTGCTCCACAAACGGGGAGAGAATAATGCTTCGACGGTTCCTGTCTTCTTTTCAAAGATCCCGACTGTCAGAGGGATAGCTATCCATGAACGTAAAATATCATTGCCTTCATAATAGCGGTAACTGTCGAACCCTTCTATACGGCTACCAAAATAATTGTTTATATTATTTTTTAATACTTTCGCCTGCCGGGCATATTCTTTTGAAACAGAAGACTGCTTGCCAAGTTCTTTGGCAAGATAGCTTGCCGATACCAGAGCGTCATAATACAAACTTGATGTACAAAGGTTTGCGTTACCTGCTGGAAAGCGTCCTTCAAGCTCATCAGCATCTGAAGTCACAATTCCGGAAGCATTTATTTTTCTTTTGCAGTATTCCAGACACCACTCAATCAAGGGCCATAACTCTTGTGCTTCCTTTTTATCTGCTTTGGCTAGTGCATAACGGGCGGCCCCATAAGCTATCATCGCTGCATCGCCACGATCGCCAGCCCCGTTCCAGGTATCCTTCCCCTCGGCAATGATAGAGCTGGGTATGGGTTTGTAATCAGAATTCATGAAGCGGGCAAAAAGCCTGAATGAGTTTAATGCGGACGCGTTTCCGATATCATAACCCAAAAAGGGAAAGAAAGGATTGGCATACTCCGCTTGGTCATTCGCCCAAACAGCTGCATAATATGATTCTCCTCCAGGACTGTGCATGAATCCTCCTCCGGTAGCAAAGATACTCTCTGCTGCTCTTACTTTAGCAAAAGCAAATGCTGTATTTACTACCGGATCAGGGGAGACAAAGCTAAGATTGTTCCATATCTTGTCGACAAAGGCCATTCGTTTATGTTCCTCGTCTGCTATATCGACTATCAATTCTTTCTCTCCTTTTTTATAAGCCTGAACAGAAGCGTCGAAAGTCAATGATTCTTTAGGAGCAATAGTGTATAAACAGTCTTCCTTATTTTGTATAGAGGTAACTATAGTGTATGATCCATCCACTCCTTTTACAGGATCGGTTTTGTAAACGGCTTTTTGAAAAGGTACAATAACAGAAATAGGTTTTGATGAGATATTCTTGACCGTATAACGTTCACAAAGCATCGGTTTGTCTGTTGAAGGAAAGAATGATCTCGTAAGTTCGACTACAGGTACTGGCTCTCTATTGCGTGCCGTACCTGTATTCTGGTATCCAATAGCAAAAAGGCTTACTACCGTGAGTCGTCCGTCGATACATATCGATTTCACTTTTTCATTGTTGAGAGCCATACCATTAACTAACAACAAAGAAGCGTAATCAATTGCAAATCGTTGCATCAGGCTTGCATGTGTATTGTTGGGTATCGTCCGCAACATAGGCCATATCATTGAACGTTCCATCACAAATTGCCCATCGCCGTTTACGCCATAACGTAATACCGCTGAAACCTTTAAACCGCTCATTTCAATATGGTCATAATGGGGGAGCCGACCGTCTATCTGCCATTCTATCGCTCCACTATCCAGGATACGCCAGCGAGGTGTAGCATTAGCATTATCTGCAAGGCAGAACAATACAAAAAGCAATAAAACGATTTTCATCTTTCTGGTAAACATACTATTAGTCTATTTCTATGTAATCGAGATAAAACTGTCCGTTATCACCAGCGTCCCGTTGAAAGGCTATTTGATTTATGCCGGCTGCCAACGATACCTGAACTACTTTTTCGCTCCAGTTGGATTGTTCCTGAAATCCAAGTTGCGATTGTTTTTGACCGTTGACATATAAGCTACACGTAGCTGTCCCTTTGGAATAGTTGTAGCCCATGACATGCAATGTATATGTACCGGCGGCATCAACCTCTACATCAAACTCAACACATGCATTTACGTTTTCAAGCCCTTTGACATAAAAGCCTTCGACTTTAACATGCTGGTTGTTATCGTCTTCTGTCTCACCCTCATTGCTACAACCTGTGCAAACCAGTAATAGGGCGAGAACTACAAACCATAAATATTGAGGGTATCCTTTCATAATCATTATCTATTTATAACTGCACCATTTCTGAGTGAGGCAACAGCCGCTTTGTATCTCTTTGAATTGGGTTTGATACGTAAAACCTTACATGAATGTGGTTCAAGTCGCACCGAGTATCGGCCCGACATTGCGCCTAAATCCTGATGCAGCCACAAATCACGTACATTCTTCACCTTTCCACCTTTAATTCCCAGTTCCTTTTCAAAATCAATACCATATTCAAGCACTGTCGATTCTCTATTGAACAGCCCGACAATCCAATCTCCATCAGGAAGTTGTCCTATCCATCTCGAACTGTTTTGTTTATCCCATATACTGGTACTAAGTGGCTTACCTACAAAACCGAGTTTATTCAATTCCAGCATCTCTGTGTTTTTGTAGAATTTGGCGCAATCACCAATCGTATTATATTGATCGGTGATACCAATTGGAGAACCGCTAACCAGCAACATTGAGATATGAAACTCTCTTTCGGCATCGCTTGCCAATGTGTTGAGTTGAACAAAATCGGGATCCATTATAGTTTGTCCTTTCACCCCGATAATATCAGCCCATCCGATTAATCCATCAAAAGCACTTCGGTATTTATCACCTTGTCCGCTTTCGTTAACCTGTCCGCGCTCTTTGTCGCTGATAAACCACCATCCGCCACCGTCACAGTCAGTACTTATGCGAATCATATCCGCATAAATAATCTCGTTGCGGGCATCGTTGCGACAATTAGGAACAGAGTAACTAAGCAACATTTCATCTCCGGCTTCTTCAGCCATCCATTTCAATGCCTTGATGTATCTATTGGTTCCGTAATCCCGTTCATAGTAACCAAGAAAGTCTATCTTCAGCAACTCTATTCCCTGATCTATCATTGTTCTGATACAGCCTTTCACCCACTGTTCCGCTCCTGGTTTGTCAGTATCTATCCAGTACAGGTGATCTTCAAACTTTGTAGTGCCTACCACGTCAGTTATCGGAATGGAAGTTCCTTTGATATTATTATTCTGCACATAGGCAGCTTTAGGTACCCATAATGGGTTGAAATAGAATCCGAATCTCATGCCTTTACTTTTGAGATAATCGCCCCAATACTTCAGTCCGTATGTCCACGAACTGTCATATTTGGTCAGATAACCATATTGATCTATAGAATTGAGGTTAAATAACCAACCGTCAGTAGCTGCCATATCATATCCATAAGGTAAAAACTCCTCGGCAAGCCAGTCGATATTCTTTTTCCAAACATCTTCAGGCATTGATGTTCCATACCGGAAATTGTATTGGTACATATTCCAAAACAATGGTCCGCTGCCTCGCTTTGTGAATTTGCTTTCTCTGGCAAAGATACCTGCTGGTATTGTAAACAATACCAGCAAAAGTGTTAAAAAATTAAATCTGTGTTTCATCTTATTGAATTATTTTTCCAATCATTGTAGAAAGTTGTTTTACTTGCAATTCGGCCATACCGACAACGATGTAATCCACACCATTGAGCCCATAGGGATCGTTGTATGCACTGGAAATTACAATTTTCAGGAATCGTCCCTTTTGTGGCGTTATCGTCTCACTGTCACCGAACCAGATGGTTTCATTCTGTCGTGGAGCGTTCTCTTTAGAAAAGAGAAGCGTCCAGTTATTTAGTGCCACAGCCGAGTAATCAGCAGATGTTCCTCCATCGGCAATCGTTTTGAATAAAAATAGAGGATCGTCCGAAACATAGAAATCTATCTTCTTAATGTTCGCGTTATCTCTTCGTTGAGTCAGTCCGATATCGCTTACTTCTATTGAATTCTTCATATCTATGACAATTGTGATAGGTGTTCTCATTCCATCAAAACAATGATAATCTGTGAAGCCATAGTGGTAGTCATCTTTATTATTGAATCCATTGACATCTTTTCCCCAATAACTCGAATGCCAGTGATTGTCGAAAATTCCATCTATGATGGCTCCGGCTCCGATATTATCCCCATCCGTTGATGAGGGATTCTCCATCTTCTGGTCGCTGTTGCATAGCAATATTTTCCATTCTCTGTTGTCGGGAATGACTTGTGGATCAGCAGGTACCACAACAGTCAGGTAATAAATCTCGTCCGATACCTCTATTTGTGGGGACGAGGGGGCTGCAAACTTCAACGGAAGAAGATAGTGCTTATCTTTTTGCAATGTTGAACTTGCTACTGTCAATGTCGTTGTAGCATCATCATTGCCATTTGCAAAAGAAAAATCATTCACATGGTAGGCTCCTGCGGGAAGCGCTTCATAATTGGTTGAATGAAAATCATTATATGCAGACACCAGTTGCGCGTTTTGTGAGAAATCGAGTCCGCAAGAGAAATTGGATATATTATCTGCAATTTCGGCTTTGAGTTTTACACTCATTGAACTATATGTCGCACTTTCAATCTGTATATCCTTTTTTCCCCATTCCACTTGCTGCCCGTTTATATCAAAAACATATAAGACCCGGTTCATTTCAACATTCACAATACCCTCTTCTGTACTTTCCAACTGGAGTGCCAAAACAAGTTTAGATCCAGGTGCCGATTTGATTAACTGATATATTTTAGCTACATCAAAATTCAGATAAAGATATTTCGACGTCTCGTTAGTTGCAAACGTTAGTTCGTGAACTCCGTCTTTAAATGAATATGCATCAGGCGTTATTGTCTTGTAACTTTGATTTTCGGGCTGGCTATAATTTTCATCGATTTCCTGTTGTGTCAATGCACGCACGTTAACCGTTGCAGTCAAAGACGGGTCACTTCCTGCCTTAATAACCAGAAGAGGCTCTTCGACCGTATTTTCAGAAGCCTGCCAACTAAATATATGCTTGCCCTCGTTCTTGAAATACAATATTTTGTGATATTCTTCAGGGAATAACTTATCATTCGAATATTCGTTGCTACATGAATATACAATCTGACATACACCAAGTATTAAAATTAATTTCAATAATATCGTTTTCATAATTCTGGTAATTCTAAATTAATATTCGGGCGATTGTACTAGTTGGGGATTGCTGTATATCTCCGAGTCATTGATCGGAAGAAGATACATTTTGTTGTTCCACATAAAAGGTTGGTCCACCTTTACTCTTTGGTTAAACTCACGGAACGATGGATCTTTTTTTGCGATGGCATTAAGACCTTCACGGACACCGGCTTTGAATACCTCCGGAGCAATTGTCCAACGCCGGGCATCAAAATAGCGGTGTCCTTCAAACCATAATTCAGCATAACGTTCACTGCGCACCCAATCCATTAAACTCATATCAGAGTTTATGTCAGATAATTCTAAATCGGGAATACCTGCACGATTACGAACAATGTTCAGGTTGTCCAAGACATCTTGTTTGCTGTTCAATGCAGCATGACATTCCGCCAGATTGAGGTATAATTCCGCCAAACGTATGACTGCCAGTGGAGTATGAGCATAATTATTGCCATTATCTTGAGAGCGCCATTGGAAGTTTGGTTGTATTCTCTTTTTGGAGAAATATCCGGTTGCATTATTATCTCTATTATATCTGTCAGGGTTGTACCCATGTTTTTGCGAGTTACGCGCTTCAAGTATCAGTGGTGAGCCATCGGCTATGAACGAACTATATTCACCTCCATCGTAACAAACCCATGCATAGAAACGCGGTTCACGATTGACATTCAGTTTTATGATATCCGGATTAGACAGACCTGCCGATTCAAACCAGTCCGATTTATCGGGAAAAGTATGATCGTATTGGGGCAATTTTCCATTCTTTGTATAAAATCTTTCAACAGAGTTCAAGAAAACAGCAATACCTCCCCATCCTCCTACAGGAGAGCCGTTGTAAGTGGTGACGCCATGAGGTATTTGTGAATAGATGCCATAGTTGTCACCGCTTCCGATGGCAAAGATTACTTCTTTATTGCCATCAGTCTCACGTGTCGTATTGAGGTAACGCATGAGCATTACCGACTCTTTAAACTGGTCATCAACCCCCTCTATATTAGGCAATGGAACTCCTTGGTTTATTCTGATACTGGTGGAAGTGGCAAGGTCGAACAGTTTGCGGTTACCTTGAGTCAGTGCCCAATCAAGAGCCTCGTTGCAAGCTGTCAGGGCGCGTTCCCATTTGTTTTCATCGTATGTTCTGCTGACTAACTCCTTTCCATATCCCGGAGTTTCAAAGTTAGTGTTCTTCCAGTTTGAATAAGGGAATGAGCCATTCCACAGGGGGGAGGCGGCATAAACCAACAATCGCGCTTTTAAGGCTTTGCAAGCTGTTGAAGTAGCACGTCCCAGTTCGCTGTTCTGTACTGTTGGCGGCAATTCGAAGGCAGCCCGGTCAAACCATTCAGCTATGGAGTCTACACATACATCGAAATGCGATCTGCCCGGAAAATCCTTTTTGTCAAGGTTTTGATTGTAATGTTCAGTCACTAATGGTATAGGTCCGTATGACTCTAGTAACATAAAATGATAGAGTGCCCGACAGAACAAAGCTTCGGCTTTCCAGCGTCTTTTATCGCTCTCGGTTACTCCCGTCGGATTGCTCTTGTCAAGCTGATCCATGAATAGATGGCATCGTCCTATTCCATCGTAACAACTATTCCACGGGGCGGTTTGACTGGAAGGAGAAAGCTGGTTCCATGCCGCTTTCTGTCCGTCGTCAGCCCATAGTAAGGGGCGGGCATATTCATCGGTCGAGTTGATGAATGAGTTTTCAACTGTGTAAAACCACTCGAAATAAGTATAACATGAATGAAGGAAACCCAATGTGGAAGCTCTGTCTTTCATTGCGTCGGGCAAGTCGGCTGTTTCATCCGGGACAACGTCCAGATAGTTGCAAGAAGCCATGCAACATGCGGCAGTCACACTTAGTATGAATCGTGATATGATCTTAATGGTTTTCATATTTTATATTTTGGTTATATAGAACTTAGAATTTTAGCTGCACTCCAATATTGATAGTCCGTTGAAGAGGATACGCATTCCATGACAATTCCGGATCCCACTCTTTAAAAGGACTCCACACAGCCAGATTATCCCCATTGATATAAACACGGCAGTACGGAAAACTATATCCGAGTTCAAGGGTTTTAAAGCGGATAAAACGTCCGTTGTGCATCCAGTAGGTGCTGTTGACAGAGTTGTTTGCCACTTGACTGTCAGTAATACCTAATCGTGGAAATTTCGCATCCGGATTCGGATTAGCTTCGCTCCAGTAGTCGTTGGCGATAAACTGCATCACGTTTCGATCACCGGTTGAAGCATCACCGCGAAATGGCATAATGCCTGATACCATGATTGTCCGTTGGGCAGAACCATTGAAAAACATTCCGAAATCGAAAGATTTATATGTCATGTCTAGCCCAATTCCATACTGAATGCGCGGCACATTGCCATATTGCGAAATCATAACCTGATCTTTTGAATTTATTTTGCCATCACCGTTTACATCGCGATATTTGATATCACCTGGCATTACCGTACTTCCCAATTCATCCTGCGAAGGGCTCATTTCTATATCCGCCTGGTCTTTGAATAACCCTTCGGCAATGTATCCTATCGTGTTACTCAAGGGTTTACCAGTTTCCGACTGCCACACGTAAGGGTAATCCGGTTCATCTTTGTAGATGTATTTATTCTTATTATATGTCAAATTGAAACGCAGGTCCATATTTAAATCATTGGTGATTTTCTTTCGCCAATTGACAGCCAGCTCGATACCTCGATTGTCTACTTTACCAATGTTACTCCATGGCACAGCATTAGCGTATCCTAATAGTCTAGGAAAAGAACCTCGTTTGAGAAGGATGCGATCTCGTTTGTCATGAAAATAGTCGAAAACAATATTGAGCTGGTTGAATAGATTCATGTCTATACCGATATCGAACTTTTTCACTCTTTCCCAATGTGCATTTCTGACAGCATAATATGAAACGCTGGGTCCTTTGGCGACAACACTTCCATCAGGTCCGGTTCCATAACCCAAATCGTCGAGCTTTATATCATTTATATAGAGAAAGTGGGCAGCTCCCGCACTTTTTCCCGTATCATCGCTGCCTACCAGTCCATAAGATCCCCGGAGCTTGAGGAAAGATACAATTGAACGCAGTGGAGTCCAGAAATCCTCGTTACTGATAACCCAGCCTAAAGATATGGCGGGAAATAACTCGAACCGTTCTCCTTCTACCAGACGTTCCGTTCCGTTATAACCGCAATTTATTTCGGCCAGATATTTCTGGTTGTAATCGTAGGTGATACGGGCAGATAATCCTTGGTTGCGGTTGGGTAATACGCTGGATCTGTATTCACGCATCATATACATCAACATTCCCGATACGGCATGTCGGCCGAACTGCCTGCTGTAATTGATGCGTCCGTCCATATAAAAGGTATTGTCCTGGTAGCGCTCTATATCCGACTGGGATATATATTCAGATCCCGAAGTCAGTTGCTCCAATGCATAAAGGTCGGGCGAATCGACATTCCAACTGCCATCCTGTACGCGATAGTAATAGGGGGCAAGTGATTTGGTATAAGATGAGTTTGAATAGTTTTTCCAGTTAACCAGAATAGAGGCGGAAAGTCCCTTTGTCACAAAATCAAAGTTCTGATTAATACGAACAGAGGTGTTGATGGTATTATGATTGGATCCTCTGAAATTATTTATCATATATGCATAAGGGTTGTTATACATCGAATTTCCACTAAGCATTGCCCCTCCGAAACGTATATGCTTGTCACCTTCTTCTGCCGGAAAAGATGCCGGAAATGCCACCGGATTGGTATTGTAGGTAAGATAGAACAGGTCGGAAGTTGAAAAAGACGGTCCTTTGGCATATCCTATCTGGTCGTTCATGCGTAGCTCGACAGTGGTTGTCGGAGTCATCTTATAGGATATGTTACTTTGGAAAATGTACTCCCATCTGTTGATGTTCGTGTCAAAAGAGTAACGCTTGGGGGAGTTGAGCATACCGCTATCATGATTTGCTTGCAAACTCATGTAATAGGTAACCTTCGAACTACCTCCCTGTACATTAATGTTTGCCCGTTGGTTCATGGTAGAATTTTTGAAAAGCAGGTCATACCAATCCACGTTCGGATAAACATACGGATTGATTCCGCTCCTTGTATATTCTATGACGTCATCCGAATATTTGGGTGTTGCGCTTGGAGTACGAGTCACCAAGGCTTCATTGTACATATTCATAAACGTAGGGCCATCGACGAACTTCAGCGTGTTTGCCGGTCTTAGAAATGAATTTTCGAACGTGATATTTATCTGTGCCCGCGTGTTTTCCATACCGTCTTTCGTTTTGATAAGCAGCACTCCATTAGCACCGCGAGCGCCATAAATAGCAGTTGCCGATGCATCCTTCAAGATTGAAAAGCTGGCGATCGATTCGGTAGGGATATTATTAAGGTCGCCACTCGAAATTTCGATATCGTCCATCAGAATTAAAGGTGTTGCACGTCCCCCGAATGTTCCGATTCCCCTGATATAGAAATCGGATACGGAACCCGGTTCTCCACTGGTTGTCATCGATACCACACCTGCCAGCTTTCCTGTAAGATTATTGGTCAGTGAAGAACTCGGTGCACGCAATTCTACACCTTTTACAGTGGAAATAGCACCGGTTACGGATACTTTTTTCTGTGTGCCGGCTCCTACCACCACCACTTCATCCAGCACCTCGTTGTCCGATTGCATTTTCACTTTCAAAACTCCCAAATCGCCTACACTCAATACCTGCTGTTTGTATCCGATATAAGAAAATGTTAACTCTGTATTATTTGAAACCTCTATTGAAAACTTACCATCTAAATCTGTAATTGTTCCTGTTCCCGGGGAGTTTTTTACAGAAATACTGACCCCCACCAAAGGATCGCTGGAAGAAGCATCCGTAACGGTTCCTACCAATTTGCGCTTTTGTTGTTTCGAATCCTGCGGACGTTGCTCTGTAGGCAACTCTTCTCTTTTCAGAGAAATCTGCCGGTCTTTAATTTCATACAGGACATCTGTATTCTTAAATAACTGATCGAGAATAACGGTTATCGGTTGGTCCTTTACAGACAAACTGACTATACGTTTCGTATCAATCGCTTTGCTATAATAGAAAAAGATAAATTCACTGTTTTTTTCTATATAATCAAGTACTTCCTTAACTGTTTTGTTCCGCATTTCAATTGTTAAGTTTTTCTGTTGAGCATACGCTCCTATGTTCGCCGCATAAGAGTGTAAAGAAAGAAAACAAACACTAAAAAGAAATAATATGCGAGCCATTCTCACCCTTGTAAGAAATGTGCTACTGGTATTTTTCATATATTTACAACGTTTTTAAGAAATTAAACAATTAAATGTTGTTTGATTTTTCGGCTGGATGATACTGCAATTATCATTCAGCCTTCTTTTTAAGGACTTTTGTTTCTCATAATATTACGTATAAAGGTTTAACAATAAATGATCTATACTTATTTCTTCCTCACATATATTTTATCACCCACTTCTTTATATTCTATGGGTGCAGAATAAGATATAGTATGTAAGACGTCTTCAAGTTTATCTTTTAAATCCAGCTTTCCGGAAACCTGCATTCTCTCCACCTCCGTATCCAATACGAATTCTTTGCCATAGTATAGATTTAATTTTCTAAAGACCTTATCCAAAGAATCGTCTGTGTACATTAGGATATTCTTTATCCAACAGATATAAGGCTCAACATCTACATTTTGAGGAGTGTCCAGTTGGTCGCTATGAATGTTAACCAGCTGTCCCGGAGCGAGTTTGACCTGTTGCTGATTGTGGCTTTTTATATTCACACTTCCTTCCACCAACACCACGGAAGACGTTTTCTCCGATGAATATGCCGATATATTGAATGAAGTACCTAATACCTGTACTTGAAAATCTTTAGTTCTTACTATGAAGGGGGCTTTTTCATTGCGGCGTACATCGAGGAACACTTCTCCTTCAACATAAATTTCACGCTGGTCTCTTTCAAAATGAGTTGGATAAATCACCCGTGTTCCTGAATTCACCCATAGATGAGTTCCGTCTGGTAAAGTCAATTGAGTTCTTTTCCCTTTAGGGGTTATCAGCTGGTTGAATTCGGGCTTCTTCTTTTGTGGCTGAATCTGATTGACTGTATCAGAGTTGACCACCACTAAACCATTCTGCGAATAAATGATATTTGCATCGGTATCACTCACTTCTATATTCTTTTCTCCCGGTATCAACAATAGAATATCTTCTTGTAATGGGGCTGCCTGCATTTTCAATGCGAAATCGACTAATGCGCTGTCATCTGCATGGTAATAAGAGATGAACTGTTTACCCAGCCAAAACATACATAGCAGGATTGCGGCAACTGATGAATAAGTTGCCGCATAAAGTAATCGTTGATGCAACTTTTTCTTTTTGGTTGCATGGATTTGTTTTTCGATAAGTCTCCATGATTCATCCAGTTCGGTCGTTGAGACATTTCTCTCCTGTTTCCGAACATGTAGAATTACTTTGCGTATCACCTGATGTATATTTGCTTTCTTGCCTTCCATTTTTTGCTTTTATATTTAAAACGGGAGAAAAGAAAAAGTCTACTCACTTTTCTTTCATTATTTTGCAGAAAAAGATTTCTTCAGCAAATTGGGTGAACCGGACAAAGGAAATAGTAGCATTTAAGAAAGAAAAAAAGGAAGGAAAAAGAGATATTCTTTCAAGGTCATTTTAGAGCGAAGGCTCGTCAGTGTGCGGGATACTAAATTCATGGCAGATTGAGGATTAATCTCCAGGACAGCTGCAACTTCTCTATAGGATAAGCCTTTAATGTAACGAAGATAAATCGCCATCCGTTGATTCTCGGACAGTTGTTTATAAGCCTCTTGCAGATTTTTAATCATTTGTATATCCTCATCATTATCCTTAAATAAGACTTCCAGTGAGGTGTCTTCTATCGTTAAGTCGAAGGGAAGCGCATTGATATCTTCGGTGGATTTTAAAGATGAAAGTTTATCGAATATAAGGTTTTTCAAAGAAGTCAGCAGATAGGAACGCACATAATCGGTGGGAGACAAACGGGTGCTGCTGCAAAGTTTCACGAAAAGATCCTGAATGCAATCTTTAACAAATTCTTCATCTGAAACATATTTGAGTCCAAAATTCAATAGAAGCTCGTAATGTCTCTTATACAATACCTCTAATGGCTTTGTGTCACCTTTCAACATGATGTTCCATAAGGTGATGTCTTTCATATTATAATAAGATTCCCGTTGCACTGAAATATATTAGTTTGCGGCAAAAGTAACAAAAAAACTTCTCGAAACAAGGTTTATCCGGAGATTTTCCCGTAACCTAACTCTATGATAGTAAAAGAATTGTAAAAGGCTTTTATTGCAGTATGTTTTCTTTGTTACGGTCATGTTTGTTCTGTGAAAAATGATAAAACTTAATCTTTTCTTTTTTATCCTGTCATTAAATTACTTTTATACGTTGCAGATTTATATTGTATATGAAAGATTATTTTGATATATTGTCTTGGGTGGAATATACTCTATTAATATAAATATTTGAATGTTAGATGAATATATGTATGTTGTAAGCTATAGGATGCTTTTGTGTTATTCGGTTCTTCGTTAAATTTGATGGAAAGAGCTTTAGATCGCTGGGTAAATATATTAGTGAGAGGAATAAAACTGTAAGGAGAAGGTCTTTTTTCATTTTAGCTCTTTCAGTTTTTTCAGTTCTTCCTCTCTATTATAAAACCTCATAGTCAGTGAATTATATTAGTAACTGAGGTTACTGTAACCACGGTTACAAAGATGTTTATTCTGAAGGGAACAGCAAACTTTTTCTTTCTTTTTATAAATTCTTTGCTTTTCCCAATTAAAAACTTTATGATCGTTTCTATTGATTTGTACCTGTTTTATTGTCAAACTGTCAGAATAGTATTTAAGTATATGAATATCAATGCTATATCACCTGACAATAGATGCTGATAATAGGCTGATAATAAAATATATCTACTTTTACTGTCAGCCTTATTTTTATCTCTTATGATCCTTT
>ERZ773242.1375-NODE-1375-length-23628-cov-4.426462_pt1 | contig 23628 bp, 16 predicted proteins | sample MGYA00511077_ERZ773242 | MGnify/ENA primary metagenome ERZ773242 (study PRJEB29015, sample SAMEA2737754) | human gut metagenome | biome: human gut; feature: human-associated habitat; material: faeces | place: China | collected 2012 ... | reverse complement strand
AGGAGTTGTCCCGCTCAAGGATGAAGGCCCGGTAGCGTTCAGTAAAACGCTCGTTGTTCTCCCGCTCGAATTCAGAGACCATGCTGTTCATTCTTTCGTTTAGTTCCACGCTGCCGATGTATAAGCTGTCCATCTGTACCAGCAGCCGTTCCTGTCTTTCAGTCTGTTCCAGAATGATCCTTTCATTCAGGGAATGGAGCATGCGTGTTGTTATCCCAGTTGGAGAAGTGGCGGACAGAGACTGCCGTTTACGTTCTGCCTCTTCCCGCTGTTGCAGGTAAGCGGATTTGTTCTCTTTTCTACGGAAGATATTCCAAATATTTCCTTTCTTTTTGGGGGAATCTTCCGCTCCAGTACTCGGAATCATCACATTTTCCTTTTGCTGCACAGTTTGTTTCCGAGCTGTTGAGACAATGGACGGGATACTTTCCTGCACAATATCACCTATACCCTGCAGTTCCTTGAAAGTATGCATCGCCTTGGAAAGAAGTAGTTCCTTATTCCAAAGAAGAAGACACAACGAGTCGATATGTTTTTTCAGTAACGGAGTATGGACATATTCTTTCAGAAATTGCAGATTGTCACAGACCCTATGGCATTTGCGGCTGTATTCTCTCAGGTCGTCATCATCCCATGTGACGGCAGTCTCCGCATGGGTGGAGAGGTCCAGTAGGCCGATGTAGCTATTTTCCGTCAGACGGTGTATCGCCACCAGCTCCTTTTCCTCCTTGCGCAACGTATGTCTTAACATCTGCTCCTGACGGAACTGATAGACAATGAAGGCCGACAGCAGGACCAAAATGGCATAACCCAGAAATATTTTTAACTTTAACCACATGATTATGAATCATCCGAACCTATAAATCAATTATTGGCCCGTGCCAATAATATACATATAAAAAATAATCCCTACCTAGGTTTTAGTGCAACTTATGTAAGGATTATTTGAAAAATATAGATTATTTCAAGTTCTTCAGGTCTCTCAGAACAGTTTTATCAGTTATTTCAATAATACTGATGGCGTAGCCACCACCTGCCACAGCTTTCATCTTTAAAGCCGATTTGGCAGTAACAATACCTTTACGAATGCCATAAGACTGCGGATTGTTCCGATAATGCGCATCTTTACCATCTTCATAAACAGTTGCAATGTATTTCTTGTCATTGTCAAGAAAATCAAGTTTCAGCGTGGATAAATGTCCTTCTTCACCACTGGTACAACCTATGAACCAATTATTTGAACCTTTTGCTTTACGTGCCGCTACAATATAGCGTCCTGGTTCGGCTTCCAGATATTTACTCTCATCCCAATCCACGGGCACATCCTTGATAAACTGGAAAGCATCCATGAACCGTTCGTAGTTTTCTGGTATATCGGCTGCCATTTGGAGCGGACTATACATGGTGACATAAAGCGCGAGTTGGCGGGCAAGTGTGGAGTTCACGTGTGATTTACTATTTGGATTGAGTTTACTCATATCCATTTCAAAGATTCCCGGAGTGTAATCCATAGGACCACCTTGCAGGCGGGTAAACGGTAAGACGGTAGTATGAAACGGCTTGTTTCCGCTGAATGCCTCATATTCCGTACCACGAGCAGATTCGTTGCCAATCAAGTTAGGATATGTACGGCACAACCCGGTAGGACGTACGGCCTCATGTGCGTTTACCATGATATGGTGTTTGGCAGCCTCGGTTACGGCATATAGATAGTGGTTATTCAACCATTGTCCATAATGATGTTCGCCACGCGGAATCATATTGCCCACATATCCACTCTTTACAGCATTATATCCATAATCGTTCATCAATTGATAAGCAGCTTCCATATGACGTTCATAGTTACGGATAGAAGCCGATGTTTCATGATGCATCATTAGTTTCACCCCTTTAGACTGGGCATACTCATTCAGCATCTTGATATCAAAATCCGGGTAAGGAGTCACAAAGTCAAACACGTAATCTTTGGAATGGCCAAACCAGTCTTCCCACCCGATATTCCATCCTTCCACCAACACTTGGTCGAATCCATGCTTAGCAGCAAAGTCTATGTATTTTTTTACGTTCTCATTATTAGCCGGGTGTTGTCCGTTGGGCTTGACCTTGTTATAATCCGTTTCTCCTAATCTCACAGAAGGTACATCCCAGGTATATGCCCAAGGCTTTCCACCGGCAATCATTTCCCACCATACACCGATATATTTCACCGGTTTAATCCAGGAGGTATCTTTGTATTTACAAGGTTCATTCAAATTCAAGATAAGGTTTGAAGCAAGAATATCGCGTGCATCATCACTCACCATGACAGTACGCCAGGGAGTACGGCAAGGAGTCTGCATATAAGCCATATTTCCTTGTGCATCAGGAGTAAGTTGCGAAGTAAATACAAAATTCTTGTCATCTAGGACTAAATGCATGCAAGAATAATCCACCAAAGCAGCCTCATGCAGGTTGATGTAAAGACCTTCGGCTGTCTTCATCTGCAAGGAAGTCTGTACGCCTGTGGATGAAAAAATACTTTGCGACAGGTTCCCGTCAACAGCACCACTCAGCAAACTACGAATTTCTGACAGTTTCGACTCGGTATAGTCATATTCTTGTGTATCATAATCTCCCGGAATCCACCAAGCTGTATGATCACCGGTCATGGCAAATTGAGTATGTTCTTTTTTTACAACGAAGTAGGGCAAATATTGTTGCGAAGGGAACTCATAGCGGAATCCCACGCCGTCATCATACACACGAAAACGGAGATTCATGAAGCGTCCGTTCGATGGTTTCTCCAATTCCACAAAAAGTTCATTATAGCGGTTACGGATATGACTGTTTTCTCCCCATACAGGTTCCCAAGTCTCATCAAAAGTCGATGTAGATGTATTATTTATCCGGAAAGAATCCATTAATGAATTTTCTTCGTTCAATTCAATCCCTAGTGTACTAGGCTTTATCACAGGAATGCCCTTATAAGTTACCTGATAAGTCGGGATTCCTCTCTCATTTATTGAAAACTCAAGTGTAATATTGCCCGACGGAGAAGAGATGCTTTCTGCTTTTGCCATAAAGCACGATAAAAGCAGAAAGGCTGCTATTATTATTTTCATAACTATCTTTCTTTTTATAAATTCATTTATTTGGAATAAACGACACGGACCTTTACTTCGGTTGTACAGTCAGTGCAAGGTATATCAATGTTCGTACATTTTCTTTTTACGTCATAAGAATAATTAGAAGTTTCCACTCCATTCACTTTTACCGCTACAGGTTGCGTCGTATTATAGATGCGAAAAGTATATGAACGAGCATTGACACCGTTCGTATAAATTCCCTGACGAGGAGTAATGACATATTCTCCTTTATTATTTTTGAATGATTGTCTTAAGATTGTTGTTGCAAAAACGGTACTATAATCATTATTATCACCATCATCTTCATACAATACCCCCTCACCCTTGCAACCTGACACGAAGTTTAAAATCAGATGTCCGGGACGTTCTGTCACATTCATTACAGTAGGAGGATTATAAGGAATAATTGCACCTTGTTTAAAAAAATACGGAATTTGCTCCTGCGTAAAACACATTGTTTTTCTGCACGGTCCTTCAATCAATTCATCTGTAGCCACACTCCACCATTTCCCCTCAGGAAACCAGATTTCTTTTGAACTGATACCATCTTCCAAAGCCGGTTCTGTTATCGGAGCTACTAAAATGTCGTTTCCAAAGAAATATTCACCTTCATATTTATATGCCTCTTCACTTTCAGGGTATTCATAGTAAAGTGGACGGCACATACCTATACCTGTATCAAATGTCTCACGAGCCATTGTATATATATAAGGGAAGAGTGCGTAACGAAGTTTTACGGCATCGCGTAACTTAGGAAAATTGGGAAATTTCCATATACGCCGTTCTATCCGGCTGTCATCAGTGGCATGACTGCGGAATATAGGGGTAAACACTCCAAACTGAATCCAGCGAAGCATTAGTTCCGGGTCATTTACAATTTTTTCATCGGTAAACGCATGGCCTCCAAGGTCATGTCCCCAGAAAGCGTATCCTACATTTGATGCGGTGGAAGTAAAGTACGGCTCAAATGCGAGAGTCGGGAAATTTATAAGGGCATCTCCCGAAAAACCAATTTGGTAACGATGGCTCCCTAATCCTCCCCAACGATGAAAGATTACAGGTCGGCGGTCAGGCCTGTTTTTAACCATATCATTGTAAAACACATGATTGCACCAGAATGTCTGTCCAAGACCGGGAGTATATGGACTCGTAAGATGTTGTTGCCAGTCGAGCCACCAGAAATCCACACCTTCAGATTCATGGTCACGGATTACGTTGTCAAAGAATGACTTTGTAAAATCCGGATAATCAAGATACCAGGCAATTTTGCCGTTACTACCATATTTACCGCCAAGTTCCCTACTCATTGCTTTGTAATAGGATGGAGATTCGATACTGTCAATGCCATCTGCCGGATGGAGATTTAAAGCGATTTTGTAACCGTTGTCATGGATTTCCTGAAGAAGTTTAGTCGGTTCAGGTATTAAGTTGGTATTCCAAGACCAGCCGGTCCAACCTCCGATATTCTCCGACTCACTTGATGCCTTGCCATTCCAATGCCAATCCATATCAAGAATCATTACGTCGGTAGGGATATCGTTCTTCTTAATTTCTCGCATAATCTCCCGATAGTCATCGGCTGAATATGAATAGTAACGGCTATACCAATAGCCGAAAACGTATGCCGGTGGTAAAGGAATTTTACCGGCTATTTTGGTAAAATCTCCGATAGCTTTCTTATATTCATTGCCATAGCCCATAAAATACAGGTCAATAGCCTGAGGGTCATTACGATATGCCCACCAGTCATATCCAACCTCCGGATTTGGCTCAAGTGCAAATGAGTGACTCCCGTCAGCACGTGTTGCTTCCCATGAATCATCTATTACAGCCCAACCGGATCGGGATATTAATCCGTTTTCCAATTCACTCCGTTTATTGTCTCCATTGCTACCGTCAAGAGTCCGACAAGTCCCTTTAAGGTTTAGCGGATCTTTTTTCCCTGGATACCAAAGTGTTTCACAGCCATGGTTTTCAATGGTAATAGTGAGGTTTTCCGGAGATGCCGGACTTGTTTTCGGATTGGTTCCTTTTCGGTATTTGAGTTTTACTTTATCAGTCTGGATATACAAGAATCGGTCATCTTCTTTTTTCTTGAAATCTACCAATTCAAGATTACGGTTGACAACTGTAAATGTAGGACGGTCTTCGAACATGCCTTTTTCACTATATTCTATACGAATCATTTCTGGAGTCAGTACTGTGAAGCGTGCATTGCCACATATAACCACTGCCTTGGAATTTGCTATCGGATTATTATTGTCAACTGTAGCTCGAACAAATGGTGCCATGCTTAGCATCACCGCCAATCCTATCCACTTCATTATTCTTTTTTTATTCATATAAATGTACTGTTATTAAATTATTTGGTCAGTTTCAAAACCTTGCAAGCCCGCGGCCCTAATTCAACACTCAATTTAGATACTTTGCCTTCGTCTTTGTGTTTCCACAAGTCGCGTACGCTTACTTCTCCTTCTATACCAATCTCCGAAAGATGTAGTTCATATGTTTTCTGTTCATTGTCGCGGTTGAAAAGTCCTACTATATAATCACCGTTAGACATCTGTCCGTACCAAATCTGGTTCTTTTCAGTGTCGGTCACGTCACCCGAAAGAGGCTTTCCTACGAATCTGTCGGCATTCAGTGCCAACATTTCCTCATTCTGATAAAATTTCAGGTTATCTCCTACGGTATTATGTCGGTCAGCTACCGTTACCGGCCCTCCTGCTATCAACTGCAAAGAAATAACCGACTCTTTTTCCGCATCAGTATTAAAGGTATTAAGACGGATAAAATCGCCATCAGGAATTACTTGATTACGTCCTGTTACTTTCGACCAATATATAAATCCATCAAACATATTCATGCTGTTGGGCCAGCCTTCATACACTTTGCCTCGGCTATCGTCAGAAAAATGGTTCCATCCACCTTGACCTGTATCTGCTACAATACGCACCATATTACCATATTTCCTTTCCAACTCGGCATTATTTTTAAGATGTGGCATAACCAATGAAGTAAAAATACCATAGCGAGTGGCCGAAATACAGATATACTCCAATGCCTTTTCATAACATTCTCTTCCATAGCCTCTGCCCACAAGTCCATTTCCCCAATTGGCTTCCATGCCACGGTCAAATCCATCTTCATACCAACTGAGAAAATCCATACGAATATATTCTACTCCTAATTCCTTATAATGTTTGAAAAAGCCGTCAATATATTCTTTTGCTCCTTTATGGGTAGCAACCACATAAGTAAAGAACTTATCCGGCTCGTCCGGATGCGCTACAACATCACTCTCGGCATCATACTTCAATTGTCCCAATGTAATGTTATTGGTATTCTGAATGGGAGTTTCATCTTTTCCGTGTAACCACAACGGGTTATCATACACACCTAGTTTCAACCCTTTTGCCTTACATTTAGCTACAAGATCTTTCAAATACATGCTACCATATTTGTCCATGTAGCCGTATTCATTCTTTTCACAAAGCATAGGAATAAATCCATCCGTACAAAGCATATCATAACCATAAGGTTTCAGATTCTCGGCAACCCAGTCAATAGCTTTGTCCCACTCTTCTGCATTCATATCCATTTGATATTCAGGAATACCATTATCAGCCATTTCCATACAAAACTCATATACACTCCAATAGAGTGGGGCTTTGAATTTATGGATATTGCTAATATCCACCTCTTCGTCATAATCCGGCACTTCCACTTCATCATCGGGAATCATATCCGGAGTCCACCCTGTTCCTTCGTCCTTACAGCTTGTGGAAGTAAATATTCCTATCATCAACAAGCAAAACAATGTTATTTTCTTATATTCCATACTACTTTTTCATTTCTAAGCGAGTGCGGAATTAAATTGTCCGCACTCGTAGGATTACTAATTTTTCTTTTCAAATTTAATCTTATTAGTCAATACATTCAGTTCTACACGATACTGACCGGCTTCACTTTCTTCCACTTTCCACTGGTAGTCATTACCATTCGGTTGAACCAACTGCACATCAGTCATGTTAAGAGAAGCTTTTCCGTCTTCTCCCGCCTGCTTGGGCATATAACAAGTGATCGCCCAACTTCCATCTACATTTATCGGACATTTAAAGCTACCAGCTTTTAATTCTCCTTCCCAATAGAATGTTCCTTTATCAACATTGAAATCATAAACGAAAGCTTCCTTCCCTTGCTCCCAACCGGCAGGAGTTGCATCACCTAACATCCATATCTCTTTGCAGGGCAGATCATCAGGAATGCTCTGTAACAGCTTGAAGTCAATAGTCATGGTGTACATGTTCAGTGTCACCCGGTAGTTGCCTTCTTTGGTAATGTTCCATTTGTAGTCATGTCCCTGTATACCGGCCTCGATGTGTTCCATACGATTATCTCCAAATTCATGCGTTCCGTTTTCTATTGGCATCAGCCATGCTACATTCCAGTCTTCTTTCAGTTCCAATGGAAATTTCATATCTCCGGTTTTCAGGAGACCTTCATAATAGAAAGCCACTTGGTTGACTGGATCTTTCGTCAGTTTTGTGGAACTCATGATGTTCCAACCTGCAGGGGTTGCTTCTCCTACCATCCAAACATCATTATAGTCGGTAGTCGGGTAATCTGCATTCAATGTTCCGGCTTCAATGTTCAATTTCAACACATAAAATCCTGCTTTATTAATGGTAAAGGGGGTTTCATTACCGGTTTCATGCTCATTAAAGACCACACTGCCGTCGCTACCCTGTGTATACGAAGGTGACTGTCCGGTGGTATTCAAAATAAACTTGTAGTCACCTTCTTTCATCACCCCGTACCAGGTATATACCTCTTCCGATATCTCTTCTGTCATTTTAAGCGCATTGGCCGGGTCAGTAGCTCCTTCAAGTGCTGTTCCCATGACATAGATGTCGTATGGCTGTATTTCATACCCCACTGCGTCAAAACGTACAGTTGATAGTTCCGGTTTCACATAGCAGTCGGTCTCTTCTATTTCTGCGATAATTTCAGCTTCCAATGTTACTCTTTCACCGGGTTCTATTTTCCATTTCGTCAATAATGCGTTCATTTTTTTATGGGTAAAGCTTACACTGTGCTCGCCGGCCGGAATTCTCATTTTGTCAATAGAAGTGCCGAAATCATTGTCAGCAATGTCCAACTTAAAATAGTAAGTCACTTTAGAGTCCAAAGGGGCATTGGTTACCTCATTCCATGAAAAAGTAACAGCCTCCTCCTTTCCAAATTTCTGATTCAATTCTACATATTCATTCGATACTTGCAAGTGCATGGTATCATCGGGACGCTCAATACTATAACGTATATCTTCATCCTTACAGCCTACTATCAAACAAGAAAGCATGGCAAGTAAAAAAAAGATTTTATTTTTCATTTTGCTTGATTTTATGGGAATTATCTCCAAAATGGAAGTTGTCGCAGATTCTCGTTTTTATCCATTTCACTTTGATGGATAGGGAACCAATAATAAGCAGGATTATACACACGTTTCTGATAAGGTGTACGTACATAAAAAGCCTCAGCGTCTTTTCCGCTATAATTCATTCCGTACATATCTCCATTCAGCTTTTTTTCAGCTTCTTTCCAACGGCGCAAATCGTCATAACGCACCCCTTCTCCACAAAGCTCGACACGGCGTTCGGCACGAATAATCTTACGCACAGTCTCTTGATTATCGTCCACATGGATATTCTGGGCATCACTATTACCAAACGTATAAGTACGAATACCAGCACGTGTACGAATTTTATTCACATAGTTCAAAGCTTCCTCGCGAACTGTACGTTCATCTTTATACTCATTCAATGCCTCGGCATAATTCAAAAATGCTTCTCCCAAGCGGTAAACAATACCGGGACGATACTGGTAATTGTTCTCTTTAACATTCGTCTTAGGAGACACCCGTTTACGGATAAGATAACCATTTTGAGGCGCATCGTGCGTATGCGGATTGTCTTTCTGCCCGTTAAAAAACTCAAATTTACGTTTCTCGGTAGGGAAATAAGAGTTATTAAAAGCTACGGATACATAGAAGCGCGGTTCACGATTACAATACATATTATATGTACCTGCATAAGTAACAGCTCCTCCATTTACTTCTTCGTCCCAGATTGTATTATCAAGTTTTACGTCCGATTCGGAAAATCCCTCTTCATTCGAACCGTCATAAGGAAGTCCGTCTTGCATAAAGAAAGCATCGACCAAAGATTGAGTTACCCCTAACCCGCCGCTACCGCCACTGGCAGCCGGTGTTGCATGTTTTTCGTATGAACCATAATCAGAGCTTGGACGCGCAAACAGAATTTCGGTGTTCCCTTCATCAAAACGCTTCAAAAACAAGTTCTGATAAGACATAAACGGATCAATCTCTCCATTTGCATTTTCTTCAACATAAAGCTTATATCCGGCTTTATCAGCCTCATCAATCAATAGTTTACACGCTTCTACTGCATTTTTCCAACGTGTCGGGTCATAAACGGTACTGAAAAGATTTTCACCCTTCTCATTTTTGAAATCCGCATAATCCGTATTCCCATTTACCAATGGACTGGCAGCAAAAAGTAACATACGTGCACGCACTGCCAAACACATAATACTGGTAACACGCCCATACTTTCGCGCTTCAGTATATTTAGGAGGTAGTATCATAGAAGCCTCAAGCATTTCCTTGTCAGCCCAATCTATCACAGTGTAATAAGGAGCCTGTCCTTTCATCAAGTCCGACAGTACAAAATCTGTTGGAGCAATATAATCAGGATCAAACGGAACAGCTCCATAAGTATTGGCAAGCAAGTAATAATAATAGGCTTTCATGAATTTGCACTCCGTTTTCATATACTCTACTTCTTTTGCACTTATACCCTGTGCTGGTAGTGGGTGTATGTTCTCAAGGAAAATATTAGCCTCCCGAATACATTGCGGAAGAAGCTTCCAGTAATTTCCTTCCCAATCACTGTTAGGTGTCCATTCACCCAATATATAAGGAATGACTTTCCACCCCCACTGCCGCCAACGTTCGGACGGAGTCAGATCGTCAGCTAGGACTTCCCAACCCAATGTGTTAGTATAACCCCAATAAGGATCGGGTATAGCCGAGTAGACATTGGCAAGCCAACCCTCAATACGGGTTTTGTCTTCAAAGACCAAAGGAAGAGTTAATTCTGTATCAGTTTCTTTGTCAAGATAGTCAACACAAGACATCAATGAAGCTGTGACTATAAATCCTATAAGAATATTTTTTATAAATTTCATTGTTCTTTTTCTTTAGTTCATTCTATATTAAAAATTTACTTCTACCCCCAACATCAAAGAACGCATGGACGGATATTTTAAACCATCAGAGGTGGCCAGTTCCGGGTCCCATAATTTGAACTTGGAAATGTAGAACAAGTTATTCCCACTGGCAAAGAATCGGATACTCTTCGCGCTAATTTTATTAACGACATTCTTAGGTAGGCTGTAGCCTATTTCAAGTGTTTTCAAACGGAGGAAACTCATATTTTTCTTCCAGAAAGTCGAGGCACGGTTATTGTTCGTATTAGTACTCTGAGAAAGACGTGGCCAAAAAACGTCCTGAGAAGGATTTTCTTCAGTCCAGCAGTCTGTATAGTTGGTATAGACATTACCTAATACACCGGCTCCGCTACCGGGAATGAAATAATCCGACCCACCGATAATACGGTAAGTGTCACCACTTCCTTGGAAGAAGAAACTCATATCCCAATTACGGAAATTGATATTTCCGCCAAACCCATAAACGATTCTCGGGTCAGTAGTACTACCAATATAGCCTTCGTCAGCACTAGTTATATAGCCATCGTTATTCATGTCACGATATTTGATATCGCCCGGACGCACTTCACCGCCCAGTTGTGGAACAGGAATTCCTTCTTTCAGCTTTCCATCTACGAAATCATCATCGGTATAAAGTCCTAAGGCTTGCAGCCCCCACAGCGTATTGATTGAATGCCCGGTAATAGAACGATAAGTTCCTTTGACTGATTCTGGTTCGTCTCGTTCGATGATTGTATTCTTAGCATAAGTAAAAGTTCCTCTTACGCTGATATTACAATCCTTATTGATTCGCTTATTGTAATTCAGTGACAGATCGATACCTTTGTTGTCCACCTTGCCATAGTTGGCATATGGATTGTTGATAAACCCGGTTTGGGTAGGAATGGTGGCACGTTGCATGAAAATGCTGGTCCTGCGTTCTTTAAATAGATCGAGTTGAAAATCGAGTTCATTCCAAAGACCTATTTCTATACCTATATTCGTTTTAAGCGCTTTCTCCCAGGTCAGGTTTCCTACACCGACTTCTCCTTCCTGCACACCGTCACGATAAGTATCTCCTGTATATCCCCAATTGTAACCATTAGCTTTTGAATTGATGGTTGTGATATAGGCGAAACGGCGTCCACCGATATTGTCATTTCCTACCGTTCCCACAGAGGCACGGAGTTTCAGTTTACTTATCACATTGCGTATAGGTTCCATGAATTGCTCCTCACTAACGAGCCACCCCAAGGCGATGGAAGGGAAAAAACCAAAACGCTTGCCTTTCGCAAAGTTTTCCGAACCATTATATCCAAAGTTGAATTCAGAAATATAGCGGCGGTCAAATGTATATGAAAAACGTCCTGCAATACCTTGTGTCCGGTTCGGCTGTATATCGCCCCAATCATAGCTGCGTTGATTATACAAAAGAAGTGCATCTACCATATGTCTGTTATTAAACGTCTGATTATAACTGAGTGCCGCTTCCAAATAAACGCTCTGGTTACCGTAATTTGCATTACTGGAATGGTCAAGAAACTCACTTCCGTATTTCAAGATGCTATGTACTAGTTCACCTTCATCATTGCGTGATTTTGCTACGCTATAATAGTCCGGCTCCTTACCACGTGTCACAAAGTTCTCATTATATGTATCAAATGCAAAAGTGAGCTTAGCTTTTAGTCCCGGAGTTATCATTTTAAGGTTCTGCTCAACAGCAAACAAAGATTCTAGTTTGCTTCGTCCGCTACGGTAGTAACCGTTCTGTGTACTGATAGCCCAAGGATTAGGACGGTTGCTACTGGCAATAGGAATAGTCCCATCTGAATAAACAGCGGGGTGTACAAAAGGAGGCGTTTCAAAAGCAGCACTGAAAACTTCATCCGTACCACTGCGACTTTTATGTAGATTCTGTAAGTAACCACCTACATTAAAACGAACTAGGGTAGTTTTTGTCAAGTCTAGATCTACATTTGCCCGTATGTTGTAACGGTTCAACTTGCTTTGGGTATCATAAGGCAAACTCTTATCGGAAGCCATAATTCCATTTTCATGATAAAGAGATGCTGTAAGAGAATAACGGAGTATTTCTGTTCCACCACTTACTGTAAGATTAGCACGAGTGGAAGTTGCATAATCTTTGGTAATGGCGTCTATCCAGTCTACATTCGGATATAAATCTTTGTCGTAGCCATAATAAGTTTTAAGTATCTGCTCCTTTGTAAACATACGTTTATTGGGATCACTTTCCAGAGAATTAAGTAAACTCATATATTCAGCAGCTCCAATAAACTCAGGAAGTTTGGTGGGAGCCTGAATGGACTGCTCTACACGTACATTAACAGAAGGAGCGGCTATCGTTCCACGTTTTGTATTGATAATAATGACTCCATTCGCTCCACGTACGCCATACATAGCACTGGCTGAAGCATCTTTCAAAACAGAAAAAGATTCAATTTCAGCAGGATCAAGATCATTTAAGCTACGTTCTACACCATCTACCAATACTAATGGAGAAGTATTTCCACTGAAAGAAGCAATGCCTCGAATCCAGAAATTTGAGTTATCATATCCGGGTTCGCCAGATGGCTGTACTGCAATCACACCCGCTAACTGTCCGGCTAAATTGTTACTGAGTGAACGGGAGGACCCGACTTGCAACTTGGTAGGTTCTATAGTCTGTACCGAACCAATAACTGAAAGTTTCTTTTGATTACCATAACCTACTACCACAACCTCATCCAAAGCTTCTACATCTTCTTCTAGTATAATATTGAAGTTGATTTCATTTCCAACCACGATTTCTTTAGACTTGAAACCTATGTAAGTTATATTTAATACACTCTGTTTATTCGGTACCTCAATATAGAAGTGACCATCCACATCAGTTATAGCCCCTCCTGGCTCATTTTTGACTGTCACATTAACACCTGGAAGTGGAGATTTCTCTTTATCAAGTACGGTTCCACTAATTCGGATACCTTTTACTTGCTGTTGGACAATAATACTTTCTGCCATAGACTCGTCAGCATAAACTGGAAAGAATCCTATCCACAAAAATAGTGGCGCCAGAATAGTAGTTTTTACTTTCATAGTTTTTTAAATTAAAAGATTAACGTCATTGATTACAATATAACAGCCTATTAAGCAGAACGACATATCGCGGGTCTGGATACTTGTTGGCTATTCGAATTATTACCCTTTGTTTTCTAGTTAGATTGTTCTTTTGCATACATAATATAAGATTTTAAAGTTGATAAAAAAGTATAAATTACAAACTATCTCTTTCTTGGGAAAAGAGACAACGCAAAAATATCAGATAAGAAATACTAATTATGAATCAAAGAGTGAAAAAGTAGTGATTTATATCAATGGAAAATGTATAATCTACTGTATATTAGTAATATAAAAACGTGTAGTAAAACTAAAAAAGTAGTAAAAATATAAGTGTAAAATAAGAATATTCTGAATCGTAAACTTCTATTAGTCTTTTGACTTTCCAATTTTCATTACCTCTTGTTCTAGTAGGTTACGGTCACCAGCGGCCTTATTTCGAACTTTCGTGCGGTAATTATAAATGGTGGTTACAGAATAGCGTAGAAACTGAGCAATCTTCACGCTATCACTAATACCCAAGCGTATCAATGCAAAGATGCGTAACTCTGTATTCATCCGTTCACCGGTTTTCAAGGATATTTGCTCATCATTGGTAAGCAAGGCATTGAAATCCTCCACAAAAGTAGGGAACATTTGCAGGAAAGTATTGTCAAAATTCGCATAGAATTCCTTCAATTCCCCCTCTATAAATTTGGAAGACTTGATGTTCTTGTAGAGTTCTTCCACATTCCCAGTAGCAGCAATCTTACCTAATGACCGGCGGTAATTGTCCATCTTCTCCAAATATACCGAACACTGATCCATATATCGACCAATATACTCCTCTTTCAGATAAGAATTCTCTGCAATACTGTGGTTAGCCTCCTTAAGCTTGTGCATCGAAAGGTGAAGTTCTTCATTCAGTTCTTTTAACCGCTTGTTGGTGTCAATCACTTCTTTGCGAGCGACAGCCAACCTCTTCATCTGTTTATATACATAAAATATGGCAAGCAATAGAAAAAATGAAAGCATGCTGATAGATGCCAATGTCCATTTCATTTGTTCCTGCTGTTTCTCTGTCTTTTGTTGGTAAGCATCGTTAATGATGGGAAATATCTCCAAAATCTCCAATTTGCGCAACCGAGCATTACAAGCTGCGGCATCTTCCATACATATCTTTACATAAGAATAGGCACGCTCGATATCCCCCTCTTGATAAAGCAATATGGCTAGCTTACGCAAAGAAATGTATTCCCGGACAGCGGTTGTCATATCTGCTATGGCAGAAACAATCAGAAATTCTTTTTCTTTTTCTTTATCCCCTTTCAGACGATAGGACTCTGATAAAGTATAGGCACAAATTGCAACATCATGTTCATATTCCTTCTGCTGGGCTAAATAATCTGTCAGTAAGCAAATGGCTTTATCGTATTCATTGCGTACATTATACTGGTCGGACTGAATCAAGGTATGTATCAAAAGGTTATCCTTATTGACTAGTAGCAATGAATCACGATATTTGTCCGTAAGTTCCGTATAAAGTTTCCTTTCATACTTTGTAACTGCATAGTCAGCCATAAGTCCATAGATTGTGCGATAGATATGATAATAATAGGGACGGAGGTTTTTCGACAACCGTTCTGCATGAATATTTCGCATCAAATCCATTGCTTCCTTATACATGCCTGTCATTCCCAAGACATCAGCTTTATTCATACGGGCATTATCTATATATTCTCGGTTTCCAAGACGCATAGCTATCTGTTCCCTCTCCTCAGCCACATAAAATGCTGAATCCGTATTGAATGAACGATATTCATCCAATAATGCACCAAGAATGGCAAAATGCTCTTCCTCCGATATTAACTGTAACAACTGCCTTCTCAGTTTTGCCAGTCTCAACTCTTTTTGTTCCATATATATAGGACGTTTCTTTATCGACTGATCTAATTTCAGCAATAAAGAATCGACTCGGTTACTGTCTATAGCATAAACATAACATATGCCAACGATGCAAAAACACCAAAATACAACTATACTTTTCATAGCTTAACATATCAATCAAAAACTCCATATTTGAAAGTTTTTACGCAAAAGTAACTAAAATACAAAAGAATTTATCTCCTTTATATGAATTATTTTAATATTCATACAGTATATGTTCACACATTATTTAGTCTAAAAAAATAATACTATAGCGTATTGCGATGGCTTTATTTAACAATTTATTACCAAAGCCATATCTGTTAAACTTATAACATAGAATTATTAATATGTTTTACTCTGACAATAAATGTATTTTCCCAAAATTATATTGAGCTGTGATAAATACGATAGTTATGCTTGTTTAAACAGACTACGAATCCTGCCATATTTCAATTCTCTTTTTCCCATATAACGATTTTCCCGTTTTTATTTATCCCGTCAGTAGCTCCACCTTGCGTGGTTCAGGGTGCGAAGCTACGTCCGGGTCCCCTAAAAATCTGCAAGCCCGCTTCGCGCCCTGCGGGTTTTGGCGAAAATTTTTCAATCCGTCCAGCCGGGCGGTTGAAAATTTTTCACCAAAAGCCTTGCATATTTTCTCCCCGTCCGTATCTGCCCCCTGAAACGAGCAAGGTGAGGCCACCGACAAGGCATAAAAAAAAAGTCAATGTTATGAAAAAGAGAACTGAAATACAACAAGATTTGAAACGAGGCTTCGGCTCCGCTCCAACCGGCATTAAAAATTTGGTGAAGTGGTTGTCGGTCGGTTTTGTTGTCTATGTGGCAGTACGTTTTGTATGTGCCTTTGTCGGTGGTGTGGCGGCCTTTTGGGGCGGTTGGTTGCCCATGTTGGCAGTTTTGGCGGTAGTGGTTTTCCTCGTCCGTTCCGTGTGGCGCATCCTTTCCGCTTTCCTTTCCCTTTGCGTGCTCGCTCTTCTCATCCTTGTTCTTTGCGTGATACTCTGACAGAATATTAATCATTTTTAAATTAAATCATTATGACTAAAGTACATTTATTGGGAGCTAACAAAAGTTACGACAGAAGCGTTCAGACCGTTTCAGTCAATCAAGTGGTAGTATTGGAAGGCTACAGCTATGACAGCTATGTTGTGTATGAAGTAACTCGTGACAAGTGGGGAATAACCTATCATCTTGTCAATTTGCGAACACACGAGTTTCACACTTCCGACCTTATCCGGCCATTATCAGAGAAATTCGGAATAGGCATCTATTACGATGATGCGAACCCCAGGTTTTTAGATCCGTTGGAAACAGCCGCTTTACTCACCAAGGCAAAAGAGAAGAAAGCCGAAGAAGAAAAGAAAGCGAAGGAAGTAAGAGAGGAATACGAACGTATCGCCAAAATCGGTACGGAGCGTTTGCGCCCCCTTGTCCCGACGGATGCAAAGGCGGTCATTATCGGCACACTACGGGTAAACGAGTGCGACAGCTATACGGACTATTACGACTACAGTATAGCAAGAACCGTCATTTTAGGCTTTTCCAAGCATACACGCAACCTCTTTTCGGAAATGCGCAAGCATGCCGCCAATTTTGAGGGAACGGCCTATTTGGTGGAATATAACGCAGATTACGAACACCGTGAAAATTACAGCATGGGGGACGGCATGTATCTGGGCAGGAACAAGTACAGCGGTTGGACGGTTGAGAAAGAGCCTATCTACGACCTTGAAAAGTTCATAGAACGGTATGCGCACACCGCAGGAGATGAAGCCAACCTTTGCATGAAAGCACCGCAGAGGGAAAACGAAGCACAACAGCCGACAGCAACCGCAGACCTTTCAGCCCTCAGTCTTGAAATCGTGGAATACAGCGAAAAGGCGATTGCCGTATTCGGTGACACCAAGCCGATAAAGGACGTTCTGAAAAACTTGAACGGTCTGTTCCGTGCAAACCTCACTTATAAGGGCGAAAGGCGTGCAGGGTGGATATATTCCAAGAAGCAGGAGCTGAAAGTAAGGGAAGCACTCGCCACGTGCATCTGTGTATGACAGCATGAACGGCAGGGTGGAGCAATCCGCCCTACCTATCAATGAACCCATAAAAAAGTAACGACATGAGAACAGAAACAAGAACATACACCCTTTCTCGGATAACCGAGTTATCCGAGAAAGCCAAAGAAAAGGCGTATAATCAGTGGTTATGCAATGGATACTTTTACGGTTGGACGCACGAGAACCGCCAAACCCTTGATGCCTTTTGCGAACGCTTCGGTATCGTGTGCCGTAATTGGAGATATGACGCATGTAATTATAGCTATGACTACCGCAGCAGGCAGGAAGACTGCATAGACAGCCTGAGCGGTTGGCGGTTGGTGGCCTATCTGATGAACAACCATTGGAACGACTTATACACCCGAAAATATTTTTGGAACGGAAGGAAAGGGAGAGAAAGCAGGATATTTGTAGATACCTGTTGTCCCCTTACAGGCTATTGTATTGATAACGATATTCTCGATCCGATTTATCGGTTCTTGAAATCCCCCACCGAGAATGTCACGTTTGACAACCTTATGGACGAATGTCTCGACAGCTTTTTCCGTGCTTGTCGGGATGATATGGAGAGCACCCAGACTTTGGAATACTTCACGGAAGAAAGCAACGCCAACGGTTGGGAATACCTTTCAGACGGAAAACTATTCAATTAATTATTAACATTTAAAAACTTACCATTATGAAGACGAACAAAAAAGTACAGAAGAACAACGTACAGAAATCAGAGAAAGAAACAGCAGTAAAAGTAACCGCTTTGGCAATCATCCCGAAGCCGATGAAGTTACTCACATCGCAGAACATGCCCACGGCTACCGAAGTGACGGAAACACCCGAAGCAGCAACAGCCGTACCCGAAATGGCAACCGTTCCCACCGTTACGGAAGAAGCACCGCAGCAAGCCGTGTTCAAGACACCGCTTGCAACGGCCACAGCCGAAACAGACCTTGATATTACCACCGTACACCCAAGCGCAGACAACCACCGCAAGACGTTCAAAGACGCATCATTGCAGGAACTCGCGGAAAGCATTCGGGAAGTGGGAATCTTGCAGGCCATTGCGGTACGCCCACGCACGGAAGGCAGTTATGAAATCATATACGGTGAACGCCGTTACCGTGCCTCATTGCTTGCAGGAGCAAAGACCATAAAGGCAACCATATATAACAATGTGACGGACGATGAAGCGGAAGACATGTCGTTAAGCGAGAACTTGCAGCGTGAGCAGGTACGCCCCACTGAAGAAGCAAAAGCGTTCAAGCGGTTGCTTGAAAAGGGCAGATATGACATGTATTCACTGACCGCCCGTTTCGGACGGAGCGAGAAATATATCTATACCCGATTGAAACTGAACGAACTCTATGCGCCTATCGGTGAACTGTTGGACAATGAAACAATCACTGTCAGCATAGCCGAGGAGATAAGCACCTATGAACCCGATATACAAAAGGACGTGTACGAGAAGCACCTCAAAGAGGGGAACGGTGAGGATTGGACGGGATATACATTGAACCTCTTCAAAAGGTACTTTGAAAAATACTATACCACCGACCTTGGGCAATACAAGTTCGACAAGACGGAATGCAAGACATGCGTACACAACGCAGCCAATTACAACCTTTTTGCCGAGCATAACGGGTGCGGACACTGCACCAACCGCAAATGTCTGGAAGCCAAGAACGCAGCCCATGTGGCAAAAGAGACGGAGAAACTTTTGAAATCCGATCCGAAGCTGGTTGTCGCACGCCCCTACTACGGAAGCCGTAACGATATGGCACTACAGAAATTGGACAGAAAAGGGCATGAAATCAAGGAACTTGACTACAACGTATCGGCAAGGGAATTTCCAAAAGCCCCCGAAGCACCGAAGAAAGAGCAGTTCACCCAAGCGAAAGAGTACGAACAAGCGGTGCAGACATTTGAGCGCAGAAACGAGGAATATGCCCGAAAGGTGGAGGAACTTGACCGCATGAAGGAGGAAGGCAGGATAAAGGCCTATGTAAAGGTAGGGCAGACAGAACCCGAACTCTGCTACGTGGAGATAAACAGGAAGGAAACCGCTCCCGTCACTATCGGGACATTGCAGGAAAGGGACAAGCGTTTCAAACAGCTTTCCATCGAAAAGACCGTTGCCGATACGAAAAAGATTGTCCGGGAGAACGACTATCCCGAAAGCCCGTTCACGCAGTACGAAGACGGTATGGTTTATTTTGCCATGCTTGCCCAACTTCAAAGGAGACATTTCCCGCTTTTCGGCATCAAGGACCAGCCTTTCGCATTGGACGAGAAACAGCGGATGAAAATTGTAGCCAAACTGACGGATGCACAAAAGACCCTCATCAAACGGGACTTCATCAGTCACTTTCTTTGTGAGAACGGTCACGGAGACAACAACGCATCCAAGCTGTTAAGAGACTTCGCAAACATGCACTTTCCTGACCAGTACGGACTTGCCAAAGCCACCCACGAGGAAGAATATCAGAAACGGCATGAACGTTTGGAAGAAAGGATAAAGGAAATGAAGAAAGCGGAAAAGAAAGCAGCCAAAGAAGCGGAAAAACAGCAGACAGCAGAAAAGACGGAGAAGAAAGTCACCGCCCCGAAAACGGAGAAACCCGAAAGCGGAAAAGCCGCCTGAAGCCGAACAGAAAGCATGTGCCGGAGACAACATCCGGCACATCTTTTTCACCGCCCTCCAAGAGAACAGAGGGCAGGGCCGGACGACCCCACCCACACCGCCACCGTAAAACCTTTAAAAATATCAGCATATGAAATATATAAAAATGTCCCCTAACGTGGAGTATTCCACCGACAGGGAGTTTTTCCTTGAACATCAAATCCTCTGCATCGTGAGCAGGGAAGGTACAAAGTTTTGCAGTCTGGTAGAGAACCGTCTGTTCATGCGTTCCCAAAGCCGCCATATCAGCAAGCGGATGCAGATGCATATCATGTGTGAAATCCACAAGGACATCTGCCGCCTTCGCTATGGCGGCGAACCCGTGGACTGACCTGCCACACCCCACACCTGAATACTTCCTCTTAAAAAAGTCGGGCAATCCCTATGCGGTTGCCCGGCTTTTTTCTATTTTTGCAGGGTTGAACCAAAAAAGAAAGTTATAAGATTAAAGATTTTGAATGATAACATATTAGAATAGCTTTTAGCTGTTTATTCCCGGACACGAAACGACCAATTTTAATGCAGGAGAATAAACGAGCGGAGTCCTTGTCATACACTAATGGCACGGACTTAACTCGTCTCCTGCGAGGCGCTTGGTCGTGCCTGTGTTCGGACTTGTTAAGTTCCGTGCTTTTTTTCGGCACTTGACAGCAATTACGGACAAGGTATTAATAAAAAACTCATAAAAAATGTACGACAAGAATGTTGCCGTCATCGGCTGTACCATTGAAAAGACAACAAAATACGACCAATTCAGGGAAGATAAAATCCGTATGGAACTCTACCGGATTATCCTTTCACTTTATAATGAAGGTTATCGCACATTCACCTGCAATCCGCATTCCTATATCGGATTATTAGGTGCGGATACGATAGTCATGCTGCGTGAAGCGGGCAAATGCCCGGAGATAATCCTTTCAGTAGCCATACCGGAAACCGCTTTTCCGGCAGATACCGACAAGGTGTATCGTGCCCTGTATGACGACCTGATAAAGCAGGCAGACAATAAAAAAATACTTCCGGAAAAAGAGTTTTTTGGCAATGCGCTTGTCGGCGGTCATATCATCTGTTATTACGATGACTTTTCCACAGAAATGCAGCAGATATGCGCATCCGGTACTCCCTATACCAATATCCGTAAAATGATATAGGCACACATTCTTTACCGCAGGTTACAGCAGTTTCTCCAGCCGTGCAATCCGTTTTTCGGTGGACGGATGCGTACTCATGATATATTCGGTGAAAGTCGGATGCTCACCGTAAACGTCTTCCGTCCTTTTCAACCGGCGGAGGAAAGAAAGCAATCCTTCGCCGCAACCATATTTCACTGCATAGGCATCACAACGGTACTCGGCATATTTATTGATATTCACGTCAGTTATCCGGCTGATGCCGTATATAATCCGGTGAAGCAGTTTGTAAACGGCCCACCATAACTTCGCTATGAGTTCACCTACAAGGCCCAAAGCCGGAACCAATGCGAACACCATGCTGCCAATTATCCCGAATATCAGAGCCGGAATAAGAAATATACCATAAAGGCAGCGGTAACCGAACGACTCCATCGAGAATAAAAGCACCTGATAGACGAAGTCGTAATGGGAGATATGCCCCACTTCATGACTGATGATGCCCTTCAGCTCCTCATCCGAAGCTGCGGCGAGTACTCCGCCCGTCAGTCCTATCGTATTGAAACCGAATGCGGCGGCATTTACCCGAGCGTCATTGTTACGATAAAGTTTCAGCTTCCGGTTCATACCCATTTCTGAAAGCAACCGTTCCACCCTCATACGATCGGAACTGTTCATAGGACGGTATCCTTCTTTTCTGCGTAGCACCCACACATTTAGCGGAGAAATGGAATAAAGGATGAATAACAGCAAAAGATAATACGGTAACGTATTGACTAAATACGGAATCACCCCCTCATCAAACAGCCCCGGTATATATGCCGGCCATATATGGCGCAAGATTGAAAGTAGCAATGCGTAAAACACCGTAATAAAGACAAAATTCACTATCGTGACATAAGCCAGCAGCAACAGCTTGCTGATGATACGGAATATTCTGAGTGTTGTTTTCATGCGTATATGATTGAACTATTAACTTCCGGCTAAATATAAAAACAAATTTTGTGCAATCCGGAACAATTACTTATTCATTTGTTTTCATTAAGCAAATTTCATAAAACAAAGACGATAGGTTTCCCCACCGTCTTTCTTGATAGATAATGGTAGCAGTTATTCCTTTGCCGTAGTGCTTTCTAAATCGAACGTCACCGTCATTTCTCTTTCCCTGCCAAAATTATCCCGGACAAAGAATTTCAGTTCCGAACGTCTGGCGCTTGTCGAACGGTAAAAGAGGGTGAATATCTGCCTAACCGGATTTTCCGTATCCAGTCCCGGCACCTCTGCCAGCGGCCTCACTTCCCGGTTCACAAGTTTTACGCCTTCACTGTCGGACACTTCTCCCTTGCCTTCCATCTGAATGTAACCTATTTCATACTCCGCCTTTTCATAGTCCCCTTCACGGTCAAGATAAAAGCGTATCTCCACCGTTTCACCCGTTGCAATCTGCTTTTGCAGATACCATGACGAGAGGCTGAAATCATAATCCTGCCGGATGTCTATCCCGTCGTTACAAGAATTGAAGGCCAGCGCCGCAAGCAGTGCACCTATACATTTATATAATACGTTTTTCATTTTTTGTTTCTCCTTTCTCTTTTTATTAGTTAATAATAAGGCGAACGCCCAATCCTATCTGGGTATGGAAGTTACCCGCATCCGTTCCGAAGAGCGCCCTTTCCTTTACCTGCATCAGCAGGATAATCCGGTCTGTCAGCCAGACATCGAAAGCCGCCGTCAGACCGCCGCCATAAATAAAGCAGTCACCGTTTGTCACCGCCGCTCCGTCAGGAAGCAGGGAGGTTCCCCAGTTGACTGTCTCGAAGCCGCCCAAAACGGAAAGTCCGATACGGAAACAGACGTTCCGGCCCTTGTCCGACAATACGGGAATAAAATAGCCGAGTTCCCCCGTGAACTGCGCTTTGGGTATTGCCTTATTTTCGTAGGTGTACTCCTTTATCTGATAATCCAGACCATACAGCCAGTAGGTACGGTTACGGTTGGTATGTGTAAAGGCCAGCGAGGTGAAGTAGTGGCGTTCGCCGCCACTCTTCCATGAAAGGAAATGATTCACCCCGCCCGATGTGAACTGTATGCCTGTCTGTCCCGGCAGGTCACGCTGCGCATATGCTTCGCCCGCAAAGAGCGACAACACGGCAACTGTCAGTATGAATAGTATTCTTTGCATATACATTATATTATATATAGGTTATTATTTCAGATGCAGTTCACTGATTGGTTTTGCCGCCACAAGGTCTGTGTTCTCCTTTAGATTTGCACTGTGAAAAATAAAGGTTGAAATATTACCTTTGTGGTTA
>ERZ773242.1371-NODE-1371-length-23668-cov-11.828400_pt1 | contig 23668 bp, 21 predicted proteins | sample MGYA00511077_ERZ773242 | MGnify/ENA primary metagenome ERZ773242 (study PRJEB29015, sample SAMEA2737754) | human gut metagenome | biome: human gut; feature: human-associated habitat; material: faeces | place: China | collected 2012 ... | reverse complement strand
CTCAGAAGTCTGTTGTCGCTTCTTCTGAAGGCATCTTACAAAAAGTGATGTCCAATAAACATCCTTTCTAATTATTTTTTGAACCTCATATAATATTTTTCAAGGCTCTTGTCGCAGACGTCCACAATATGCAGCCAGTCTTCCCGTATCAGCTTGCGGAAGATGATGGGATTCACTTCAACGGTCTCTACATCTTTGCAGCGCATCAGAAAGCGCATGTCTTCAAAACGCTTGAACGGATTGGACAGAATGTTCTTCTCCACATCCTTCTTAGTGTAGCCACCCTTTTGGTAGATACTGTTGGGCTTTTCCGCAATCATCCCATGCGCCTTACGGTCTTTATAGAAGTCAATGAAGTAATCCACCACATCTGGCAGGGCAACTCTGCCATTGCTGTCCATATACTCATAAATCGCTTTGAGCAGGACCGGCTTATAGGAGAAGCTCATATCCATCGTTTCAATGAATTTCATGAACTTATCTGCCATATTTTGCGGCGTGATGAGATCCCAGTCGTACTGCTTGGCAATGTTTCGGACACTTTCTTCGCGGAAATAGTGGAACATCCGCTTGTCGCCAAACGGGACAGAAAGATCCGGTTTGATTTTTCCATCCTTGATATAACGATCTACCGTTTCGGATTGCACATCTACCATCCGAACAAACTCAATCTGCGAGATCATATCCTTGACGCTGTTCTGCCAATTGAACAAGTCGATGATTTCGTAGTCGTCTACATCAATCGGCACATCCAGCCACGCTTCCGGCTTTTCTCCCTTGAACAGCATGTCCTGATCCAGCTTCCGCTTGTTCTCCGGGGCCAGCACATAGGCCATGGGCTGATATTTTGCAATGTCCAGCACCCGGTGCAGGCTGTATGGCATATTGAACATATTGGCGTTGTCCACAAAGTCAATCACCAGCAGATCCTCTTTGCCCGGGCAGCGGCGTGTGCCACGGCCAAGCTGCTGCAAATAGATTGTTTTGGACATGGTCGGGCGTGCCATGAACAGCACTGTGGTATGAGGACTATCCCCGCCCTCATTCAGCAAGTCACAGGCACAAAGAACATTCGTAGAACCGGTTTCGTAATCTTTCAAAATCTTTTCCCGGACCTCAACACGATCCCGCCCGGAAACCGCTTCCGCCTTCACGCCGCTATCCCGCAGCAACTTTGCAATTTCGGCTGCATGGTCTACGCTGGCACAAAAGATCACGGTCTTTTTGTCGTTGACGTACTTTAAATATGTATCAACGATCAACTGATTCCGTTCCGGGATGAACAGCTTGCTTTCCAGATCCTGCGAATTGTATTTGATGCCGTTGATCCGCACATCGGTCAGGTCGATGTTGGTCTTGACCCGGATACAGCGAATCGACACCAGTACGCCACGCTCTACAGCAGTTTTGAGATCCATTTTGTGGGCAACGTTCTGGGGAACAGTTCCAGCATATCTTCGCCATCGCTGCGTTCCGGGGTAGCGGTCAGACCCAGAACGAACTTCGGGTGGAAGTAGGTGAAGATTTTCTGATAAGTGTTGGCTGCAGCATGGTGGCATTCATCCACGATCAAATAATCAAAATCTGTCGGGGAGAATTTTGCCAAATCCTTGGAGATGCTCTGCACCGTGGCAAAAATAACAGTCTGCGAAACATCTTTCTGGCTTCCGGTATATACCCCCAGTGTAGTCTCTGGCCACACTTTTGCAAACGTATCCTTAGCCTGTGAAGCCAGCTTCAGGGCATTGACCAGAAAGAGCGTTCGTCCGTCCACAGCTTTTGCATCCGTGGCAGCTGTAATCGTTTTTCCGACACCGGTTGCGTGGTACAGCAGTGCGATGGTTTTTCCATCCTCGCGCATCTTCTTCAGGTTGTCGATGGCTTCCTGCTGGTAATCCCGCAGCTCTATCGTCTGCCCCATCTGAACTGGAAGATCTGCTTCAAAAGCCTTGAACATAGGACTGCTGCCCAAAAAAGTAATCAGCTCGTCTTTAACTTTTTCCGGCTGTTTTTCCAACTGGCTGTAGATCCAACGGTAGACTTTCCAGTTATCATAGATCAGGCTGTTCTGCTTCAGAAGGTCATCAGCGTATTTGTTTTCGGACACTTTGCTGGGGTTGTGGTAGGTCTCGCCGTCAATTTCAATTGCAATTTTGGATTCAGGCGATTCCAGCGCAAAGTCGATGTAGCGATGCCGTCCATAGATGTCCACGCATGGGTACTGGGCCTGCAAATTTTCGGTTTTCTCAGGTCCAAAAGCCCCACAGAACAACTGAACAAACAGTTCTTCCGCACGGCTGTTAACACTGGTTGCTTTTGATGGTTCCATGATGGCCCCCCAGTCATATCATAGCTGCTTCAAACGAGTACCCCATCGCCCGCGAACATTCGCAGTTGGTTTGTTTTCTTTCAGTCTTGCCATGATTCCATCTTCTTTCTACCAAAATAAAGCAGTAATTGACAATTTTCAATTTACTATATCAAAGTATACTCTTTGCTTAATTTTCAGGCAATGTTTTTGTGAAAATTCCAACATTTCAAGTTGCTTTCCGTACCTTTAAACAAAAAATTTCCGTTATCTTTGTGGATTGTAACAGCTTGCGCAAGCAGGGTGTCTGTCTATACAAACGCCATTTTTGCTTCGCAAAATGCTTGTTGGGAATTCCCAAACCCTTTGTGATCTGCATCGTACCGCTGCAGGCTGCGCGTTCCTGCCGAACGCTTTTTTGATGGAGTTCATGATTCAGTGATATATTCGCTGGGCACAGACCCACTTAAAAGAAAAAGTGCCGACAATGATTTTGTCAGCACCCACTGTAACCTATTTACTTCTCTTTGATGTACGGTATGTTATCGATATATGCGTTCAAAATATCGGTTGCGGCTTTCTTCTGCCCCGGTGTAAGACGGCTCAACTTCCGGTTCAGCTCATCATCTGCCACATAAGATGCTGGGGCTGCGGAGTCCCGGATCAGCACATCTGCGGGAACATCCAATGCTTCAACGATCCGGATGAAAGTGTCCAGACTTGGCGTCTTCACCCCACGTTCCAAATCACCCACATAGTTTACAGACAGATCTGCTTTCTCGGCCAGTTTATCCATTGTCCAGCCTTTTTTCCTGCGTTGTTCTCTGATTCGTTGGCCTAAAAGTGTTTTCATAACACCCTCGCATTCTATTAGCGTTAGTTACACACCACTAGAATAAAGGCCGTGTATTTCTTTATACACAATCAGTTGGCGTTTGTTTAACTCAATTAGCGTTTGTTTCGGACAGAAAATTTTAGAGCATTTCTTTGTTCAAATCATCAATGGCCTTTTTGAACCGGGCATGCTACAATAGCAATGTTGTGCAATGCACATCAAACAAGAATAAAGGGAGCTGCCGAACGTGGATTCAATCTACCTGCTGCCCGGTGAAGAACGCTGTGTCAATTTCAGAGATTCCGATGGCATCCCAAAGGTACACTACACATATTGTTCTTTGCACGGCAGACTTTTCAACTGCACCTGCCGCTCAAAGGACGAAGCGCAGCGGTTATGTGAGAATTGGCTCGTCACGCAGGACCGCTGCTATATAAACTAAAAAAGCCACCGAGGATTCTTTCCCAAAACGGATTGGGATCGAATTCTCGGTGACTTTCGTTTTATCGGGTCTGCTGCTGTTCCTGTTCGCTCCTGTTGTCTGCAAAAAACATTTCTACGTTTTTCTGCGCCTTCATCAGTTCCTGCATTCTCTCTCGTGCTTTCCGATAGCTCGGATATTCTGCTTTTTTCTTTTTCAGAAGCTCAACATATTCGATGCTCAGTTCTTTTACCTTCGGAAGTTTTTTCAGCCCAGCCTCATCGAAAGCCGCTTTGGCCGCCTTGTGCAACGCAATGCTCTCCCGATTTGCTTCCAAGAATCGCTTGCTATATCCTGCTTTTCGATAGGCCTCATAGATGGACCTTGTTTTGGCATAGTTGATAATGTGCGTTTTCATTACCGCAATTTCTGCCATCCGCGCTTCCGCAGCTTTGATGGAGTCGCCCAGTTCGTGATAGCGCATCGTTGCAGCACGCACCTGTTCTTCCATTTCATCCATGCTCCCGATTTTGTTTTCCTGCAGAAAAATCAGCGTCTTGGACATCTCCTTCAGGTTGTACCGCTTCGCCCAACGCGCATAGAAAGCGTAACAGGCAGCTCATCGGGCTGCTGCCAGCCCATGCTGATGGCAATGTCTGCGCAGCGGACAACTATGAATCCGCATGCAGTGCGCACAACTGGCCATAGGAGCGAAGCGACTATGGTAAGCGACCCCTGCGGGTCGGCATCCACCAGCAGCACCTTTTTGCCTTCCCGTGCAAGCCCCACGCCCAGATTTTCGCAGGTCGTGGTTTTGCCGGTTCCGCCTTTCTGATTGACGATGGCAATCGTGGTTGCTTTTTTCGACATTTTCATCACCCCCTGTTCGATAAATCATGATTGGTTTGGTTCTGGTAATAAAGCTGCATGGTCGTGGGTGCATTGTAGAGTGCAGCCAGCAGATACTGCTTCATGTTCCGGACCGGTGCGGTACTTTCTGCAAGACACTTCAGCACAAAGCGGATATGGTCTGCATTCAGCTTCATGAATCGGCTGCGCACGACCTCCGCAGGCTTGTCATCCCCTGCCACCCGCAGCATTCTGCGTTTCGAAGAGCAGGTATCCACCAGAAGATTCACGATTTGATGGATGGTGTCCTCCTCATCCGGGCAGACCCGGAGCAGCAAGTCCACCTCCAACGACTGCATAAAATACGCTTCCAGCCGTGTGCGCTCATCTGGTTCGCTTTCCGCATCGGAAGAGAAAGGATCAGGTTCACTCCCCTCGGTTTTATTCCACTCAGTCTTATTTCCTCGTGATTTTGCCGCCTCCGGCTGCGCTGAATCCGCGGCACCGGAACCGTTCTTTTCACGATTCCGGAAACGCGGGTCTGCAAAGTTTTTGACGTAAATCAGATTGGGTTTTCCCAGCCCGCGCCGTTTGCGCTCAATCAGTCCAAACTTTTCCAATTCCCGGAACAGTTTGGTTGCCTTGTTGTCTGCGCAGCCCAGTGCATCCATCACTTCCTGCACAGGAAAAATGATATACACTCTCCCCTGCTCATCCAGCCATCCGTTTTTCACCGACAGCCCCATGCGGTCCAGCAGGATGCCGTACAGCGTTTTGGCATCGGTGGACAGGTCCTTGAATTTTATGTCCCGGAATAAAATTTTGGGCACCCGGAAATACGAGAACATCTCGCCCGACTGCCCATAGAAATAGTCAAACATCCTGATTTCCTCGCTTGTTCTGCCTTGTCACATCCTTGACACCTCCGTTCGTAGTATGATGAAATATGTATGACTATCGTTATTTTTCTTTACAAAGATGGCCTGCCATGCTACAATAGCCGCATCTACGGCCACCGGACAACAGGAAAGGAGTATCTCATGGCCAAAACTGCCGACACCATTGCCATCTATTCCCGCAAATCCCGCTATACCGGCAAGGGCGAAAGTATCGGAAATCAGATCGACCTCTGCCGCGAATATATCTGCACTCACTACGGCGATGCCGCTGCGGAACATGCCGTTGTCTTTGAGGACGAGGGCTTTTCCGGCGGCAACCTGAACCGCCCGGATTTCAAAAAGATGATGACTGCGGCCAAGGACCGGAAATTCAAGGCCATTGTGGTCTACCGTCTGGACCGCATCAGCCGCAACATCAGCGACTTCTCCAGCCTGATTGAAGAACTGGGACGGCTGGGCATCGACTTTGTGTCCATCCGTGAAAGTTTTGACACGTCTAGCCCCATGGGCCGCGCGATGATGTACATCGCATCGGTGTTCAGTCAGCTGGAACGTGAGACCATCGCGGAGCGCATCCGGGACAACATGCACGAATTGGCAAAGACCGGGCGCTGGCTGGGCGGCACGACCCCCACGGGCTATGCTTCCGAGAGCGTCAAGAGCATCACGGTGGACGGCAAGACCAAAAAGGTCTGCAAGCTCAAGCTGCTGCCGGATGAGGCAGAGATCATCTACAAAATTTTCGACCTCTACGAGCAGTATGATTCCCTGACCATGACCGAGACCGAATTGCTGCGGCAGGGCATCAAAACAAAAACGGGCGTTCTTTCACCCGGTTTTCCATCAAGTTTATTTTGCAGAATCCTGTCCACCTGATTGCAGACAAGGACGCTTATCAGCATTTTGTGGACAACGAAGCAGAGTTGTTCTCCCCGGAGTCCGGAAAAAAGGCAAGCCCTCCTTCATAGATTACAGTAACCGTTTATGATACTATGGGGAGGGGTCGGCATGTTTTTATCTCTTCTGCAATTTTTTGCCACAAAGTTTCTGGTCCTGGCGCTTCATCTGGAAAGCGGCAGCTTCCCGCGGCCCCTCTCTGCCCGGGAGGAAAACGAAGCCTTTGCCGCACTGCGTGCCGGTGACCCTGCCGCACGGGAAAAACTGATCCGGCACAATCTGCGTCTGGTGGCACACATCGTAAAAAAATACTACGCCCTGCCCGGCGATCAGGACGACCTTATTTCCATCGGCACCATCGGCCTGATGAAAGCGGTAGACACCTTCGACTCTGACCGTCGGGCACGCTTTTCCACCTACGCCAGCCGGTGCATTGAAAATGAGATCCGGATGCAGTTCCGCCGGAACCGCAAAACCGGCGGGACCGTCTCGCTGCAGGAAGCGCTGGAATCAGATGGTAACTCTGCGCTGACGCTGGCCGATGTGCTGCAGGACAGCTTCTGCATGGAGGACACCTGCGAAACGCAGGACGATATCCGCCGGATGCGGCAGCTGCTGGACGGCCTGCCCGCCAGGGAGCGACAGATCATTCTGCTGCGGTATGGTCTTTCCGGCCAGCCGCCGCTGACCCAGCTGGAAACTGCAAAACTGCTGGACATCAGCCGCAGCTATGTTTCCCGTCTGGAAACTCATGCGCTGGAACTTCTGCGCCAGCGGTGGGATGTTCCGGGCACAAAAACAGCGCAGAGGTGAACGGTGTGCTCACCCCTGCGCCATGCAGTCAGCTATCCAGAATTTTCAGCTGCAGTTCGTCCAATTGTTCAAAAGTATACAGTCGATTCAGAGCTTCCACCAGCTCCTTTTTGGAAAGACGCGGCGGCAGGCCCAGCGCGTTCAGAAGCTTTGCCTTGCGCTCGGCGCTGCCCGGCCTGCCGGAAAGCCCCCACTCGTAGAGGTCGGTATAGGTGATCTGCCGTCCTTCCGGGCAGGCCGCTGCGGCACCCGCCTCAGCGCCAAGGGCATCCCGCAGCGCCTGCAGAACGATGGCATCGTCCACGCCCTCGACCCCCAGCAGGCCCTCCTTGCCGGGCTGTTCCTTGCGCTTTTCCTTGCCGTGGATCGCGGGCACGTAAGCCTGCACCACATTCTTTTCTCCCACCAGATTGGTGATGTAGGTGCGGATGCGGAAGCCTGCTGCGTCCGAATCCGTGAGCAGGATCAGGCCGTTTTTCTGCGCCAGCGCTTTGAACAGCTGCTGGCGCTTTTTGTCGCTGTAAATGCCAAAGCCATCCGTCAGCAGGATCATGGCATCGGTCAGATGGGAAAGCCGGGCCGCATCGTACTTGCCCTCCACAATGAGCACCCGGCTGGTATGGATCATTTCGTTTTCCTTCATCGTCCGCTCCCCGCCATTGCCAACCGGCACAGCGCTGTTTCCAGCAGGATCTGGTCATCGGTAGGCTGGCTTTTCAGGCTCTGGTCCAGTTCCAGCAGCACCTGCATACAGTTTTCGATCTGGCCCAGCGTGTAATGCGAGGCTGTTTCGGCCGACCGCTTGAGCCGGTAATCACTGCCCTTATAGCCAAAATCCTTGAATACCGTGCTGTAATTTTTCCGTTTTGCTGCCCCCAGCTTGACCCGGTACAGATCCACATAGCTGCCGATCATGGCCGCTGTAATGGCAATGGGCTCCTGCTGCAGGCGCAGCAAAGTCTGCAGCTTTTTGCAGGCACCCGTGGCGTTTTTGGCGGTGATCATGCGGATCATCTCGAACACGTCTGCTTCCAGACTGACCGTGCCCATTTCCGCCACCATCGCTGCCGTGACCGTCTGATACCCGGACAATGCACAGAGTTTGTCCACCTCATTTTCCAAAAGGAACGGATCCTCGCCGCAGCGCTCCAGCAGCGCCGCCGCTGCGCCGTCCGGCAGGGTGGTTTTCTGCTCCTTTGCGCGGTCGATCATCATCATTTTCAGTTCAAAGGGCTTGGGCTTAGCCAATTCTTCGGTGTAGCCAAGCGCCTTGCACTGCGCGATCAGCTTCTGTGCGCGCTTGCCTGTTTTGAGCTTGCTGCGCTCCAGTTCAAACACACTTCCCAGCACCACCACAGCATTTTCCAGACTGGAAAGGGTGCTGTTCAGCTCTTCCAGATCCTTGTCACTGTAAGCTGCAGGGTCGATCTCCGGCAGCACCACCACACGCCGGGTACCAAAAAATGAGATGGTGCCCGCCGCCATGATGAGCTGTTCGATCTCCGGCGCAGCTCCATCCAGAACCGTGGCATCCTCGTCGCTGTCTGCGGTCAGGATGCGGGTGATGGCCGTGATCGCCTGCCGGACAAGATACCGCTCGCTGGAATAAAAATAATATACCGGACAGCCCTTGTCGGCCAGCTGCCGCAATTTTGCTTCCGTTGCCAAACGGCTCTCCCCTTTCTGCTGTAGCTGGTACTATACTTATAGCAAATGTTATTGTACCACACTCGGCCCGGATTGCAAAGCATCAGTGCAGTTTCAGCCCGCCGCGCCGCCGCAGGCTGATGGATGCCGCCCGTTCTTTTCTGTTGTCCATCCAGTCATAGCTGCGCAGGGCCAGAACATTTTTATACTGCACAGCATCTGGCTTTGCAGGGGATGCCAGCAGCCACTGCACTGTGACCTGTTTTGCCAGTTCTACAGTTTCATTGACCACGGCAAACTGCCGGTTGCCCACAGTCAGCCGCACAAGACAGCCATTCCGGGTGCGCAGCATTTCTACCAGAGCCGGTGTGCACCGCAGCTTTTGTGCTGTATTCACCGCCATTTCTGCTGCCGGAAGTGTCCGCTCTGCTTCCAGTGTACAGGCCGTTTTAGGGTTTGTACGCAGGTCTGCCACAAGCTCCACAGTCTGCACGCCCCGTCGGGCAAGCTGGTTTTCCACTGCGTTCTGGGCAGAAGCTCCGCCCCGGAACAGCACCGCGGCGGTATCGTTCTGGGTGACGACCACTGCCGGCGCGTTGGCGCTGCCTACAAGGTCGATGTGCACCACATCCCGGCTGAGAGCATTGCCCAGCCCGATGGAAACAGCTGCCGCCAGCAGGATGCATGGCCCTGCCACCCGCAGCCGTACTCTCCAGTGGAACGCCAGCCAGCACAACAGGATCAGCACCAGACACACGATGGCTGCATAGGCCGTATCGAAGTAGATGCCCGCGCCCGGTTTTGCAGAGATCCAGACGGCCCAGCGGTCGAGCAGGCCGGTCAACGCCGCAGACGCTGCAGACAGCGCACCGTACAATGGAGCAAGAGCTGGCACCAGACCGGCAAAGGCCGTGCCAAGGCCCAGCAGCATCATGGGCTGGATGAGCCACAGCACCGCCACACTGGATGCCACCGCATAAATGCTCACACTCAGCCCGCGCAGCACCAGCACCGGGAATGTGGCCACCGAAGCACAAAACGAGATGCAAATACTTTCCGCAAGGCTCCAAAGACGTTCCGGCAGTTTGAAATACCATGGGCGCTTCACCGGATTCTTTGCGTTCTTCCAGAAGCGGCGGTACCACGCATCCCGGGCGCGGCGGATGCACACACCGCCTGCCACCGTGCCCACCACCGCCGCAAACGAAAGTTCAAAGCCGATATCGCACACTGCATAGCTGTTGCCTGCGGTCATAACGATACCTGCCACCGCCAGAGAGGTAAGGGTATCCGGCGGGCCGTACAGCCACACACCCAGTGCACCGACCCAGACCGCCACTGCGGCGCGGCATACCGAGGGTGTGAAGCCGGTCACGCCCATCAGCAGAAAGGCCAGCAGACTTCGGAATACCGCCCGGCGTCTGCGCCTGCGGTAGCTCTGCTCCCACTCGTAGGGCAGGAGTGTGCTGAGGATATCACCGCACAAAATGGACACATGCATTCCGCTTACCACCAGCACATGGGCAAGACCCGCGCCCCGGTAGGCGCTGCGCATGGCCGAAGACAGATAACTCCGGTCGCCGGTAGTCATGGCAGCCAGCACACCGCCGGTCTTGCCGTCCATACGGCGGCGCAGCGACGCACTGAGCCTTTGCTGCAGGCGGTGGGTGCGGGCACGGAAGCTGCCGCTTTCGCCCAGAACTGTAAGCTCCGGCCCGTCCTCGTCCATTTCCGCCTGCAGAGCGATGCCGTCCGCATACAGGCTGACCCGGCTTCCGGATGCCGGGGCCGACAGTATAAATCTTCCCTGCACCCTTTCCCCGGCTTTGCACTCCGGCAAAGCACTGCACTCCACCCGGAAGGATGCCGCGCTGCCGTTCACTTTCTCTACATGCAAAACCGCATCCACGATACCGGGATCGTAGGAATCCGCCGTGCTTTCCACCTCTGCGGTCAGCACCAGCGGACGGCCTGCATACTGCACACGGATGCGCTCCAGCCGGTTTGCCGTGTGCAGCACCGATGCCATACCCACAGCAGCACCCAGCAGGATGCAGAGCGCTGCTTTGCGGGCAGCATCAAAGATGCACAGCACCAGACAAACGGCAACAAAAAATGCCGCAAACGGCACAAAAAGCTCCGTTTGCGGCAAAAAAGCACACACTAACTCCACACCCAGCATTCCAGCGCAGAAAACGCAGAGCGGGCGGCGCATTGCAGCTTAGTGGAAGAACAGGGGCAGCGGCTCAAGGAAGATGATATCCTTGCGCTCAGCTGCATCGCCCTCGGCCAGAACAGCGGCCTGGCCCACAATGGTGCACTGGGTCTGCTCAGCCAGCGCATCCAGAGCCTTGAGCGAACCGCCGGTGGAAATGACATCGTCCACCACCAGAACGCGCTTGCCGCTCATCTTGTCCAGCTCCTTGCGGTCGATGACCAGCTTCTGCTTGCCTGCGGTGGTGATGGACTGATCCTCCACCACCACGGGGTCGGTCATATACAGCTTCTCGCCCTTGCGTGCGCAGACGTAGGGCTTGCCGCTCTGGCGGCTCATCTCGTGTGCCAGAGGGATGCCCTTGGCCTCGGCGGTCAGCAGGATATCAAAATCCGGGCACTTCTTCAGCAGTTCAGCGGCAGCAGCCACGGTCAGCTCGGCATCACCCAGCATGATAAAAGCAGCAATGTCCATGTGGTCATTCACCTTGCAGATGGTCAGCTCACGGGTCAGGCCTGCAACGTGCAGAGTATAGGTCTCAGCCATAATTCAACGCTCCCTTTTTATTGGAATCAAACAGGCAGCTTTTCGCCGCCCAGAACATGGAAATGCAGATGTTTCACGGTCTGGCCTGCGTCCTCGCCAACATTGGAGATGACGCGGTAGCCGTTGTTCAGGCCCTGCTCCGCAGCCAGCTTTGCGATCACTGCAAAGATATGGCCCAGCAGTGCGCCGTCCTCTTCGGTCAGCGCAGCGGCAGAGACAATGTGCTTTTTGGGCACCACCAGAAAGTGCACCTTGGCCTGCGGGTTGATGTCGTAAAACGCCACCACCTGCTCGTCCTCGTACAGCTTCTTGGAGGGGATTTTCCCCTCCGCGATCATACAGAACAGACAATCTTCCATGGGAAACAACTCCTTCCTGATACTTTATAAACGTCCCCGCCCTCTCAGGCCGCTTTGCGTCCAGTTCTCCCAAAGAGAGAGCCCTTGGCAAAACCATAAACTTTGCGTGGACTGCCAAAGCCTCTCACTCTGGGAGAGGCTTTGGCAACGCGTCAGCGCTGACGGAGAGGGCGAACCCGTTTTCTTATTCGCCCAGAGCCTTCTTGACGATGGCGCCGACAGCAGCCAGAGCTTCGTCGATCTTGGTCTCGTCCTTCAGGCCGGCCATTGCAAAGTCCGGCTTGCCGCCGCCCTTGCCGCCGGCAATGGCAGCGATCTCCTTGACCAGAGCACCGGCCTTCAGGCCCTTTTCCTGTGCCTGTTTGGTCACAGTGACAGCCATGGTGATCTTATCCTCAGCCTTGCCCACCAGAACCGCCACAGCGGGCTTCACAGCCTTGTCGCGGATGGTATCGCACATGCCGCGCAGGGTGTCGCCGGTGGTGCCGGTGAAGTATGCAGAAGCGATCTTCACGCCGCCGATCTCTTCGGCATTGTCAAACAGGCTGGTCACCTTGGAAGCGGCGACCTGTGCCTTGATCTCTTCCAGCTCCTTGGCCAGAGCCTTGTTCTCAGCCATCACGGCCTCGGCACGGACGGGCAGAGCGGTCACGTTGTTGGCCTTCAGGGTGTTTGCCACGGTATGCAGCATAGCCTCCTGCAGGTTTGCACGGATCAGCAGGTTGCGGCCGGTGACAGCCTCGATACGGCGGATGCCCGCAGCAACGGAGGCCTCGCTCACGATCTTGAAGCCGCCGATCTGGGCGGTGTTCTTCACGTGGGTGCCGCCGCAGAACTCGGTAGACCAACCCTCGATGTCCACAACACGCACGACCTTGCCGTACTTTTCGCCGAACAGAGCCATTGCACCCAGCTTCTTGGCTTCCTCAATGGGCATCTCCTTGACGGTGACGTTCATGGACTCGTAGATCTTATCATTCACGATCTTCTGCACGCGTGCCAGCTCCTCGGGAGTGACAGCGCTGAAGTGGGTAAAGTCGAAGTGAGTGATCTCTGCATCCTGATAGGAGCCTGCCTGATGGACGTGGTCGCCCAGCACTTCACGCAGAGCTGCCTGCAGCAGATGGGTGGCGGTGTGGTTGCGGGCAATGGCCATGCGGTATTCCTTATCCACCTGAGCGGTCAGGTGGTCGCCCACCTTCACGATGCCGCTCTCCAACACGCAGGTGTGGACGTAGTAGCCCTTGGGGGTCTTCTTCACATCCAGCACGCGCAGGCTGCAGTCGGCGCTGTTCAGCATGCCGTGGTCCGCAGCCTGACCGCCCATCTCAGCGTAGAAGGGAGTCTTATCCAGAACCACCAGCACGCCGTCCTTCGCTTCCTCGTCGGTAGCAATGGCATCGGTCAGGGTCTCCTCGTCGCTCAGGGCCACCACAACACCGGTGTCGTTCAGAGTCTCGTAGCCGGTAAAGACGGTGGGCTCTGCATCCAGCGCACCGAACAGATCCTCGCTCCAGCCGGAGATGTTCTTCTTCAGGCGCTCTGCACGGGCACGCTCCTTCTGCTTGGTCATTTCGGCGTGGAAGCCTTCCTCGTCGATCTCAATGCCCTGCTCTGCAGCGATCTCCTTGGTCAGATCCAGCGGGAAGCCGAAGGTATCGTTCAGCTTGAACACATCCAGACCCTTCAGCAGATGCTCATGTGCCTTTTCCAGACCGTCGATCATGTTGTTCAGGATGTTCATGCCGGCATCAATGGTACGGGCAAAGTTTGCCTCCTCGGTGCCGATGACCTTCTTGATATAAGCATCGTGCTCGCGCAGCTCGGGGTATGCGCTCTCGCTGGACTGGATGACAGTCTCCACCAGCTCCACCAGGAACGGGCGGGTGATGCCCAGCATACGGCCATGGCGGGCAGCACGGCGCAGCAGGCGGCGCAGCACATAGCCGCGGCCCTCGTTGGAAGGCAGGATGCCGTCCGAGACCATAAAGGTGCAGCTGCGGATGTGGTCGGTGATGACGCGGATGGAAATATCATCCTTGGCGTTCTCGCCGTAGGTCTTGTTGGCAATGTGCTCTACATGGTGCAGCACGCTCTGCACGGTGTCCACCTCAAACAGGTTGCCCACGCCCTGCATCACGCAGGCCAGACGTTCCAGACCCATGCCGGTATCAATGTTGGGGCGTGCCAGACGCTCGTAGTGGCCCTTGCCGTCGGCGTCGAACTGGCTGAACACCAGGTTCCAGATCTCCATATAGCGGTCGCAGTCGCAGCCCACGCCGCAGGTCGGCTTGCCGCAGCCGTACTCGGGGCCGCGGTCAAAGTAGATCTCGGAGCAGGGGCCGCACGGGCCGGAGCCATGCTCCCAGAAGTTGTCTTCCTTGCCCAGACGCACCATGTGGTCGGGGGCGATGCCCACCTTCTTGGTCCAGATATCGTAAGCCTCGTCGTCCTCTTCGTACACAGAGATGTGCAGGCGGTCCTTCGGAATGGCCATCCACTCGTCAGAAGTCAGGAACTCCCATGCCCAGGGAATGACCTCCTCTTTGAAGTAATCCTGGAAGGAGAAGTTGCCCAGCATCTCAAAGAAGGTGCCGTGGCGGGCGGTGATGCCCACGCGCTCGATATCCGGGGTGCGGATGCACTTCTGGCAGGTGGTCACACGATGCCGGGGCGGCTCTTCCTGTGCCAGGAACCACTTCTTCATGGGAGCCATGCCGCTGTTGATCAGCAGCAGGCTGGGGTCGTTCTTCGGCACCAGCGGGAAGCTGTCCAGACGCAGATGGCCCTTACTTTCAAAAAAGCTCAGGTACTTTTCGCGCAGTTCATTCAAACCGGTCCATTGCATAAGTTTTCTCTCCTCAATTGTCCTTGGCGTTTGCACGTCAGATTTTTTATGATGTTATGGCAGAGGGGCAGACAGGCGCAAAAAACAAAAACAGCCTCCATCCCGATCAAGGGACGAAGGCTGTGCTGCTCAAAACTCCGTGGTACCACCCAAATTGCAAAGGATAAATTGTCCCCTGCCGCTTTCGGCGCGTTAACGCTGCGCAGCGTCCGGTTTGCATTCGCCGGAAGCTCCGGGGTGGCGCGAAATGGACCCGACCGGAACGCCTTGCAGCCTGCGGGCGTTCTCTCTGGACGGTGGTGTGTACATTTCTGGCCCCATCATTGCCATCTGTCATAATTTCACATCACACAAGACGGGCACTCAGCCCCCTTGCGTACAGTTAAATTATAGCATGAGCCGGGCATTTGTCAACTCTTTTCCGGCAAAAACCTTTCCTTACAGACGAGGCAGGCCAGCGGCAGCGCCTGAGAAATCACGGCACCCAGATGCGGCGCACCTCCAGCACCTTGCCGCCCTGCACCACCAGCGTGGTATTATAGGTGGTCCAGTTATCGGGGTCTGCATTGATCGCTGCTGCCACCGCATCCGCACCCGTAGTCTCCACAGCTTCGGCCTGCGGGTCGACAGAACTGTCCTTCAGCACTACATTCTCTGCCAGCGGCATCGTCTTTTCTCCCATCTCGTAATAGAGCGGGTAATCGTCAAAGGTCATCGTCCGGTAGGCATCATCTTCCAGCTTCAGATCCAGCCCGCCGGGTTGCTCCATGCCGCCATTGATGGTGGCAAGATGGTACTGATCGTTTTTCTCGATGCTCTTCACTGCAACGGTCACAAACTGGTTCCATGCAGCCCCCTCTTCGTGGAAGGTGATCTTATCGCCGACGGCAAGCTTTTCAATCTCCTCTTTCTTATAAATGTCGCAGCTGAACACCTTTGCAGTCAATTTACCGTCCTGCACGCCGGAGGTAATGGCGGCAGAAACAAACGTGATGGTCTGTGTGTCATCAAGGTCATCCAGCGTCCACGTCAGCATGTTGATGGGCTCCGTGACCCCTTCCTCTGCCACATGGGAGGAGGCCGGCACTGCACTGGATGCAGGCGTGCTTGCAGCTGTACCGGAGCTGCCGCAGGCCGTCAGCGCAATCCCCACCGCAAGAAGCACAGTCAGGGGCAGAATTTTTTTATTCAGTCTCATATTCTTAGCCTTCTTCTTATTTCTGTGGGAAAGGTCTGTTCCGTTCCCCGCCCGTATCATACGCCGCCCGCACAGAAATGTCAACTTTTCCAGCCCCGTGCGCTTGACGTGCGGTTTGTGTTCCGCTACAATAAAAACGAACCAGAGAACCTTCTTATTGCAAGACAGAGAGGAACTTTTCCGTGAAAATTTTAAAAGTAAAATGTCTGGCCCCTACCCGGCTGGACAACTATCTGATGCAGCAGTACCCGGCCCTGAACCCGGGCCGCCTGAACAAGGCCCTGCGTGAAAACAAGATCAAGCTCAACGGCAAAAAGCAGCCGCTTTCCACCCGCGTGATGGCGGGCGATGAGATCAAGCTGTTCATTCTGGACGAAGTTCTGGACGCCGACAAGCGAGTGGAGGGCCCGGCGTGGAAGAACGCCCGCGGCCCGGCGCAGGTGGTGTACGACTGCCCGCAGATCCTCATCGTGAACAAGCCCGCCGGCCTTTCCGTGGACGGCCCGGAGGATGACACCCTGCTGAACCGCGCCCTGCTCTACCTGAACCAGCAGGGGGAGTACAAGGAGAACGACCTGTACACCCCGGCCCTGTGCCACCGGCTGGACACCGGAACCAGTGGTCTGGTGATCCTCGCCAAGACCCCGGAGGCCGAGGAGCTGTTTCTGGCCGCCATCAAGAACCGTGACGTGCAAAAGACCTACCTCTGCGTCACCTTCGGCCGCCCTGTGCCGCCGGACGCCACCCTGGGCGGCTACCTGCTCAAGGACGCCGACCGCGGCATCGTGAAGATCGTGGAGGACAAGCAGCCCGGTGCCAAGGAAGTGGAGACCCAGTACGAGACCATTGCCGTTTCCGGTCGTCTGGCCCTGCTCAAAGTAAAGCTGATCACCGGCCGCACCCACCAGATCCGTGCCCACATGGCCAGTATCGGCTGCCCCATCCTGGGCGACAGCAAGTATGGCAACAACAGCGCCAACCGGGAGCTGAAGCTCAAGTATCAGGCCCTGTGCGCTTATGAGCTGACCATGCCCCGCTTCACCCAGCCGGATTTTGCCTTCCTCAGCGGCAAGACCTTCCGCGCCCCGAAGCCCTGGTACTACAACCAAGTGCTGGACGGAACACTGAAGTAAGACTCAATTCAACAGACAAGGCCCCGTGTGCATCAGCACACGGGGCCTTGTTTTGATTCAAGCAAATTTTATGCCGGATAATTCAGGGTGTCCAGCAAGGCGTTCAGGTAGTTCTGCGGCATGGCACCGGTGCTCTGGGCACACAGCAGATAGGTGGTGGCACCGTGCTGGAACACGGTGTACTGGGCCGTCACATTGCCTGCAGCATCCTTCACGCTGTAGATCTGATAGACCTGACCGTTGGCTGCGGTGTAATCTGCCTTGGCATACGAGGCACCCGGCGCGGCGACCGATTCCTCCACCGCAGCTTCATCGCTGCCATCCCAGCGGGTGCTTGCCGCAAAGGTCAGCGACACGGCACCGTCCGTGCGGTACTGGTTGTACATGGTATTGGTGATCTTCTGGGACGGCTTGAACGAAACCACCACATTGTCCGTCCCGCCGCCCTGCGGCAGGGCATCAAAGGTGCTGCTGGACACAAACTTCATGCCCAGCTGGCTTTCAGCATCCGCACGGCTGTTCATGTTGATCTCCACCACGCTATTGCTGGTGCGGCGGGCCGTGGTCTTGACCTGCGCCTTCACGTCTTCGCCGATCTTGGCGGAATCCTCCACGGCAGGCATCTGCAAACGATAGCTCAGACGGACATTGCCGCCGCTCTTATCCACGCTGCTGGCATTCACAGCCCATGCGGCCGGGCAAAGCAGCGACACTGCACAGGCGGCAGTGAGCAGCAGACCCGCGATTCTGCGCATCTTCATAAAGCATTCTCCTTTCGGCGGGGGCACCGATCCGGTGCCGCCATATTCTCCCAGTTTTAAAATAGCAAGAATATGCGCCGCTGTCAAGTGGCAAATCAGCTAAAAAATTGGAATTATTTTTGGAAATCCCACCTAATTTTTCCCGCGGACACGCAGAAAAGGCAGTGCACCGGAGTCCCGGCACACTGCCATTTTCTCATTTTCAGCTCGTCGGTACAGCGGTCAGGAAGCAGCTTCCTGCACCACCACATACACGCCTGCCGGCACACAAGCCGCCCAGGCACCGTCCTTGTCCAGCCAGCCGAATTGCTCACAGATATGATCGGGGCACTGGCTGTCCAAAAACGCGATCGCGCCGTCTTTTACCTGCAGGTGGACCACATAGTCGCCCACATCATACAGGTAATCATGATCTTCGTCCAGCGAGAGGGTCTCAGATGCGCCGCTGCCAAAGTCAACGACTGCTTCCAGACCCGTGCCCTTGCTGCCGCGGGCCGCGCGCCAACCAAAGTACAGCGCCGCTGCCACGGCCAGCACCACCAGAGCAAAGATCAGGTTCTTCTGCCACGGCTTCCAGCGTTTTTTGCCGGAAGCTGCGTCAGATTTTTCCGTTACACTCATGCAGCGTACTTGCTGGCAGCAGCACCTGCAATGCGGCCAAAGACCACGAAGTCGGCCACAGCGTTGCCGCCCAGACGGTTTGCACCGTGCACACCGCCGGTGACCTCACCAGCAGCGAACAGGCCGGGGATGACGGAACCGTCAGCCTTCAGCACCTCGGTGTTGGTGTTGATCTTCAGGCCGCCCATGGTGTGGTGCACACCAGCGGTGACCTTGATGGCGTAGTACGGAGCGGTGTTCAGGGGGTTGGCGAAGCTGGTGCGGCCGAAGTCGGGGTCGTTCTTGGCCTCAACATAGCCATTCCAGGTGTTCATGGTCTCGGCAAAGGCAGCCTCATCGACGCCCATGGCCTTGCCCAGTTCCTCGTAGGTCTCACCGGTCACGGTGTAGCCCTTCTTGATGTAGCCCTGGATGACGCTGGAAGCATCGACCATAGCCTGATCGACCACCAGCCAGCTGTAGCTGCCGGTCTGAGCGATCTCAGCAGCAGAGACCACGTCACGGGTGCCTACTTCGTCGATGAAGCGCTTGCCCTCGGCGTTGATCAGCACAGCGCCGTCGCCGCGCAGGCCCTCGGTGATCAGGGCAGCGGTGTTGGCTTCCACGGTGGGGTGGATCTGGATCTGATCCATATCCACGGTGTCGGCACCGATGGCGGTTGCCATCTCAATGCCCTGGCCTTGAGCGCCAGCGGCATTGGTGGTCATGAAGCCCTTCAGCTCCGGCTTGTACTTGGTGACCATGTCCAGGTTTGCGCCGAAACCGCCAGTGGCCAGCACAACGGCCTTGGCATTGACGGTGACGGTCTCACCGGAAGCACCGGTAGCCTTCACGCCCACAGCAGCGCCGTTGGCGTCGGTCAGGATCTCAGTAGCGGTGGTGTTCAGCAGAGTCTGCACACCAGCCTTGTCGCAGTTCTCCTGCAGCAGAGGGATCATGTAAGAGCCAACGGAAACGGTCTTGCCGTCGCCGTCCACGGGGCGATGGATGCGCTTGACGGATGCGCCGCCGAAGCTGGACACGCTGTGCAGAGTGATGCCGTGCTCGTCCAGCCAGTCGATGGCGTCGGCACTGTTGGAGCACAGGGTCTCCACCAGCTCAGGGTTATTCAGACCCTTGCCGCCGATCATGGTGTCCAGCTCCATCAGCTCCACGCTGTCGAAGTAGCCCTTGGGGTCAGCCTGGTAGGCAGCCCACTGCTCAGAAACGGTCTTGGCCAGGGCGGTGATGGTCTCGTTGTCAGCGTACTTTTCAGCAGCGGTCTTCAGGGTCTTTTCCACGCCTGCGGACTCGCCGAACTCGTTCTCGTCCTGGTACACGGTGTCGCCAGCGTTCATGCCGCCGGTAGCGCGCACGGAGTTGCCGCCCACCATGGGCTGGCTCTCCAGGATGACAACGCTCTTGCCCTCAGCAGCAGCGGTGATGGCAGCAGTCATGCCTGCGCCGCCTGCGCCCACAATGGCAACATCTGCGTCAATGGTGGAGTCCTCAGCCTTGGTGTTCTCAGCCTCGACTGCAGTCTTGTAGTCATCGGCATTCAGGCCGGCAGCGGTCAGAGCGGCGGCTGCAGCCTCCTTGATGGCGTCGGAGGTGATGGTTGCAGTGGCCACGCCGTCCACGGCAATGCTGCCGCTCTCGGCAATTGCGCCGGGCAGCTGTTCCAGAGCCATGGTGCCGATGCCGGGGGTCTCATCCTTGCCCTCAGCGGTGCAGCCGGTGATCTTGCCGTCGGTCAAAGTCAGAGTGACGGTAACATCGCCGCCCATACCCTTGGCTGTACCGGTGAACTCGCCGGACACGCCTGCGGTGGAGGAGGCAGGCTTGCTGCCGCAGCCGAACAGGCTCAGGGCCATGACGGATGCCAGCGCAAGCGCAGCCACTCTCTTGCGAATCTGATTCTTTTTCATTGTTTCTTCCTTCTTATTTTGGGTTGCTTGTATTCGGATATCTATCAGCAAAAAAAGGGGAGCTGCTCATTCGGAAAGCAGCTCCCCCTCGCTGAAACTTAGGAAAGACTTAGGCGTTAGCCTGAGCTGCAGCAACAGCGCATGCAACGGTAGCACCAACCATCGGGTTGTTGCCCATGCCGATCAGACCCATCATCTCAACGTGTGCAGGAACTGAAGAAGAACCAGCAAACTGAGCGTCGCTGTGCATTCTTCCCATTGTATCTGTCATACCGTAAGAAGCAGGACCGGCAGCCATGTTATCTGGGTGCAGAGTTCTACCTGTTCCTCCGCCTGAAGCTACTGAGAAGTACTTCTTGCCTTTCTCAAGTCTTTCCTTCTTGTATGTACCTGCAACTGGGTGCTGGAATCTTGTTGGGTTTGTTGAGTTACCTGTGATAGAAACGTCTACGTTTTCCTTCCACATGATAGCAACGCCCTCGGTAACATCGTTAGCACCGTAGCAGTTTACCTTAGCTCTCAGACCATCAGAGTATGCCTTGCGGAATACTTCCTTAACTTCGCCTGTGTAGTAATCCATTTCTGTTTCAACATATGTGAAGCCGTTGATTCTAGCGATGATCTGTGCAGCGTCCTTGCCAAGACCGTTAAGAATAACTCTCAGAGGCTTTGTTCTAACCTTGTTAGCCTTCTCAGCGATACCTATAGCACCCTCAGCGGCAGCGAATGATTCGTGACCTGCGAGGAATGCGAAGCACTCTGTGTCCTCTTCAAGAAGCATCTTGCCGAGGTTACCGTGACCAAGACCAACCTTTCTCTGGTCAGCTACAGAGCCAGGAATACAGAAAGCCTGAAGTCCCTCGCCGATAGCAGCAGCAGCGTCAGCAGCTCTTGTGCAGCCCTTCTTGATAGCGATAGCGCAGCCTACTGTGTAAGCCCACTTAGCGTTCTCAAAGCAGATAGGCTGAATGCCCTCAACGAGCTTATAAATATCAAGACCCTTAGCCTTGCATACGTCAGCACACTCTTCGATAGTGTTGATACCGTACTGATTGATAACAGCAAGGATCTGCTTTTCTCTTCTCTCAAATGATTCAAATAAAGCCATTGTAACAAATCCTCCTTATTCTTTTCTTGGGTCAACGATCTTAACAGCGTCAGCTACTCTGCCGTACTGACCCTGTGCTTTCTCAAAAGCAGTGTTAGCATCGTCGCCAGCCTTGATGAAGTCCATCATCTTGCCGAAGTTTACAAACTTGTAGCCGATGATCTCGTCATCTTCGTTAAGTGCAAGACCTGTAACATAGCCGTCTGTCATTTCAAGGTATCTAGGACCCTTTGCAAGTGTACCATACATAGTACCTACCTGTGAACGAAGTCCCTTACCAAGGTCCTCAAGACCAGCGCCTACTACAAGACCACCCTCAGAGAATGCACTCTGTGAACGACCGTAAACGATCTGGAGGAAAAGCTCTCTCATAGCTGTGTTGATAGCGTCGCAAACGAGGTCTGTGTTAAGAGCCTCGAGAACTGTTCTGCCTGGAAGGATCTCTGATGCCATAGCAGCAGAGTGTGTCATACCTGAGCAGCCGATAGTTTCAACGAGACATTCCTGGATAACGCCCTCTTTTACGTTAAGTGTCAGCTTGCAGCAGCCCTGCTGTGGAGCACACCAGCCGATACCGTGTGTAAAGCCTGAGATATCCTTGATTTCCTTAGCTTTTACCCACTTTGCTTCTTCTGGAATTGGAGCTGCACCGTGAGCAACGCCCTGAGCGATAGGGCACATTGTTTCAACTTCGTGAGAATAAACCATTATTTACATAACTCCTCTCAAATGATTTTGGTGTAAATGTTGTATATTACATACACTCATATTATAACGCATATTTCGCCATTTTGCAATAGTATTTTATGATTTTTAATATTTTTTTCTCATTCTGTGGTAATTATAACGCTGCTGAGAGGTGCGAGTCTGAGTGGCAGCTTATAGTTTGTGGTATAAAGACCGCTGTTTATGCAGTTTGATCCACTATAAATATCACGGTCAGAGTTGAGAAGCTCTTTGTAGGCTCCGTTTTGCTCGACCTTCAGGCTATAGTTCTGATAGCTTCCGGAAAAATTGAACACCATATAAAGCGTCTTGCCGGAAGGGTCGCTTCTGCGGTAGGCATAAATGCACTGATTTTTGTTGTCTGCGTCTATCCAGCGGAAAGATGTGGAATTATAGTCGGACTTATACAGTGCAGGCTGTTCAAGATAAAGCTTGTGGAGTGCTTTCACATACTCGTGTAATGAATCGTGTATAGGATATGTGAGCAAATTCCAGCCAAGCTCTTTTTCATCACGCCATTCAAGATATTCGCCAAGCTCGTTGCCCATGAAGTTGAGTTTCTTGCCAGGGTGAGTGAACTGGAAAGTATACAGTGCTCTTATGGTAGCAAACTGCTCCTGCTGACTGCCGAACACCTTATCCACCATGGTTTTCTTGCCGTGAACTACCTCGTCGTGAGAATAAGGAAGAATGAAAAGGTCATTATAGAAATAACTCATGGAGAAAGTCATTTTATTGTGATGATTTCTGCGTTCAAAAGGCGGAGTCTTTATATAATTGATGGTATCGTTCATGAAGCCCAGATCCCATTTATAGTCAAAGCCAAGACCGCCGAACTCAACAGGGGCAGTGACCTTTGTGTAGTTGGTGGAATCTTCTGCGAAAAGCATAACGTCAGGGTGCATTTTCTGAATGGTGTAATTAGTGTTCTTCAAGAACCATATACCGCTGTCGTTCACAGCGTCATCAGTGTGGCCGTGACGATAGATAAGGTTTGCAACTGCGTCATATCTCAATCCGTCAACATGATATTTTTCTATCCAGAAATTAACTGAGGATTTTACAAAGCTAAGCACATGAGGCTTTGTGTAGTCAAACAGGGCAGTACCCCACTCGGAGTATCTGTCATACTCGTTGTCGCTTTCAAAGAGGAAGCCTCCGTCATATATGTGCAGGGCATAGAAATCACGGACAAAATGTACGGGTACAAAGTCCAGAATAATGCCGATATTTTCCGCATGACAAGCGTCTATGAACTTCATAAGCCCTCTGGGGTCGCCGTAACGGCTGGTTGCGGAGAAATATCCCGACACCTGATAGCCCCATGAGCCGTCATAAGGATATTCCGTCAGTGGCAGAAGCTCGATATGGGTATAGCCCATTTCCTTTACATAAGGTATGAGCAGGTCTATCATTTCTTCATAGGTGTAAAAGCGGTCGGTTTCTTCTTTTCCCTCTTTTATGCGCCACGAGCCGAAATGCACCTCATATATGTTCATAGGCTTTTCATAGCATTTGTCACGCTTTGAGAGCCATTCTTGGTCATTCCAGCTATAGCTGGAATGACCAAGAATGGC
>ERZ773242.1363-NODE-1363-length-23769-cov-5.120267_pt1 | contig 23769 bp, 19 predicted proteins | sample MGYA00511077_ERZ773242 | MGnify/ENA primary metagenome ERZ773242 (study PRJEB29015, sample SAMEA2737754) | human gut metagenome | biome: human gut; feature: human-associated habitat; material: faeces | place: China | collected 2012 ... | reverse complement strand
CCGCACGTCCAGCGGGTGCAGCCCGATGGAGGGTTCGTCGAAGACGAAAACAGAATCGGTCTGCGTTTTGCCGATCTCGCTTGCCAGCTTGAGCCGCTGCGCTTCGCCGCCGGACAGGCTCGGCGTTTCCTCGCCGAGCGTGAGATAGCCAAGGCCAAGCTGCCTGAGAATGTTCAGCCTTTGGCTGACGGTTTTCATGTCCTTACAGAAATCGATGGCAGAATTCACATCCATATCCATCAACTCCGGCAGAGACGCGGATACGCCTGCCTTGTTTGTGAGCCTTATATCATAGGCGGCCCTTGTATAGCGCGAGCCACGGCAGTCCGGGCAGGGAATGTCAACGTCCGGCAGGAACTGCACGTCGAGGCTTACTACGCCCGTTCCGTCGCAGCCGGGGCAGCGGAGTGAGCCGGTATTGTAGGAAAAATCGCTTGCCTTATAACGCTTTTCTTTTGCGTCAGTGGATTTTGCATAGAGTTTGCGCAGTTCATCATGCACACCCGCGTAGGTGGCGACCGTTGAGCGGACGTTGATACCAATGGGTGTTGCGTCAATGAGTTTGACGTGCGCGATACCATCAGCTTTGATTGCACGGATATGTGCGGGCAGGGAACTGCCGTTGATATTAGCGTCCAGTGCGGGAACGAGGCTTTCCAATATCATCGTGGTCTTGCCAGAACCCGATACGCCTGTTACAACCGTCAGCCGTCCTTTCGGAATATTGACCTCAAGAGGTTTGACCGTGTGAATTTGGGAGGTGGACAGATGAATCGTGCCGCTTGCAAACAGCGCGTCCTTTGCGGCACAGGTGCGCAGCCTCGTTTCGGCTTTGCCGGAAAGAAACGGCCCGATCTGCGAGGCCGGGGTTTCTTCTATGGTGGGAATTGTCCCCTCGGCAATCACATGCCCGCCCTTTGCGCCCGCCTCCGGCCCCATTTCGATAATCCAGTCGGCTTCCTTCAAAATCTGCGTGTCGTGGTCAACCAGAATCACGGAATTGCCGTCTGCAACTAAATCGTGCATTACCCCGGTCAGACCTACAATATTGGACGGGTGTAGACCGATGGACGGCTCGTCCAGCACATACAGAATGCCGGTTGTCCGATTGCGGACAGCGCGGGCCAGCTGCATCCGCTGGCGCTCGCCGGTGGAGAGCGTCGCGGCGGAGCGGTCGAGCGAGAGATACCCCAGCCCGAGGTCGAGCAGGCGGCGCGCCGTGGCGGTGAACGCCTCACAGATGCTCTGTGCCATGGGACGCATCACGTCGGGCAGGCTCTCCGGTACGCCGCGCACCCACTCCGTGAGCTCGCTCAGCGGCATGGTGCAGGCGGCGTCGAGCGGGATGCCGCGCAGCAGCGGCGCGCGGGCGGCACCGGAAAGGCGCGTGCCGCCGCAGTCGGGGCAGACCTCCTCCTTCAAAAACCGCTCCACGCGCTTCATGCCCTTCTCGTCCTTGACCTTGGCGAGGGCGTTTTCCACGGTGTAGACGGCGTTGAAGTAGGTGAAGTCCAGCTCGCCCGCCTGATTGGAGTTTTTCGCGTGGTAGAAAATGTGCTTTTTCTCGGCGGGGCCGTGGAAGACGATGTCCTTTTCCTGCGCCGTCAGGTCGCGGAAGGGCACGTCCGTGCGCACGCCCATCTCTCGGCAGACGTCGGTCATCAGCGACCACATCAGGCTGTTCCACGGGGCGACGGCGCCGCCGTCGATGGTGAGCGAGTCGTCCGGGACGAGCGTTTCAAGGTCGACCGTCCGCACGGTTCCCGTGCCGCCGCAGTGCTGGCACGCGCCCTGGGAGTTGAAGGCCAGCTCCTCGGCGGACGGCGCGTAAAAGTGCGCGCCGCAGTCGGGGCAGACGAGCTCCTTCCCGGCGGCGACGGCGAGCGTCGGCGGCAGATAGTGCCCGTTCGGGCAGCGGTGGCTGGCAAGGCGCGAGTACATGAGCCGCAGGGAGTTCAGAAGCTCCGTCCCGGTGCCGAATGTGCTGCGGATGCCGCCGACGCCCGGCCGCTGGTGCAGCGCGAGCGCCGCGGGGACATAGAGCACCTCGTCCACGGCGGCGCGCGCCGCCTGCGTCATGCGGCGGCGGGTGTAGGTGGACAGAGCCTCGAGATAGCGGCGCGAGCCCTCGGCGTACAGCACACCCAGCGCGAGCGAGGACTTGCCCGAGCCGGAAACGCCCGCCACGCCGACGATTTTGTGCAGCGGAATGTCCACGTCCACGTTTTTCAGGTTGTGGACGCGCGCACCCCGCACGAGAATTTTGTCAATCATGGGGTCAATTCCTCCGGATACCGGTAAAATTTTCCCCTCTATTGTATCAGCATTGCGCGCGGCGGGCAAGTGCCCGTCAGCACAGCGGGGCGAAGATGCGCAGAACGCCGTCGATGATCCAGCGGCGGGAGTAGCGCTTCATGTCACAGGCTTCGACCGCGCGGCACTGCGACTGCGTGGCGAGAAAGTCCTCCTTCACGCGCGCGACGATGCTGCCGCGGTAGAAGAGGGAGTTGTTCTCAAAGTGCAGAAACAGGCTGCGGTAATCGAGGTTCACCGTCCCGACGGTCGCGGCGCGGTCGTCGCAGACGAGACTCTTCGCGTGGACAAAGCCGGGGGTGTACTCATAGATTTTCACCCCGCCCGTCAGCAGCACCTGATAGAAGCTGCGCGACATGCGGAAGATGAGCTTCTTGTCCGGGATGCCCGGCATGATGATGCGCACGTCCACGCCGCGCTGCGCCGCCGCGAGCATCGCGTCCAGCAGATCGTCGCCGAGCATGAGATAGGGCGTGAAGAACCACGCGTAGTCCGTCGCCTGCGACAGAAGGTCGATATAGAGCCGGTTGCTCGTCGCCTCGGAGTTGAGCGGGGAGTCGTAATAGCTCAGCACCCAGCCGTCCTGCGCGGCGGGCTCGGCGGCGGCCGCCGCGGGCGGCATGGGCATCGGCTCCTCCTTCTGCAGCGAAAACGCGTTCCAGAACGTGAGGAACATGTGCGTGAAGCTGCGCACCGGCGCGCCCGTCAGGCGGAAGCCCGTGTCCTTCCAGTGGCCGTAGGGGTGCTCGCGGTTGATGTACCGGTCGGCGAGATTCACGCCGCCGCTGTAGGCGACCGCGTCGTCCACGATGAGCATTTTCCGGTGGTCGCGGTAGTTGGCCGTCCCCTTCAGCGCGAGCAGGGGGTTGAACGTCGCGCAGCGGATGCCCAGCTTTTCAAGCGCGAGGGCGTTGCTGAAGTTGAACGTCGAGATGCTCCCGAGGTCGTCGTACATCACGCGCACGTCCAGCCCCTCGCGCACCTTCTGCGCGAGGATGTCGACGATGCTCTGCCACATCTCGCCCGGCTCGATGATGAAATACTCGAGATAGATCGTCTTTTTTGCCGCTCGGAGGTCGGTGAGCATGTCGGGGTACATCGCATCGCCCAGCGGGTAATAGCGGACGTCCTCGGCGCGCATGAGGGGATAGCCGGTCTTATGCTCCAGCCAGCGGACGGTCTGTTCCATGCGCTTTTCCCCCTCGAAGGGCGTCCCGCCGCAGGGGAGCGGAGCCGGCTGCCCGGCCTCCTGCACGCGGCGCAGGCGCTTTCGCAGCGGGCGTGCCGTGCGCCTGTTGCCGAAGAGAAGGTACAGCAGCGCACCCGCGACCGGTACCGTGAGGATCACAAGCAGCCACAGGATTTTATACGCCGTCTCGTCGCGCTTGATGATGATAAACAGCACCAGCAGCACCGCCGCGACGGACAGCGCCAGCGTGATGTACGCCGCATACGGCGACAGCCACTTCACCAGCAGCAGAATCCAGAGCGCCTGCACCGCCGCGGCCGGAATGACGGTCAGCACCCGCCGAAGCATTTTCGACATGAAGAAAACTCCTTTCCCGCGCGGAGAAACCCGCGCAGATCATATGTGGACAAATTCCCTGTTCTTATGATACACTATACCGTAAAAGAGCAACGATGTAAACCGATCAGGAGGAAACACCATGCCCGTTCAGGTCAAGCCCATGATCGCCGAGGCTTTCATCCGGCTTTCAAAGCAAAAGAATATCGACAAGATCACGGTCAAGGATCTGGTGGAGGCCTGCGGCATCTCCCGCCAGACGTTTTACTATCACTTTCAGGACATTCTGGAGGTCATCGAGTGGTCGCTGGATCAGGCGTTTTCGCACCTGCTCGAGCAGAGTCTCGCCGCCGACGACCCGGAGGCCGTCCTGCGCGGCTTTCTCGAGACGTCGGAGGAGTCGGCGGAGCTGCTGCAGAAGCTCCTCCACTCGCAAAAGCGCGAGCAGGTCGAGCGGCTCCTCGTCCGCTCCGTGCGCACTTATTTAAAAGAGGTGATCGAGCGCAGAGGCCCCGTGCCGGGGCTCTCGTACGAGGACATGGACACGGCACTCAGCTTCTGCACATATGGGGTCGTGGGGCTGCTGCTCGAGAGCTGCGAGAAAAAGAGCGCCGACCGTGCCCGCCGCGCACGGCAGATGCACCATCTGCTCGCGGGCCGCATCGGGGAGGACGGGCCGTTCCCCGTCAAATAACAGCATACCCTCGGGCGGGCAATTTGCCTATTTACAATCTGCGCCATCTGTCCGGACAGATCCGCAGGAGTGTCAAAAATTCTGACACTCCTGCGTTTTTGTCAGGACACGGCGGGCAAACTGATAGTGGAAAACCGCACCGGGGTCTGCTATAAAAGAGCTATCCCAAAGATGAAAGGGCGTGTGAGCCATGCAACCAACCCCCGGGGTCTTTACCGGCAAGCTCTGCGAGCTGGAGCGGCAGTACGGCGACGCCGTCGACCGCCTGCGCCTGTATCAGCAGGCGGATCACGAGCAGGTGCGCCGCGAGCTGCAGGCGCTCTGGCAGGACTGCCGCGAGCGCGAGCTGCAGATGCGCGAGAGCGTCCGCGAGAGCCGATCGCCCGCCGTCGCGGCGCTGTCTCAGGCGCAGCTGACGTATGAACTCGAGGTGCAGCGCATCCTGCGCGACGAGCTGCCGGCGTATCTCCACGGCGAGAACACCTGCCGCGACGCCGATCGGGCCGAGGCGGCGAGTCTCTACGGCGAATACGCCATCGACTTCGCGGCGCAGGCCGTGCGCCACGCGCTGCTCGCGGCGCTCTCGGCCATCGACCTGCAGATGAGCTGCGATGAGACCAATCAATCCCAGTCCCCAAATGAAACGGAGGAATCTGTATGAATGAAGTGAAATCCCCCAAAAAGCCCCTGCTGTTTTACTACATCCTCGTGCTGATGTTTCTGCTGCTGTTCAACCTCCTCGCCATGCCGTGGATGGCCGAGCACCGGATTCAGGACGTGGACTACAACACCTTCGTCACCATGACCGAAAACGGCGAGATCGGCAAGGTGGAGATCCAGCAGCAGAACAACCGCATCCTCTTTACGAAAGCCGACGGCTCCACCGTCTATAAAACGGCCATGGTGCCGGACGACGACCTCGTCTCGCGTCTGCTGGCGGCGGGCATCTCCACCACCGGCGAGGAGATCGAGCAGACCTCCGTGCTCACGAGCATCCTCGCCTGGATCGTGCCGCTGCTCGTGTTTATCTTCATCGGCCAGCTCCTCTCGCGCAGCATGATGAAGAAGATGGGCGGCAGCAACTCTATGATGTTCAACATGGGCAAGTCCAACGCCAAGGTCTATGTCAAGTCCGCCGAGGGCATCAAGTTCGACGACGTCGCCGGCGAGGACGAGGCGAAGGAGAACCTCACCGAGATCGTCAACTATCTGCATGATCCCGGCAAGTATCAGGAAATCGGCGCGTCCATGCCCAAGGGCATCCTGCTCGTCGGCCCTCCGGGTACCGGCAAAACGATGCTCGCCAAGGCCGTCGCCGGTGAGGCGAACGTCCCGTTCTTCTCCATGTCCGGCTCGGAATTCGTCGAGATGTTCGTCGGCATGGGCGCGAGCAAGGTGCGCGACCTGTTCCGTCAGGCGAAGGAGAAGGCGCCCTGTATCGTCTTTATCGACGAGATCGACGCCATCGGCAAAAAGCGCGACGGCCAGATGGGCGGCAACGACGAGCGTGAGCAGACGCTCAACCAGCTGCTGACCGAGATGGACGGCTTCGAAGGAAACACCGGCGTCATCATCCTCGCCGCGACGAACCGCCCCGAGTCCCTCGACCCGGCGCTCACGCGCCCCGGCCGCTTTGACCGCCGCGTGCCGGTGGAGCTGCCCGACCTCAAGGGCCGCGAGGAGATCCTGAAGGTTCACGCCAAAAAGATCAAGGTCGCCGAGGACGTCGACTTCAACAAGGTCGCGCGTATGGCGAGCGGCGCTTCCGGCGCGGAGCTTGCAAACATCGTCAATGAAGCGGCGCTTCGCGCCGTGCGCAACGGCCGCCGCTTTGCCACGCAGGCGGACCTCGAGGAGAGCATTGAGGTCGTCATTGCGGGCTATCAGAAGAAGAACGCCATCATGACCGACCAGGAAAAGCGCATCGTCTCCTACCACGAGATCGGCCACGCCCTCGTCGCGGCGAAGCAGACGAACTCCGCCCCCGTCCAGAAGATTACCATCGTCCCCCGCACCTCCGGCGCGTTGGGCTATACGATGCAGGTCGAGGAGGGCAACCACTACCTCATGAACAAGGAGGAGCTGGAGAACAAGATCGCGACGTTCACCGGCGGCCGCGCGGCGGAGGAGGTTGTGTTCGGCTCCGTGACCACCGGCGCCTCGAACGACATTGAACAGGCGACAAAGCTCGCCCGCGCCATGATTACCCGCTACGGCATGAGCGACGACTTCGATATGGTCGCGCTCGAGACGGTCACGAACCAGTACCTCGGCGGCGACGCGTCGCTCGCGTGCTCGGCCGAGACGCAGACGCAGATCGACCGGCAGGTCGTCGCCCTCGTCAAGCGCCAGCACGAGAAGGCGCTGCAGATCCTGCACGACAACCGCGAAAAGCTCGACGAGCTGGCGAACTTCCTCTATGAGAAGGAGACGATCACCGGCGAGCAGTTCATGCAGATTCTCAACGGGTGAGCGTGATGAACCTCCTGTTCTGCATCGACCGGGGATTTATCCCGCTGCTCGGCACCTGCGTGCGCTCCATCCTGAAAAACGGAGGCTATGAACGCTATGAGGCGTATGTACTCCACTCCGACCTGACGCAGGCCGATCAGGCGGCCATCCGCCGCTTCGGCGGCGAGCGGATGCACTTTACGTTCTTGACCGTGCAGGAGGAGCTGTTCGAGGGCTTCCCGTCCTCGGAGCGCTATCCGCGCCAGATCTACTACCGGCTGATCGCGCCGCTCCTGCTGCCGCGCGACATGGAGCGCATCCTGTATCTCGACGTCGACACCGTCGTCGTCAACCCCCTGACGGAGCTGGAGACGCTCCCGTTCGGCGACGCGTGGTTCATGGCCTGCACACATGTGCGCTACGCACTCTCGAAGCTCAATCAGGTGCGGCTGGGCATGGATCTCGGGAAGGATACGCCGTATCTCAACTCCGGCGTGATCCTCTATAACCTTCCGGCCTTCCGCGAGGGGCTGGACATCGCGCGCATCCGCGATTACGCGGAGGAGAAGAAAAGTGCGCTCGTCCTACCGGATCAGGACATTCTCACCGCCGTCTGCGGCGAGCACGTCCGCCTGCTCGACCCGCTGCGCTATAACCTCAGCGACCGGATTCTGGCGTTCCACAACGCCGACCTGCGCAGTCCTCAACTCGACGCCGACTGGGTGCGGCGAAACGGCGTCATCGTCCACTACTGTGGCAAGAACAAGCCGTGGCACGAAAACTACCGCGGCGTGCTCGACGTATTCTACCGCGAAATTGCCGCTGAAAAAGAATGAGCGAAGCCCGCAGACCGGAAAAATGGTCTGCGGGCTTTCATAATACGCGCTTTTTTGTGAATAAATACCGCCGCTGCGCTTGTCAGCGGGACGGCTTTGTGCTATAGTTACACTGTATTTTTACGCATAGGGGGCGCAATATGGCGCAGCTTTCCCAAAAACGGCTGTTTTTACTGGACATGGACGGCACGATTTACCTCAGCGACCGGCTCTTTGACCGCGTACCGGAATTTCTGGCGCGCGTGCGCGGGAGCGGCGGCCGGGCCGTGTTCCTCACGAACAACTCCTCGCGCGGCGTGGAGGATTATATCGAAAAGCTCCGCGCGATGGGGATCGAGACGGCGCGGGAGGACTATGTCACCTCCGTCGACGCCGCCATCCGTCACCTGCGGCTGCACCACCCCGGCAGGCGGTGCTACGTCTTCGGCACGCGCTCGTTTGCGCACCAGCTGGAGCAGGCGGGGGTTCCCCTCGCCGCAGGGCGGGACGGGGCGGAGGTACTTTTGTGCGGGTTTGACACGGAACTGACGTTTCAGAAGCTCGAGGACGCGTGCATTCTCCTCGGCCGCGGCGTCCCGTTCGTCGCGACGAACCCAGACTGGGTCTGCCCGACGTGGTATGGCTCAGTGCCGGACTGCGGGAGCGTGTGCCAGATGCTCACGCGCGCGACCGGGCGTGAGCCGGTCTTTGTCGGCAAGCCCCGGCCCGACATGGTGCGCCTCGCGATGGAGCGCACAGGCTTTTCCGAGGAGGAGACGGTCGTCGTCGGTGACCGGCTCTATACGGACGTCGCCTGCGGCGTAAACGCCGGGGTCGACACGGTGTTTGTCCTCTCCGGCGAGGGGACGTGCGCCGACATCGAACGATTTGACATCCACCCGACGTGGGTGCTGCAGGACATCGCGGCCATCTGCCGCGAGATGGAGGAAAACCGATGAAACTCAACTATAAACGCACAATTCTGGTGGGCTTTGCCTTTTTCCTGATCTGCGCCTTCTGGCAGGCGTATGACAACACGATTCCCCTGATTCTGACGAACAAGTTCGGCATGAGTCAGGCATGGTCGGGCGTGATTATGGCGCTCGACAACATTCTGGCGCTGTTCCTGCTGCCGCTGTTCGGCGCGATCAGCGACCGCTGCACGAGCCGCCGCGGCCGCCGCACGCCGTTCATCGTCGTCGGTACGCTCATCGCAGCGGTGCTGCTCATCGCGCTCTCGTTCGTCGACAGCGCGCAGCTCCGCCACATCCGCGACGTCTCCACCATCGACGATCCACAGGCGCTCGAGACGATCTATGAGCGCGAGAGCGGCTCGACGCTCATCACGCCCGCGGGGCAGAAATTCGTCCTCGGCGAGAAGTTCACGCTCGAGGAGTTCACCGCCATCCGCAGCCAGATCACGCAGGACGGCGAGATGGTCACGAACCCCGACTATACGAACTACGTCGTCCCCGCGCGGCAGGCCTGCGCCTGGCAGGCGACGGCCGAGAGCCCCACGACGCTCGTGTTCTCCATCGTGCTGCTGCTCATGATTCTCGTGTCGATGGCCGTGTTCCGTTCGCCCGCGGTCGCACTCATGCCGGACGTCACGCTCAAGCCCCTGCGCTCGAAGGCGAACGCCGTCATCAACCTCATGGGCTCGGCGGGCGGCATCCTCGTGCTGATTCTCGGCATGGTGTTCGCCACCTCCGCCGTGCGCAACTCCCTCATGAGCTACACCGGCTATTTCGGCATCATCGCGGCGGTTATGCTTGCGGCACTCGTCGTGTTCATGCTGACGGTGCGCGAGCCGGAGTGGGCCGCCGAGATGCGCGAGCAGTCCGTGGCCCTCGGACTGGAGGAATCCGGCGAGAACGGCGAGGGCGGCGGGCGCAGGCTCTCAATGGATGAGATCAAGTCGCTGGTGTTCATCCTGCTGAGCATCGTACTGTGGTTCTTCGGCTACAACGCCGTCACGAGCAAATACTCCGTCTACGCCTCCAATATCCTGCACAAGGACTATAACCTCACGCTCATTATCGCGCAGGCCGCGGCCATCGTCGCCTATCTCCCCGTGGGCTTCATCGCCTCGAAGGTGGGGCGCAAGAAGACGATCCTCGCGGGCGTCCTGATGCTGACGGCGGCCTTCACCGTGGCGAGCTTCCTCAACGCGAGCAGCCCGACCATGCTCATGAACGCGATGTTCGCCCTCGCGGGCATCGCGTGGGCGACGATCAACGTCAACTCCTTCCCGATGGTGGTGGAGATGTGCTCGGGCGGCGACGTCGGCAAGTACACGGGCTTTTATTACACGGCGTCCATGGCCGCGCAGGTCGCGACGCCCATGCTCTCGGGTCTGCTGATGGATAAGCTCGGGATGCACGTTCTGTTCCCGTACGCCGCGGCGTTCACGGCGCTGGCGTTTGTGACGATGCTCTTCGTCCACCACGGCGACAGCTGCCCCGAGGCGAAGAAGGGGCTGGATGCACTGGAGGATATGGATAACTGATGCTGACACTCATTTTAGTTCTGCTGATACTGCTGGTGCTGGCGGAGGGGTGGACGCTGCTGCTGCGCTGCCGCCGGGGCCATCCGGGCTGGAAGCTGCTGCGGCAGTACCGCTACGCCCACCGGGGCTATCACGATAAGCCCCACATTCCGGAAAATTCCATGGCAGCCTTCCACCGCGCGATCGAAAACGGCTTCGGCGCGGAGCTGGACGTCCACCTGCTGAAAGACGGGCATCTCGCCGTCATCCACGACGCGAGCCTGAAGCGCACGGCGGGCGCCGATGTGCTGGTGGAGGATCTGACAAGCGAGGAGCTGAAGGCCTACCGGCTCGAGGGGACGGACGAGAGAATTCCGCTGCTAGACGAGGTGCTCGCCCTCTTTGAAGGAAAGACGCCCCTCGTTGTGGAGCTCAAGCCTGAGCGCGGGAACCACGCCGAACTCGCCGCGGCGACGTGCGCGCTGCTCGACCGGTACCGTGTGGACTACTGCATCGAGAGCTTCGATCCGCGCTGCCTGATCTGGCTGCGCAAGAACCGGCCGGAGATCATCCGCGGCCAGCTCTCCTCGCAGTTCCTGCGCCACGGGGAGACGGCGGGGCACGGAAAGCTCACCATGTGGCTGCTCGGCAACCTCATGACGAACATCGCCGTGCAGCCGGACTTTATCGCCTACCGGTTCCAGGATCGGAAAAACCCCGCGCTGGCATGGTGCCGCAAATTCTATAAGGTGCAGGAGATCGACTGGACCATCCGAACGAAAGAGGAGATGCAGGCGGCGGAGCAGAAGGGAAATCTTGTGATTTTCGAGTGCTTCGACCCCCGCGCGTGAAGCTATGAGAGTGATTACCGGGTCTGCCAGGGGCAGACGACTGAAGGAACTGACGGGCATGGAGACCCGTCCCACGACCGACAAGGTCAAAGAGAGCCTGTTTTCCATCATCCAGTTTGATATCGAGGGGCGGCGCGTGCTCGACCTCTTCGCGGGGACGGGCCAGCTCGGCATCGAGGCGCTCTCGCGTGGGGCGGCCTCGGCGGTGTTTATCGACCGGCGGGCGGACGCGGTGCGCCTTGTGAAGGACAACCTCGAACTGTGCGGCCTGTCTGACCGCGCGAGCGTCCGCTGCGGCGACGCGATGAGCTACCTTCGCTCGGGGGAGAAGTTCGACCTGATCTTTCTCGATCCGCCCTATGCCGCGGGCCTGCTCGGCCCCGCGCTCGAGGAGATTGCAAGGTTTGACATTTGCAGGGAGCATGGTATAATTGTGGCGGAAAGCGCGCTGGAGACGGCTCTGCCCGCCCTCGCGCCCCCCTATACGCTGTATCGGGAGTACCGCTACGGCAAGATCAAGCTGACGGTGTACCATCGCGGCGGAAACGAGGAAACGATATGAAAACGGCGATTTATCCCGGCAGCTTCGACCCGATCACGCTCGGGCATCTGGACGTCATCCGCCGCGCGGCGGTGTGCTTCGATCAGGTGTGCGTGTGCGTGATGGCCAACTGCGAGAAAAAGCATCCCATGTTCACGCCCGAGGAGCGGCTGGAGATGATCCGCAGCTCCATCGCGGATCTGCCGAACGTGGAGGCGGAGCTGCACTGCGGCCTACTGGCCGAATATGCCCGCGAAAAGGGCGCGCGCATCCTGGTCAAGGGTGTGCGCGGCGCGGCCGATTTTGAACAGGAATATCAGATGGCCCACATCAACCAGGGCATCTGGTCGGAGCTGGAGACGGTGCTCATCCCCGCGAGCGCGCAGTATCAGCACGTCAGCTCCACCATGGCGCGCGAGATGATTCGCTATCACCAGCCGCTGGAGCAGTATCTGCCTGCCCCGGTCGCGGAGAAATTGAAAGGAAGGTAACGGGATGGAAGAAAAAGATGTACAGCGCTTGCTGGATATGCTCTATGGCATGATCGACGAGGCCAAGAGCGCCGCCTTCAGCTCGGAAAAGTGCATCATCAACCGCGATGAGGCGCTCGACCTGCTCGACGAGGTCCGCGCGAAGCTGCCGCTCGAGATCAAGAAGGCGCAGGAGCTTGTCCGCGCCCGTGAGGAGTATGTCTCCGCCGCGAAGAAAGAGGTTGAGAAGATGCTGCGTCAGGCCGAGCTCGACGCGAAGGTCATCGTCTCCGAGAGCGAGACGCTGCAGCAGGCGCGCCAGCGCAGCAGCGAGATCATCCGCCGCGCCGAGTCGCGCAGCAAGGAGCTCTATCACGTCGCCAACACCTACACCGAGGACGCCCTGCGCCGCACCGAGGAGGCCATTCAGATGGCGCTCGACGAGGTGAAGGAGTCCCGTGTGCGCTTCCGCGCCGCCTCACAGGAGCAGATGCAGGCGCAGAAGGAGCAGATCAACCAGAAGCCCTCCGCCCTCGAGCAGAGCGCGGAGGAGACGGACACTTCGACAGAGTGACAGAATTTTGACAGAAATTTTGTAGAAAACAACAAAGGTTGGCCCGTATGAACCAGCTTTTGTTTAATTTAAGCAAGATGTTGCGGCTTTGCAGGCCAGAAGCACTATATATAGTGCTTCTGGCCTGCTTTTGTTTCCGAAGTTTGAAACGAATGTTTTATGTTAAGCGGATTGAATGCTAAAAATGGAAAAAACCGCCAAAAAACGTCCGCGTACCCGCGAAAAAAAGCCCTTGCAATTGCGAAACAAACAAGGTATACTCAAAACACGGGTGGGGGATAGTAGCGCCAAAACCCATGTTTGTGGTGCCACTCCCCACGATTTTCCCGCGGCGTGGCGAAGAGGAGGTGGCAGGCATGACCGGCAAATACGCCCATAATATCGACGCAAAGGGTCGCCTGTTCATTCCTGCCAAGCTGCGCGAGGAGTTGGGCGGGAAGAACTTCCACCTCATCATCGGACAGGATATGTGTCTGTCCCTCTTCTCCGACGAGAGCTGGAACGAGAAAATGGCGGCGCTCAAGGAGCAGTCGTACAGTTCGCTGAAAAAGCTGCGCATGATCTTTGCCCACGCGGCGGACTGTGACCCGGATGCGCAGGGACGCATCCTCATCCCCGCCGACCTGCGCCAGAAGGCGGGACTGAACAAGGAAGTGATCGTGGTCGGCAGCTTCGACCGCGTGGAAATCTGGGACGCCCAGCGTTGGGCCAGGATGGAGGAGGAGGCCTTCTCCTCCGGCGAGCTGCAGGCGGCGATGGAAGAAATGGGGCTGTAAGCGATGGCTTTTGACCGCAACGCAGAAGAAGATCTGGCCTACGGCCACAAGCCGGTGCTGCTCGATGAGTGCCTGACGGGGCTGAACATCCGCCCGGACGGCATCTATGTCGACGGGACGCTCGGCCGCGCGGGGCACTCGCTGGAGATCGCCCGGCGCCTGAGCGGCGGCGGACGGCTCATCTGTCTGGACCGCGACGAGACGGCCATCGCGGCCGCGCGCGAGCGGCTCGCGGACTATCGGGACCGCGTCACGCTGGTACACAGCAACTTCAGCCGTCTCGGCGAGGTGCTGGGCGAGCTCGGCATCCCCGGCGCGGACGGCATGCTCTTTGACCTCGGCGTCTCCTCGCCGCAGCTCGACGACGCGGCGCGCGGCTTTTCCTACATGCATGACGCACCGCTCGATATGCGTATGGATCGCACGGCGGGGCTGACCGCCCGCGATGTCGTGAACGACTGGCCGTATGAGGAGCTGCGGCGCATTCTTCTGGAATACGGCGAGGAGCGCTATGCCCCCGTCATTGCCAAGCACATTGTCCGCGCGCGGGAGCACACCCCGATCGAGACGACGGGACAGCTCGTGGAGATTATCCGCGGCGCGATGCCCGCGCAGGCGCTGCGCGAGAAGCAGCACCCCGCCAAGCGGAGCTTTCAGGCCATCCGCATCGCCGTGAACGATGAGCTCGGCGAGCTGCCGCCGATGCTGCGCGCGGCGGCAGATCACCTCAACCCCGGCGGACGGCTCGCGGTGATCTCGTTTCACTCGCTCGAGGACCGCATCGTGAAGAAAACCATGCAGGAGCTGGCCACAGGCTGCACCTGCCCGCCGAATTTCCCCGTCTGCGTATGCGGGAAGAAACCGAAAATGAAGCTCGTCAGCCGCAAGCCGATCACGGCGGGGGACGATGAGCTGTCCTATAACCCCCGCGCCCGCAGCGCCAAGCTTCGGGTGGCGGAAAAGCTCTGAGAAAGCGATTTTATACGAAAGGACGACCTGGACCATGGCCGATATGAAGAAAAAACCCTATCCGACAACGAACGGAAACCTCGCGTTTGATCTGGACGTGCTGGTCCGGGAGCGGGAGCTGGAAACCGCCGGCGAACACAATCGCCGGCAGGAGGAGGTTCGCCGTGCCGAGGCGCAGCCGAAGCCCCGCACGCGCCCGCAGGCCCGTCCGCGCCAGCGCGTCTCGCCGGTGCTGCTGGCCGGGACGATGGTGCTCGCGGCGCTGGCCGTGGTGCTCGTCATGGGCTATGTCCAGCTGACGACCATCTCCGGCTCCGTCTCGGAGATGAAGAACGAGCTGACCCAGCTCAACACCGAGCACGTCGCCCTGCTCACCCGCTATGAGCAGACGTATGACCTCGCGAGCGTCAAGGAGGCGGCCGAGGCCGCCGGTATGAGCAAGCCCTCGAGCGGCCAGATCACCTACATCGATCTCGGCAGCCCCGACAGCGCCACGGTCTACCGCTCCGGCGCGGACGGCTTCTTCAGCAAAATCGCGGACACCGTGGACGGATGGCTGCAGGCGGCGGTGGAATATTTCCGCTGAGCCCGGCCATATAGTGGGATAGTCCAATATAGAAATGATGCAAGGAGTAAGAAGGAGACTTCTTGCTCCTTGCCTGACATAAGGAGGAAAACCAGTGCCGCAGCGTAACCGAAAAAGCGAACAGATCCGGCGCGCCAACCGGGTGATTCAGAGCCGCAGCTTCATCCTGATGCTTGTGATGGGGGTGCTGCTCTTTGTCGTCCTTTTCTTCAAGCTCTATCAGCTGCAGATCGGCCGCCACGATGAGCTGCAGAAAAAGGCCATCAACCAGCAGGTGCGCAGCACCGTCGTCACCGCCTCGCGCGGGACGATCTATGACGCGAGCGGCAACATCCTCGCCATCTCGTCCACGGCAGAGACGGTCTTTCTCGACCCGAATGCCATCGACAAGGCGCTCAGCGACACTGAAAAGCCCGTCGCCTGGACGCGCGAGCTGATCGCGCAGCGGCTCGGCGAGATTCTCGGCATCAGCGAGGACAGCATCCTCGAGAAGATGGAGCGCACCTACTCGCAGTATGAGGTGCTCAAGCTCCGCGTCGACGAGGACGTTGCCAACGAAGTGCGAAGCTTCATCAACGAATACAGCGTCAAGGGCATCTACCTCAGCCCCGACGCCAAGCGCTATTACCCATACGGGACGCTCGCCTCGCAGGTGATCGGCTTCGTCGGCACGGACAACACCGGCCTTTACGGGCTGGAAGCGCAGTATGAGGACCAGCTCGAGGGCCAGACCGGTCTCGTCGTCACCGCGCGCGACAACGCGGGCAACGACCTGCTCTATGAGTACGAGCAGTACCACGCCGCCCAGAACGGCAGCAACCTTGTCCTCACGCTCGACGCCACCGTGCAGTACTACCTTGAAAAGGGCATCGAGGAGATGCTCGACCAGTTCGACGCGAAAAACGGCGCCACCGGCATCGTCATGAACGCCAAGACCGGCGGCATCCTCGCCATGGCATCCTATCCGAACTATGACCTCAACGACGCGTCGACCGTGCAGGACGCGCGCCTGCGCGCCGCCATCGAGGACGGCTCCGCCTCGCTCAGCGAGATGCAGCTGCGCCAGTGGCGCAACAAGGCGCTCAACGATACCTATGAGCCCGGTTCGACGTTCAAGATCCTGACGCTGGCCACCGCGCTCGAGGAGGGCGTCATCGACGAGAGCACGACAGTCAACTGCACCGGCTCCATCAACGTCATGGGCTCGACGATCCGCTGCTCGAACCACGACGGCCACGGCCAGCAGTCCCTCGTCGAGACGGTCGCCCACTCCTGCAACCCCGCCTTCATCACCTACGGTCTGAAGGTCGGGACGGAGAAATACTATGACTATATGAAGTCCTTCGGCCTGATGGAGCAGACCGGCATCGACCTCGGCGGCGAGGCCACCGGCATCTTCGCCTCGCCTGAGAACATGACCCAGCTCGACCTCGCGTGCTACGCCTTCGGCCAGAACTGCAACGTCACGCCCGTCGCGCTCATCGCGGCGCAGGCGGCCTGCATCAACGGCGGCTATCTGCACACGCCCTATCTCGTCGACCAGATCACCGACAGCGACGGCAACGTCACCTATCAGCACGACAGCACCGCCACGCGGCAGGTCGTCAGCGAGCAGACCTCCGCCAAGGTGCGCGAGTGCCTGGAGTATGTTGTCTCGTCCGGCACGGGCAAGAACGGGCAGGTCACCGGCTACCGCATCGGCGGCAAGACCGGTACGGCCGATAAGGGCAACACGGGCGATGTCGTCGTGTCGTTCCTGTGCTTTGCCCCGGCGGATGATCCGCAGATCATCATGCTCATCACGATGGATACACCCAGCCGCACCACCGGTACCTATGTCTCCGGCGGCAACATGGTCGCCCCGACGTCCAGCAAGGTCATGTCGGAGATCCTGCCGTATCTCGGCATCGAGCCGTCGTATTCGGCCTCGGAGCTGCTGGGCATGGACACGACCGTCCCCAACGTCACGGGCAAGGACCTCGCCGACGCGAAGGCGAAGCTCGAGGCGCGCGGCTTCGGTTATAAAATCGTCGGCGACGGCGATACTGTTACTGACCAGACCCCCGTCGGCGGCGCGGTGATTCCGGGGAAGTCCGTCGTTATCCTCTACGCCGGGGCGGAGAAGTCCACCGACCAGTGTACCGTTCCGCAGCTCGTCGGCAAGAGTCCGTCCGAGGCGAACGCCGCCGCGACGAACGCGGGGCTGCTCATCCGCTTCTCCGGCGCGACGGACAGCGGCTCCGGGAGCGTGCGCGTGCTGCGCCAGTCGCTCGCGGCGGGCAGCAAGGCCGATCCCGGCACGGTGATCGACGTCCAGCTCAGCGACGGCAGCGTGACAGACTGAGCGGGCGCAGGATTTGCCAAAAGTCCAGCATATACGGCTATTTTCACGGCAAATCCTGCCTGCTATAATAGACGCGCCGGATGGCGCGTGCCATCCGAAAAAACGTGTCAAAGGAGACGGAAACGATGAAATTGAAGGATCTGCTCGCGGGGCTGGAGCTTTTGGGCGGCAATGCCGACCCGGAACAGGAGATCACCGGCGTCAGCTATGACTCGCGCACGACAAAGCCCGGCGACCTCTTTGTGGCGGTCTCCGGTATGGAGTCCGACGGGCACAGATATATCCCCATGGCGCAGGAGAAGGGCGCGGTCTGCGCTGTCTGCGAGCATGAGATCGAGGGCGGCCTGCCCCACGCCGTGGTCGCGTCCTCGCGCCGCGCGCTGGCCGTGATCGGCGCGAACTGGTACGGCCACCCCGCGCGCGAGCTGACGATGATCGGCGTGACCGGCACGAGCGGCAAGACGACCTCTACCTACCTCATCAAGAGCATCCTCGAGCAGAAGGCCGGGGCGAAGGTCGGCCTGATCGGCACCATCCAGAACATGATCGGCAGCGAGGTGATCCACACCGAGCGCACGACGCCGGAATCCTTCGAGCTGCAGGGGCTGCTGCGCCGCATGGCGGACGCAGGCTGCACGCACGCGGTGATGGAGGTTTCGTCCCACGCGCTCCAGCTCGACCGCGTGTACGGGATCCAGTACGCCGTCGGCATCTTCACGAACCTCTCGCAGGATCACCTTGACTTCCACAAGACGATGGAGAACTACTGCGATGCCAAGGCGCTGCTCTTCCGCCAGTGCGACATCGGCATCTACAACGCCGACGATCCGTGGCATGAGCGGCTGCTGAAGGATACGGCCTGCCCGCGCCTGTTCTCCTACAGCGTCAGGGGCGAGGCCGATCTCATGGCGAAGAATGTCGCCCTCCACCCCGGCAGCGTCGACTTCGACGCCGAGGCCGAGACGGAGTGGGCGCATATGCACGTCGGTATCCCGGCGCTGTTCACGGTGTACAACACGCTCGACGCGGTCGCGGCCTGCTGGAACCTCGGCGTACCGCTCGGCGAGTGCGCCGACGCGCTCGCAAAGAATCACGGCGTCAAGGGGCGCATGGAGATCATCCCCACGCCCGGCAAGAGCTACACCATCCTCAACGACTATTCCCACAAGCCCGACGCGCTCGAGAACGTCCTGCGCTCGGTCAAGAGCTTTGCCAAGGGGCGCACGGTCGTGCTCTTCGGCTGCGGCGGCGACCGTGATAAGACGAAGCGCCCCGTCATGGGCAAGATCGCCGCGGAGCTGGCCGATTTCGTGATCGTCACGAGCGACAACCCCCGCACGGAGCAGCCGCAGGCCATCATCGACGACATCCTCGCCGGCATGCAGGATTCCGACACGCCGCGCCATGTCGAGCCCGACCGCGTCGAGGCGATCCACTACGCGATGGACAACGCTCGGCCGGGCGACGTCATCATCCTCGCCGGCAAGGGCCACGAGGACTATCAGGAGATCAATCACGTCCACTATCCGATGGATGAACGGGTCATTGTGGCGGATTATCTGAAATAAACGCACGAAAAACGCCCCGCGCGGGCGGGAGGAGAGAGCTATGGAAATCATACTGGCGGTCGTCATCGGCTTTGTGCTGACGGCGCTGATGGGCAAGGCGCTGATCCCTGCCCTCGTGAAGCTGAAGGTCGGGCAGAGCATCAAGGAGATCGGCCCGAAGTGGCACATGAACAAGCAGGGCATCCCCACGATGGGCGGCCTGATGTTCATCATCGGCATCGGCGTGACGATCGTGATTCTCGGCTGGAGACGGATGATGGCGGGGAGCTTTGAGCACCTGTATGTCTATCTGTTCGCACTGGTGTTCGGCGCCATCGGCTATATCGACGACTATCAGAAAGTGAAGCACCACCACAACACCGGCCTTACGGCGCTGCAGAAGTTTGCGCTGCAGCTGGCGGCGGCGGTCGCGTTTTTGTGCCTGATGCGCTATGAGGGCATGCTCAGCCCGAACCTGTATATCCCGTTCTGGAACACGCACATCGTGCTGCCGTGGGTGGTGTATCTGGTCTTCGCCGCCTTCGTCATTGTCGGTACGGTCAACGCCGTGAATATCACCGACGGGCTCGACGGTCTGAGCAGCAGCGTCACGCTTCCTGTGGCGATCTTCTTCGCCGCCATCGGCTGGCGCTGGGCGGAGGGGTATCTGCAGCTGAGCCTGTTTTCCGCGGCGCTCGTCGGCGGCCTGCTCGGCTTCCTGGTCTATAACCACTACCCCGCAAAGGTGTTCATGGGCGATACGGGCTCGCTGTTTCTCGGCGGCGCCGTGTCGGCGCTCGCCTTTGCGTATGACATGCCGCTCGTGCTGATCCTCGTGGGCTTCGTGTACCTGTGCGAGACGCTCTCGGACATCATTCAGGTGACGTACTTCAAGCTCACCCATGGCAAGCGCGTGTTCAAGATGGCCCCGCTGCACCACCACTTTGAGATGTGCGGCTGGAAGGAGACGAAGGTCGTCGCCGTGTTCGCCTCGGTCAGCGCGGTGTTCTGCGTGCTGGCCTATCTGGGCGTTATGAACCGCTTCGGCATCTGAGTCAAAACCGAAAATCCCGGGGAAAGGGGGGAGAAGCCATGACAAGAGAGGAATATCACGCGCACAAGGCGCAGCAGGAGCGCCGCCGCCAGATCGAGCGGCGCGGCTATGAGGCGGCGAAGGGCCCGCTCGATCTGCCGCTGCTGCTGCTGACGCTGCTGCTGACGGGCATGGGATTGCTGATGCTCTTTTCGGCGAGCTTCCCCTCGGCCTACTATGAGTCGGGCGACCCGGCGTATTACCTCAAGCGGCAGGCGTTTTTTGCCGCGCTCGGCCTTGCGGCGATGTTTGTCGTCAGCAAGATCAACTACCAGCGCTGGCGCGGCGCGTCGAAGATTCTGCTGGGTTTTGCAATTTTTCTGCTGATCCTCGTCATTATCCCACACAACCCCCTCGCGCAGACGCGCAACAATGCCACGCGCTGGCTGGGCACGCAGACCATCTCGTTCCAGCCCTCGGAGATTGCGAAGCTCGCCGTCGTCGTGTTCTTCGCCGACAGTATCTCCAAAAAGCGCGACAAAATGCAGACGCTGCGCTTCGGCGTCATCCCGTACACGGCGGTGCTGGGTGTGATCTCGGTGCTGATGCTGCTCGAGCCGCACCTGTCCGGCACGATCCTCATCCTCGGCATCGGCATCGTGATGATGATCGTCGGCGGCATCAAGGCCTGGCTCGTCGGGCTGGGGCTTGGCGGCGTGTCGATCGTCGCGGTGCTCTATGTCAAGCTCGTCGAGAGCGGCATCATACAATACGGCGCCTCGCGTATCCAGATGTGGCACGACCCGTGGATCGACGCCGCCGACAAGGGCTATCAGATGTGCCAGAGCCTGATTTCCATCGGCTCGGGCGGCCTGCTCGGCGTGGGGCTCGGTAAGAGCCGTCAGAAGTTCCTGTTCCTCCCGGAGGAGCACAACGACTTCATCTTCGCGGTGGTGTGCGAGGAGCTGGGGCTGATCGGCGCGTGCGTCGTGATGCTGATTTTCGCGCTGCTGGTGCTGCGCGGCTTCTGGGTCGCCCTGCACGCGCGCGACCGGTTCGGCTCGCTGCTCGCCGTCGGCGTCACGACGCAGATCAGCCTGCAGGTGTTTTTGAACATCGCGGTGGTCACGGGGCTCATCCCCGCCACCGGTATTTCCCTCCCGTTTTTCAGCTACGGCGGCACGGCGCTGGCGCTGCAGCTGACGGAAATCGGGATCGTTCTGAGCGTATCACGGCAGATTCCGGCCCCAAGAGCCGGATAGGAGGCATAAGCTATGAAAGTGATTTTTACCTGCGGCGGCACGGCGGGCCATGTGAACCCCGCCCTCGCGCTGGCGCAGTACATGCAGGAGCGGATTGAAAACCTCGATATTCTCTTCGTCGGCACACCGGACGGCATGGAGCGCGGGCTTGTGGAGCAGGCGGGCTATGCCTTCCGCGGCGTGGAGGTCGGCGGCTTCTGCCGCTCGCTCGCGCCTAGCGGCATCCGTCACAATCTCAAGAGCGTCGAGCACCTGCTCGCGGCGAAGGGGCGCGTGCGCGCCATCCTGCGCGATTTCCCCGCCGACCTCGTCGTCGGCACGGGCGGCTACGCGAGCTATCCCATCACGAAATACGCTGCGCAGCACGGCATCCCCACGGCCGTACACGAGTCGAACATGGTGCCGGGGCTGACGACGAAGATGCTCGAGGGCTATGTCGACTGCGTCATGGTGGGCTTTGAGGAGTGCCGCCAGCACTATAAGCACCCGCAGAAGGTCGTCGTCACGGGTACGCCCGTGCGCGGGGACTTCTTCACGCTCACGCGCGCGCAGGCGCGCGAGAAGCTCGGCCTGACAGATGAGCGTCCGCTCGTCGCGTCCTTTTGGGGCAGTCTCGGCGCGAGCGGCATGAATGAGCAGATGCTCCGCTTTTTCGAGCGCGAGATTGCGGACGGCCAGCCCTTCCACCACATCCACGCCGCCGGAAAGAGCGGCTGGGCGCTCATGGAGAGCGAGCCCGCGGCGCAGCAGTACCTGCACCGGCCGGGGCTCGACATCCGACCCTATATCGACAACATGGCCGAGGTGATGCGCGCGGCGGATCTCGTGATCTGCCGGGCGGGAGCCTCGACCGTGAGCGAGATCACCGCCCTCGGCGTTCCGGCGGTCATCGTCCCCTCGCCCTATGTCACGAATAACCATCAGGAGAAGAACGCCCGCATCCTCGAGCAGCACGGCGGCGCGGCGCTCCTGCTCGAGAAGGACGCTACGGGCGACGCGCTCTATGACGCCGCGCGCGGCATTCTCGACGATCCGGAAAAGCGTGCGTCCATGTCCCGCGCCATGGCGGAGCTGGGCATCCCCGACGCGACGGAGCGGATCTTCCGCGCCGTGATGGCGCTGGTGAAGAAGTAACCCGCCGCCGCTTCCCCACATAGACTGGTGTAAAAACCGTGTGGAAAAGGGGAGCGGATATGAATCTGATTGCAGTGGAGGGCGGCAGAAGGCTCGGCGGCGAGCTGACGGTACAGAGCGCGAAAAACGGCGTGCTGCCGGTGCTGGCCGCGGCGATTCTCTGCCGCGAGCCGTGTCTGATCCGGCGCTGCCCGCGCCTGAGCGATGTGGACACGGCCGTCCGGATCCTTCGCCACCTCGGCGCGCAGGCACGCTGGGAGGGGGAGGATCTCCTCATCGACGCGCGCGAGCTGACGCGCTGCGACGTGCCGGAGGAGCTGATGCGGCGGATGCGCTCGTCGGTCATCTTTCTCGGCGCGATTCTCGCCCGGTGCGGCCGGGCGGAGATGTCTTATCCCGGCGGCTGCGAGCTCGGCCCGCGGCCGATCGACCTGCACCTGAGCGCGCTGCGCGCCCTTGGCGCGGAGATCCGCGAGGAGGCCGGGACGCTGCGCTGCGAGGCACCGCGCCTGACGGGGGCGGACATCGTTCTGTCGCTGCCGAGCGTCGGCGCGACGGAAAACGCCATCCTCACCGCCTGCGGCGCGGACGGCACAACCACGATCTCAAACGCCGCGCGCGAGCCGGAGATCGCCGATCTGCAGCTGTTTTTGCAGAAAGCGGGCGTGCGTATTGCGGGCGCGGGCAGTTCGACGGTCACGGTATGCGGGGGACTGCCCGGCCGGGGCTGTGAGCACCGCTGTCTCGGCGACCGCATCGCGGCGGCTACTTACCTCTCGGCGGCGGCTGCCGCCGGCGGGGAGATTTTCCTGCGCGGGGTGGACTACCGCCACCTTTCCACCGTGACGACGGCGCTGCGGCAGGCGGGCTGCCGCGTTGAGAGCGAAAAGGACGCCGTCCGCCTGACGGCGCCCGCGCGCCTGCGGGCGATTCCGCCGGTGCGCACGTCGCCGTACCCCGGCTTTCCGACCGACGCGCAGGCCGTCCTCATGGCGGCGCTGCTGCGCAGCCGGGGAGCGACGGTGTTTGAGGAAAATATTTTTGAAAACCGCTATCGGCATGTAGATGAGCTGGCCCGCATGGGGGCGGACATTCAGGTGTCCGGCCGCACAGCGGTAGTGACCGGTGTGGAGACTCTGCGGGGCGCACCGGTGCGGTGTACGGATCTTCGGGGCGGCGCGGTTTCCGTGCGAGCCCCGGCGCTTCCGGCAGGACGCGGCATCCCGCGCGGACGGGACAGGCTTATGCGCTGCCGGTTGCACGGTTTCGCTCTCGGATGTGCGGCAAAAACGAGGTTTTGGCAGTCATCGGCCGGTTCCCAGCTCCTTCTTCGAAGGATGCCGAAGCGAAACCCCAGGTCGCGGTTCGCGATCCCTGCAAAACGCGGTGCCCGAGC
>ERZ773242.1354-NODE-1354-length-23877-cov-4.010998_pt1 | contig 23877 bp, 10 predicted proteins | sample MGYA00511077_ERZ773242 | MGnify/ENA primary metagenome ERZ773242 (study PRJEB29015, sample SAMEA2737754) | human gut metagenome | biome: human gut; feature: human-associated habitat; material: faeces | place: China | collected 2012 ... | reverse complement strand
CGCAGTGCAATAGTAATTCGATATTATCGTCGCCTGCCGGGATGCCGTTGATGAAATCACCGTTCCGCAGTTTGTCGGCATGACACAGGCAGATGCAGAAACGGAATGTGCAAGAATCAACTTGAAGATTGCAAGCGTGGAAGAAGTCGATTCCGATAAGCCACAGGGTGAAATCGTAGAACAGAGCTTGAAAGCATACAGTGCAACCAATGCTGGTTCGGATATCAGCTTTAAGATTAGTAACGGCAGTGCACCGGAAGGTGAAATTAACTATGGAATGTATCTCCCAACCGATATTACAGGCAAGTATACAGTTGATTTTACTATGGATGGAAAGGTGATCCAGAGCTACCCGTTTGTTGCGGAAACTGCTGGCGGTATGATTAGTATTCCAGTCAAGGGAACTGGACAAAAGCAAGTGACCGTTTCTGTAACAGGGGAAAGCACGGGCATGACTGCTCGACTGGGTGTTTATACGTTTGACTTTACAACTGGTTCTTTCACTGCAATTTCAGAGGACTTTGAATCTGCATTTGCTGCGGTGACACCGCAGCATACAGAAGCTGCTCCTGCTGCAACCGAAGCCCCAGCTGCACAGCCGGAGGAATCACAGGAATGATGCAGGAGAAAGAATCAGGCAGAATTTTACAGTGTATCGGTGGAATTTATACCGTTGCAACGGATTCCGGAACGGTTTCCTGCAAGGCAAGAGGGGTATTCCGAAAGCGAGGCATGACCCCCTATGCCGGAGATTTTGTCACTGTGGAGCAGGGTGTGATGACCGAGATTCTGCCCCAATCCATATTCACACCCGCCAGTTTATGATCGCTCTCCGAAAGTGGCGACTGAATCAGTACATGGTCTACCGTATTCGCTTGCAACATCTCATTTTCCTGAATAGTCTTCTTTTCCTGTTCATAAACAGCCTGATAATCTTTCATCTGTTTATAAAGCGGGAAATAGATGGCATAGCGGTTGAAATGAATTCTATTGAAAGGAATCAACTCAAAAGTAGTGGAAGCTACCTCCGATGAACATTCAAACACTAATTCCTTATCCGATTTTCTGGAAACTGCTTTCTTTATTTTATCTAAAGAACCTATTAACGCAGGAGCTGTCAGCATTGGAATTTCTAAAGTGGCAACCGTTCTTTTCGGGAATCTGAAACTATAGGCTTCTTCCAGTCCATTATTGTCGACTTTTGCTGCCAGGACTATGGGACCATAGAGAAATGCAGCATATTTATCACTGCCTTTCAGATATTCTACTGTAACTTGGGGAGTTAATTCCACCTCTACTTTGTCTCCATTGCTCCACGAGCGGTCCAACTGTACATAACCTTCAGTATTCGGAGCTAACTGCATCTTCTTGCCATTCACCCATACGGTCATCTTCTTCGCAATCGACCAATGAGGCTTGCGGATATTCAAAGTGAAATGAACGCCAGCAGCCGTATTGATTACAAAACCCACCTTATTATTATCAGGGAAGTCCGTGTTCTGTACCAGTTTCACACCTTTATCTTTCCAGTTCAGCTCGGAAGGCATAAAGAGGTTGACATACAACTCGGAACCTTGATGCGCATATATCATCTTTCCAAACTTTGCAGGAGCCTCCATACCTGTACCGGTACAGCACCAGAAACTATGATGCTGGGTTCCATATATCCGGTAATGTGCCGGACGCATAGAAGTATAGTAAGTACACATTCCTTCATGAGGATCATAATTAGCCAGGATATGATTATACAATACCCGTTCGTAATAATCCACCATCTTCATTCTTCCGTAATCCTGATACAAGGTTTCCGTCAGCCTCATCATATTCACGGAATTACAAGACTCCGGTCCTCCGTCACTTGGCACTCTCTTTTCAAACTGATCTACCGGGAAGAAGTGCTCTCCCGTACTGTTTCCACCAATCACCCAGGTATGCTTGTCTACCACAGTTTCCCAGAAAAACTGTGCCGCCCGGGTATACTTATCTTCCTGGGTATAGTTGTATACCTTCTCGAAACCCGTGAACTTGGGAATTTGCGTATTGGCATGCCAACCGTTCAATACATCCCGTTCCTCGGCTGCGGGAATAAGCATGTCTTCATCATTCAGAAGTTTAGCCCATTTCAGATACTTCTCATCGCCTGTAATCTCGTATACAGTGATATACGACTCATTGATAGAACCATGTTCACATACCAGTAACTCCTGAATCTGTTCATAACTCAGTTTATCCAGAACCTGATATCCAAACCAGTCAGCCATCTTCACCAGTACATCTTTTGCTTGAGGGAGATCACAACTCAGATAGGCATTATACAACCCTAACATGATTTTATTCATGATGTATACAGGTTCCCATACCCCGTTGATTGTCGGATTGTTGGTAGTGAACTTTCCACTCACTACTTCTTCAAAGATGCGTCGCCCGTTGATAGTTGCCAACAGATAGCCATCTCCCTGGGCATCCTGACACTCTTTCAGTCCGCGAACCATCTTTTCAATCTTTCTCTTCAGTGCCTCATCTCCCGTAGCTTCATACATCATTGACATGGAAGACAACGAGAAGCCCATAATATGCCCGGCCAGAGGGCCACCACCCCAGACATCTTCGGACTCCCAGAAAGGATAAGCAGGTGCATCAGGAGCAAGACCTGCCTCCCGCCGGAACCAGGATAACAGACGTTCCGGCTCCAATGATAGTAGATAAGCATGATCCAGTTCCTGAATATCTTTAAACTGACTATCGCCAAGTCTCACGTCCGTAAGCGGAAACAAAGTCCGTTGTGTGGGTTGCACAGGGTTCACCACTATTTTAGTATCTGCAGCTTCGGCAGTTGTGTAGGCACTTAGCAAAGTACCTACCAGCAAACAAGTTATATATTTCATCCGTTCTGTTTTATGTATAAAATTTACCAACCATGATTCTGAATCAGGTTCTTATTCTTATCGATCTCAGTCTGTGGAATCGGGAACAGGTAATGCTTATCCTCAAATACACGTTTCATCAGTTTCGAGCGTTTGTAAAATACGGATAAACCCACTTGCTTCGACTCGGAAGGAACATTCAGATTCAATCCTGATTGCTGTGCAGCCTTTTCCAATTCTTGTATAACAGGAAGTGAATTCATGCCCGTAACATTCGCACCATCCACCTTTTTAGCTATCATCCAGCGACGTACATCATAGAAACGATGGTTCTCATAGAATAACTCTACCCGACGTTCGTTTCTGATTCTCTTACGCATTCCCACCTGGGTTTTATCCTCTTCAGTGATGGGAAGTGAAGGCATACCTACCCTGTTTCTCACTGCATTGATAGCACTATATACTTTGTCATCCGGTCTATCCAAGTATTCATTCCAAGCTTCGGCACAATTCAAATATTGTTCAGCCAAACGGAACAATGGATAATGATGGCTTGTACGCCATGACATTTTCAAATTAATATTAGGATCCATCCATTTACGAATACCATATCCTGTTTCACAACTCTTTCCTACCAGCTTCTTATTCCCCTCAAAGAAGTCATCACTATTATTCAGCCAATAAGCATAGTATAGCGGACGATTGACAAATTCCGACTTCCAATAAGTTCCCTGGAATAATATGGAGGCATAAAAACGCGGATCACGATCCTTATACATATTAGATATATTCTCAACATGTTTCATCGTTTTTCCGTCATGCAATTCACCTGACCAGAAACCTGTTTCCGTATATCCGGACTCCGGATTTATCTGAGGATTACCATTTGCATCATAAATCACACAACCATCGTCATCCATCTTGAAAGGGAAATAACCGTCTTTGGTTTCATATGCATCCACCATCTCCTGCAAAACAGAGAACTTACCATAACCACCGTAATCACCGGCATTGGAGGTACATTCCTGATCAATCGTCATATCCGTACCCAGCAATCCCGGAAGAATGATTTCCTTGGAATGCGTGTTATCATAGAAGAGTTTCGCATAATTATCCACCGGATTGGAAGGATTGGGCTGTTCAAGAATGATACCTGCACGAGCACTCCAATCTATTACAGCTTGTGCTGCTTCCGCTGCTCTTTTCCATAACTCTTTATCGTATCCCTGAGGGAATAACTGCGTACCATCAGGATTTATCTGGTCAGCATACATCTTGTTACCATTGTACAAAGGACTTGCCATATACAGCAAGGTACGGGCTTTCAGTGCCAGACAGGCCCCCTTAGTAATTCGTCCCAATTCTTGGGTAGAATAGGAATCAGGCAATCCGGCTGCAGCAATATCCAATTCAGAACAGATATAATCGACTACTTCAGTCACAGAAGCTCTCGGCAACATCGTATTCTCCACATTAGAAATGTCCACCAACTCCTTTGGCAAAGGAATAGCACCGTACTGACGGAAAAGATCGAAAAAGAAATAGGCTCTGAAGAAACGGGCTTCCTCCTTATACTGCTTCACACGATCCGAATAATATGCTATTTGTGTAGCTTTCAATTCTACTTTATCTATATTGTCAATGAAAACAGTGGCACGACGAACGAAATTGTACATAAACTTCCATTCACCCAGCGGGTTATTCGAAGCGCCCCATGCCCCGCTGTTATACAACAGTCTGGAAGCCGGAGTTTCCCAATGATCATACATCTCATCGGTACAAGCACCCAGCTCACTCTTGAATCCGTCACGCCTCAAGCTCCCATGGTCCCAATATAAGCTCCAGTAAATACGTCCCAAGGCCAGTTCCGCAGTTTTGATATCACTGAAGATTTCTTCTTCAGAGGAAACTTCTGTCGGTGCAATATCCAGATAGTCACAAGACGTTGTCAGCATGACAGAACATATAAATAATAGTATAAATTTTATCTTTTTCATATCTGTATTTCTTTAAAAGGTCAAGTTTACTCCGATATTATATATTTTCTGTTGAGGGTAGTTACCCGAGTTATGAGGCATTTCCGGATCGAAGACTTTAATCTTATCCCAAGTGATCAGATTTTCTCCTGTCAGATAGAAGCGGCAGCCTGCCATTCCCATCCGTTTGCAAACAGCTTCTGGCAACGAATAACCGATCTCAAGATTCTTCAGACGGAGGTAGTCGGAGGAACGCGTCCAGTAGGAACTTGCCTGATAATTGTTTGGATTAGAGTCAGATGTCATACGAGGATAGTCTACCTTTGCATTCTGCGCCGGAGTATTGTCCTTCGACCAGTAATTACCTTTCACATCGGCAAGGACATTGGAGAAGCGAGCAAAGGGCCAAACCAGATCACCGGAATACCAGATATATGCTCCGGCAGCTCCCTGGAACAGTACACTCAGGTCAAAGCCTTTATAACTACCGCCCAATGAAAGACCGAATATCTTATCAGGTTTATCGATACGTCCCAAAAAGCCCTCATCTTCCGCATCAATCACATTGTCATTATTCAAGTCCTTATATTTGATATCACCGGGCTGCACATCACCATACATTTGTTTCGGACTGTTAGCAATATCTTCTTCCGATTCAAACAAACCGATAGCTGTCAGTCCCCACATCTCACCAATCCGACGTCCTTCGTTTTCACGCCACTCACGGCCCACATAGTCAGGTTCGGTCATATCAATGATCTTATTGCGTGCATAAGAGAAATTGGCTACAGCAAAGATGCTGGCATTACGGAAAGCCTTACGATATTCCAATTCTAATTCAAAACCTTTATTATCTACAATACCTGCATTGATAAGCGGAAGGGACTCCACACCCGAGAGGTCGGGAATAGTCAAAGGAGTAGTGAGAATATTCGTACGGTGTTCGAAGAAGATGTCACCGGTGAAACGCAACTGATTATTGAACAAAGCTATATCCAAACCGACATCTATCTTCCGGGCACGTTCCCACGTTACATTCGGATTTCCGGTAGTGGCTTCCTGGGCACCTCCCAGATACCAACCATCGCGCACATAACCAAAGTTATAACCATACATATTCGGGTTCCAAGTCGTCATATACATAAAGCGGCTACCACCAATCTGATCATTTCCCACTTCACCGAAAGAAGCCCTTAACTTTAACATATCGAGCCAAGATACATTATTCTTTATAAAGTTCTCTTCTGAAATTAACCAGCTACCGGACACGGCAGGGAAGAAACCAAAACGCTTACCTTTCGGGAAGTTCTCGGAACCGTTATATCCCGCATTAAATTCAAAATAATACTTCTTGTCCAAATTATATGTAACACGCCCTACCAGACCTTGTCGGCGATAAGGCAAACCAGCCACCGCATTCTGAGTACCTCCACCCACACTCGGTGTATTTTGTTGTTGGTTATACAATGCCAGTAAACCTACCTGATGCCGTCCAAATTGTCTGTCATAATTCAAAGAGGCTTCTACTACGGCTGTTCTCCAACCATTGGCAATCACATCATAACCTAATGTCGTATTACCATCTCCTACGGAAGAATAAGTTCCTTTGGATAGATCCGTTTCATTTTCATCAATTGAGAATGTATAAGACTTATAAGAACGATGTCTGTTCACATTTCGCCAATTACTATTATCAAAACTTATACGTCCTTTGGCAGTCAAACCTTTCACCAGTCCCGACATATCCCAAGATAATCCCACCGTAGCATTCAACGTTGTGGTATGGTGTGCCCCATAACCGGTCTGCGTAAGAAGAGCATACGGATTAGCATTTTTACCTGCAATTTCACCGATGGATCCATCCGGATTAAGCATAGGATACCACCAGGAAGGAGTTTGTTGTATAGCTTTGAAGATAGTTCCTGCCGCCTGACCGGGGAAGTTGTTATCTTGGATAATTCCTCCAAGATTCAGTTCCATCTTCAGTCTCTTAGAGAAATCCACATCCAGATTGGAACGGAAATTATAGCGTTCGGAACGTACCTGAGTATCGTAATCATTCAAGTCCGTATGCTTGTACATTCCACTTTGATTCAGATAGGATACGGATATATAGTAACGAACGGCACCGCTACCACCCGATACATTGACATTGGCCTGAGTTTTGAATGAGGCTTTCCGCAACAACTCTTCTTGCCAGTTTACATTAGGATACAAATACTGGTAAGTAGGGTTACTGCGATCACGGAACTTCTCAATATACTCATCCGTATATGTTGCATAATTAAGACCATCATTCTTCAGACCTTCTCTGTAAAGTTGCAAAGCATCATATGATTCCAGATATTCCGGCAATCGGGTAGGATTCAGCACTGCTTGCTGCACATTAACATTAATGCGAGGCTTACCCTCAGATCCTCTTTTCGTAGTAACAATCACAACTCCATTCGCACCACGCACTCCATATACGGCAGTAGCGGAAGCATCTTTCAGGATAGAAATACTTTCTATTTCATTCGGGTCGATATCACCAAAAGCGCGTTCAATGCCATCTACAATAACTAACGGATTGGAAGCAGTCTGATAGGTTCCTTGACCACGTACCCAGATGGTAGCACCGTCATAACCCGGTTCTCCCGAGTACTGAATAGCAGTAACACCGGTCAACTTACCTGCCAATGAATTAGATATATTGGCAACAGGAGATTGAGTTAGTTCTTTGGTACTGACAGCAGATACAGCACCCGTTACCGTCACTTTTTTCTGAGTACCATAACCAACTACTACAACTTCATCCAGCATTTCATTGGATTCCTGCATCACAACATTCAATACAGACTGATTTTTCAACTGGATTTCCTGTTTCTGATATCCTATATAAGAAAATACCAATATAGCATTATTCGAAACATTTGTAATCTCGTACTGCCCGTCAGCACCGGTAATCACTCCCTGGGCAGTTCCTTTCACTGTGATAAGTACCCCTATTAAGGGTTCTTTGTCGACGCCTGTCACTGTTCCCTTTATTATTTTTGTAGCTTGTGTCGTAGAAGCTACAGCAGCAACATCGGCAAACAAAGCAAGGGGTGAATTGACAAACAACAATGTCATAATCAAACAAATCCCCCAGCAGGAATGCCATTTGTCAGGGAGCATTCCAACATCAAATACTCTTTTCTTTTCCATAAATTAGATCAATTAATAAGTATAACAATAGTGTATTATAAGAACTCATAGTATCAAATCTGTCTCATTTTCCAGAAATCCGCAGTTTGATTAACACAAATGTAGGGATTAGAAGAGAAGATTTACATCATAATTTTGGCAAAAGACAATAAAATCCTGTCATTAATAGGGGGTACAAAAGGTTCTTGGCAAGCTTTGCAAAGATTCTTTCAACACAGAACTGTCAAAGGGGGCAGGCTGTCTTATGAATTGTAATTACCATATTTGTATATGGCAGAAAATGCAATCATATCAGTTTTAAGAGGCACTATACTAACTATCAAATAGAAATAGAAACAAGCATTTTCCTTTCTATACTATCAGCTTCTTGAAATTCTACGAACTCAAGGTTTGAATAAAACAAGCTATCTGGAAAAAAGAAATCATATTTTGCGGGAAAGAACCTGCCTATTTACTCCAAAACAAACGGTCTATTTACCCCAAACATACAATCTAATCAGTCAAAACACACAATCTGTTTCTATAAAACAGATAATCCTTTTTCCAAGGCTACACCATTTTGCTCAAAAGGTGTAACCTTTTACCCCATTAGGTGTAGCCATGTATCATAAAGGGTATAACCATTCCGCCAACCAGAACTTATTTGTTCTGGTTGGCGGAAGCACTTGAAGCAAAGAAAACTTTCCTTTTCAATACAGTTCAGACAGATTCAAATCCAAACGTGCAAGATATTAGAAATTATATAGCATTTTATCACATTATTCCCAGTCTTAGTATCTCTTCAAATCTTTGAAACGCAAAATCCTTGCGTTTCTTTTCACTTCTTTATAAATGGGACGGACGAAAGGATTCTGAAAGAGCCAAATTATCATTTTGCCATTTTGCTACTTCATTCCTACACTCTCCTATTCCTTTTGTTTTTGTGTCCGGCAACCGAATACTCCTCCGGCAATCATTCCGGGCAAAGCCTGAATCTTCACCGTCACACTTTTTCTGCCTTTCGTCAAATTAGCAGGTATGGGATAAGCCCTGTCAATCCAGGCACTATAAGTTTCCGCCCGCAGTTTTTGCTCACCAATCTTCCGGTCATTTACCAGAATCTCAAACTCCCGGTTACCACCATCCGTACTGAGATAAGTCAACACCAATTCCATCGGTCGTTCCGCATCCACCTTCATTGTATAGGAGAACCAACCGCCATCCGATGCATCCCGCCAAGTATTGGGTCCTCCGGTATGCGTATTCTTACCTTTCAGGTTATGGGCTACCTCCGAGTCAGTATGCCCGATAATAACTTTATCCGTCATACGCCCACGCTCTATCAGTTGATTCTTCAGAATTGTTTCATCCGAAGGAAACCATACGGTCATCTCACCATTTCCCCTATGGGAACGTGCATAATAAGGAATCAAAGTAAGGGAATCAATTACAGACTTGATGACTTTAAAGTTATCCTCAGCAACAATCCGTTCAGCCTTGCCCTTCAATACATTTACTCCACCGAACATGGCATTTTCAAAAACGGGCGCAAAAGCTGTTTCCGGTTTCAGTACATAGTTAAGAACTACATTCTTATTATCGGCAAATTCAGCGCAATAAACAATCGGGCCGCGTTCCACAGCTATATGATTGACATCAGCTTCCACCAGATCATTTGCCTTACATGTATGTACCTCCATGGGTAAATTCATTTCAATGACATCACCCGGTTTCCAATCTTCCGACAGAACAGCATAGCCTTTTTCCATTCTGTACTCTTTGGCGCGTCCATTTACGGTTATCTCCACCGCTGGTTTATGGGTTGCCGTATAGTTATACAAATCAGAAGGAACCGGCTGATCATTCACCCATCCGGGAATACGCAGCATTACGTCGAAGTGCTTCTTGCTTTCGGGTGTCAATGTCAGTATGACTTTACCATCCCAAGGGTAATCAGTTTGTTGTGTCAGCTTAATATGCTCTCCACTGTTTAAAACAACTTCGGCCTCATTGGCTCCGTATAAGTTGACATACATTCCTTTGGCAGAAACCGCATACACATATCCGGGAACTGAAGGAATGAAACGAGATAAATTGGAAGGACAGCAAGAGCAATCAAACCATTCGCTACGTTCGGCACCATTCTCATCACAAGTCAACACATTCGGATAAAAGAATTTCTTGCCATCCAGACTGATGCCACTCAGCACACCATTATACAAGGAACGCTCCAGAACATCAATATATTTGGAATCTCCATGCAACATAAACATGCGCAGATTCCACATACAGTTGGCTATAGCGGCGCAAGTCTCACAGTAGGCGGTACTATTGGGTAATTCATAGTTCTTGCCGAAAGCTTCGCCGTGACGGGTGGAACCGATACCACCGGTGATATACATTTTCTTTCCAACTACATTTTCCCAAAGCTTATCTATAGCATTCTTATAAGGTTCTTCGTTCTTAAGTGCGGCAACATCTGTCATTGCAGAGTACATGTAAGTAGCTCTCACGGCATGGCCTACCGCCTCATCCTGTTCCAGCACCGGTTTATGATCCTGCCAGTAAGCGCCGTTGCGGAACTGGTCTTCACTACTACGGTCGTACTTATCATACTTTCCACGTGCATCCAAGAAGAACTGGGACAGATCGAGATAACGTTTATCTCCCGTTACCCGGTAGAGTTTAACCAAACCGATTTCAACTTCCTGATGTCCGGGTGCTACCGTGATTTTCCCTTCTTCCGGTCCAAAAGTCTCGCATAGCAGATTCGCACTCTTTATCGCTATATCCAGGAACGAACGTTTCCCTGTTGCCAGATAATGAGCCACCGCGGCTTCGTACATATGTCCTACATTATAGAGCTCATGACTATTATCCCGTTCATTCTCCCATCTTTCCTTACCGATCCACGGATGGTTTCCGCCACTTGTACGGACTGTATACAAGTATCCGTCCGGTTCCTGCGCGGCAGCAATCAGGGTGATAAGACTATCCACATAAGCGTCCAACGCCTTATCCTGCTTGACCGCCATCAGATAAGAAGCTCCTTCCATAATTTTATAGACATCCGAATCATCAAACGGATAAGGTGAATTGAACTCACCCTCCATCAATTTGCCTGCTACGGCAAAATTATCGATGCGATGCGTATCTTCACATTTCTGGAAAGCAAAAGGAACGGTTACACTACGAATGGTTTCGATACGTGGCGCCCAAAAGTTATCATTGAAATGCACATTGGTAAAAGGCACATCCTTATAAAAGTAATCAGACTTTTCCTGCATAGACTCACAGGAAAGGAGAGTACAGGAAGCCAAAAGGACGATCAGTGTTTTCTTCATGGTTATTCTATATTTTATGATTTATCTATAATTCGTATCAGAAGTTATTTTCAATTCATACAATCCGCCCGCCCGCTTATCCTTACCGGCCCGGAATGTCACTTTCACTTTATCTTTGCCTTGTGTCCATTCCACCGGAATAGGGAATACATCGTCCACATAAGTCAAATAAAGTCTTCTGTCCAAACGGACCGTACATAGCAGGTTATCATCTACTAGGATATCAAATTGACCGGCTTCCGATTCATCCCCCCAGAAACGGCAAATCAGGTTATAGGGCTTCGTTTCTTTTTTATCTATATGCAGAACGTAAGAAAACCAGCCGCCGTCTGCCATACGATATTGTCTGTTCTTTGCCCAGAAGAAATCGTGCCAGTAGATGGAGTCATTCTCTCCCCAGAGCAGATGTTTCTTTTCATTTTTTTCGTCTCCTATCTTCACTTCATCCGTCAGAGAACGAGTGCGATAGGTAAATTCATCGGGACTGTATATTTTCCAGTAGACCGTATGCCGTTGATGATGCATCCGGAAATAAGGAATCAGTTCCACATCCTGTTGCTTACCCCCATTCTTAACTGTAAAGTGCAGCGGACTTTGTGAAGAACATACAATCCAACTCTCCAGGTCAGCCAATGAGCCAACCAGCATCGGGATATTTCCGGCAGGTACCGATTCACGGCATGCCCGATTATCGGAAACACGGTCTGCCGGCATATTCTCCTTACCCAATCCACCGGCCAGCAACAACGGGCCATACATGACAGAACCAAAGTGAGGTTCATCCTTTGCATAGTCGATATATAACTTCCGGGCGAATACCAAAGTGATGACGTCTCCTGTCTGCACCGGAGACAACAGACGTATATAGTTTCCTTTATGGGCTTCCGTCTTCGCTTCTTTTCCATTGATCAGAACCACCGCTTCGCCATCTACCCAGGCAGGATAACGAAACAGGAATGAACCGGTATAATCCCCTTTTTTATCTATACTGACAGAAATCGTATCCGATTCCGGGAAACGGGTATTCATTGTCAACGCCATCCCCTTTTCTCTCCAATTTAGGCGTGAGGGAATATACAGATTGACCAGTAAATCCTGTTCTGATTTAAAATAGATGGACTCAGCATACTTGGAATGATTTTCCATACCTGTACCGACACAGCACCAGAAAGAATCGAACGGAGTACTGTATTGTTTGAAGGAACCGGGCAACAGAGACGTATAATAGGTTACACATCCGGGCATATCCGGGTCCTGAGAAGCTAATATATGATTATATAAAGCATGCTCATAGTAATTCAGATATTTAAAATCTCCATCCAGCATAAACATTTGTCTGGACAATTTCAGCATATTATAGGTATTACAAGTCTCAGCCGAAGTATAATCCAGACGCTTACTCTCCTCACCCGGTATGCCGAAACGTTCATAGCAACTATTTCCTCCGATAGCCAACGTGTGATTATTTATAATCATATCCCAGAAGTTACGGGCAGCTTTATGATAAACTTCATTAGAGGAAAATTCATATTCCCGGGCTACTCCCATAAATTTAGGTATCTGATCATTGGCATGGCGTCCAAATAGTACATCTTCTCCATTGGCTACCGGATATATTACATTAATGTGATTAAATCTCTTGGCTATCTGCAAATACTTATCATCTCCGGTTATGCTGTAGATATCGGTAAACACTTCATTCATTCCGCCTTGCTCCACACTCAGTGTACTCTGAAATAAATCGCTATTACTATTCAAAGCGATATTAGCAATGAAATCGGCCAAAGGAAGCAGGATATCTTTCGCCTGCTTGCAGCCTGCATAGACATAGGCATCCTTCAAACCTGCCAGAATCTTATGAATGCAATACCAGGAATTGCCATTCTGGTTATAATTCCAGGGTTGTCTGGTCTCATCGGGCCGGTTCAGGATAACGTTACCTTGCAGTAATTGCCGATATCCTTCCTTCGCTCCCGCACCGGAAATGAACCATCCGTCTTTTGTCTGATTCTGGCATTCCTGCAATTCGCTCAGCATATAATTGAGTTTATCCAGGAACGCTTTCTCGCCTGTAGAAGCATACATCATGGCACAAGCCGACATATAATGTCCGTAGCTACATCCTCCATGTGTTTCCCAACCTCCATAATTAGAGCCTTTTCCTTGTAGCCCCACACCACGGCGTACATGCGGAATCAGCCTGTCTACTTCCAGCGAAAGCAAGTATTCTTTATTCAGCTCCATTGCTTTCTTGAAATAGCTGTCAGTCAACTCCACATCCGACAGGGCAAAGGCTTGCCACACCGGAACATGCACGCGAGGCGCTTTACGCACCTTCTCATATTCCGATGCCGGCAACTTTGTTATCCCTAAAACCAGTATACCTATAATCAATATCAATCTACAGTTCTTCATAGTATCCCGATGTTATCTCATTTATTTTATTGGGTTACGGGGAAAGCCGAAATACGCAAACGGGCGGCTCCCATCGGTATAAGCGTAATCTCTTCCAGTACTTCACTTTTGGGAGCATCTTCTTCCGGCAATACTCCGCACAGTCCATACTTGTCAATTCCCCAGGAAGGTACTTTCCGCCCTTTTGCCTTTATCATAAGGGGCACACTCTGAGTGGTAAAAGGATAATCATCAGAAGGCCATTCTTTTCTTTCTACTTTCAGGCACTGTGTCAAAGTTTTATCGTCCAGCTTCAAAGCATAATTCCATGCACTCTGCGGATAAATCTCGTAAGTAGGCCATGCGTTCACGTCCGCATCCTTCTGCCATTTGGAATCCCAGATGGCTGTTTCCGCACTGTTCACTTTCCTATATTCTTCTTCTATCAACAGAGAGAAAGTCAACGGACCATAATTCACACTCGCACTATTCTGGTTTGTTTCCCAACGCTTGACGGATAATACCATCGGCAATTGTAAAGTAACCACATCACCTTCGCTCCATGTTCTGCACAAACGGATGTATTTACCCGACTCCATATCAGCATTCACCACATTCCCATTGACAAGTACTTTGGCACTCTTACACCAGGAAGGAATACGTAGATACAAAGGGAAATCCACACTCTCAGAAGCTTGCAAGACAAAACGTATAGACTCCTCGAAAGGATAGTTCGTCTCTTCTTTCAGGGTAACGACTGTACCGTTTTCACCCACCTTGGCCTGCGTGGTACAAGGACCGTAAATAACGGCAGCCAAACCATTATCGGGAGTTGCATACATCAGGTTCTCAATATAATAAGGCCATCCCTGCGCATGATTATGCTGGCAGCAACGACTACTGAAAGGATTCATTGCCAGGAAAGGGCCTCCATTATCGATACCGGGCCTATGATTCTGAGAATCACTCACTACCTGATTGGGACAGGTAATGTATCTCAATGCCTTAAAATCAGGCATCACTGCTGCCGGATAAGAATTAAATGCCACATCCTCGCAATGTTCTGCCCAGAAAGGATCACCAGTCATACAAAGCATGATTTCATCCGAAGCCATCTGCTCTACAAAGCCACAGGTTTCTGTTCCCTGTCGCGGATCTATATAAGCCAGACGGGCATTCTCGTCAGCTCCAAACATACCTCCCGGTACTTGCCCAAATATGCGGCGCACCAGATGGTGTACTCTATAAGAAGCTTTCAAATCTGCCGAATCACCACTAAGCATATAATAAGTAGCCGGCTCACGGAAAGATTGAGCGATATTTACATTATGCCAGTTAGGCAATGCCGAATCATTAGTCCAGTCGGCAGTATTACGGTGTATCTTCTCTGCAAGCTCCAGCAGGAATTTATCACCCGTCCGGTTGTAAAGCCAATAAACACTGTACAGATTATCTCCTCCACGACTGTTTTCCCAATAATCCTTCAGGAAATTCTCATCAGGTACCGTCATTTGCCATTTGAAATAGTTAGTCATAAGACTGATAACCCTCTCATCACCGGAATATTCATAATAGGATTGCAGACACCAGAGCATGATCATATTTGCCCAAAGTTCCCGGTTCCCCCTTCGTTCATTGACCGGACCAAAATATCCATCCGGTTGCTGACTTCGGATAGCCGCTTCAATCCAAGTTTGAGTTTCAGCTATCATTGTAGAATCATTCAGAATATATGCCATATTGCCATATCCCTTCAACCAGTAAGGAACTTCCTCCCAACCATGATCGCCACCGGAGAGTAACCATGCATTGTCTTCCTTATCCAACCATGCACTGATCTCGCCCAGTTTACCTGTCAGGCCTTCCTTCTGCAATAATAAGTACTTTTTCAACCAGCCTTCCGGTTTAATATTTCCTACCGGCAGCTTAATAAAGTGCAGAGGCTTCAGTGGTAATCTGTTTCCCGTATAGCTCACATTAGCAGAGGCCGTATACGGACGGGATAAAATATTCACTTCTGTCGAGGCATTCTTTTCCGTACAGGACATAAGCACAGCCGTAGCTAAAAAAGAGCCAAGCAATAAGTTCTTCATTTTTCTTTTTCTATTAAGCATATCGTTATCTTTTAAATTATTTCTGTGACAGCAAAAATACAGCAATACAGAAACTTTACAGGATAAAATCCAACCTGAAAATGCAACGATTCTGTTATTCGACCTTATTTTATATTCTTAATAGCCTCCAAAACTTTTCTTACCTCCATTAATTGATCCGGACTCCATTTTACCACCTTTCTATACATATGTGATTAATCCGTTGATTTCACTTTCCACATCCGTGATCTGGGTATAAACAGCAGCACACAATCCTTCCTGTTTTTTTAGTTCTTCTACTTTGCCGGCATACTCAATGAACAGTCTTTTAAGATCTTCCGCACTATTCACCGTTGTATAATTCACTTCACTGCCTGCCCAGATATGATTATCTATTTTCAAATTAATACCACCATATTCTCCACAAACCACAGCCCGCTGATTCACCGGATTATCATAGACAGCCGGTAGCGGATAGTGATGTTTATCAATCATATCCCCGATTTCATAATCAAACCAACCGCTGGCAGCATTCACCAGGCGACCGTTACTCTTTTCCTGTACTTTTTTGACAGCCATACGTGTATAAGCCTCACGCTTATCTTCAATATCTTTCCGGTCATATTGCCCCCAGCCTTCATTAAATGCCACCCAAGTGATAATAGAAGGAGTATTCTTCAAACAGTTCATGATATTATGGGCTTCACGTACAAAGTTGGTTTCCACCCAGTCGTTTCTTTGTGTATTAGTGGTCGCATTCGGAATATCCTGCCAAACCAGCATTCCCAGTTTATCACAATGATAGTACCAGCGTGCAGGCTCTACTTTCACATGTTTACGTATCATGTTGAATCCCATTTCTTTCACCATCTTTACATCATATTCCAATGCCTCATCCGAAGGAGCGGTATACAATCCATCAGGCCACCAGCCCTGATCCAATACACCGTACTGGAACAATGGTTTATTATTTAGATAAATACATGGTTTGCCGTCTTTTCTCTCCAATGCGATTTTACGCATACCTGCATAACTTTTCACGATATCTACAGTTTTACCGTCCTTCTGCAATTCAATCTCAACATCATATAAGAATGGGGACTCAGGACTCCACAGGCGAGGATTCTTCACCGGTATTTGCAATTCTTCGCCAAAGGAGGAAACTTTCATCTTAGTAACTTCCTTCTTATCAGCCAATACACGAATCACAGCACTCATGTCATCCGATAACGCATTAGGCATGAGCGTGATTTTCATCTGTTCATTGTCAATATCAGGTACGATCAGGAAGTCGGACAAATGGGTCTTTGCTACAGGCTCCAACCACACAGTCTGCCAAATACCTGTTACGGGAGTATACCAAATTCCATTCGGATTTAACGACTGCTTACCATGAGGCTGGCCACCAGCCCACTGGGAATCAAAGACCTTTATCACCAGCTCTTGTTGGGCAGTCTTTTGCAGGTAAGGGGTGATATTAAAGGAAAAGGCATCGTATCCGCCTTCGTGTGTACCTACACTCTTCCCATTGACATAAACTTCGCACAACCAATCCACAGCACCCAAATGCAGCAGTAATTCTTTTCCCTTATAATTCTTTGGTACAGTAAACGTTCTTCTGTACCAGTAATTCTTATCATCATTCTTCGCATCAACTTCCATTACTCCCGAAAGAGCAGACTCTACAGGAAAAGGAACCAGAATACTTTTATCAAAGACCCGTTTCTCATTATACGTATCCCCATATGTACCACGGGTAAACTCCCATATTCCATTCAGATTAATCCAATCGTTCCGCTGCATCTGCGGACGAGGGTATTCTTCCAAAACATGTGCAGGATCTATCTTTTCTCCCCAGGTAGTCATGACTGCAACTTTAGCAGGTTTCCACTCCTGAGAACATACGGAGAAAATGAGTCCAAATATCAATAGGAAAGAAGAAATCAATCTATTCATCATACTGTGTTTTAATAAAGTACTATTAGTTATTATCTCTTTTTATAATCCGTACATCAAAAATACCACCTGCCGTACTTCCATTCTTAGCCTGGAATTTAACCGTCACAGCATTTTTGGAAGCAATACAACTATCGGGTATCTCGATATAGCGTCTATACAGTCCAGAACAGTCTGGATTAGGAGTAGAAAGATCAAGAGTCTGTATCGGTTTCCCATCAATCAGTACATCAAATACCCGGTTTCCTCCATCACTCCCAAAAAGCTGTAAACATAAAGACTGTTTCACACCGGGCAGGGCTTTCAATTCATACATAAAATAGCCTCCCTTATTTGCATCTCTCCAGTCGTATCCGTTAGAAGAAAATACCGCCTCCATTTTGTGTGCCTTTTCCGACTCTTGATTAGCCACGATCACCCGGTCGACAGTCTTGGCCTGCAGTTCAGCCTCTTCTTGCTTTTGTTGGTTCTCCAATTCATTCATTTCTTTATGTGCCTTTAAATAATCGTCTTTCCGATCATAATGACGGAAATAAACTGCATACCGACTCCAGTGAATCGTATTAAACGGAACCAGTTCCACGGGTTGGGAAACCACTTTATCAGTACATAAAAATGCAAGTTTATCCCCTTTCATACGGGTTATAGCAGATGCGATCTTCTGAACATTACCAAAGAAAGCCGGTACCTTGACTACAGGATAATTTTTCGATGCGATTGTGCTCCGTGCTGATCTGAAATCTGCTTTTTGTAACTGAGCGTCAGGAATCCGGACACCCAATACGATAGGACCATATTTCAAAGCTATATAATGGCTAGCCTGATTCAGTGGAACCACCTCCACTTTCATCGGTAAATCAATATCCACCCGGTCTCCATCCTTCCAATGTCTATTGATAGAAATATAGCCATCGGCTCCTGCTTTCACTTTCTGACGCTTACCATTAATCATTACAGTTAGTGAGGATGTTCCCACCCAATAAGGACAGCGTACCTTCAGATCAAATTCAGAGTCTCCCGAAATAGTCAGATGAGTAGAACTTTCATCCGGGAATGAAGTCTCCTGCCGAACCTGAATATTCTCTTTCCATGAAACCACTGAAGGAATAAACATATTGACATAAAGAGCCTCATCCGTATGTGCATAGATCATCTGTCCAAACTTGGATGTCTGTTCAAACCCTGTACCTGTGCAGCACCAGAAAGAATCATACGGAGTGCCATACACCTTATAGTGGCCCGGCTTCATAGAAGTATAATAAACGCACATTCCCTGATCCGGATCATAGTTGGCGAGAATATGATTAAACAGTACATTCTCATAATAATCTACTTTTTCAACCTCACCATAATCACAGAACAACCGTTCCGTCAGACGCAACATATTCACAGAATTACAGGATTCCGGTCCACCGTTATGTTCAATTCTCCGTTCAAATTCTTCGGGAGCAAAGAAATGTTCACCTGTACTATTTCCTCCCATTACCCAAGTGTGTTTATCTACTACGGTTTTCCAAAAGAAGCGGGCCGCCTTGGTAAACTTCTCATTTCCATCATAACGATAAACCGACTCAAAACCAGTAAACTTAGGAATCTGAGTATTTGCATGCCAACCCTGCAAAATATCCCTTCCTTCAGACATCGGTACCCACATATCTTCATCATTCAGCATCTGCGCCCATTTCAGATATCTCTTTTCTCCTGTTATCTCATACACATCCACAAAAGACTCATTGATAGAGCCATGCTCACAAACCAGCAGTTTTTGAATATCTTCATGCGACAACTTATCCAGAATGGAATAACCAAACCAATCAGCCATCTTCACCAAAATATCCTTAGCCTGTGGTAAATTACAACGCATATAGACCTGATAAAGCCCAAGCATGATTTTATTCATCACATATACCGGCTCCCATGTCTTATCATGAGGTGTATCTATAAAGGGATTTGAAGTTTCGAAATTACCATGTACAACGTTCTCAAAGACAGCTCTACCATTGATAGTCGGTAAGAGATATCCATCGCCTCCCGCCTGTTGGCAAATAGCCAGTTCCTTTAATATATAATTCAATCTTTCCAGTATGGCAGCATCTCCCGTAGAATCATACATCATAGAAATTCCAGACAGATAAAAGCCCATGATATGCCCCGGCAGAGGTCCATGGCCACCCATCCATTCCGATTCCCAAAACGGATAAGGCTGGGCCTTAGGAGTCAGTCCCGCCTCACGCCGGAACCACGAAAGTAACTTATCCGGTTCCAAGGAGAGTAAGTACTCATGGTTTAAGTCCATAATATGCTTAAAATCGCTATCTAACAAACGGACATCTTGCAATGAAAACAAGGATATTTTATCTCTATTTGCAGGAGATGCTTTCGTTTTGTTTTCCTGTGCACAAACACCGGAAAAGACCAAAAAACAATAAAAGAGAGCAAGAACATTTTTCATAATACGAATCATTTTATAGGTGTTATTTTCGATGAGAAGTTGGTTCTGTGGGCAAATGTAGGCCTATTGACTACAAAAAAACAAAAATATTCTTCCAGTTTACATTACTATCCGGTCAAAGTTAATATCCCATACTTTTTATGCCTGATTCCCTTCTTGCCATTCACAATTAAATATCTACATTTGTGAACAACCTTATCAATAAAACTATGCATAAGAAGCTTTTTTTCCTGATGCTAACTTTCGTTAGTTTGTTTGCAAATCATGTAAATGCTGAAAGATACTACTTCCAACATTTAGGACTAAAGAATAAATTGTCTCAAAGCTCTGTCCTTTGTATACAGCAAGACAAGAGTGGTTTTATGTGGTTCGGCACAAAGGACGGACTAAACCGTTACGACGGCTCTAACTTCCGCACATTCAAGTACGACCATAAGAATCCCCAGTCATTAGGCAATAATGCAATCAATTCCCTCCATGAGAACAAAGATGGAAACTTATGGATAGGGACAGATAATGGCATTTATCTGTATAACCCCATCATGGAATCATTCTCCAAACTCGAAAAGAAGAGCCAGGACAGTGTTTGCATTACCCAACCCATTGTACAAATCACTGCTGACTCGCACGAAAACATATGGCTCATAGTAGAATCACAAGGCGTCTTCTACTTCGACAATGATAAGCAAGCATTATTCCATTACCCGGTTCCCGATGCCCATGCTCTTAGTTCCATTTGTGTCGATCAACAGAACACGGTTTGGTTGGGTTATAAAGGAAAAGGTCTTTATTATACAAATGATACATTCAGAACATTACAATTATTCACTACTAAAGATGGAAAGAACCTCTTTGCTACTGATCACATTTTCAAAATTCTTCCCGAGCAGCATAACACATTATATACAGGTTCCGCCAAAGGAGGACTAAAGAGTATAAATATCGTCAACCAGACTGTTACAGACCTGTTAGCCGATCCTCAGACTGAAAGTATCTTTGTCAGGACCATCTATCCCATCAATAAGGATGTACTATGGATTGGAACGGAAAGGGGGGTCTATACTTATGATAAAAACACGAAAGAAAGCAGGCATTTTACTCACGATCCCAGTGACGACTATTCATTATCGGATAATGCCATTTACTCCATCTGCAAAGATAAGGAAGGAGGCATCTGGATAGGAAACTATTTTTGTGGCATTGATTATTATCCGAACCAATACGCCACATTCGAAAAGTATTACCCCATAACAGGTAAAAACAGCCTTAGCGGCAAAGTCGTACGCGAATTCTGTGAGGATGAAGAAGGTAACTTATGGATTGGTACGGAAGATGGCGGACTTAATAAATTCAATACTAAGACTAAACAGTTCACTCCACTCAATTTAAGCGGATTACACTATAATATACATGCCTTAAGTTTAGACCATAACACTCTATGGATAGGAACGTATTCCAAAGGACTATATGCACTGGATTTAAGGACTAACCACTCCAGACATTACACTATGGGAGATGCAGAGAATGAATTGAATGATAATAATATCTATTCCATGTGCCGCACCTCATCAGGAGAACTATATATAGGAACAACTACCGGATTAAATCAATACAACTACCAAAGTGATAATTTTACCCGCATTCACAAGATGGACGGCATTTTTATTTTCAGTATATTGGAAGATAGTAAAGGAAATATCTGGTTCGCCACTTATAATTCCGGAATATTCAAGTACAACCCCAGAGATAAAAGTTGGAAGAACTATGTCTCCAGCCCTGACAATCCACATGGCCTGCCCTATAACAAAGTGATAAGCATATACGAAGACAGCAAACAACGGTTATGGTTCTCCATATTGGGACATGGCTTCTGTTCACTAAACGAAGATACGGAGACCTTTATTTCTTATGACTCTTCCCAAGGATTGGCCAATGACGTCATCTACAAAATAATTGAGGAAAAGGATGATATTCTATGGTTGACTTCCAACAAAGGTCTGATACGATTCGACTTAAGTACGAAGAAATCAACCATCTATACTGACAGTAACGGTTTATTAACCAATCAATTCAACTATTGCTCCGGAATAAAAAGTAAAGATGGAACTATCTATTTCGGATGCATAAATGGCTTCATTGCTTTTAAACCCGATCTATTCACCGAGAATACCGGCTTCCCGCCTGTTGCAATCACAGACTTTCTGCTCTTCAACAAAAGTGCCGACATTGGAAGCACCGATTCTCCTTTAGCCCAGAGTGTGACATATACTCAAAACATAGAGTTGAAATACAATCAAAATTCATTCTCATTCCGCTTTGCTGCCTTAGGATATGCATCTCCTGAAGAAAACTGCCTAAGTTACACATTGAAGGGATTCGATAAAGAATGGTATTATACATCAAAAAGCGCCACAGCTACTTACACCAATCTCAAGCCCGGTACATATACATTCTGCGTAAAAGCAGCAAACGGCAAAGGGGAATGGAATGACGAATACAGAGAAATCCAAATACATATTGCACCTCCTTTCTGGAAAACAGTTTGGGCTTATATTATCTATGTGATATTAGCCATCATCATTACAAGTTATACTCTCTACCGGTTCCGGAAACAAATAACTGATAAACATAAAAGGCAATTAGAAGTACTGGAATCGGAAAAGGAGAAAGAGATTTATCATGCCAAGATAGATTTCTTCACCAACATTGCCCATGAGATACGAACTCCTCTGACTCTAATAAAAGGACCGTTGGAAAACATCCTGAAAAAAGAAGAAATAAATACACACTCACTCAAAGATAATTTAAGCATCATGGAGAGAAATACCATGCGCCTGCTTGATTTGACAAATCAACTTCTTGACTTCCGCAAAACAGAAGCGCAAGGATTCCAACTCAATTTCATGATTTGCGACATATCTCAACTCATAAAAGACACCTACATACGTTTCGACCCTGCTGCAAAACAAAATGATCTGACTTTCAAGATTGGACTGCCCGAACAGAATTTCAATGCTGCCGTTGATAAGGAAGCACTGACTAAAATACTGAGCAACTTATTCAACAATGCCGTGAAGTATGCGAAATCATACATTCATGTATCCTTACATGCACCTACAGATGAGCAAAATGATTTCTTCTCGATCACAGTCAGCAACGACGGATTACCTATTCCTGTGGAAATGAAAGAGAAAATATTCGAACCTTTCGTTCAGATCAAAAATGTATCCAACGGACAAACCAAAACTGGAACCGGTATCGGACTTCCATTAGCCCGTTCACTGACGGAACTGCACAGAGGAAAACTATATCTAAAAGATAGTGATGACATCTGTTTCTGCATCGAACTTCCCATCAAACAGGAAAAAACCATTCTATTGCAGAAAACAGAAATAGAAAAACCTGTCAATACCCCTACCGTCATCCGCCAGCACCAAACAGATATATGCATACTGGTAGTTGAAGATGATCCTGAAATGCAAAGTTTCATTAGCTCCCAACTGGGAAATGCCTATTCTGTGATGAATGCCTCAAATGGCAAGGAAGCACTGAAAATATTGTCAGAGAATACAATTAGCCTGGTGGTGAGTGATGTTATGATGCCGGAAATGAATGGATTTGAACTATGCCGTA
>ERZ773242.1350-NODE-1350-length-23993-cov-3.258042_pt1 | contig 23993 bp, 17 predicted proteins | sample MGYA00511077_ERZ773242 | MGnify/ENA primary metagenome ERZ773242 (study PRJEB29015, sample SAMEA2737754) | human gut metagenome | biome: human gut; feature: human-associated habitat; material: faeces | place: China | collected 2012 ... | reverse complement strand
TAAATCCATAAGGTAGTAAAACTTGACGAGAGCGCAATCTTTACCGATTTTGTTTGAGAGTAGTGTAAATCCATAAGGTAGTAAAACCGGGATATTCATAACACATATATCGCCAATGTTTGAGAGTAGTGTAAATCCATAAGGTAGTAAAACCAACCGTTTCGAATTCACAGATGAAAAAACGTTTGAGAGTAGTGTAAATCCATAAGGTAGTAAAACAAAGTAAAGAATTGACAATGTTTTCGTCGGTTTGAGAGTAGTGTAAATCCATAAGGTAGTAAAACGGCGGCGTTTACGAAGGTGTTGAAAATGACGTTTGAGAGTAGTGTAAATTCATATTTAAAAATCTGATTATATTGTTAAAAGCCCAATCAATTGATTGGGCTTTTTTGCTGCTTATAAGAAAATACGCTTTCGGATAAAAAAGACGGCAAAATCTTGCCGTCTCTTTTAATATTAAACTCAGACTTGGGTCAATTTACCTTTTCAATGGGGAATATGTCGATTTTGTTGACCGCTTTTTGGAGTATGAGCAGCGCGTCGGTAACGCTGACGTCCTTGCCGTCGTCGGAAACCTTTGCGGCAAGAAGCTCGTCTTCAACAAGGGTGATTTTGCCGACCGAGTGCTGCAGCGTGAGCAGCGCGTCGGTAACATCGACGGTGCCGTTAAGGTTTACGTCTCCGAGAAGAACATCGTCGGCAGTACTCTGATAATTGCAGAACACATAGATGCCGAAACTGTCAAGCTTGGTCGAGGCAAACATATATTCCTTTTCCACGTCAAGTGCAATGCGCTGTTTCGAGCCGTCCTCGTTAATGCGGAAAAGCTTGAGGTTGTCGGCGGAAAGCTTGTCGGGAATGAAGAATGTGAGCTTGACCTGGCCTATGGGCGGGAGATTTATGTTGTTCCAATCGGCATAAATGTCGAAAAGAGCAATGTTGTCGTTTTCCGAAAGACCCAAGATTTCCTTGGCCGCACTGACTGCGTCGTCGGACTCGATTGCGTTTGCAAAGATGTTTGTGCCGTCGGGGAATGCGTTGAATCCGTCGATGGAAAGGCTGCCGTCAAGCTCATAACCGACCTCTTTGGGGGTGATGAGTCTGTCTTCGGAGGCTATGCTGTCGAGCTTTTCGTATTTAATAACCTTGAGAAATTTTTCCTTGAATTCAACGGTGAGCTTGCGATAACGATCATAGAAAAACTCGTTTCCGTTTTCGTCCCAATCGCCCTCCTGGAAGAATACGGAGTAGGTGCCGTCGTTATTGTTCACATAACCGTTTTGCTTGAAATAAGCTCCGCCTTTGCCGCCGTAGAAGGTGACAATGCTGTCCGACTCGGCGTCGTAGGCGATATTAGTGGAAACGGATGCTTCCTTTTGCATCTTGTCTTTGAAGGTTCCTTCAAAATCAAAAATAAGATGGGCAATGGTTTCGAATTTATCGGCAGGATAGGCAAGGGCAAAACCGAAATCCTCCGATTCGGTGAATTTGCCGTCTTCCCAGAAACCGTATTTATAATCGTCATAAACCTCGATATACTGTCTCTGAATCCAATATCCCATGTCGTCGGCGGTGAAGGCGGAAATATCCTTGTCGAGAACGTCGTAGTTGATTATATATCCGTAGAGAATGTCAAAGCTGTCGCAGAGAGCCTTGTCCTCGTCGTTAACGGCAGGAATATTGGCATCTTCGCACGCATAAACCTTTAAATAGTCTCCGACGATTTCGGCGGTAACATGTATATACTCTTCAAGCCAAATTTCGTTAGCGGAGTCGTCCAGTTTTCCACCTTGGAAATAAACGTCGTATACGTTGTCGCCGGTTTCGTTATAGCTGAGTTGTCTGTATGATACTCCGCCTTTACCGGAAATGTCAACGACAATTCTGTCCAAAGTTTCATCATAAACGGCGTTCGTATCTTCCCCGAACTCTCGGCCTATGAGATTTTTGAATTCACCGTCAAAGTCAAAAAGAATGTGAGCGATTTCATTAAACTTGTCCGCAGGATAGAAATAATACATTCCCTCGCTGTTTTCGACAAAAGCTCCGTTTTCCCAATTGCCGATTGTATAATCTTTATAAGGGTATTGATGCTCTACCCAATATCCCATGTCGTCTGCGGTGAATTTCGAAACGTCGTCGCCGGTGCCATAATAAAGAATATAGGCGGTCAAATCGTTAAAACGTTCGGTAAGATCCTCGCTTGCGTCGTCCGCCGCAACATTGACGCAGCAAAGCGTCGAAAGGAGCATGACGGCGGCAAGAACGGCCGATAAAATTTTCTTCATAAAGTCCCTTATCCTATCTGAAGTATATTTGTGTTAAAAATATACAACGTCTCGCGGCTTTTGTCAATTAAGGTCAAGTGATATTTTTGCCTCGCAAACAATAAAATTACCTTGATTTTCCTTTTCGGCATTTTAACATACCGTTTGTGCCAAAAAATGACCGCTTGTGCCATGGCTATTGTTTTCGGAAACGAAATTTTGTACCATATATGAAGAATAAATCGGCAAAATTTTTGCCGTTTTTTCGGAATTGAGAGAAAATATGAATCAAAACGGAGGATGAGACAAAATGAAAAAGAAATTGCTCGGTCTTGTAACGGTACTTTGTATGGTGCTGTTTTTGGTGCCTGTGCAGATGTTCAGCGCCGCCACTCCCGCCGACGTGACCATTGACGTCGGTATGGAAAACACCGAAAACGACGATTACAAGGTTATGGACAATGCTATAAATATCCGCAAAGACGGTATTGTTTATGAGCTGACCGGTACCACCGACAGAAAAATTCAAATGTGGGGCAGCAACGACCTTAATGCCCTCAAAACCTTTTATCTGCGCCTTAACGGCGCCGCTCTCAACAGCGGTATCACGATAACAAACACCTCGGGCGCAAAGCTTGTTTTGGAGGTTTGCGACGGTACCGAGAATATCGTGAGCAGAGTGTATGCCGTTGATTTGACGATCAGCGGAAAGGGAAAAATCACATCGAATGACCTTGGAGCTACCCAGTCAAAAGACGAGCGCAACTTAAGCGCCCTTCATATAACCGACACCGAAATTGTGGTAAATCAGCTTCCCACGGCCGGCAACAGCAGCCAATGGAACGGCACCTGCCTGCTTGACGGTTCGGCAAACGTAACCTATGTCAGCAACACAAGCTATCCGGCTCTCAGGGTCGGTCAGACCTACGGCGTGACTCATTCGCTGACCATGAAGGATAATGCCAAGCTTTATTGTCTGCAGGGAGAGGGCGCCGAGCTTTCACAGTGGGCGGTTGACGGAATTACCGTGTCCGGCGAAGTAAAACTTCAGGACAACGCCTATCTTGAGGCGGAAGGCCGTGACAGCCTTGAAGGCGGTTATCTCGGGTCGGCCTTGATTCCCGACGGTAATGTTACCGTTGAAGGCAATGCAACCTTAAAGTCCACCGCTTACGGCTCTGCCATAGCAACCTTTGTCGACGTTATTACAGACGGCGGAAATCTCATTGCCGACAGCAAAAAGTCCAACGGAATTTATGCCGATAATGTTATAATTAAGAACGGAAATGCCGAAATTTCGGGATATTATCCGGCCGTTTATGCAGAAAGCAGTATCTCTTTTGAAAACAGCAAGCTTAAAATTACCTCTTCGGGCGACGCAGCGGTATATTGTGCAAACGGCGCCATAACCGTTAACGGCTGCATTGCGGATTTTGACGGTGCCGAAGGGTATTACGGTATCTGTGCAAACGGCGGCGTAAATGTTTCCGACTCTTGGATAAAGACTTCGGGTCCCGAAACTCTTGACGACGCCCCCGATTCAATTGCAAACAGCGTTCTCTTTAACGGCAATGAGGGAAAGGTTGTCGGAAATGCCGCCATTCCCGGAGATGTCGCCGTGGAAAACGGTATGACCCTTGACATCCCCGAGGGAACCGTTCTCACCGTTCCCGAAGGAAAAACCTTTACCAATAACGGAACTATCAATGTTGTCGGCACAATTGTCCGCGACGGAACCATCATTTGCAACAGCCATATCGGCGGAACCGCAACCTGTACGGCAAAGGCCGTTTGTGATGTTTGCCTTGCCGAGTACGGCGAAATAAACGCCGACAACCACACCGGCGAAAAGGTTTGGAGCACCGACGAAAAGACTCATTCGCAGAAGTGGGATTGCTGCGGCACGGTTACGGTTGCCGAGGAAAACCACGAATGGAAAGACGGCAAGTGCGAAGAGTGCGGATATGCCTGTGCCCATAAGGGCGGAGAAGCCACCTGCACCGCCAAGCCCGTTTGCGAAATCTGCGGCAGCGAATACGGTGAGATAAATACCGTTAATCATGCCGGCCTTAAGCATTTTGAAGGCACGCCCGCCACGACAGAGCGTGAGGGCAACATCGAATACTGGTTCTGCGAAGATTGCGGTAAGTATTTTGCCGACCAAAACGGCACAAAGGAGATAAGCAAGAACGACACCGTGATTGCAAAGCTTGAGGAAAAAACCGAGTCGGGAGGCTCGACCGAACCCTCGTCCGACACCTCAAAGACAGATTCCGACGTTTCTTCGGTTGTTTCGAATGTCTCCTCAAACACCTCGGGAGAGGCTCAAAACCCGAAGTCCGGAGAAAGCGGCGCTCTTGCGGCGGTTGCAATGCTTGCTTTAAGCGCGGGAGCACTTATTGTATTCAAAAGAAAAAGATAAAAATTAAAAAATCCTTTTCGGCAATATAAGCCGATCTCTCAATCTCAAAGGAAACACCCGCCCTGTTTTCGCAAGTCGGGTGTTTCCGATTTTTTTTAGTATGCTGTTTTATTTTTGTTGCTTTTCAAAAGGAAAAAATCCGTAACGACACCGCAAAATGAGGCCGGATGCGCCGATTTTACTTTGATTTCACTTGATTTTATGTTGGATTTAAGCTAAAATATTAAAAAAGCATTTTGGAGGATAAAATGAAAAAAGCATTAAGTTTTATAACCGCATCGGTTGTTGCGCTGTCGGTGCTTTCGGGCTGTGCCGAGCAGACGGTGGAAAGCGGCGCCAAAACCAAGGAGGGAAATATTATGATTGAGAGCTTTGACGATTCTAAATTCACGGCCGAAAGCTTTACAAATGCCGAGCTGACTTCAAAAAATGCCGAACAGGGCAAGGCGGCGCTTGTTGTTTCAAGCTCCTCTCCCGTGGGAAATCCCGACAATGTGGGGGCGCAGGTCACGGTTAATTTGAAAAACCCCATAAATGCCGCGGATTATAAATATTTTAAAATTAACGTTTATTCGGAGGACGAGCTTTCAAGCGGACATCTTGATATAGCGCTGCTTAAGTCCGCCGATTATGAGCAGGGATATAATTTCCGCCGACATTGCAACCTTAAAAAAGGTGCAAACGAAATATACTTTTCGGCCTCGGAGCTTGTTTGCTCCCTTCGTTCAAATGCCGATTTGTCGGAAATAAACGCGCTTTGTCTTAAATGGGTCAACGACGACCAAGAGGACATTAAGCCGACGCTTTATTTCGATTGCTTTGAGGGAATTGCCGACGAAAGCTCTTTGCCCGATAATTTCGGCTGCAGTCTGACCCTTGAAGAGGGAAAGGAATATAAGGTGGCCGAATACCGCCGCCTTATGAGCTTTAAGACGCCCGACTCGAGATATAACAATCTCCAGGGCGGATATTATGACGGCTCGCAGTTTGTTATGTGCATCACAAAGGGCAGCATGAGAGAGGGTAATGAGTGCGGAATAATCGCAAAATACGACAATTCCGGAAACCTTCTTCAAATGAGCGACAGCCTTTCAATCGAGCACGGGAACAATATTTCATACATTCCCAAAACCAATTCCTTTATTGTGTCCCATTGCCAGCCGGGCTGGAACGTCTATTCTATGATTGACGCCGATACATTAAGGGAAACCTCAAACGGAGCCCTTGAGCGCAATTTCTATTCCATCGCATACAGCCCCGCGGTCGATAAATATGCGTCGGGCTTTGCGGCGGGAGAAATGGTACACACTTGGGACGGCGATTTAAAGCTTATTGATGAGTTTAATGTGGAAAAGCCCGCGTCTCTTTCGCAGGGTGCCTTTTGCGACAGCAAGTATATCTATTTTGTCCGTTCCTATAACAGCGGCGACACATGGTCGGAAATCCGCATATACAAGTGGGACGGAAGTCTTGCCTTCCAAATCGATCTTGACGAGTGGGATTCCTGGGATATGGAGCCCGAATCCATAAACATCGTCGACGGACATATATACATAATGGGCGAGGATGAGGAATTCGCCCTTTATGAGATTATTTTAGAGGAAAAATAAATGAAAAAAATTCTTTCGTTTTTAATTTCGGCCTGCTTGATTCTTTCTTTTCCCGCTGCTTCATCTGCCGAGGAGCAAAGAATCGATTCCTTCGGGAATTTTATGATTGAAAGCTTTGAAAATCCGAAAATTCAAAAAATTAACGCCTCCATTGCGGCAAAAAGCTCCAAAAAGGAGTTTGTATCACAGGGAAATTACAGCGTCCGTCTCGAACCCTTCAGAGCCGTGGGACAGCCAGACGGTATCGGCGCGGGAATGAAACTTGACGTCGGTGAGGCCGACCTTTCGTCCTACAGAACCTTTGCCGTTGACATTTTCTTTGCGGAGGATTTTGAAAGCGGAAGCCTCACGGTTGCATTTTATCAAAATTCGGCCGACCAAAAGGGATTTGAATATACCGTTCCCTGTAAATTTGCAAAGGGCAAAACCCGCCTTGCTTTCAGAAAAACGCAGGTGACGGCCAAAAATCCGTCGGTAAGCTGGAGAGACATCGGAGCGGTCGCGATTTTGTGGAAAAATGAGGCCGACGAGGACGTGAAGTTTTCGGCGCATTTTGACAATTTTATTGCCGTCAGCGATGAATATGAGCCCATTGTTGACGGTAAGCTTTCGGAATTTGAATACGGCGATGCCGACAGAAACCGCACGGTTAACGTTTCCGACGCGCTGGTTGCTCTGCAGGGAGCGGTGGGAAAAACCGAGCTTGACGGTGAACAGAGAGTTCTTTGCGATGTGGACAAAAGCGGAAACACCGAGGTTACCGATGCGCTTTTGATTTTGCAGTATTCGGTGGGCAAAATTTCCTGCTTTGAGGCGGAAGGCAGACCGATTATCTCGGAAAAATCAAAATATTTCGGCAGCACGCTTACCCTTGAGCAAGGCAAAAAATATGCCGTCGACGAGTATAAGCAGCTGCTGAATTTCAGAACTCCCAACGCGAATTATACCAATATTCAAGGCGGATATTTTGACGGAACAAAATTCGTTTGCGCTCTCACAAAAGGCTCCATGCGCCAAAACAACGAGGTGGGAATAATCGCCGAGTTTGACAAAGAGGGAAACCCCATAAGATACAGCAAGGAGCTCAACATCGAGCACGGCAACAACGTCACCTTTGTACCCAAGGAAAATGCCTATCTTGTGTCTCATTGTCAGCCCGGGTGGAATGTTTATTCCCTTATTGACGCCGATACGCTGACCGAAAAATCAAGCGGCAGCCTTGAACGGGATTTCTTTTCGATGGCATATTCTCCCGTGCTTGATATGTATGCGTCGGGCTTTTCGGCGGGGCAGAAGGTTCACACATGGAACGGAGACCTGACCCTTGCAAAGGAGTTTGACGTGACTCAGCCGTCGTCCCTTTCCCAGGGCGTTTTTTGCGACAGCGAATATATCTATTTCGTCCGCTCCCATGCCGGCGGGGACACCTTTTCGGAAATCCGCATATACGACTGGAACGGGGAGCTGAAATTCCAAATCGATATGCCCGAATGGAACACATGGTCTCCCGAGCCTGAGGGCATAAATATCATAGACGGACATATTTATGTTATTGCAAGGCAAAACGGAATTACCGTTTATGAAATCACATTAAAAGAAGTTTGAAAAAAGACCGACAGCCGGAAACAAATCCGATTGTCGGTCTTAAATTTATATTTCGTCGGGAAGGTTTTCGGGCGGACGCTCAAGAAGCTCGGGATGCTTTAAATATCTTCTGAATTTCTTGATTGACGCGGCATAGTAATATCCGTCGCATATGCGTTCGTCAAGCACAAAACGGAAGTTTATGACCTTGCGTTGACCGAGAGTGCCGTCGGGGCGCACAAAGGGAACAAACTGCTTTTTGCCCATGGCGATAAAACATGACGTTGTTCCGAATTCATAAAGATGATGATAAATGGAATCGATTCCGAGACTTCCCACATCGGTTATAAAAACGCTGGAGTGAAAGGGACTTGCGTGGTAGATCATTTTCGGCATAAGTCCGATTTTATCAAGATTTCGGATGGTAAAAACCACAAAGCTTTTAAGCCATGTGGGAATGTGGCTCAGCGCACCCGCCACCTTATCGGTGTTGTTGTTCTCTTTGGTGGCCTCCTCAACGCTTTCCGAAAGAGCGGCTTCGAACTTTTCCACGACGTCATAAAGCGTGTCTGTGGGCTCGAAAACCGGCATAATTTCGGTCTCCTCGCCGTCGTCGGTCATGGACCGCTTTATTGACATGGAAAAGCGAATGTTGTTGTGGGCATAGATTTTTTTACCGGCGACAAAACGGTTAAGCCTCGGGCGTTCGGCAAACAGCCTTAAAGCGGCGGCAATGACAACATGAACCATGCGGAGATTGGGAATGTCGCCGTCGCGCTTTCTGTGTATGTAGCGGTCAAGCTCTCCTATTCCCACAACCTCGTTGAACATTACCTGGCTGTCTGTGCGGGTTCTCATGATGTTGGGAACTATCCAAAACTGCGTGTCAAGCTTTTTGACACGATAACCGTCGTATCGGTCGCCGAAACGGCGTTTGCGTTTCGGTTTTTCTGCAAGTGAAACCTCGGGAGAAGGGACCGAAATTTCTTCCGCCTGTTCTTCCTCAAAACCGTCGATTGTTTTGTTCACTGTTACAGACCTCCTTTACGGCATAAAATTCGACTGTTACATTATAATTGATTTTTCATAAAAATACAAGCGTTTTTATGAAAATAAGGGAAAGGACGTTTTTTGCCCTTTCCCTTGAATTTGTTTTTGATTATTTATTCAAAAATTTAAGTGCGCCGGTGGGACAGGCCTCAACGCATTTTCCGCAGGAGGCGCATATCTTTATTGTCTCGGGATTTCGGAATTCCGGTTTTATGACCGTTGTAAATCCGCGACCCACAAGACCGAGAATACCCTGCTTTGCAACCTCGTCGCAAACTCTGACGCACAGGCCGCAGAGAATACATTTTCCCTGGTTGCGTTCGATTGCCTCAAGGCGTTCCTCCACAAAATAGGGATGCTTTTCGCTGCCCAGACGCTCCGGGTGAATGGGATATTCGTTTGCATATTTAATCAGCTTGCAGTGGCCGTAGTCGTGGCAGCCGCATTCAAGGCAGCGTGCAGCCTCGGCTCTGGCCTGCTCGGGTGTGAACCCGAGAGCGACCTCACCGAAATCCTTTTTGCGCTCGTCTGCGGGGCGGGTGGGCATTTTTGCTCTTTGGCGGTTTTCATACACGGTAAAGTCTATGTCCTCGGTTTTTCTCTCGGACACAAAGGGCTTTTCGTAATAAACGTCGACTCCGTGAAGGTATGCGTCGCATATATCGGCGCAGCGACCGGCCTCTCCGATTGCCGAGATTGCGATGTGAGCGCCTCTGTTGGTGGCGTCGCCCACGGCAAAAACACCGTCGACATTTGTCTTGTAGGTGGCTTCGTCGGCAATGATGTTGCCCCGCTGATTCTTTTCGACGGCGTCAAATCCGTCGGCTTTTATGCGCTGGCCGAGAGCCGAAATAACGGTATCGACCGAAAGCTCCTCAAATTTGCCCTCGACGGGAACGGGGGAGCGGCGTCCGCTTTCGTCGGGCTCGCCGAGCTCCATGACCTGAAGCTTTATGCCGGTGACGTGTCCGTTTTCGCCCAAAATGACGTCGGGATTGGTGAGGAATTTGAACTCCACGCCTTCCTCGATTGCTTCCTCGATTTCAATGTCCTCGGCCGGCATTTCGGCTCTCGTTCTGCGGTAGACGACGTAGACGTTTTCGGCGCCGAGCCGCACGGCGGTGCGGCAGGCGTCCATGGCCGTGTTGCCGCCGCCCACAACAGCGACCTTTTTGCCGCTGTCGGGGGGATTGCCGAGAGCCACAGCCTCGAGAAAATCAATTCCGCCGTAAACTCCCGAAAGGTCGGCTCCTTCACAGCGCAGTCCCATGCTTTGCCACGCTCCGATGGCGACGATGACGGCGTCATATCGGGATTTTATTTCTTCAAAGCTTGCGTCTTTTCCGATTTTAAAGTTATTTTTAAGGGTTACGCCAAGCGCCTCAATATCGGCAATTTCTTCGTCGAGTACGGCTTTCGGCAGGCGGTATTCGGGAATACCGTAGCGAAGCATACCGCCCATTTTGGGCATTTGGTCGAGCACGGTGACCGTGTGACCCTTAAGAGCGAGGAAATATGCGGCGGTAAGTCCCGCGGGGCCTCCTCCGATAATTCCCACCGTCTTTCCGGTTTTGTCCGAAACTTCCGGCACAAAGCGGTCGGCGGATTTTTTGTCTGCGTCGGCGGCAAAGGCCTTGAGCGAGCAAATCGAAATGGGCTGCTCGACGTTTTTGCGGCGGCAGGCGGTTTCGCAGGGGTGGGGACATACCCGTCCTATCGAGCGGGGAAGAGGAATTTTCTCCTTTATGACCTCGACGGCCTTTTTGTCGTTTCCGAGAGCTATTTGTTTGACATATTCCTGACAATTTGTGTGGGCGGGGCAGTTGAGCGAGCAGGGACCCACGCAGTCACCTTCGTGGTCGCTCATGATGAGCTCGAGAGCGATTTTTCTCGATTGGTCGACGCGCTTTGAATGGGTGTGAATGACCATTCCGTCGCTTACCTTTGCCGAACATGAACGGAGAAGCTTGGGAATTCCGTCGGCCTCCACAACGCACAGTCCGCAGGCGCCGTAAACCTTGACGGTTTTGTTGTGGCAAAGGGTGGGGATTTCAATTCCCGCGGCGATTGCAGCCTCAAGTATTGTTTGTCCTTTTTCGGCGGTGAGAGCCTTTCCGTCGATTGTGATATTTATTTTTTCCATTTTCTCACCTCCGTGTTAGTCGGCCATGACGGCGCCGAAACGGCAGCTTGTCAGGCAGTTTCCGCACTTTATGCAAAGCTCGGGATCGATTTCATAGGGACTCTTAAGCTGCCCCGAAATGGCGCCGACGGGACACTTCTTGGCGCAAAGGGAGCAGCCTTTGCACTTGTCCTTGTCGATTGAATAGGCGATAAGCTCGGCACATTCCTTTGCGGGACATTTTTTGTCGTTTATGTGAGCTTCATACTCGTTTCTGAAGTATCTTATCGTGGTGAGCACGGGGTTTGGAGCCGTTTGACCGAGACCGCAAAGGGCACCGTCCTTGACGGCATAGCAAAGCTCTTCAAGCAGCTCTATGTCGCCCTCTTTGCCGTCTCCGTTTACTATCCTTGTCAGCACGTCGAGCATTCTTCTCGTGCCGAGTCGGCAATGGACGCATTTTCCGCAGGATTCTTTCGCGGTAAAGTCAAGGAAGAATTTGGCCATACCGACCATGCAGGTGCTTTGATCCATGACGACCATTCCGCCCGAGCCCATAATTGCTCCCGTGGCCGAAAGGGCCTTATAGTCTATGACCGTGTCGAGCAGATCCTTGGGGATACATCCTCCCGAGGGTCCGCCCATCTGAACGGCCTTGAATTCCTTGCCGTCCCTGATTCCTCCGCCGATACCGAAAATGACGTCGCGAAGGGTCTTTCCCATGGGAATTTCCACAAGACCGCCGCGCTTGATTTTACCTGTCAGCGCGAAAACCTTGGTTCCTTTGCTCGTTTCGGTGCCCAAAGCGGCAAATTTTTCGCCGCCGTTTGCAATGATCCAGGGGACGTTTGCAAAGGTCTCGACGTTGTTGATGTTGGAGGGGAGATTGTTATATCCGCACTGTGCGGGGAAGGGAGGCTTAAGTCTCGGCATACCGCGTTTTCCCTCGAGGGATTCGATAAGAGCGGTTTCCTCGCCGCACACAAAGGCGCCTGCACCCGCTTTAATGCGTATCGTGCAGTTAAAGCCGCTTCCGAAAATATTCTTTCCGAGGAAGCCTTTTTCGACCGCCTGTTTAATGGCGTTTTCGAGACGTACTATGGCAAGAGGATATTCGGCGCGGACATAAACCACACATTCGTCGGCTCCGATGGCATAGGCGCCGATGAGCATACCCTCGATAAGATTGTGGGGGTCGCTTTCTATAACTGCGCGGTCCATAAATGCGCCGGGGTCGCCCTCGTCGGCGTTGCATATGAGATATTTCTTGTCGGAAACCGACTGTCTTGCGGCGTTCCATTTAAACCATGTGGGGAATCCCGCGCCGCCGCGGCCCGCAAGACCCGAAACCTTTATAATTTCGATGACCTGTTCGGGAGTCAGATCGCAAACAGCCTTCTTAAGCGCCTCATAGCCGCCTGCGGCAATATATTCGTTGATGTCGGTGGGGTCGATGATACCGCAGTTGCGAAGGGCAATGCGTGTCTGACCCTCGAGAAATGCCGCGTCGTCGGCGGAGATTTCAAGGTCGGAAAGGCTGTCGAGATCGCCGGATTTCACCGCATTCGCGATTTTGTCGGCGTCCTCCTTTTTGACCTTCACAAGTCTTTTTTTAAGGTCTTTTCCGTCATAAATGTCCACAATGGGCTCGACAAAGCACATTCCGATACATCCGGTGGTATAAACATCGTTTCCGAGGAGTTCTTTAAGCCGCGAGTAAACTGCTCCGGCTCCGGCCGCAATACCGCAGCTTCCCTGTCCAACGGCTATTCTCATTTGTCACCGCCCCTTTCCTTAAGCTCTCTGATAATTCCCACGGCCTTTTCGGGGGTGAGACTTCCGTAGGTTTCGTCGTTTATCATCATGACGGGGGAAAGGGAACAGCACCCGAGACATGCCACGTTTTTGATGGAAAAAAGGCCGTCGTCGGTGGTTTCGCCGTCGGAAATGCCGAGCTCCTCCGAAAGAGCGGTTTCAATACGGTCTGCTCCGTTAACGTGGCAGGCCGTGCCCTTACATAGCATTATGAGATATTTGCCCACCGGCTTTAATCTGAACTGGGTATAAAACGTTGCCACACCCATGACCTTGGCGGGGGTCGAGCCGGTCTGCTCGGCCACTTTATAGATGACGTCGGTGGGGAGATAACCGTAGATCTCCTGAGCCTTTTGAAGAATGGTGATGAGATTGCCGGAATTGTTTCCGTATTTCTCAAGCACCGGATCGATGAGCGAAAGATCGCTGTTTTGACATTTACACATAACAGTCCTCCTAAAATGAGAATTTCCCTTCGATCGGATAATTTATATTTTTATATGTATAAGTATACCATGGAAACGAATTTAAATCAACAACTATTATTTTCATAATTCGTCATTATTTGTATGAAGGGCGGCCGAAAGCAGCACCCCGCAAAACATCCAAAAAATCGGTGTGACCTCCACAACGGAAAAGGTGAAAAAGCTTTGTATAAGATAGCCCGTCACCGCCGCAAAAAGGGGCAGGACATATTTGCCGCCGCAAAAGCTTTTCACAGCCTTTGCAAGCAGCGTGACACAGAACCCGAGATAACTTACCAAACCGAAAATTCCGTTTGTGACGAAAATTTGCAGAAATTCGTTATGGGCGGCATCGAGAACGGCGTTTCTTGAGGTGTAGTAGGTATATCCCGCATTTTGCGCAAAATCATCCATGGCGAGACGGTAGCAGCCTGTTCCCTGACCGAACAGCGGTCGCTTTAGGCCGAGCAAAAAGCTGTATTTCCATATGCCTCCCCGTCCCGAGCCGGAATAATCGGCGACCTCGCCGTGTAAGAGACAGTAGAGCTCGAAAATCGCGCCTTCATACCGAGTCGGTTTAAAGAAAAGTCCCACATATATGAGCATTGCGGCCGCAAGCAGTCCGTAAAAAGCAAAGATCATTCTGCGAACGGCGGTAAGATCAATGGGACGGCGGTAATATTTTTTTACAAGCAATATCGCCGATATACATACCGCGATCACAAGCCCGGCGGCAAACAAAGGAACAGGCTTTACCGAAAAGGATATTCCCGTCGAATTATCGAGCTTTGTAAACTCGAGAGAGCCGCACAGCCAAATGAGCAAAGCCGCAGATGCGGCCGAAACAAGAGCCTTCGTGACATTTTCCCTTTTTTTGAGCGATAGCGGGATTATGATAAGAAACATGGCCGTCAGCGTTATAATTCCCGACTGCACACCGGTTTTGATGAGGCAAAAGCTTGCGGAAAAGACCGAAAAAAGCACAAATCCCGACTCGCGCCTTTTGAATCCGACCGACATAAATGAGGCAAAGCAAAAAGGTATAAGCATACAAAGGAGGGAAGAGAAAAAGTCTATGTTTCCCATGGTGGAAATAAATTCGTCGTAATATCCCGTGTATGTGTCGGAGGGGTATATGTTCAAAAGGTTGACGCCGAAAAGCTGGACAATTCCGAACAGCGACATAAGCAGCAAAACCGCCGACAAAAAGAGAATGTGCCGTCTTTCAAAACGCAGAAATTTATAGGAAATTATAAAAATTACGGCATAAAGCCCGTAGACATAAAGGCCGTCGTATCTTCCCGAGCCGAAAATCACCGCCGAAAGTCCTCCGGAATTTGTTTGTAAAAGATAAGGCGACAGCAGCGCAGAGATTATGAGAACGGCATAAAATAAAAACAGAAATGCCGTCGGTGCGCATCGAGCCGAAAAGCAACCGTAAAACAAGCGCTTTTTGTCTTTTTTTAATACCGACAGAGCAAAAAAGGCACATCCGAAAAACACGGCGATGATTTGAAAAGCCGTGTATTTTGCGGGCAGAATAACGCTGTAACCCGCGCCGTAGAAAAGCGGAAAAAAGCCCGCCAGCGTCACAAAAAACAATACCGACAGCGCATATTCGATTCGACATAAGGTTTCATTATATTTCAATATTCAATCAAATCCTTTAAAAGCTTCTGACTTTATTTTAATGCGAGCGGGTAAAAAAAGCAAGAAAATATTAGTTTTGAGATATTGACAAATACCCCTCAGGGGTATATAATCCGAACAGAGGTGATAAAAATGCAGGAAAAGTGCTGTCATTGCCACAAAAGCAAACGGCGAACCGAGGACGAGCACAAAAAGCTTCTCAACAGGCTCAGCCGAATAGAAGGGCAGATTCGGGGTATAAAAGGAATGGTGGAAAACGACGCCTATTGCGTCGACATCATGATGCAGGTGGAGGCCGCCTCGTCGGCTCTCGACGCATTTAATCGGCAAATGCTTTCCGAACACATAAAAACCTGTGTTACCGACGATATAAAAAGCGGCAGGGAAGAAACGGTGGACGAGCTTATCGACACCCTCCGCCGTCTTATGAAATGAGGTGTTTTTGTTGGAAAAATACGATGTAACGGGAATGAGCTGCGCCGCCTGCAGCTCAAGGGTGGAAAAGGCGGTTTCGAAGGTGCCGGGAGTTTCCTCCTGTGCCGTCAATCTGCTCACCAATTCCATGAATGTGGAGGGCACGGCCGACTCCTCCGCGATTATCGCGGCGGTGGAAAAAGCGGGATACGGAGCGTCGGTGGCCGGTCAAAAACAGCAAAAAAAAGAGGAAATCAAGGACAACGCCACAAAAAAGCTTGTCACAAGGCTTGTAAGCTCTCTTACCGTGCTTATTGTTCTTATGTATTTCTCCATGGGTCATGCCATGTGGGGATTTCCCGTCCCGAAATTTTTTGAGCACAACCATATAGCTCTCGGACTTTTGCAACTCATTCTTTCGGCAGTTGTGTGCGTTATAAATCAGAAATTTTTTATAAACGGCGTTAAAGGCGTCATCAATCGCTCTCCCAATATGGATACGCTTGTTTCCATGGGCTCGGCTTCGGCTTTTTTATACAGCACATATCTTCTCTTTAAAATGACTGTTGTGACCGATCCCGCAGCTCAAATGGAAATATATCACGGACTTTATTTTGAGTCGGCGGCCATGATTTTGGCACTCATAACCCTCGGAAAAATGCTCGAATCCCATTCCAAGGGCAAGACCACGAACGCCATAAAGGGACTTATGGATTTGACCCCGAAAACCGCCGAGGTCGAGCGCGACGGCAGCGATATGACGGTTGCGGTGGCCGACGTAAAGGTTGGGGATATATTCATCGTTCGCCCGGGAAGTAACGTGCCGGTTGACGGAATTGTGGTTGAAGGAAACGCAGCCATGGACGAATCGGCCCTCACCGGGGAGAGCCTTCCAGTCGAAAAGAAGGAAGGGGACAAGGTGTCTGCCGCGACGGTCAGCCGCTCGGGCTTTTTGAAATGCAAAGCCGAAAAGGTGGGCGAGGACACAACCATTTCTCAAATAGTCAAAATGGTCAGCGACGCGTCGGCGACCAAGGCACCTGTGGCACGTCTGGCCGACAAGGTGTCGGGAATATTTGTTCCGACGGTTATAGGTATTGCTCTTTTGACCCTTGCCGTTTGGCTTATTATCGGCCGTGATTTCGGTTTTGCGGTGGGAAGAGCCATTTCGGTTCTTGTTATCAGCTGTCCCTGCGCCCTCGGGCTTGCAACGCCTGTTGCAATTATGGTCGCAGATGGCGTGGGAGCCAAAAACGGAGTGCTTTTCAAAACCGCCGTTTCCCTTGAGCAGACCGGCCGCGCCAAGACCGTTATGCTTGACAAAACCGGAACCATAACGAGAGGCCGCCCTGCGGTTACCGATGTTATTCCCTTTGAAACCGACGAAAAAGAGCTTGTGTCTGCCGCAGCCTCCCTTGAACAAAAAAGCGAGCATCCCCTCGGGCGTGCCGTTGTGTCATATGCCGACTCGCAAAATATCGGCTTGCAAAATGCGGACGATTTTGTTGCCGAATCGGGAAAAGGGCTTTGCGCAAAGCTTGACGGCAGGGCTTTAAGGGGAGGAAACGCCGCATATATCGCCGAAACCGCCGAAATTCCCGAAGAAATATCTCAAAAAGCAAGCGAGCTTGCAGAAACGGGCAAAACGCCCATGATCTTCTCGCAAGACGGCAAGGTGATCGGAGTAATAGCCGTTGCCGACGTCATTAGGGACGACAGCGTCGAGGCAATTGCCGAGTTTAAGAAAATGGGACTTAAAACCGTTATGCTCACAGGCGACAATCAAAAAACCGCCGACGCCATCGCAAAGCAGGTGGGAGTCGACGAGGTTATTGCCGGAGTGCTTCCCGACGGCAAAAAGGACGCCGTTGAAAAGCACAAGAAGGACGGAATGGTCATTATGGTGGGCGACGGCATAAATGACGCTCCCGCCCTTGCGGCCGCGGACGTGGGCATGGCGGTGGGTGCCGGAACCGACATTGCAATCGACTCGGCCGACGTGGTCATTACAGGCAGCAGCCTCATGCAGGCGGCGGGCGCCGTCAGCCTTTCGAGACACACCCTGAGAAATATAAAGGAAAATCTTTTTTGGGCCTTTATATACAATATTATCGGAATTCCTCTTGCGGCGGGAGTGTTTATAAGTCTGCTCGGATGGGAGCTTAACCCCATGTTCGGAGCCGCCGCCATGAGTCTTTCAAGCTTTTGCGTGGTCACAAACGCGTTGAGACTTAATTTTTTCAAAATGAAAAAATCGGCAGTAACAGCCGACGAAATTAAAGAAAACACCGAAATTAAAAAGGAGCAATCAATTATGGAAAAGAAAATGAAAATCGAAGGCATGATGTGCGGGCACTGTTCTGGCAGGGTAAAAGCTGCTCTCGAGGCCGTCGGCGGCGTTGAATCGGCGCAGGTCAGCCACGAGACGGGCGTTGCAGATGTGAAGCTTACGAAAGAGGTTTCGAACGAGGCTCTTAAGTCCGCCGTCGAAAAAGAGGGCTATAAGGTTATTTCGGTCGAATAACCTCCTGCTGCGGGGGAAATAATATTTCAAAAGGAGTGGTATCTTTGAAGAAAAAGCTCAAGAAGAAATATTATCCCGACATTTCAAACGTGGTTTCGGCGGGGGAGTGTACCGGTTCGGTTCCCATCCCGCCGCAGAACGAGGCAGAGGCCGAAGCCTACGGTCTGCTTACCGGAAAGGAAATACCGAAGGAAAAGTATGAACATTCAACCGATCGGTCACATAAAGTGTGATTTTTCAGAAAAATTCGGAATTCCCCGCCAAAGCGGGCTTGTGGAAACTTCGGCTCGGATAATTTTCGAGCCGAAGTTCCGCTCTCCCGACGCTTTCAGAGGGCTTGAGGGGTATTCTCATATCTGGCTTTTGTGGGAGTTTGACAGGGCAGAAACAAGAAAAGAGCCTTCGCTGACCGTCCGTCCGCCGAGGCTCGGGGGAAATAAGCGAATGGGCGTTTTTGCCACTCGTTCGCCCTTTAGGCCCAATCCCATAGGGCTTTCGCTTGTAAAGCTTGAACATATTATTCAAGACAAAAAATACGGCACCGTGCTTGAAATTTCGGGAGCCGATCTCTGTGACGGAACTCCGATTTTCGACATAAAGCCATATCTTCCGCACATCGAAAGCAAGCCGTCGGCAAGGGGCGGCTTTGCAAAGGAGGCGGCGGATTATCGGCTTTCGGTGGAGGTGCCCGAAAAAATTGAAAAAAGGTTGCCTTTTGACAGCCTTGAAATTATCAAAAAAATTCTTTCCGAGGACCCGCGACCGTCCTATCAGTCAGATCCGGAGAGGGTATACGGTATGTCCTACGGAAAATGGGAAATATTCTTTAAGGTGGAAAAAAGTGTTCTTAAGGTTGTTGACATTTGCGAAAAGTTGGGTTAGAATAAACAAAAGATAACCTAAATTTCGACAAGGAGAAATGCATATGTTGGCGGTCGAAAGAAGAACAAAGATACATCAGATGGTGGAAAAGGACGGCTCGGTCGAATCCTCCGAGCTTATAAGACTTTTCGGAGTAACCGGCGAGACCCTGCGAAAGGATCTTATGAAGCTTGAAAGCGACGGGCTTCTCCGCAGAACACACGGAGGCGCCATTTCCATAAAAAAATCCGTTCCCATGAAAAAGCTTGAATCGAGAATGGACGACAGCAGAAGCCAAAAGCAGGCGCTGTCGAGAATTGCCTGCAATTACATAAACGAGGGCGACATTATAATGCTCGACTCGGGAAGCACGGCATATGAATTTTCCAAAATAATCGCAGGCCGTTTCGACAATCTCACCGTCATCACGGCAAGCAACGACGTTTTTGTGAACCTTTCGGGAATCGCCGGAATAAATATGATAATGCTCGGCGGAGTGTTCAACAGGGACGAAAATACATTCTACGGCGATTTGACTTTAAGCGCCCTTGAAAGGCTCCATGCGGGAAAGGGATTTATTTTTCCCTCGGCACTTTCCATCGAAAACGGAATTACCGATTACAATTATGACCTTGCCCTTGTGCAAAAGGCCATTTTCAGGTCGGCCGACAGGATTTTTGTCCTCGCCGACAGCAATAAATTCGAAAAAAACGCTATGCTGAAAATAAGCGACATCGAGACGGGTATGACCTTTGTTACCGACCCGGAGCTTGACGATGATATTTTCGAGCTTTATAAAAAGCATAAGATAACGGTGGACAGAGGTTAAAATAGGGTTTGGAAAATACAGCTAAAAGCAAAAATCTTTCGGTCCTCGTCTTTCTGTGCTCGGCGGTTTATTTTGTCAGCTATCTGACAAGGCTGAATTACAGCGCCGTTATGGTGGAAATAATAGACAGCGAGGGGTTCACCAAGGCCGCTGCCGGAGCGGCGGTTACCGGTCTTTTTATAACCTACGGAGCGGGTCAGATAATAAGCGGCCTTTTGGGGGATAAAATCAACCCCAAAAAGCTGATTACATGGGGCCTTGCCGCCTCGGCGCTTATGAATTTTGCCGTTCCTCTTTGCAAATCTCCCGCGGGCATCACCGCCGTGTGGTGTGTAAACGGTTTCGCACAGGCTCTTATGTGGCCGCCCATAGTCCGAATTTTCTCGGAATACCTTACGCCGTCAAGGTATAAAAACGCCACGGTAAAGGTTTCCTGGGGCAGTTCTCTCGGCACCATAGCGATTTATCTTTGCGCACCCGTTTGCGTGACCCTTTGGGGTTGGCGTTCGCTTTTTTATTTTGTGGCCGCCGTCGCCGCTTTGACGGCCTTCTTTTGGAACAGAAGGATGACGGCTCTTGAAAAGGAGCTTGAACCCGTTGTGCCGGAAAATTTCGAAAAAAACACGGCTTTCCTTCGGCAAAAAAGAACGCTCGGCAGAGCCACTCTTGTAATGCTCGGTATAATAATGCTGGCCATAATATGCCAGGGCATTCTCCGCGACGGGGTCACCACCTGGCTTCCCACATACATTTCTGACAATTTTTCTCTTGAAAACGCCGCGTCCATTCTCACAGGGGTGGGAATGCCGATTTTCAGCATAATTTTCTGCAAGCTTGCCGAGGTTTTCAATCGACGATTTTTCCCGAACGAGGTGCTTTGCGCCGCGGTGTTTTTCCTGCTTTGCCTTTGCTTTCTCGGCATAATGTGCCTTGCGGGTTCGGCGGGTCTTTTGGTTTCCCTTGTCTGCCTGACCGTTGCCACCGGCTGTATGCACGGCGCAAACGTTATGCTGATTTGTATGCTCCCTCCGTATTTTCTCAAAACCGGCCATGTGTCCCTTGTTTCGGGAGTGCTTAACGCCTGCACATATGTGGGGAGCGCTCTTTCGATATACGGAGTCGCCGTTATAACGGAAAATTCCGGTTGGGGAACGACGGTTAAAATATGGGCGGCCGTTGCGGCTCTCGGGGCAATATTTTCGCTTGCGGCAATAAAGCCATGGAAGAGGTTTCTCAAAAACGGCTGATTTTTGCCTAAAAAAAACGGATATGACACTTGACATTGACTTTTTCGGGTGTTAATATAAAGAAAAACAAATCTACGACGAGGAAGAGTAGCGCTTTTCCCCTCGGTAAAGAGAATTGCCGTCACCGGCTGAAAGCGGCAAACCGAGAAATTGCGTGAAGACCGCCCTTATCAGAGCCGCCGTATTCAAGGCGGACGGGTCGTTTCCGTTATAAAACGCGCGAGTGACGGCTTTTGCCGTAATTCAGGTGGAACCGTGGAGTAACACTTCACCCTGTTTTTGGGTGGAGTGTTTTGTTTTTTTAAAATTATTTTTGGAGTGATAGATATGTCGGAAATCAAATGTAATTTGCGCGGTGAGGAGCGTTCCTTTGAAAAGGGAACCCCCGCCTTCGAAATCGCAAAGTCGATCGGTATGGGCCTTTACAAGGCCGCCTGCGTATGCAAAATCGACGGAAAGGTGTGCGATCTTCGCACCCCCGTGGAAAACGACTGCGTTCTCGAGTTTTTAACCTTTGACGACGAGGAGGGTAAGCGTGCCTTTAATCACACCGCTTCCCACATCATGGCTCAGGCCGTGAAGCGCCTTTTCCCCGATGTCAAGCTTTGCATCGGACCCGCCATTGAGGACGGATTTTATTATGATTTTGACGTCGACGAGCATTTTACCCCCGAAATTCTCGAAAAAATCGAGGCCGAGATGAAAAAAATCGTCAAGGAAGACATTGCTCTCGAGCGTTTTGAGCTTGACCCGGCGGACGCCGAAAAGCTTATGGAAAACGAGCCATATAAGGTGGAGCTCATAAAAGAGCACAGCGGCAAGGGCGAGAAAATTTCCTTCTATAAGCAGGGAGATTTCACCGACCTTTGCGCCGGCCCTCACCTTATGTCTACCGGTACGGTCAAGGCCTTTAAGCTGACTCAGTGCACCGGTGCTTATTGGCGCGGAGATTCCAAAAACAAGGTGCTTTGCCGCGTATACGGCACCGCATTCCCCAAGGCGTCGCTGCTGACAGCTCGTCTTGAAATGCTTGAGGAGGCCAAAAAGCGCGACCACAATCTCATCGGCCGTCAGCTTGAATATTTCACCACCGTCGACATTATCGGACAGGGACTTCCCATTCTCCTCCCCAAGGGCGCCAAGGTTATTCAAACTCTTCAGCGCTTTGTGGAGGACGAAGAGGAAAGAAGGGGCTGGCTGCTGACCAAGACCCCCTATATGGCAAAAAGCGACCTCTATAAGCTTTCGGGCCATTGGGACCATTATAAAGAAGGAATGTTCGTGCTCGGCGACGAGGAAAAGGACGACGAGGTTTTTGCCCTCCGTCCCATGACCTGCCCCTTCCAGTATCAGGCCTATCTCAACCGCGCCCGTTCCTATCGCGACCTGCCGCTGCGTTATGACGAGACTTCGACCCTTTTCCGCAACGAGGACAGCGGCGAAATGCACGGACTTATCCGCGTGCGTCAGTTCACCATAAGCGAAGGCCACCTCATGTGCACCCCCGAACAGCTTGAACAAGAGTTCAAGAGCTGCCTCGAGCTTGCCATTTATATGCTGAAGAGCGTCGGCCTTTATGAGGACGTTTCCTACCGCTTCTCTCAGTGGGACCCGAAGGACAGAGAAAAATATATCGGAACCCCCGAACAATGGGATGAGGCTCAGGGTACCATGGAGAAAATCCTCAACCACCTTGAAATTCCTTATAAAATCGGTATAGGCGAGGCTGCGTTCTACGGTCCCAAGCTCGACATTCAGATAAAGAATGTCTACGGTAAGGAGGACACCCTCATCACCATTCAGATCGACCAGATGCTTTCGGAAAAATTCGGAATGGAATATGTCGACCGTGACGGAACCAAGAAAAATCCCTATATAATCCACAGAACCTCCATAGGCTGCTACGAGCGCACTCTTGCCCTTATCCTTGAAAAATATGCGGGCGCGCTGCCCATGTGGCTCTCTCCCGAGCAGGTCAGAGTGCTGCCCATCAGCGAAAAATTCCTTGATCGTGCCGATGAAATCACCGCCGCTCTTAAGGCTGCCGGCGTTCGCACGACCTGCGACGCGAGAAGCGAGAAAATCGGTTATAAGATTCGCTCGGCCCAGCTTGAAAAGGTTAACTATATGCTCATAGTCGGCGAAAAAGAGGTCGAAAGCGGCACCGTTTCGGTTCGCTCCCGCGACGAGGGCGATCTCGGCTCCATGGAGCTTGACGCCTTTATCGCCAAGGCCGACGAAGAAATAAAAACCCGCAAGATAAACAAAAAATAATGGCACTTTTTAAGCCCTATATGATGCTTAATAGGCTGACCGATCTGACCCCCGAAATGCTTGAAAAAGCGGGGGTCAAAGGTCTGCTTCTTGATGTGGACAACACGCTGTCCCGCCATTTTGATAAGGTCCCCTTTGACGGTGTGACCGAGTTTGTAAAAGAAATGCGCCAAAAGGGCATAAAGCTGATTGTTCTTTCAAATTCGCCTAAAAGCCGGGTGGAGCCCTTTGCAAAAAAGCTTTCTCTCGATTTCGAATGCGACGCGAAAAAGCCGCTGTGCGGCGGGGCAAAGCGTGCGGCCGCCCGTATGGGACTTCGGAAAAATCAGGTCATGCTTTGCGGCGATCAGCTTTTCACCGATATGCTGTGCGGAAATCTTTGGGGAATAAAGACCCTGCTTGTCACGCCGGCTCATGCCGAGGATAAGCTCGGATTTAAAATAAAAAGGTTTTTTGAAAAGCCTTTTTTGGCGCGATATGAAAAACACAAGGGAGATGATATTTTATGAGCTTTGACAGAGCGCTTTTCGGCCCTGCCGGAAATTCCATAAGCTTTGCCGAAATGGGATACAGAAACAGTCTTGACACCCCGAAATACCTTGAAAAAATGGGACTTGACTGGTTTGAATATCAATGCGGCCGAGGCGTCAATATCGGCGCCGAGACCTGCAGAAAATTCGGCGAGGTCATGAAAGCCGCAAACAAGGGCGTGTCTCTTCACGCTCCCTACTATATCTCCCTCTCCTCCAAGGAGGAGGTCAAACGGGACAATTCGGTGAATTATATTTTAAGGAGCGCCGAGGCGGTAAACGCCATGGGCGGCGACCGAATCGTGGTTCATCCCGGCGGGCTCGGCGGCC
>ERZ773242.1339-NODE-1339-length-24139-cov-6.517148_pt1 | contig 24139 bp, 18 predicted proteins | sample MGYA00511077_ERZ773242 | MGnify/ENA primary metagenome ERZ773242 (study PRJEB29015, sample SAMEA2737754) | human gut metagenome | biome: human gut; feature: human-associated habitat; material: faeces | place: China | collected 2012 ... | reverse complement strand
CCATGGCGCAGTCTAAAACAAAAGCGAAAGCTAAAAAAGAAGTAGCGATTCAACTCTATTCTGTCAGGGATATATTGAATAAGGTAGACAATAAGGACGGCAAATGTGACGCTGCTTATATTACTCTTCTGAAGAACTTGGCGAAAATGGGATATACCAGTGTGGAAGCCGCCAATTATAATAATGGAAAGTTTTACGACAGAACTCCCGACCAATTTAAAAAAGATGTTGAATCTGCCGGGCTGAAGGTTTTATCCTCACATTGCACAAGAGGATTGTCGAAAGAAGAATTAGCTTCCGGTGATTTTTCAAGTTCACTTCAATGGTGGGACCAGTGTATTGCTGATCATAAAGCTGCCGGTATGAGTTACATTGTAGCTCCTTGGATGGATGTGCCTAAAACACTTAAGGAGTTGGATACATATTGTGCTTATTACAATGAAATAGGCAAACGTTGTAAACAGCAGGGGATGTCGTTCGGATACCATAATCATGCTCATGAATTTCAGAAGGTAGAAGATAAAGTGATGTATGATTACATGATTGAGCATACCAATCCTGAATATGTTTTCTTCCAGATGGATGTTTATTGGGTAGTTCGCGGACAAAACAGTCCGGTCGATTATTTTAATAAATACCCCGGTCGTTTTAAAATGTTCCATATCAAAGATCACAGAGAAATCGGGCAGAGCGGAATGGTTGGTTTCGACGCTATTTTCAAGAATGCAAAGACAGCTGGTGTGAAGCATCTTGTTGCAGAGATAGAAAGCTACAGCATGCCCGTAGAGAAAAGTGTCGAGGTAAGTCTGGATTATTTGCTGGATGCTCCCTTTGTGAAAAGCTCATACGCTAAATAAGGCATAAAAAAAAGTCTGTGCATGCTTTTAGCATGTCAGACTTTCAATTCTCTCTAGGCTGTTCTGAATTATTCAGCTACAGCTTCAGTTGCAGTGCTATCTGCATTCAAAGAGTCAGCTGCTGCCTGAGCTGCTGCTTGTTCTGCTTCAGCTGCTGCTGCTTCTACAGCTGCGATTGAGTCAGCGATGCGGATAGAATCTTGTTGAGCTTTTGCTGCGTCAGCTGCTTTGTTACCACAAGATGCGAATGATACTGCTACGATAGCTACGGCCATCAAAACTAATTTTTTCATTTTCTTTGCTTTTTAAAAACGTAATACAATCAATTGCTTTATTAAAACGCTGCAAAGTTATGTACTTTTTCAATATGTTGTTCTCGAAAAGCCAACTATTTTTATAATTTTTTTTAGAAGCTTGTTATATTACGCCTTCAATCCATGTTTTAAAACATACTAATCGACAGCTATACTGTTATATAGATACCTTTTGATGCTTCTTTTCGGGGTTTTCTCAAATTCCGTAGGATAAAGCTGAATCTTGCTGACTTTTTCATACGCAGCTACATTATTATTTAAGTTCTTCAGATTTTCATCCATGATGGTTTTCAGGTTATCCGGATTGTTCAATCCGAGAGAATCAAGCGCTTCGTAATCCGCATAGACCAGTGCCACCAGTTTCTTGTTACGTTCGATGACGAGGCTTTCAAGAATGAATGGCAGGTTATTGAGTTTGGCTTCCAGCTCTTCGGGGAAGATGTTCTGTCCGCTCGAACTCAGAATCATGCTTTTGAGTCGTCCGCGGATGAAGATATTTCCGCTGGCGTCCATAGTACCAAGGTCGCCGGTGCGCAGCCAGCCGTCTTCGGTAAACACTTCCTGCGTGGCTTCCGGATTCTTATAATATCCCACCATCACGTTTTCACCACGTACCTGAATCTCTCCGGTTTCCGCTTCCGGATTTTCTTTATAGATGCGTGCCTCCATGATATCCAGCACTTTGCCGGAAGAGCCTAAAATAAATTCATTCCAGGGAGCATAGCTGATCAGTGGTCCGCACTCGGTCATACCATAACCGATGGTGAAAGGGAACTTTATTTTGTAGAAGAACTCTTCCACTTCCTGATTCATGGCAGCGCCTCCGATGATGATTTCTTTGAAACGTCCGCCTAGGGCGTCTATCAGCTTTTTCCGTATCTGATTATAAATCTGGGTGTCGAGCAAAGGAATGTTTAATGCCCATTTCATACCTTTCTTATTAATGAGCGGCTGGATGACATTTTTATATATTTTCTCGATGACCAGCGGAACAGTGATAATCAGGTTCGGTTTTACCTCCTCAAAAGCCTTCATGATAATTTTGGGAGAAGGCGTTTTACCGAGCAGGGTGACATGAGTTCCGACAGCAGTTGCAGTCAGAAAGTCGAAAGCGCAACCGTAGGCGTGTGCCAGTGGCAGGAAAGAAAGCACTTTATCTCCTTTTTTAAGTAACTCCGTGCGGATGCCGAAAGTGACATTGCCGGCAAGATTGTTGCCCGTCAACATTACCCCTTTGCTGAAGCCGGTAGTTCCCGATGTGTAGTTCAACAGCATTACCTTATCATTGGATAACGTAGTGTATTGAATGTCCTCGCGCGTGAATCCTTTCGGATAGGCGGCGTACATTTCATCATTGAGGTGTACCAGAAACTTCTGAATAGTTTCTCCGTCCCGCTGATAGAGGCAGCGGAAGTCGGTGAGCGAAAAAACTCCGCGCAGTCCGGTCAGCTTTTCTTCTTCCAGGTTTTCCCAGATGCTGTCACTGGTAAAGAGGAAAACGGACTCGGAATGGTTGACGATATGATGCACATCGTTGGGCGTAAAGTCTTGCAGGATAGGGACGATGATGGCTCCGTAGGTGATGGTTGCCATGTAGGCGATGCACCAGTGGGCATTATTTTTGCCGATAACGGCTATTTTATCTCCTCTACGCAGGCTGCAGTGTTTGAAGAGCAGGTGCATACGGGCGATTTCTCCGGCTACCTGGCCATAAGTATAATGAACGGATTCACCATAATCGGTATAGCAAGGTAAATCCCAATTTTCCCGAAAACTATTTTCGTATAGTTTAATGAAATTCTCTTTAATCATTGCACGTTTTTTAGTGAATTGTGCAAAAATAGGAATAAACTTTCGTATCCTAAAGTGTTTTACTAATAATAATGTGTAACTTTGCAGGAAATATGCGTTATAACAGATTATGATAGATACCACTGTATTTCAAAATAAGACAGCCGTTTATTATACGTTAGGCTGCAAATTGAACTTTTCAGAGACTTCAACTATCGGCAAAATCCTGCGGGAGGCAGGAGTCCGGACTGCACGTAAAGGGGAAAAAGCAGACATCTGTGTAGTAAATACTTGTTCGGTGACGGAGATGGCAGACAAGAAATGTCGTCAGGCTATTCATCGGTTGGTCAAGCAGCATCCCGGAGCTTTTGTGGTAGTGACCGGATGTTACGCGCAGTTGAAACCCGGCGACGTGGCAAAGATAAAAGGAGTAGATGTAGTGCTGGGTGCCGAGCAGAAAGGAGACTTGTTGCAGTATCTCGGCGACCTCCATAAGCATGAAGAGGGAGAGGCATTTACTACCACCACCAAAGATATCCGTTCGTTTTCTCCTTCGTGTTCACGGGGCGACCGTACTCGTTTCTTCCTGAAAGTACAAGACGGATGCGATTATTTCTGTTCTTATTGTACCATTCCTTTTGCCCGTGGACGCAGCCGTAACGGTACTGTTGCCTCTATGGTGGAGCAGGCAAGGCAGGCTGCTGCCGAAGGCGGAAAAGAGATCGTACTGACAGGCGTGAATATCGGCGATTTTGGTAAGACTACCGGTGAGACTTTCTTTGATCTGGTGAAAGCGCTGGATCAGGTGGAAGGCATCGAACGTTACCGCATTTCTTCTATCGAGCCCAATCTGCTGACTGATGAAATCATCGAGTTCGTTTCCCGTTCCCGTAGATTTATGCCTCATTTTCATATCCCGTTGCAATCCGGTTGCGATGAAGTGCTGAAATTGATGCGCCGTCGTTATGATACGGCTCTTTTTGCCTCTAAAGTAAAGAAAATCAAGGAAGTGATGCCGGATGCCTTTATCGGAGTCGATGTGATTGTAGGTACTCGCGGAGAGACGGAAGAGTATTTTGAACAGGCTTATCAGTTTATTTCCGGACTGGATGTGACACAGTTGCATGTGTTCAGCTACTCCGAACGTCCGGGGACGCAGGCCTTGAAGATAGATTATGTGGTTTCGCCGGAAGAGAAACATCAGCGCAGCCAGCGCTTGCTGACACTTTCTGATGAAAAGACACGGGCTTTCTATACCCGTCATATCGGGCAGACCATGCAGGTATTGATGGAAAAATCAAAAGCAGGTACACCGATGCACGGGTTTACCGCTAACTATATCCGCGTAGAAGTGGAGAATGACGAATCATTGGACAATCAGATGATTAACGTCCGACTGGGAGAATTTAATGAAGACATGACAGCGCTTAAAGGCACAATTCTGATGAATTATGAAGTCTAGATTTATCTATTGGCTGGTATATAGCGGGATGTGGCTGTTTTCGGCGCTTCCCTTCCGGATATTGTACTTACTTTCGGATTTCAATTACCTGTTGATGTACCGTATAGGGAGGTATCGCCGGAAAGTAGTACGGGAGAATCTGAAGAAATCATTTCCCGAAAAAGACAAGAAAGAAAGGCTGCAGATCGAACGCCGTTTCTATCGTTACCTTTCCGACTATATGCTTGAAGACTTGAAAATGCTTCATATGTCACCCGAAGACCTTTATAAGCGGATGACTTATAAGAATACGGAACAATATCTGGAACTGACCGAGAAATATGGCGGAATCATCGTAATGATTCCTCATTATGCCAATTATGAATGGCTGATCGGGATGGGATCTATTATGAAACCGGGTGATGTACCGATGCAAGTCTATAAACCTCTGAAAGATAAATACTTGAACGAATTGTTCCAGCGCATCCGTTCCCGCTTCGGAGGATATAACGTTCCGAAACATTCTACGGCACGCGAAATTATCAAGTTGAAGCGTGAAGGCAAAAAGATGGTTGTCGGTCTGATTACTGACCAGTGGCCCAGCGGAAACGAAAAATACTGGACTACTTTTTTGGGGCAGGAAACCGCCTTTCTGAATGGTGCGGAGCGCATTGCGAAAATGATGAACTTCCCTGTGTTCTATTGTGATCTGACAAAACCCGGCAGAGGGTATTGTGTAGCTGAGTTTAAGCTGATGACAGAGAAACCGAAGGAGACGGGTGAAGGAGAAATTACGGAAATGTTTGCTGATTATCTGGAACAGACGATTCGCAGGGAACCGGCTTATTGGCTGTGGTCTCATAAACGTTGGAAAGCTTCTAAGGCTGAATGTGAAAGGGGGTAAGGATGAAAGTGTCAGTGGTTATTTTGAATTGGAACGGGTGCGATATGCTTCGTACTTTTCTTCCGTCCGTGATCCGCTATTCGAAGAGCGAAGAAGTAGAAGTCTGTGTGGCCGACAATGGCTCTACGGATGCTTCTGTGGAAATGCTTCGGGAGGAATTTCCTTGTGTCCGGATCATTGTGCTGGATCAGAATCATGGATTCGCAGATGGATATAACCTGGCTTTGCAGCAGGTAGAAGCGGAGTATGTGGTACTTCTGAATTCTGATGTTGAGGTGACCGAACATTGGCTTGAACCGATGATCTCCTATCTTGATGGCCATCCGGAGGTAGCTGCCTGTCAGCCGAAGATCCGTAGCCAGCGGCAAAAAGAGTATTTTGAATATGCCGGAGCAGCCGGAGGATTTATAGATAAGTACGGCTATCCGTTCTGTCGTGGGCGTATAATGGGAGTGGTTGAAAAGGATGAGGGACAGTATGATACGATCCTGCCAGTTTTCTGGGCAACGGGAGCCGCCCTGTTTATCCGTCATGCGGATTATCGTGAGGCGGGCGGACTGGACGGACGTTTCTTTGCCCACATGGAAGAGATTGATTTATGCTGGCGACTACGTTCCCGTGGTCGGGAAATCGTTTGCATTCCTCAAAGTACGGTATATCACGTCGGTGGTGCAACTCTGAAAAAGGAGAATCCCCGCAAGACTTTTTTGAATTTTCGTAATAATCTTGTCATGCTCTATAAGAATCTTTCGGACGAAGAGTTAAATAAAGTGATGCGTATCCGGACTTGTCTCGATTACGTGGCTGCATTCACATTTCTGCTGAAGGGGCAGTTAGACAACGCCCGTGCGGTGATGCGTGCCCGGAAAGAATATAAACAGATTTGTCCTTCATTTTCTTCTTCCCGTAAAGAAAACTTAAGAAAAACTTCTTTGAATCCAATCCCTGAACGGATAAAAAGTAGTATCTTGTGGCAGTTTTATGTGGGAGGGTGCAAAAGATTCTCTCAATTGTCGGATTTAAAAGGATAACAAAATGGAACCAAAAGTAAGGAGAGGCATCGGGCTGGTAGCACATGATGCCATGAAAAAAGACCTCATCGAATGGGTGCTGTGGAACTCGGAACTGTTGATGGGAAATAAATTCTATTGTACAGGTACTACAGGTACTCTGATTCTGGAAGCACTGAAGGAGAAGCATCCTGAAGTGGAGTGGGACTTCACAATTCTGAAATCCGGTCCTTTGGGAGGTGACCAGCAGATGGGATCGCGTATTGTGGACGGTCAGATTGATTATCTATTCTTTTTCACTGACCCTATGACTTTGCAGCCACATGATACGGATGTTAAAGCATTAACCCGACTGGCCGGTGTTGAGAACATCGTTTTCTGTTGTAACCGTTCTACGGCGGATCATATCATTTCCAGCCCTCTGTTTATGGATCCCGATTACGAACGTACCCATCCGGACTATTCCAGTTATACGAAACGGTTCGAAAACAAATCCGTGGTAACGGAAGCTGTAGAATCGGTAAATAAAAGAAAAAGAAAGAAGAGATAGGTCGTTATAGACTGAAAATATGATAGTGTGAGGCTGCTTCAAGTAGAAATGAGGCAGCCTTACTTGTGCCATGCCTTTGGCACGACGATGCCACGCCTTTGGCACAACTGTGCCATGCCCTTGTCACAACTGTTTCCAAGCCTTTGTCACAACTGTGCCACACCCTTGTCACAACCGTGACACTCCTTTGGCATAACTGTGCCCATTACTTGGCACAAGCGGAATGATAGGGTGTTGTAAATAAGTTGACCGGATGTGGCAGTCCGGATGATAGGATGACAGACCAATGTGCTTCTTGATAATAACACAAACTGATAAAGCAAAGGTACTTATCTGCTGCAATGCAGTTCTACTCCGGCTGAGTCGATGTCTGCTCCCATAGGCGGATTCCGTTTGGAAAGACGAAGTTCTATTTCTTCAATGGCAGGAAATTCTGCCAGTAGTCTTTTAGCTATTCGTCCGCATACGTGTTCCAGCAACTTCGACGGGATGGACATTTCAGCTTTCACGGCTTCGTGTATTTCGGCATAGTTGACCGTATCCACCACGTCGTCTGTTTGAATAGCCTGACTGATATCTACCTTCAACTTCAAGTTGATAATATACTCATTTCCAATGATATTCTCTTGGGGGGCTACTCCATGATAAGCAAAGCAGCAGATGTCTTTCAGCAAAATATAGCTGTTGTTTATCTTCATATCTTTTGTTTTCTAAAAAAGTAAAGGTAAGGCTTTATTTCTTTTTATAAAGTGTTTTCGATCATTTTTGTTCGCTTATTAAATGAATGAAAGGCTTTATAAATGAGATTGTACTCATCAGCTATGTAATTCAACTGCCATTTTTAGTCCCATGGAAGACGTCGTGCGATATCTATAATATGGGGGACTTCTTTATTCAAAGGTTCGCCGTTCAGTACAGTTTCATATTTCTTTAAATAGGCTTCTGCCATGACACTTGAATTGAATAGATCTCTGGCATATTCGTGGCAGACTTTCGGAGAATATTGTGCTGACTGTATATGTTCGGCCATTTCCTGTCCGTGGGCGGTCAGAAAACCGACTTCCGGTGAAACGAGTTCGGGAAGCGCACCGTAGGGAGTACCGAATACGGGAGCTCCGAAGTATAAGGATTCAGTGATTGCAAGTCCGAAAGGTTCGTGCCATGTAACGGGGAAAATAAGCCCTTTTGACTGCTCAATAATAACTTTTTTCTTTGAATCATCTACCATTCCATGAAAATGAATCCGTGGATTCCATGTGAATCGGAAGCCCATTTTGAGATTGAGGCGATAACCGCCTAAAACGTCCAGTTGTGCGTTCTTGATGCTTTGGACAACGGCGATAGCTCCTTTGATATTTTTGACCTTCCAGGCTGCTTTGCCTAGAAAATGGTAGTTTTTTCTGGAAAGGGTGAGGTTGGCGGGACCGTAGTCATCCCAGTCCAGTCCATTGTAAACGAATGATTCGCTTCCAAGTCTTTGTGCATGATTACGTGAGACAAAAACGATGTTCCGGTCTGCGTTGGCCGGGATTCCATTGCCGTGTATGGTCAGTAAGTGCGGCTTGGTGATTCCTTCGGGAACGGGAATGTTGAAATGTACGATGTCCGCGTCTGTGGGGATTTGGGTGTTCAGATTTACGCTAGGGTCCAGTTCTATCACTTTAGCGAAAGGGCAGGAGGAACCTTTTCCTGCGATGAAGGTGACTTTGTGTCCGCGCTTATTGAGTTCTTTACCCAGATACCACATTACTCTTTGAGTTCCGCCGTATTTTATAGATGGAATTTTATCTCCTAAGACAATCGTTATATTCATTTGTTCTCGGTCTATAGTTCTTTGGAACAAAAGTAGTAAATTATTTGATAATTAAACTTAGAGTTAAGAAAAGTTTGGCTTGCACAATGTTTTGTTATTTGACTTTTAATAAATCCTTTTGTGCCACCAACTGTGGAATTATCTTAAGCAGGATAGGGGTAAAGAGAATGCAGATGGTCAATGTCAGCAGGAGCAGTGCGCTTGCTTCTGCCCAGTCGTTATGAATATAATGCGAAACGACCGGTCTTGCAAAGTGTATAATCGGTCCATGAATACTGAGTGTGATAATGGAATATCGCCCCAGATAAGAAACGATGCTTATTCTTTTTATTTTCTTACAGATCAGCATAATCATAAAGATTCCGGCAAATGCGGCAATGTATACCTGGAATATGTTGCCGGGATAATTGTTGGTCCGCATACCCGGCGTGGTGGCGGTGAAGTACATTACGACCAGTGCCAGCAGGACAAATGAGGGAATAATCTTGTCGAACCGATGACTGGGGAACAGGAAGAAATTATATCAGCGAACCCAGAAACCTGCCACATAGAAGGGGAGGGCAGTCATGGCAACGTCTATATACAAAGGAAGTTCGATGTGAAATTTGCCCAGGAAGAATCCTGTGCATCCGATCAGTAACGTTGCTGCAAACATCAGAGATAAATGCTTGTCACGCAGATAATGAATCAGATAGAACAGGATATTGCAGTTGAACAGAGCAAGCAGAAACCAGATGGGAGGATTGAACTTGATGAGGTCGTGCCCGTGAAAGACAAACAGTAATTCTCTCCATGACACAGGGAGATGGAAAGTTCCCGGTGCAATCTTCCATACAATGTATTTTAGTAGAAAGGCGCTGACGTAGAAGAAGATAAAGGGAATGATTAGCTTATTGGTCTTTCGGATAATGAACCCGTATAATCCTTCATAAGGCTTGAAGAAAATTCCTGATATAAAGAAATAGAGAGGCATGCGAAAGCAGGATAGCATGGAATGCTTGTCAAGTTGGTCGAAAGCGCCTCCGATATGCGCCATCACTACCAGAATAATGCAGACTCCCTTGGTTAAGTCCACAAAATCAATACGCCGATGCTGATTGTCTCCCATTTATTTTGCGTTGCGTTTTTGCGTTGCAAAGATACTTGATTAATTGGAAAAAACGGAATGAAGGAAGATAAAGAATTGCCGCATGGGAGAGAAACGGAGGTGTCAAAACTATCAGTTGATTTTATTCAGGCACAGATGACACGGATTTACAGTTTTAAGAGATTATAGGTCTAAAAAACGTGTTAATCCGTGTCACCCGTGCCTAAAGATATTTATTTCTTGGGAGCTCTGCCGGTGTATTTTATTAGCTCACGTATCTTGTCATTGAGTTCTTCTGCTTTCATCAACTGTTCCAGAGTGAGGTGCATCCGGTAACGCCAATAATTGCGCGGATTGGATGGTACATTAATCCGTTCTTCCTGCACATTCGGATTTCTCCATTTGCCATCAATGCTCAGCCAGTCTTGCAGGGACAGAATACAAAGTATGGAATTGCTTTTCAGATGATTGCGCACCACTTCTTCGCACAATTCGGGAGTGGCGACTGTCGGTGCGGTTCCGTAATGCCCCAGCATCGTGTTGTAGTAACGCTGTGTCTGCAGGTAATCTTCTTCCCACCAGCCTCGCAAAGTAGACATATCATGAGTGGAGATGGTACAAACCGACCGGTATGGGTATTCATTTAAATATCCGAACTCGTGCATCGGATTCTTTGGCATCCGCTGAATCTCCAGACTGAGGATACGAAGATCATTCATGACGGACGAAACACAATCCGGAATCATACCCAGGTCTTCTCCGCAAACCAGCATACGTGTCGATTGTGTCAGTTGCGGTAGTTTCTTCATAGCCTGTTGGCGCCAGAACTCGTTGTGGCGGTGATAATAATACTGATCATACAGTCTGTTAAACGCATTCTGCTCCTGTTCATTGAGTGAACGGAAGATGAAATCGCGTTGTATTCCGATGCGCGGATGATATTTATCTTTTTCTTTCGTGTCCGGTACAAAAAGAACATCACTGATCAAAGTGTATAGTCCATCCCGAATCCAAAGACTGTTTTCATCATTCTTTCCTGCAAAGAAACTCTCCACTTCCCGTTGGGTGGTGAACTCCGGTTTCATGTGATAAACACCGGGTGTTTCGGCAGGAAGCAGAAAAGTCTGTTTCACATAATCGGTATGCGGACCGAATACTTGCCCGAGGAAGGATTCATGAATATATGGAATCAAATATTCTTCCCGAAAGGGGAGTCCGTAACTTTCGATTTCCTCCCGACTCATAGGGATGGAGGGAATGAACTGTCCGAGTAATCCGTGTACGGCATGCATCGGGATTTCCCAGATACGGAAGAAACCGAGGATGTGGTCAATCCGGTAAGCGTCGAAGTACTCTGACATTTTTTGGAAACGCTTCATCCACCAGCGGTAGCCGTCCTTTTCCATGACGTCCCAGTTGTACGTGGGGAATCCCCAGTTTTGTCCGTTCACCGAGAAATCATCGGGAGGGGCGCCCGCCTGCCCGTTGAGATTGAAGTAATAAGGTTCGGTCCATGCTTCCACACTGTTGCGGCTGATGCCGATAGGGATATCTCCTTTGAGTACGACACCGTGTTCGCGGGCGTATTTCGTAGCGGCTACCAATTGCAGGTGCAGGTGAAACTGGATATAATAATAAAGTGCGATGTGCGGGTAATCTACAGATTCCGGCCGGCACATCTTCTCTATATCTTGTGCATTATAAACGGAATGTCTGGGCCATTCACGGAAATTAGGTGTCTGAAAGGCATCGCGCAGATAGCTGAAAACAGCGTAAGGTTGCAGCCATTCCTTATTGGCATTAAAGAATTCGCCGAACTCTCCGGAGGCTAATACTTTTTCTCCTTCCTGCTTGAAGATCAGTCGGAAGTATTCCCATTTCGTTTGGTTGACAGCTTCATAATCCATCGCCGGCAGGCCGTTGAGTTCTTTCTGTTTTTTGTTGAACTTCGCTGCGGCTGACTTGTCTTTCAGTGTTCCCATCTGCTTTATATCCGCATACATCGGGTGGAAAGCATAAATGGAGATACTATTATATGGATAAGAATCGGTCCACGCATGAGTCATGGTCGTATCATTGATCGGTAATATCTGTATAACCTTTTGTTGGGTACTTACAGCCCAGTCAATCATGCGTTTCAAATCTCCGAAATCTCCTACTCCGAAACTGTTCTCTGATTTCAGTGAAAAGACAGGGATGGCTATACCGGCCCCTTTCCATACCGGAATATCGAAATATGCATATCGGTCGGAGATGACCAGCGTCTCATTTGTTTTCAGTTCCGGGTCGGCAAGATAGCGGTTGGGGTTATTTTCCCAGCAGTCTGCTTTCTTTTCTTCTTTATGGTAAAGGATGAATTTGTATTCCAGCGGGAATTTCAGCTTACTTGCATCCAGCTCGATCTGCCATTCCGGAAAGTTGGCATCGCTCATGGGAATCGCTTTGTCCGGGTCCCAGTTTCCCAATGCTTTCTGATTTCCGCAAATTGCCAGGCAATAGTCTTTGTTGATGCGTGGGGCGTATGCCTTGATGACCAGCCCTTTTCTGTGACAATGCGGAATTTCAGCTCTGTCGGGATGGGCTAACAAGGCTTCCGTGAAGGCCGAACTGTAGTAATACAATTGTTCGGGGATATTTTTCCAGCAGTCTTTAATCTGATACTTCTTTTTAGAGTTACCGGATAAAAAGAGACGTCTCGGAAAACTGTCCCATTCTTTGCGGATGATGATTTGGTTTTGTTCTATCTGATAGCTGTAATTGATAGTCATTCCTTCTTTGGGAACTTCCAGTTCCACGTCTGCCGTCCAGTATATGCCGTCTGTGGTATGCATGGGGATCGACTCCGGCAGCAGCCCGGCAATCCTGACTTCTTCTCCCCAACTGGTACGATATTCGATGTTAAATGATACAGTCATATATATTAGATTTTGATTAGACACTAATGACTATGCAAGTATAAGACATTTTTTTGAATAAAAAATAAAAGGAGCCGTATTAGGACTCCTTTTAATCTTTTGTTTATATATTAATTAACATACATCACATGTTAACCGCATCTGGAAGCACCGCAAGTGGTACAGATCAGACAGCCTTCCTGATAGACCAAAGTTTCATTACCGCAATTCGGGCATTTCTTTCCTTTGGCTTCCGTTCCGTCCTGAATATATTTCTTCAATGCACGTTCTACACCGTTCTTCCAAGTGTTGATGCTCTCGCTGTTTAGTTGCAGAGAACCTACCAGCTTGATAACCTGCTCGATCGGCATCCGGTAACGGAGTACACCGGAGATCAGTTTTGCATAGTTCCAGTATTCCTTGTTGAACTTCTCTGACAATCCTTCGATAGTCGTCTTGTATCCACGTTTATTTTCGAACTGGAAGTCGTAACGCTTGGTTCCATCCTCGTCTATATTCTTGATAATACGTCCGCTGGTTACGCTTTTCGGCAACAGGATACCTTCATCGTCATCCTGCAAACCGGTGAATATCTCGTAAGGATGTCCATCCAGCAGTCCTACAAAAGCCACCCATTTCTCTTTGTTATTCTGGAAACGAACCACGTCGGCTTCCAGTATTCTTGGGCGTGTTTCTACTACCGTAGGCGGTTTGCAAGGAGGAAGAGTTTCTTTCTTATCCGATTTGGTTGAAATCAATACTCCGGAACGTGAGCCGTCGCGGTATACCGTACATCCTTTGCAACCGGATTTCCATGCTTCTACATACAGGCGGTTGACAAGATCCTCGTCTACATCGTTCGGCAGGTTGATGGTTACGCTGATAGAGTGGTCTACCCATTTTTGGATTCTTCCCTGCATCTTCACTTTCATCAACCAGTCTACGTCATTGGAAGTCGCTTTATAATAAGGTGACTTGGCCACCAGCTCGTCAATCTCTTCCTGCGAATAACGCTTGGCGGGATCGTATCCGTTAGCTTCCATCCATGTCACGAATTTATGATGGAATACGATATATTCTTCGAATGCGTCGCCTGTCTCGTCAACAAAGTCAACGTGTACATTCGTATCGTTCGGGTTTACTTTTCTTCTGCGCTTGTAAACGGGTAGGAAGACCGGTTCGATACCGGAAGTCGTCTGTGTCATCAGACTGGTTGTTCCTGTAGGAGCAATCGTCAGACATGCAATATTACGACGGCCATATTTCTTCATTTCTGCATACAGTTCCGGATCAGCCTCGGCAAGACGCTGAATGAACGGATTGTTCTGTTCGCGCTCATTGCTGTATATTTCGAAAGCACCGCGTTCTTTTGCCATTTCAACCGAAGAACGATAGGCACCGAGGGCCACTGTCTTATGTACTTTTTCAGAGAATTCGGTTGCTTCTTCGGTTCCGTAGCGCAGACCTAAAGCAGCAAGCATATCGCCTTCCGCAGTGATTCCCACACCTGTACGGCGACCTTGACCGCTCTTCTTATATATCTTGTTCCACAAGTTGCGTTCGGCATGTTTTACCTCTTCGCCTTCCGGGTCTTGATCGATCTTTTCCATGATACGTTCGATCTTCTCCAGTTCGAGGTCGATGATGTCGTCCATGATGCGTTGAGCCAGCGCAACGTGTTTTTTGAACAATTCGAAATCAAAATAGGCATCCGGTTTAAACGGATTTACTACATAAGAATATAGATTGATAGCCAGCAGACGACAAGAGTCATAAGGACACAATGGAATTTCACCGCATGGATTGGTAGATACAGTCTTATAACCTAAATCTGCGTAGCAATCGGGCACAGATTCACGGATAATCGTATCCCAGAATAAAACACCGGGTTCTGCCGATTTCCATGCATTGTGCACAATCTTCTTCCATAAGGTGGAAGCATCTATTTCTTTAGTGGTAGTCGGATTTGCCGATTCAATCGGATATTGTTGTATATAAGGTTTCTCGTCAACTGCCGCCTGCATGAAAGCGTCGTCCAGCTTTACGGAAACATTGGCTCCGGTAACTTTTCCTTCCGTCATTTTAGCGTCGATGAAGGCTTCCGAATCCGGATGCTTGATAGACACACTCAGCATCAGTGCACCACGACGACCGTCCTGAGCTACTTCGCGGGTAGAGTTGGAATAACGTTCCATGAACGGAACGAGACCAGTGGAAGTCAATGCCGAATTTTTAACGGGAGAACCTTTCGGGCGGATGTGAGACAAGTCATGACCTACTCCTCCACGCCTTTTCATGAGCTGTACTTGTTCCTCGTCGATTTTGATGATAGCGCCATAAGAGTCTGCTGCGCCGTCTACCCCGATTACGAAGCAGTTGGATAGTGAAGCGACCTGATAGTCATTACCGATACCCGTCATCGGGCTTCCTTGCGGAACGATGTACTTAAAATGATCCAGCAGATCATACAGTTCCTTTGCTGTCAGTGCATTCGGATACTTTGCCTCGATACGTGCTACTTCATTGGCAATTCTCCAATGCATATCTTCCGGAGATTTTTCATAGATGTTTCCGAAAGAATCCTTTACTGCGTACTTGTTTACCCAAACCCTTGCAGCAAGCTCGTCGCCTTGAAAATATCGTAAAGATTCTTCGTAGGCTTCGTCATAAGAATAAATTTGTTTTTCCACGATCCAATGTGTCTTAGATTTTATTATTTAATAAGTAATGTGTAGAAGTTTACTTATCAGTAACAAATGTGGCTGCAAAGCTAAGAATGTTTTTTTATCTATCAAAATAAAAATGCAACATTTTATCAACAGGCTTTAAGTTTTCCGTTTGTTATTGTTAAGTCTTTGATTAACAGATAACTTTGCTTTTTGTTCATGGCTTTAAGTTTTCCAAAAAGAAAATTAGATTATTTCATTGATATGGCAAAATAATATTTCTTTTTGTATCTTTGCAAAAAAAAGATATGTTTGAAACCGTAAAGAACAGAAGAACAATCCGGAAATACCAGCAAAAAGATATTGCTCCTGATTTGTTAAATGATTTGCTCGAAACCTCTTTCCGCGCTTCTACGATGGGAGGGATGCAACTTTATAGTATTATAGTGACTCGCGATGCAGAAATGAAAGAGAAACTTTCTCCTGCTCATTTCAATCAGCCGATGGTAAAAGGGGCACCTGTCGTGCTTACTTTTTGTGCCGATTTCCGCCGTTTCAGCAAGTGGTGTGAACAGAGAAACGCTGTTCCCGGCTACGATAATTTAATGTCTTTTATGAATGCGTCTATGGATACCTTGTTGGTTGCGCAAACCTTCTGCACGTTGGCTGAAGAGGCAGGCTTGGGTATCTGTTATCTGGGAACGACTACTTATAATCCGCAAATGATCATCGATACACTTCAACTGCCGAAACTGGTATTCCCTATTACGACGATCACAGTCGGCTATCCGGACGGTACTCCGGCCCAGGTGGACCGCTTGCCTCTCGAAGCTGCCGTGCATCAGGAAGTTTACCATGATTATACTCCGGAAGACATCGATCGCTTGTACGAGTATAAAGAATCACTGCCGGAAAATAAACAGTTTATAGAAGAAAATAAGAAAGAAACTCTGGCACAAGTATTTACGGATGTACGTTATACAAAGAAAGACAATGAATTTATGTCTGAGAACTTGTTGAAAGTGCTTCGTCAACAAGGATTCTAATGATAAGTAATAGGTAATAAGTAATAGGTAATAGCTATGCGGACTGCACTTGTTTATGCAGCTTCGATATTACCTATTACTTAATACCTATTACTTGAATTATGCTTTCTTCTTCAGCAACGACTCAATCTCCTGTACCTCAGCCTGAAAGCTTTTATCTACTTCCAGTTGACCTTTTACAGTCTTGCAAGCATGCAGCACTGTCGCATGATCCTTATTGCCGATGAACTTACCGATTTTTGAAGTTGAGAAATCCGTATAATTCTTAGCCAGGTACATTGCAATCTGACGTGCCTGAACCACTTCTCTTTTTCTGGATTTGGTGTGAATAGCCGATGCTTCCAGATCAAAGTGCTTGCATACTACTTTCAGTATATCGTCAATGGTAACTGCTTTTGTTTCGTTGTGAACTACGCCGTGTACAATATGTTGGGCTAAATCCAGGTCTATTTCTTTGTTGAAAATAGTAGAGCGTGCCATAATGGCGATGACGATACCTTCCAGGTCTCGTACACTCTCATTTACATTTTCAGCGATATAGTCGATCACTTCCGGTGGGAATTGCAGACCGTCGCGGTGTATCTTGTTCCGCAGGATGTTTTTGCGGAGTTCGACAGTCGGTTTTTCCAGTTCTGCCACCATTCCCCATTTGAAACGGGTCAACAGACGTTCTTCCATACCCTGCAATAATACCGGGGCACGGTCGGAAGTCAGTATAAGCTGCTTTCCGTTTTGATGTAAATGATTGAAGATATGGAAGAAAGTATTTTGAGTTTTCGTTACTCCGGCAAATTCCTGAATATCATCAATGATTAATACATCAATTGTCTGGTAGAAGTTGATAAAGTCGTTGGTCGTGTTATTACGTACGGAGTCTGTATATTGCACTTGAAACAGATGTGCCGAAACATACAATACTCTTTTATCGGCATATAATTCTTTGATTTTAGTACCGATTGCGTTTGCCAGGTGTGTTTTCCCCACTCCGGACGCTCCGTAAAGGAACAATGGATTGAAGGCAGTACCTGCTGGATTTTGCGCAACCGCTTCTGCTACGCTTCTTGAAAGTTTGTTGCTGTATCCTTCTATAAAGTTCTCGAAGTTATAGTTCGGGTTCAAGTGCGGGTCTAAGTCCTGTACGGCAGGAGCTTTCAGGAAACTGGGCGCCTTGTTGCCACCGACGATGCTTTTAGGAGTAACAGCTGTAGAACGATTGCTTGCTTCGAGATTCACGGTTTGATTCGGAATCGAAGTCTTGTCCACCATGACATTGTACATCAACTTGGTTCCTTCGCCAATGACCTTATATAATGTCTTACGTATAAGATCTACGAATCTCTCTTCCAGTATTTCATAGAAAAACTGGCTCGGGATCTGTACGATCAATGTTTTGTCCTCATATTTTAATGGAACAATCGGGGCAAACCAAGTATTATATGTCGTCTCTGGAACATTGTCTTTAATTACTTCGAGACAGCGGTTCCAAAGTACAACATGATTTGATTCAATCATAGTGACTTTAATACATTTATTAAATTAAGCGAAACTTCTACGTTTGCAAAATTGGGAATCTTATTTGGAAAAAACAAATTAGCTTTTTCTTGTTTTTCTCGGGCAAACAATAATGTGTTTACTTTCAATGACTTATAGAATTGTGTTGGAACACTGTCTGTTTCCCCTCTCTTGCAAAATTATAAGTATCTGTATTTTAGTTGTTTATCGTTTTATTCTTGCTCTTTTATACTTCCCGCACTTGTTTGTACGGGAATATTATTTCGGTCTGTAGATAGACTTTTGCAGAGGTTATACTCCCTTTTATATACCGCCTGCTTATTTAGATAAAATCTATATAAGAAAGATTTGCTACTTGTCTTTCTTCCCGAATAAAGAGAAATGAACGTACCGTTTGGGGTGTGCTTTCAGGTCTTCCAGTAAGCTCGCCGCATTCTCTGTGGTAGCGTTCAGATTGTTATATAAAGCAGGGTCGTTGAAGAGCAGTCCGATAGTGTTATCTTTGCTGTTCAACTTCTCTGTAATCATTTTTACGTTAGCGAGTGTTGCGTCAACTTTTTGGAAAATGGCGCTGTAGTCCACTTCCTTCAAGTTACCGCTGATCGCTACAAAATTATCTCCGATGGTATTGAGCTTGCCGGTCAGCTGGGGGATGTCCTTGCTCATGAGTCCTTTCATCTGAGAGCTGACTACAGCAAGATTGGCGGTAGTCGTTTCGATAGAGTGCAGCGTAGAAGGGATGCTCTTGTCACCTACGATGTTGTTCAGTGAGGTGAGGATGGAATCCAGTTTCGGTAACATACTCTCAATTTGGGGCATGAGTTTCGCTACGCTTTCCATCATTCCGTTGTTCAATGTGCCGGGGATGGTGTCGCCTATGGCATATTTCTCACGCGGGTTGTTGGCGAGAAGAATATTCATGCGTACGCCTCCCATCAGTTCGGATACAAGTTCTGCGCTACTTCCTTTCGGGATGCGGAGTTCGGTGTCCAGTTCGACTTCAACGATCACATTTCCGGGATTTACATAGTCATATTCGATGTCGCGTACAATACCTACACGAACGCCATCAGCAAAAACAGGGCTCGACTTGGTCAGTCCGTTTACATTCTGAAACTTGGCATAGAAATAGCTTGAAGGCTGAAACATATGTATGCCTTTCAGCCAATTAATTCCATAGACAAGCACGCATAATGCTACGATACCTGCAATTCCTATTCGAACTTCTTTTGTAATGTACTTCATTTTATTTTCTATTTATTTCTTCTTTTTTTAAATTCGGCTATCGCTTCGTTGACATTCATCTTTTCGCCGTTTCGGAAGGCGATGATGAATGCGTCTTTGAACTGTGCCGAGATGGTACGCTTGGTGCGTAACACTTTGTTATAATCACTGGAAGCACCATACGTATATTTGTACAGTCCTTTTTCTTTGTAATAATCCACATCCTTCAGTCCTTTCAGTCGTTTGTCATTCCTTGTAAGAGGCTTTGAGGAGGTGAGTATCTGTATCTTAAACGTTATTTCGCTGTCATTGGTTGCGCTTTCTGAGACAATAGGCCGTTTGGGAGCTGTTTTTGTGGCAGTGGCGGGTTTTGTACTTGCTTCGGCCATCAGTTCCCTTTGTTTCGGGGTGCTGTCCACTTCTTCGGAGTCTTTCTGCGCTTGGGCGATTTCCGGAGCACTTGTAACCGGTTCTTCGGTTGGGATAATTGTTTTGCTGGCTCCGGTCAGGCGTATTTCCTGTTCTCTTTTGTAGTTTAAGAATGCGTGGTAGATGCCTTTGGCCATTGTGTTGGCTCCGGCTTCCGAGTTGAGATAGCGTTCTTCTTCCGGGGTTGAGATAAATCCCAATTCTACCAGGATACTTGGCATGGCGCTTGCTTTCAGCACCAGGAATCCGGCTTGATGCACTCCGCGGTCTACCCGTTTGCAGGTATGGCGGAATTGCTTCTGTACAAGTGATGCCAGATGTACGCTTTGTTCCATGTATTTATCCTGCATAAATTCGAAGATAATGTAGGATTCCGCCGAGTTCGGGTTGAAGCCGGCGTATCTGGTCTGATAGTCGCTTTCATAGAGGATTACCGAGTTCTCTCGTTTGGCTACTTCCAGATTGGCATCGGATTTGGCCAGACCCAGTGTCCATGTAGAAGCTCCTTTGGCGGTGCGGTTTTTTGCCAGAGCGTTGGTGTGGACAGAGATAAAGAGATCGGCTTTTGCGTTATTGGCTATTTCTGCCCGTCGGTCCAGGGGGATAAAGACATCCCTGCTGCGGGTATAGATCACTTTGACGTCATCGCAGTTTTTTTTGATCAGGTTTCCCAGTTTCAGTGCGACGTTCAGATTGATGTTTTTCTCTTTGGATATTTTCCCGATGGCACCAGGGTCGTGACCGCCATGTCCGGCATCGATGACTACTACGAAATCTTTCCCCCATAAATTGCCGATACATAGGGGAGAAGCAAGTAGCCAGAGGCAGATTGATATATATAATATGTAGGTTCTATGCGGTTTCATATTTAAATACGGTGCAAATGTAGTAGAATTTTGCAGAAAACTCATGATTTACACTTAAGTTTTGTGTTTTTTTCGGTTTAATGGTAGCTTTTCTCCCGAAATCTCTGTTACTTTGCATCTCCAAGAAAAAATATACGACGATGCTTAAGTTTTTGAAGAATTGGACGTTGCCTATTGCGATGCTGGTAGGTGCTGTCGGTTATCCGATATTTATCTACTTTTCTTTTCTGACTCCCTATCTTATCTTTACGATGTTACTGTTGACTTTCTGTAAGGTATCACCGCATGATTTGAAGCCTAAACCGTTGCACGCATGGTTGTTGCTGATTCAGATCGGGGGTGCTTTCCTTGCTTATTTATTGCTTTACCGTTTCAATAAGATTGTAGCGGAGGGGGTGATGGTATGTATTATTTGTCCTACGGCTACGGCTGCTGCGGTGATTACTTCCAAGTTGGGAGGGAGTGCGGCAAGTCTGACTACTTATACATTGTTGGGTAATATCGGTGCTGCTATCGCGGTGCCTATTCTCTTCCCTTTGATAGAGGTAAATCCGGATGTAAGTTTTTGGGGAGCATTTCTGGTTATTTTGAGTAAGGTATTCCCCTTGTTGATCTGTCCTTTCCTTGCAGCATGGCTGTTGAGTAAATTCTTGCCGAAAGTGCATCAGAAGTTACTGGGATATCATGAACTTGCCTTTTATTTGTGGGCGGTCTCTTTGGCTATCGTGACGGCTCAGACCCTGTATTCGTTATTGAACGATCCTGCGGATGGTTTTACGGAAATAATGATTGCGGTCGGTGCCTTGATTGCTTGTTGCTTGCAGTTCTTTTTGGGAAAGACTATCGGCTCGGTCTATAATGATCGCATCAGTGGCGGGCAGGCACTGGGGCAGAAGAATACGATTCTTGCTATCTGGATGGCGCATACTTATCTGAACCCGTTATCGTCTGTTGCTCCCGGTTCGTATGTACTGTGGCAGAACATCATCAACAGCTGTCAGTTGTGGAAAAAGAGAAAAAATGAGATAAAATATTAAATATAAGATATTGGTATTTAGTATTTTATGTTTATTGAGTGTAATTTCCTTTATTTTCCTTGTTTTCTTGTTTAGTCTAATAAATGCCTTTATTTTGTTACTATTTTGTTACCCGTATTCATTGGAGTAACAAAACAAATCGCTATATTTGTATCGGTAACAAAATAAGAACATAATTATGGCGAAGAAAAAACAAGAAGTTAAATTGAAAGAACCTGTAAGGATTAGATTCAAGCAGCTTGCCAATGGCAACCAGTCTATTTATTTGGACTATTATACAGGTGATGTTATTAGAAAAGAAAATTATGTTGGCGGTAAACGGCAATATGAATTTTTGAAGTTGTACCTTATACCCGAAAAAACGAGGGAGGATAAGGCGAAGAACGAAGCTACATTGGCTCTTGCAAAAGCGATTCAGAGTAAGAGGATAGTGGAGTTACAAAATGATGCACACGGTTTTCAGAACACCAACAAGTCAAAAGCGAATGTGATTGATTATTTAATGAACATGAGAAGCCAATCTAAAGAACGTGGCAGCTTGAACTATGAAAAGACTGTTGGTAATACCATCCGTGAACTAAAGTTGTTCAGAGGGGATTACATAGCTTTTCGTGATATAGATAAGGACTTCTTAAATAGCTTTGTGGATTTCTTGAAACAAGCGAAGAAAGCAAGCAAGTTTGGTTTGTTAAAGGCTGGGGGTGTATTAAGTAATAATTCCGTTATTGCTTACTATGGGGTGCTGCGTACCGCTATAAATAGAGCCTATAAAGAGGGGATTATTACGGTCAATCCAACGAAAGAGTTTGATTTTGCCAGTAAGGTAAAAGCGGAAGTCAGCCGCAGGGAGTATTTGACAATAGAGGAATTGAAGCGGCTTATCGGGACAGAGTGCAAGTATGAGATAATGAAACAAGCCTTTCTTTTCAGTTGTTTGTGTGGGCTGCGTGTAAGCGATATAAGAAAATTGAAGTGGAACGATTTGCAGAAAAGCGGTGAAAGAATAAGAATTGAAATAAAGATGCAGAAAACAAAAGAACCGCTTTATCTGCCTATATCCGATGAAGCGTTAAAGTGGTTGCCGCAACAAAATGAAGCAAAAGGCGATGATTTGATTTTTCCTTTGACGCATGAGGGAACTATAAATAAAATACTTCAAAAATGGGCGAAAGACGCAGGGATTATTAAGCATATCTCGTTTCATGTTGCCCGGCATACCCATGCTACCATGATGCTTACATTGGGGGCTGACTTGTACACAGTTAGCAAATTGTTAGGACATAAAAATATTGCCACAACTCAAATTTATGCGAAGATTGTCGATAAGAAAAAAGAAGAAGCTATAAGTTTGATACCGAATTTGACGGACTGATTTAAAAAGAAAGTATGGTTATATCACAGTTACCGTACTTTCTTTCTTTTTTTGTCTTTGTTTAGCCGGAAAAATATATCTTTGTTTCTACTAACTGAAACATAGATTATTATGACAGAAGAAGAACTGAAAATAAAATTCGACCATATACAAGGTATATTCAATCGCTGTATCAATCATGCCAGCCAAGTTATGATAGATAATATTGCCTCTAAGTCCTTATATTTCGACGCAGAACAGGCTGATAAACTGGAACAGCAAGAATATGTTCGTACCACTGATGAGTTGGTGCAGTTATATATTCGTTATTCTGTGTTGAATGATATTCAATATTTTTATTCTGTATCTGATTTCTTTTGGGAAAGCGGTTTTTATGAATCCTTGAAATCCGATGAGAAAAGAAAATACATGTCGTTTAATCCTCTTTCATTTGATTATTCCCGGTATGAGCAAGATAATACGGTTTATGATGAAGAACTGCCTTATTTTTCTGTAATAGTTAAAACTGTTGTATTGGAAAAATATTCTGCGTACTTGCGAAAAAAGAAAGAAAGTAAGGTGCAAGCGGAAATGCAGCCACAACAGAAAGAGCCGCAACCAATTCAAGATAAATGCCAAGAGCCTAAAATTATCTCCCATATTGCTGAAACAGAAAATCCGTTTAAGTCTATTTTAAACGACAGACAAATAGCATTGTTGGTGGATTGTATCAATGAAGTGGAAATTTTCAATGCTCCTATGACTTTTGAAGATTTGAAAGCAATACTTTCCTGTAAGCCAAAAGTTATATTTAGGTCTAATAACAACAGGCAGGTAGCTTTTCTTTTTTCGGAATTAAGCAATCGTGGTTTGATAACACCTAACTGGCAATCTGTTATAGCAAAGAATAAGTTGTTTGTTACGAAGAATATAAAGAAAGATAAATATCTGAATCAAGGTGATTTAGCCACAGCCGCCAATTATGTAAAAGGGGTGGAACATGAAAAAGATTATGTAACCATCAGCAATTATATCAAACAACTGAAAAAACTTTAAGAATAGGTTAATACCTCAAACATAGCTTAATCCACTATCAAGCTATTCCTCAATACTTTTGCCCCCGTAATCGATTACAAGAAACTGGAGGGCATGCACTCCATATTGTCTAACGCAAATACTTTTGTTATATGGAAACAAGTATTGAGAAGCGAGTTGCAGAACTCGAAAATTTAGTGTTCCTTTCAAAGAATGTGCTTAGTTTTGATGAAGCGAGCAAGTTCTTGAACCTTTCAAAAAGTTACCTGTACAAGCTGACTTCGGGTAACTTGATACCCCATTACAAGCCGC
>ERZ773242.1327-NODE-1327-length-24311-cov-8.120053_pt1 | contig 24311 bp, 18 predicted proteins | sample MGYA00511077_ERZ773242 | MGnify/ENA primary metagenome ERZ773242 (study PRJEB29015, sample SAMEA2737754) | human gut metagenome | biome: human gut; feature: human-associated habitat; material: faeces | place: China | collected 2012 ... | reverse complement strand
GCTGAAGTACATGGAAGGCGCGAGCGAGCGGTACGGAGCGGAAAATTTTTTCCCGGTTTTCGGCACGGGGCATTTACATATCTGCCCTTTTATGCTATCATGTTGTCTATAATAAACACTCGTGATTATTATTTTGCACAAAGATAGAAAGGCCTTTTTCATATGAGCAGAAAACCATTGGGGCAGGAAGTCTCGGAGGAGGACGTTCTCAATGCCGCAAAGAAGATCTTTTGCGAATACGGCTTTGACAACACCAACCTTAACGACATTGCCCGCGAGCTGAACACAACGCGCACTCCGATTTACTACTACTTTGAAAACAAGCAGAACCTCTATGAGGCGGTCGTGAAAAAGCACCTGACCGGCAAGCTGGAGACGTATACCGAGCTCTTTGCCAGCGACATGCCGTTTTTCGACAAGGTGCGCAAGGATCTCGACCTGTCGTCGCACCTGCGTCTGGCGGAGAAGGAGCTCTTCACCGGCATCAACTCCAAGCCGCAGCTTGCTGCCGCGCGCGATTTTCAGACCGACATCATGCACCGCATCCACAAGATGAAGACGCAGTACATCCAGAAGGCGATCGACGACAAGATCCTCCGCCCCGACACGGATGTAGAGTCGTTCATGGTGTATTTCTATGTCATCTCCCTCGGCATCGAGGCGGTCGACAAGCAGGACGGCTGGTATGATATGACCGAGGCGCGCATCTCCCGCCTGATCGACACGGTGCTTGACGCAATCATGCTGCGCTACAAGGCGCTGTGACCCGTCCGGGCGGACATATACATATATTATATTGTATTATATTGTAATGCGTCTGGCAAAAACCGCGCAGAGGCAAAAAGCACATCCCTCCGATGAGGGATGTGCTTTTTGATATGGTGGGGGGGGGAAGAACGAATGCGTTATGCGTAGGGATTGATGAGCTGCGGCTTGACGGCTTCCTTTTCCGCCGCAAAGTAGATCTCCTTGACCTCGTAGGGCTTGGTCGGCAGACTGGCCGCGGCCTCGTATGCCGCCGTGGTGGCGTGCACGATGAAGCCGGGCTTGACGCTGTCGCCGAGCTTGCACACGTGCGGGAATGCGTCCTTGATCTCGTTGTAGAGCTCCGCGACCGGGCGCACGCCCAGCGCCACGACGACCAGATCGGCGGGCAGCACGCGCTCCTCGCCGGAGGCGACGGAGGCGACGGTCACGCCGGCGCCGTCCACGCGCAGGATCTTGTGGCCGAGGACGGTCTGAACGCCGGCGTCCTTGGCGTAGAACAGGTCGAGACGGTGGTCGGTGTTGGCCGGGATCTCATCGGGCATCATGTCCACGACGGTGACGGTGTTGTCCTGCGCGAGCATGCGCGCGGCCTCCAGACCGGTCTGACCGGCGCCGAGCACGACGACCTGCTTGCCGGAGACGGCGGGCTTGCTGCGGATATACTCGCGCACGCTCAGCACGTTCTCGCCGCTGAGTCCGTCGATCGGCGGGATGAACTCGTCAGAGCCGGTCGCGACGAACACGGCGTAGGGATCCATGGCGCGCAGCATCTGCGAGGTGCACTCGGTGTTGAACTGCACACGGATGCCGAGCTTGCGGATCATGCGCTCGTAGTAGTCGATGAGCCAGCCGAGCTTGTATTTGCCGATCGGAGCGTCGGCGAGGTTCACTGCGCCGCCGATGCGGTCGGACTTTTCAAACACGGTCACGTCAAAGCCGCGCTTGGTGAGCGTCACGGCGGCCTCGAGTCCGGCAGGGCCCGCGCCGATGACGGCCACGGGCAGATGATCGCCGTTGATGTTGAGCTGTGCGGGCATGCAGTATTCGCGGCGGCCTCTGGGGTTCATGGTGCAGCCGGGCTGCTGCGGGCCAAAGGGCGTCTTGGTCAGGCAGTGCATGCACGACACGCAGTATTTGAGCTCATCCTCGCGCCCCTGCGCGATCTTGCTGCAGAACTCCGGCTCGGCGAACAGCTGGCGGCCGAGGGCCACGGCGTCGCACTTGCCGTCGCGGATGATGCTGTCGATGTAGTCGGGATGGCGCAGCGAGCCGCAGGCCGCGACCGGGATGCTGACGCTGTTTTTCACGACCTCGGCATAGGGGACCTTCCAGCCCTCTTCCCAGTTGCCGTCGGCGCTCATGCCGGTCAGGCGCGACATCACGCCGCCGCCGTTGACGGTGATGAGGCTCACGCCGTGCTGCTCGAGCAGCGACGCCGCGCTGCCGAGCCAGGCCATGCTGGCCTCGCCGTCGTGGCAGTCCGTGCCGTTCATCTTCGCCACGACCTCCACGTCGGGGCAGGCCTTCTTGATGCGGTCGATGATCTCGAGCGAGAAGCGCATGGCGTTGTCCACGTTCTGCGCGCCGTATTCGTCTGTGCGGTGGTTGAAGTACGGGCTGTAGAACTGCTCGGGCAGGTAGTTGTGCGCCATGTGCCACTCGATGGCGTCGGTGCCGGCCTTTGCGCAGCGGATGGCCGCGTCGACATATTTCTGCTGCATCTCCTGGATCATCTCGCGGGACATATAGTTGACCGCGACCAGCTTCGGGCCGTTGGTCTCGATGTAGTCGGCCTGCGTGTAGGGCAGGTGGCCGGGCATCCAGAGCTGGCAGGAGAACTTCGCGCCCTCGTCGTGCACGGCGTCGATCGCCGCCTTGAGGCCGGGGATATACTTGTCGTCGTTGAGGAAGGGCTGCTCATGCTGGCCGTACCACTTGGGCTCGACGCACATGATGCCCGGGGTGATGAGCGCGGTGCCGCCGTGGGCGATGGTGCGGTAGTATTCAATGTATTCCTGACCGATGAAGCCGTTGGTGCAGAAATACTTGGCCATCGCAGAGAGGATCACGCGGTTGCGCAGCTCCATATTGCCGACTTTCAGCGGCTCGAGAAGTTTTCTCATGATCGTTTGTACTCCTTCTTAGATTTGTCTGTCTCGTGCGCGGCTCAGTGCGCGCGGGTCATCAGATCGGCCATGTATCTGCGCACGTCGTTGTCGGAGACGTGCTTGGCGGACATCTGGATGAGGCGCTGCTCGCGCAGGACGAATTTGACGAAGTTGTCGTAGTCCTTTTCCATCGTGCAGCCGAGGTCGCGCGGCATCGGCAGGTGCACGTCGGCGCTGAGCTGCTCAATGGCGGCGACAACGGCGTCGCGCACGGTCTCCGGGCTGGCATCGGCGGGCAGGTCGAGCGCGAAGGCGTCCGCGATCTGGCGCACCTTGGCGGCCTCCACATCGTACAGATGCTCGATGACATACGGCAGCGCCCACGCGCAGGTGACGCCGTGCGGCGCGTGCGTGTACGCGCCGAGCGCCTGACCGATGCCGTGGCCGATCTGCACGCCGACGTCGGCCATGCCGCCCATGGCGATGTTCGCCGCGAGGAGCATGTTGTCGCGCGCCTCGAGATCGTCCGGGTGCTCGTAGGCGTTTTTCAGGTTGAAGTAGACCATCTTCATCGCCTGAATGCACAGCGGGTCGCAGTAGCAGTGCGCCTCGGGCTTGAGGAAGCCCTCGATCGCGTGCGCCATCGCGTCCAGACCGGTCGCGCCGGTCATCTCGGGCGGCAGCGTCACGGTGACGGCCGGGTCAAGGATGGCGTAGTCGGGCACGAGCTTGTCGCGGTCGCGCGTGGAGATCTTGCGCTGATTTTCCACGTCGTGCATGACGGCGGTAAAGGTCACCTCAGAGCCGGTGCCGGCGGTCGTCGGGATGCAGATGAGCGGGATGCCCGCGTTGGGGTACAGCTCCGTGCCGATCGCCGTGGTGTAATCGCGGCAGGTGCCGGGGTTGGTGATGAGCATGCGCGCGACCTTTGCGGTGTCCATGCAGCTGCCGCCGCCGATGGCGACGCAGATGTCGGCACCCTCCGCGCGGCCGAGCGCTGCGGCCTCTTCGATGGAATGCATGGGCGACTCGATCTCTACCTTATCATAAATGATGCAGGTGATGCCGTCGGCCTTGAGCGCCTCAATGCAGGGGTCGACGATGCCGGCCGCCTTGACGTTGGGGCCGTGCATGACGAGGGCTTTGCGGGCGCCGAGCTTCTTTGCGATATCGCCGACTTTCTTGCTGCTGCCAACGCCGTGAATGATCTTTGTAATGAAAAACTGAAATTCGTTTTGCATAAGAAACATCCTTTCTGATGTGTTCGAAACAGGGGGAGTGTCCGAAACAGCGAGGCCGAGAATAATCTTGAGAGTTTATTAACAATGTCATTATATTCGCCCTGCGGAAATTGTCAATAAAATCGCGAGTTTATTTTTCGTTTTGTAGAATCGCACAAAAATCGACAGAAAGCTTTGTGCAGTAGTGAAACACAAAAAATTCACAAACCGTATTGACAACGGCTTGACAATGCGGTATAACCAAATTGTCGATTGAGACGGAGAAACACATGCGATTCCGCTCTTATCGCGAGGCGCCAGATCTCCGGACCGGCATTTTTTTCAGCTTTCAATAAACCTCGATGTTTATTATCGGAAGAAATGCCCATCGTCCAGCCATGAGCGTTTATTAACACACAACCTCTGAAAACGGAAAAGGAGACCAAGCAGCTATGTCTTACAGCTTTTTGAAGCCGGTGCGCATCGGCAACATGGTCCTGAAAAACAGAGTGATCGTGCCTGCGATGGCGCGCTACCTCTGCAAGGACGGTTATGTCACGGATGCCTATGTCGAGTACCTGCGTGCGATCGCAGAGGGCGGCGTTGCCATGGTGACGGTCGGTATCATGCCGATCGATCTCAACTGGCCCAGCACGATGCCCACGCAGCCCTGCCTCGGCGATGATAAATACATCCCCGGCCTGACGCGGGCGGTCGCCGCCATTCATGCGGGCGGCGCGAAGGCGAGCCTGCAGCCCTGGATGCCCGGCCGCGCCCCGTATACCTATGCAAATGCGGTCGAGCGCGCGCAGGACATCGCGATCGTCAACCGCCTCACGGTGGATGAGATCCACAACATTCAAAAGAAGTATGCCGCGGCTGCGCTGCGCTGCGCGATGGCCGGCGCCGACGTGGTCGAGTGGCACAACGCCCACAACTATCTGGGCGAGCAGTTTTTCAGCCCCTACTTCAACCGCCGCACGGATGAATACGGCCAGCAGAGCGTGGAAAACTCCATGCGCTTCGCCAGAGAGGCGCTCACGCTCACGCGCCGGACGCTCGACGCCGCGGGCTACAGCCACGTGGAGCTGATCGCAAAGCTCAACGGCAGCGAGATCATCAACGACGACATCACGCCCGAGCTGCTCGCGGCCAGCGCCAAAGAGCTGGAGAAGGCCGGCATCGCACTCATCACCGTCAACGGCGGCGGCGGCCTGACCCGTCTGGAGGGCATGAGCGGCGACGGTCACCGTCCCGAGGGCTGGAAGGTCAAATACGCCGAGATCGTCAAGAACGCGGTGTCCATCCCCGTTGCCGCGAGCGGCAACCTCAAGCACCCGTCCTATGTGGACGCGATCATCCGCGAGGGCAAGTGCGATCTGGTCGCGCTCGGCCGCACCTCGATCTGTGACCCGCACTGGGTCAACAAGTGCAGGGCCGGCCGTGAGGATCTCATCCGCTACTGCCTGTCGTGCATGCACTGCGTGTATGCGCTGCCGGCGGATGTCTGCGGCTGCACGATGAACCCGCGCTGCCGCCGCGAGGCGTTCACGCCCCGCGTGGAGGACACCCCGCAGACCGGCGCCGGGCGCAAGGTCGTTGTCGTCGGCGCAGGGCCTGCCGGCTGCCTCGCCGCCATCACGCTGGCGCAGCGCGGCTTCCGCCCGATCCTGTGCGACAAAAACGATTTTCTCGGCGGCATGATGGTCCCGGCCGGTATGCCGATCGGCAAGCAGGAGTTCCAGAACGGCATCAATTACTATGCCAATATGCTGCGCGAGCTGAAGGTGGACGTCCGCCTGAACACGGAGGTCACGCCCGAGCTGCTGCAGGCGGAGGCGCCCTACGCCGTGATCGCCGCGGTCGGCTCGTATGAGTTCATCCCGCCCATCCCCGGCGCAGACGGTGAGAACGTCATCGGCGCCCGCCGCTACATTCTCGAGCGGCCGGAGATCCGCGGCAAGAAGGTGGTCGTGCTCGGCTGCGGTCAGACGGGCCTGGAGGCGGCGCATATGCTCGCCGCGCTCGGCAACGACGTCACGGAGATCGAGATGCAGGAGCGCGCGTTCATCACGCTGCTCGAGCACAAGCTCGACCTCGAGTATGCCGAGGCATCCGGCGTCAAGACCGTGTTCGGCCACAAGGTGCTCGGGCTGACGGACAGCGCCGTCGTCGCCCAGTCGGTCGAGACGGGCGAGCAGGTCACGTTCGCGGCCGATGTCATCATCCCCGCGATCGGTGTGCGCTCCAACAGCGCCGAGGTGGAGAAGCTGCGCGCGTGCGGTGTGGAGAAATTCTTCAACATCGGTGACAGCGCAAAGACCGGTATGATCTATGAAGCGATCTCGGCAGCGTATGACTGCGCGATCGCTCTGGAATAAACGAAAACATCTTATCCGTGAGAGGAAAGGAGCTACACTTTATGAAAAGCTTTGAGACGACGATCAAGCCTCTGCTGAAATACGGCGACGGTGTCGCGAAGGAGACCGGTAAGAAGTTCAAGGAATTCGGCTGCACGAAGGTTCTGGCCGGCTATGATGCAAATCTGCCGGAGAGCGTGGTGTCCACGGTGCTGGATTCGATCACGGCGGAGGGCATCGAGCTCATCCCGTATTCCTGCCCCTATGCCGACGGTCAGGACACCGGCGTGCTCGAGGTGCGCCAGCTTGCCATTGACCATCAGGTGGACGGCTTTCTCGCCATGGGCGGCGGCAGCACGATGGACATCGTCAAGGCGGCGACCCTGCTGGTCGACCAGCCGCTGCCGATCGACCAGTACTTTGTCGGCTGGTACAACGGCCCGGATCTGCCGCGTAAGGCGCACCTGATCAGCATCCCCACCACGTCCGGCACGGGCGCGGAGGCGACCCGGTCGTGCATCATCGCGTCTCAGACGCTCGGCGTGAAAGCAACGCTGTCCTCTCAGGCGGCGAAGGCGGACTTTGTCTACCTCGATCCGCAGATCACCAAGAGCCTGCCGCCCTACGTCACCGCGACGACCGGCATGGACGCCATCGCCCACGCCTGCGAGGCGCTGTGCTGCACCAAGAGCAACCTGTTCACGGAGATGATCTGCGGCAAGTCGCTCGAGCTCTCGTGGGCGAACCTGCTCACGGCCTACAAAGAGCCCGACAACCTCGAAGCCCGCGCCAATATGTCCATGGCCGCCTACCTCGGCCTGACCGGTGAGAGCTACGGCAACTGCGGCCACTCCATGGCGCACGCCATCGGCGCCCGTTTCCATGTCCCGCACGGTCACTGCTGCGCGTGGACGGCTCCGGTCGCGCTGTACTTCACCCGCAAGGAGTGTGACCATGAGATCCGCCTCATCGCCCGCTGCTTCGGTATGGACGACCGGTCCGAGACCGTCGCCGCCGACGTGGCCAACGCCATGAAGAAGCTCGTCTGGGAGATGAACATCGCGACCCCGGCAGAGCGCGGCATCTCCCGCGAGGAGTTTGTCAGCGACGCAACCGTGGAGAAGGTCATGCTCGACCCGATCTGGCACTTCTGCCCCACGGAGTTTAATGAAGACACCGCCCGTCAGCTTCTCGGCGAGGTCTACGACCAGAAGCTGTACTGAGGCATTTCTTACCCGTACCGCAGGGCTTTGTCCGGCCGGCAAGGCCCTGCGGGCAAGCAGGACAGGCGTATGTGCCGCTGGCCGTCCGCCTGCCGCCAAAATGAAGCAACGATAAGTTTGGATCTCGTGCGCGCAGGGATTCGGCGATCCGTTTACAAGCAGTAGAAAGAGAGTGAACCTCCGATGAAAACGCTCAAACGCAATCCCTGGTATATCGCGGCCGGCTGTTTCCTGCAGATGTTCCTCGGCATGGGCCTGTGCTCCAGTTTTTCCATGATGCTCCCCGAGATCAGCGCCCACACCGGCATCTCCACCGGCTCCATCTCCGGCAACCTGACGGTTGCATATCTGGCATCCTTTATCGTTTCCATGTTCTTTTTCAAGCCGCTGCTCCGGAAATTCGGCGCCAAAAAGCTCCTGATCTTCGGTGACCTGCTGCTGATGTTCCACTACATTCTGTACTCCTATGCCGAGACGATCTGGTTTCTGCGTATCTGCGGCACGCTGGGCGGCCTTGTGACGCTCTTCGCCTGCGCGACGCCGGTCTCCGTCGTCATCACCAACTGGTTCGTGGACAAGCGCTCGTCCGTGCTGGCCTTCATCATGGGCGGCTACGGCTTCGGCGGCATGATTATCCTGCCGATCGTCGGCCGGCTCATCGCGGCCTACGGCTATCAGGTCGCTTACCGCTGCCATGCGCTCGGCGGCGTGCTGCTGCTGTTGGTCACGATCTTCATGATCGTCGACGACCCCGCCAAGCTCGGCGTGAAGCCCTACGGCTATGAGAAAGCGGCGGAGATCGCCGCGGCCGTCGCGGCAAAGAAGGAAAAAGAGAGCCGTCAGGGCGGACTCAATCTGGCCGCGGCGCGCAGGACGCCCAGCTACTGGCTGCTGTGGATCGGTCTTGCGATCTCCTCGTTCCCCGGCGTGGCATTCCGGTTTTACAACGGCGCGTTCTTCCGCGGCCCCATCGGTCTGGACACCGTCACGTATTCCAACTGGGCGTCCGTGCTGTCGGTCTGCATCGCGGCCGGCATGATCCTCATGGGCGTCATGGCCGACAAGCTCGGCAGTGTGAAGATGGTCGTGCTGATGCACGTCGTGTCCATCGTCGGCTACGCCTGCGCGATCGTGCTCATGAACAACACCGGCTCGTTTGCGCTGCTGCTCGTCACGGTCATCCTGTGCGGCATGAACGGCCCGCTCGACAACGCGACCGCACCCTACCTGATCCCCGAGGCCTTCGGCCGCAAGTATTATGATGAGATCATCGGCTCGTATGCCGGTGCAATGATGATCGGCAACGTCTGCGTTCCCATGCTGCTCGGCGGCATCATCTCCGACGGGACGGCGGCGTCGTTCGGTCTCGCGTGGAAGATCATCATCGGCTTCGGCGCTGCGGCGATGGTGATCCTGCTCGTCGGTCTGTTCAAAGGGCCGTACCGCAAGCAGTATCTCGCGCTCAGAGCGGCGGAAAAACAGCAAAAAGCACTTGGCACAGCGGAGGAATGAACAATGGCTGATTTTCAGGAAATTCTGTATTCCCGCGCCAGCATCCGCGCCTTCACGGACGCGGAGCTGAGCGACGAGCAGCTCACCGAGCTGGTTCGCGCCGGGCTTGCGGCGCCGTGGGCATTTCACGATCATGCGCGGCATCTGTGCGTGATCGCCGGACACGAGAACGTGCAGAAGCTTGCGCGCGTGTTCGCCGAGGTGCTCGGCCGTCCCGGATATAATATGTATGCGCCGGCGGCTGCGATCCTCGCCTGCGTCGAACGCGGCAACGACAATCAGAAGCTGGAAGTCGGCTGCATGCTCGAAAACATTTTCCTGCGGGCTACCGACATGGGCATCGGCTCATGCTGGATCAATCAGGCCCGCGACATCTGCGACGACGCGCGCGTGCGCCCCGTCCTGCGTGCATTCGGCGTGCCGGACACGCACGTGTGCTGGGGTATCGCTATCGTCGGCTATGCGGCCGCAGCGCCGCGTGCGCAGGTGCACAAAGAAGGTACGTATAACATCTATCATTGAATCCATTTAGAGAGGAAACAGAAAACCATGACAGAACTTGAACTCAAGAAGTACTCGCGCAATGCGCTGCTCGGGTCCTTCGTTTCCATGCTGACCGCCGGTCTGGCGACCATGATGTACTCTGTCTGCATCTCGACCATTCGAACCGACCTCGCGCTCACGGCAGTGCAGGCGGGCTCGCTCGGTACCTATACCTTCATGGGTCAGATGCTCGGCGGCATGGTGGCCGGCTACCTTGCCGACCGCTTCGGACGCAAAAACATCCTGATCGTCGACGTCATTCTGGCAACGCTGGCCGTGTTTGCGACCTCGCTGCTGCAGTCTTACTCCATCTTCGGCCTGCTGCGCTTTGTCACCGGCGTCGGCCTCGGCGGCTGCTACTACATCGCCTCCATCCTCATCGGCGAATTCGTGCCCACCAATAAGCGCGGCTTCATGAGCGGCGTCGCCACCTCCGTGTGGAACTTCGGCTATGTCGTCTGCTGCGCCATGTCGGCGTTCGCGCTGCCCAGCATCGGCTGGCGCTGGTGCTTCCGCATCTGCGCGCTGCCCATCATCTTCGTCATCTTCATGATCTTCGGCATGAAGGACGCCCCCTCGTTCACCGCTGCCAAGGCCAACCGCGACAAGCGCGATCAGGCTGAGGGCAAAAAGGTCAACGCCTATGCCGAGATCTGGGCACACCCGCGTATGCGCAAGTCCTTCATCATCTGGTCGATCTCCATGATCCTGTACTTCTACGGCTACTACGGCCTTATCACCTGGCTGCCCAACTACGTGCAGTCGCAGGTCGGCATGCAGTCCGGCGGCTGGATCACCGCAGCCGGCTACATCGCCATGATCATCGGCACGGCCGGCGGCGGCAAGATCGCCGACAAGATCGGCCGCAAGAAGCTCTTCCTCATCGGCACCATCGGCACGGCGATCTTCGGCCTGTGCCTGGCCTTCTGGGCCAACAGCAGCAACATCCTCGTGCTCATGCTGCTCTACGGCGTCTGCTACGGCATGCCCACCGGCATCCACGCGACGTTCATCGGCGAGTGCTTCCCGACGCACCTGCGCAGCACCGGCGTCGGCTTCACGTTCAACATCGGCCGTCTGGGCGCGTTCATCGCCCCCATCCTCATGGGTAAGCTGGTCGATATGAACATGATCTCGGTGGCCATCGCCACGGTCACGATCTCCTACGTGCTCTGCTCGCTGGCAACGCTGCCGATCAAGGAGCGCGAGTACGACGCGTCCAATGTCGCGGCGGAGCTCGAGGACTGATCCCCGGAATACATCCTTCTCCCTTCTTTCATTTACGCAAAGCAAAGGCGGCGCGCCCAAACGGGCGCGCCGCTGAGTCTGTTTGCAGCCGGTTTTCCGGCGCTGCATTGTGCGCTGGTTTGCGTGTCAACGCGGGACGGAAAATGACGGAATTTTTCGTGCAAAAAGACGGCGCACAAAGCCGCCGGATTTGTTGACAGACCGGACGATTATGTGATATCATATCAAAAATTTGCGATTCGGCAGAAATGAGGCGAGGAAAAATGGTTGCGGCCGCAGAGAATATGCAGGCATTTGGGTGGGATCTTTTTTCCGGCAACCGTGATTCTGTTTTTCTTGGCAGCGGCAGCATTGCCGGTGACGAACTTGATATTTCTTCTTTCGTGGTATTACCTGGTTTCGTAGATGTGCATGTACATCTTCGTGAGCCGGGTTTTTCTTATAAGGAGACCATTTCGTCCGGCACGCTTGCTGCGGCGCACGGCGGATACAGCCGCGTGTGCGCCATGCCCAATCTGGATCCGGCGCCGGACAGTTTGCAGACGCTTGCCCCCCAGCTGGAGCGCATCCGCACGGATGCGGTCATCGATGTGACGCCCTACGGCGCGATCACCGCGCACCGCGGCGGCAGGGAGCTTGCGGACATGGAGCAGCTCGCGCCCTATGTCGCCGGCTTTTCCGACGACGGCAGCGGCGTGCAGGATGCGGACGTGATGCGCGCCGCGATGCGCAAGGCGGCAAGCCTCGGCAAGCTCATCGCCGCGCACTGCGAGGACAACACCCTCCTGCATGGCGGCTATATCCACGACGGCGCGTATGCCCGCGCCCACGGGCACAAGGGTATCAGCAGCGAGAGTGAGTGGCGGCAGCTGGAGCGCGATCTCGAGCTGGTGCGCGAGACGGGCTGCGCCTATCATATGTGCCACGTGTCCACCAAGGAGAGCGTGGCGCTCATCCGCCGGGCGAAGGCGCAGGGGCTGGACGTCACCTGCGAGACCGCACCGCACTACCTCGTGCTGACCGAGGACGACCTGCGCGAGGACGGCAGCTTCAAGATGAACCCGCCCCTGCGCACGCAGGCAGACCGGGACGCGCTGATCGAGGGCATCCTCGACGGCACGGTGGACATGATTGCGACCGACCACGCGCCGCACAGCGCGCAGGAAAAGGCCAGGGGCCTCGCCGGGAGCGCCATGGGCATCGTCGGCCTTGAGACGGCGTTTCCCGTGCTCTATACCCACCTTGTGCGCACCGGCGTGCTGACGCTCGACAAGCTCGTGGAGCTCATGGCGGTCAACCCCAGAAAGCGCTTCGGCTTCCCGCTGCGTGCGGACGATTATGCCGTCTGGGACCTGAACACGGAGTACCGCATCGACCCGGCGCAGTTTTGCTCCATGGGAAAGAGCACGCCCTTCGCCGGACAGACGGTCTACGGGCGGTGCGTGCGCAACGTCTGCGGCGGCGCCGTCGTCTGGCAGGACGCGCAGGACTGAGCGCCCTTCATTTACATATTAAATATATGACATACAGGACTTTTTACGTACTGAGGAGGAACTCACATGCCCAAAAGAACGGATCTGAAGAAAATTATGATCATTGGCTCCGGCCCGATCGTCATCGGTCAGGCTGCTGAGTTTGACTATGCCGGCACGCAGGCGTGCCTGTCGCTCAAGGAGGAGGGGTACGAGGTCATTCTCGTCAACTCCAACCCCGCCACGATCATGACGGATACCTCCGTCGCGGACAAGGTGTACATGGAGCCGCTGACGCTGGAGTATGTGGCGCGTATCCTGCGCAAGGAGCGCCCGGACGCGATCGTCCCGGGCATCGGCGGCCAGACCGGTCTGAATCTGGCGATGCAGCTCGAGCAGAAGGGCGTGCTCAAGGAGTGCCAGGTCGAGCTTCTGGGCACGGACAGCGACAGCATCCGCCGCGCCGAGGACCGCGAGCAGTTCAAGGAGCTCTGCCAGAGCATCGGCGAGCCGGTCATCCCGTCGCAGATCACCTACAACCTCGAGGAGGCCAAGGCCGCGGCCGCGGCCATCGGCTATCCGGTCGTGCTGCGCCCGGCGTTCACGCTCGGCGGCACGGGCGGCGGCTTTGCCGACGATGAGGCGCAGCTCGTCGAGCTGGGCATGCAGGCGTTCAAGCTCTCGCCCATCCATCAGGTGCTGATCGAAAAGAGCGTCAAGGGCTATAAGGAGATCGAGTTTGAGGTCATGCGCGATGCGTCCGACCGCGCCATTACCATCTGCGGCATGGAGAACATCGACCCCGTGGGCGTGCACACCGGCGACTCCGCCGTCGTCGCGCCGATCATGACGCTCAGCGACCATGACATGAAGATGCTCAACGACAGCGCGATCAAGATCATCCGCGCGCTGAAGATCCAGGGCGGCTGCAACGTGCAGTTCGCGCTCAACCCCAAGACCTCGGAGTACTTCCTCATTGAGATCAACCCCCGCGTCTCCCGCTCGTCGGCGCTGGCGAGCAAGGCCAGCGGCTATCCCATCGCGCGCGTCACGGCGAAGGTCGCCGTCGGCATGAACCTCGACGAGATCGCCGTCGCCAACACGACGGCCGCGTTCGAGCCGTCGCTGGACTACGTGGTCGCAAAGCTGCCGCGCTTCCCGTTCGACAAGTTCTCGACCGCCGCCAACACGCTCGGCACGCAGATGAAGGCCACGGGCGAGGTCATGGGCATCGGCAGCACGCTCGAGGAGTGCCTGCTCAAGTCCGTCCGCTCGCTGGAGATCGGCGCGCAGCACCTCTGGCTGCCGAAGTTCCAGAACATGACCAAGGCGGAGCTGACCGAGTACCTGCACCAGTTCCGTGACGACGGCCTCTTTGCCGTCGCGCAGCTGCTGCGTCTGGGCGCGAGCGTGGACGAGGTCGCTGCGCTGACGATGATCACGCCGTTCTTCCTCGAGACCATCCGCACCATCGTGAACATGGAGCAGACGCTCTGCACGCACAAGGGCGACGGAGAGACGCTCAAGCAGGCCAAGCAGATGGGCTTCTGCGACCCCTACATCGCGCGGCTCTGGGGCGTGCGCGAGGAGGACGTGTATGCCCAGCGCGTGCAGCTGGGGCTCTACCCCGCCTACAAGATGGTGGACACCAGCCACACCGGCGCTTACATCCCCTATTTCTACTCCACCTATGCCCCCGGCGCAAAGAGCGAGGCGCGCCGCTCGGACAAGAAGAAGGTCGTCGTGCTCGGCGCAGGCCCGATCCGCATCGGTCAGGGCGTGGAGTTTGACTACTCCACCGTCCACGCGGTGCAGACCATCCGGCGCGCGGGCTACGAGGCCATCATCATCAACAACAACCCCGAGACGGTCTCCACCGACTACACGACCGCCGATAAGCTGTATTTCGAGCCCCTCACGCCCGAGGATGTCATGAACATCCTGCACGAGGAGCAGGCCGATCAGGTGATCGCCAGCCTCGGCGGCCAGACGGCCATCAATCTGGCGCAGCCGCTCATGATGCGCGGCGTGCAGATCATCGGCACGGACTGCGCCGCGATCGAGCGCGCGGAAAACCGCGACTGCTTTGAAAAGCTGCTGCTCGAGCTGAACATCCCGCAGCCGATGGGCGCGGCGGTGACGAATCTGGACGACGGTCTCAAGGCTGCGCACACGGTGGGCTATCCGGTGCTGGTGCGTCCGTCGTTCGTGCTGGGCGGCCGCGCCATGGAGATCGTGGCCGACGACGAGATGCTGCGCCACTATCTGCAGAATGCCGTGCGCACCGGCGAGGGCAAGCCCGTGCTGGTCGACAAGTACATCTCCGGCCGCGAGGTCGAGGTCGACGCCATCTGCGACGGCAGAGACGTGTTCGTGCCCGGCATCATGGAGCTGGTCGAGCGCACCGGTGTCCACTCCGGCGACTCCATCAGCGTCTACCCGCCGTTTTCCATCTCCGACAAGGTCAAGGGTACGATCCTGACCTATGCCAAGAAGCTCGGCCTGGGCATCGGCATCGTCGGACTGTATAACATCCAGTTCATCGTCGATAAGAGCGACCATGTCTACATCATCGAGGTCAACCCCCGCTCGTCGCGCACGGTGCCGTTTTTGTCGAAGGCTACGGGCTATCAGCTCGCGGACATCGCCACCAACGTCATCCTCGGCACGAGCCTCAAGGAGCAGGGCATCTTCGACCTGTATCCGCCGGAGAAAGAGCGCTGCTATGTCAAGGCGCCGGTGTTCTCCTTTGCCAAGCTCCACGGGCTGGACGCCTACCTCTCCCCGGAGATGAAGTCCACGGGTGAGGCCATCGGCTACGACAAGAAGCTCTCGCGCGCCATGTACAAGGCGCTGCAGGCCTCCGGCATGAACGTGCAGAACTACGGCACCGTGTTCGTGACGCTGGCCGATGAGGACAAGCCCGAGGGCCTGCCGCTCGTGCGCCGGTTCTATGAGATGGGCTTTAACATCGAGGCGACCGCCGGTACGGCTGCCTACCTCAAGTCCTTCGGCATCCGCACGCGCGTGCGCGGCAAGATCAGCGACGGCAGCCACGAGATCCTCGATTCCATCCGCAGCGGCTACGTCAGCTACATCATCAACACCCGCTCCATCCATTCGAGCGTCCACGCGCAGGACGGCGCCGCGATCCGGCGCTGCGCGGTGGAAAACGGCGTGACCGTCTTTACCTCGCTCGATACGGTGCGCGTACTGCTCGACGTGCTCGAGGAGACGACGCTGGCCGTGTCCACGATCCACGCGGAGTAAGCCGTGCAGCAGAGAGTTTTCACCATTGCGGAAAACGCGCCCGTTGCCCGTGACACCTACCGTTTGCAGCTCACGGGGGACACCGCCGCGATCACCGCGCCGGGGCAGTTTGTGGACATCCGGCTTGCCGGACGCTTTCTGCGCCGCCCCGTGTCGGTGTGCAGCTGGAGTGACGGCGCGCTGACGCTGTATTATAAAGTGGCGGGCGCAGGCACGGCGCAGCTGAGCACGCTGGCACCGGGCGCGGAGCTGGATCTGCTGGTCGGTCTCGGCAACGGCTTTGACACCGCACCCGCCGGTGCGCGGCCGCTGCTGGTCGGCGGCGGCGTGGGCGCGTCCCCGCTGTACGGTCTGGCGCAACAGCTCGTGGCCGAGGGGCGCAGCCCGCTGGCTGTGCTCGGCTTTCGCACGGCGGCAGAAGTGCTGCTTGCCGATGCGTTTTGTGCGCTCGGCATCCCCGTCACGGTCGTGACCGAGGACGGCACCATGGGCGCGCGCGGCTTCGTGACCGACGCGCTGCCCGAGGACGGCACCTATGTGTATGCCTGCGGGCCGATGCCCATGCTGCAGGCGCTGTGCAGCGCGACGCCGCTCGACGGTCAGCTGAGCCTCGAGGCGCGCATGGGCTGCGGCTTCGGCGCGTGCATGGGCTGCACCTGCGAAACGACGCACGGCAGCAAGCGCGTCTGCAAGGACGGGCCCGTGTTCACAAAGGAGGAGATCCTATGGCCGCAACAGCCGTAACGCTCTGCGGGATCGAGCTGGCCAACCCCATCATCCCGGCCAGCGGCACGTTTGGCTACGGGCAGGAGTTTGCGCAGCTGTATGATATCAATATGCTCGGCACGTTCTCCTTCAAGGGGACGACGCGCGCGCCGCGCTTCGGCAACCCCACGCCGCGCATCGCCGAGTATGCCGGCGGAATGCTCAACGCGGTGGGGCTGCAGAACCCCGGCGTGGACGCGGTCATCGCGCACGAGCTGCCGGAGCTGAAAAAGGTGTTTCACAAGCCGGTCATGGCGAATGTGAGCGGCTTCAGCGTGGAAGAATATGCCGAGGTCTGCGCCAAGCTTGACGCGCAGCCGCAGGTCGGCTGGCTGGAGGTCAACATCTCCTGCCCGAACGTCCATGGCGGCGGCGCTGCCTTCGGCGCGGAGCCGTCGGCCGCGGCGGAGGTGACGCGCGCGGTGCGCGCCGTGACGAAAAAGCCAATCATCCTCAAGCTCTCGCCGACGGCGGCGGACATTGCCGCCGTTGCCAAGGCCTGTGAGGACGCGGGCGCGGACGGCGTGAGCCTCATCAATACCCTGCCGGGTATGCGCATCGACCTTGCGCGCCGCCGCCCGCTGCTGGCCAACCGGACCGGCGGCATGTCCGGCCCCGGTATGTTCCCGCTGGCCGTGCGCATGGTCTATCAGGTGTATGAGGCGGTGCGCATCCCCATCGTGGGCATGGGCGGCGTGACGAGCGCGCAGGACGTTCTGGAGCTGATGCTCGCGGGCGCGACGGCGGTCGGTGTGGGCGCGGCAAACCTGGTCGAGCCGTATGCCTGCAAGCACATCATTGAAACTCTGCCGGACGCGATGGCGCGCTTCGGCATCGACAATCTCAGGGACATAATAGGAGGAGCACATCATGGGTAAGGACGTTATCATTGCGCTGGATTTTGACAGCCGGGAAAAGACGCTCGCGTTTCTCGACCGTTTTCAGGACGAGAAGCCGTTTGTGAAGATCGGCATGGAGCTGTTTTATGCCGAAGGGCCGGACATCGTGCGCCAGATCCACGCGCGCGGCCACAGGATCTTTCTCGACCTCAAACTGCACGACATCCCGAACACGGTGAAAAAGGCGATGGCCGCGCTCTCGGCGCTGGATGTGGATATCATCAACCTCCACGCTGCCGGCACGAAGGCCATGATGAGCGCCGCGCTCGAGGGACTGACCCGGCCGGACGGCACGCGCCCGCTGCTCATCGCCGTGACGCAGCTGACCTCCACGGATCAGGAGCGCATGGACCGGGAGCTGCTCATCCACGCGCCGATCGACGAGGTCGTGCTGCACTATGCACGCAATGCGCGCGATGCCGGTCTTGACGGCGTGGTCTGCTCCCCGCTGGAGGCGGGCAGCATCCATGCGCGCTGCGGCGCGGACTTTCTGACCGTGACGCCCGGCGTGCGCTTTGCCGACGGGGAGAGCGGCGACCAGAAGCGCGTCACAACGCCGGAGCGCGCCCGGGAGATCGGCTCGGACTACATCGTCGTCGGCCGTCCGATCACGCAGGCGGACGATCCTGTCGCCGCCTATCGCCGGTGCGTGGCCGCGTTCGTCGGCTGAGCGCCGGATCAGAGACTTTTTCAACAGGAGGAACTGCTATGGATATCAAACACGAAGTTGCGCGCAGCCTGCTCTCGATCGAGGCGGTGTTCCTGCGCCCGCAGGAGCCGTTCACGTGGGCCAGCGGCATCAAGAGCCCCATCTACTGCGACAACCGCCTCATCCTGACCGCGCCCGAGGCGCGTGATCTGGTCGAGCACGCCATCGCCGAGACGGTCAGGCGCGAGTATCCGCAGGCGCAGGTGCTCATGGGCACGGCCACGGCCGGCATCGCCCACGCAGCCATCGCCGCGCATCTGCTCGGTCTGCCGATGGGCTATGTCCGCTCGAGCAGCAAGGATCACGGCCGCCAGAACCGCATCGAGGGCAAGCTCGTCCCGGGGCAGAAGGTCGTGGTCGTCGAGGATCTGATCTCCACCGGCGGCAGCGTGCTCGACGCGGTGGACGCGCTGCGTGAAGCCGGCGCGGAGGTGCTCGGCGTCGTGAGCATCTTCACCTACGGCATGAAAAAGGGCGTGGAGCGGCTCACCGCAGCGCAGGTCAGAAACGTGAGCCTCACGGATCTGGACACCGTCGCCAGCACGGGTGCACAGGAGGGCTACATCACCGAGGCCGACGTCGCGCGGCTGCTGGCCTTCCGCGAAAACCCCTCCGACGAGAGCTGGATCCAGGCAGAAAGTCAGGCGTGATATGAAGCATCTGATCGACATTATGCAGCTGACCCCGCAGGAGATCATGGAGCTCATCGACACCGCCTGCGCGATCATGGAGCACCCCGAGCAATATGCCCACAAGTGCGACGGGAAGATCCTCGCCACGCTGTTTTTCGAGCCGTCCACGCGCACGCGCCTGAGCTTCGAGAGCGCGATGCTCTCGCTCGGCGGCAAGGTGCTCGGCGTCGCCTCGGCGGAGAGCTCGTCCGCCTCCAAGGGCGAGACCGTCGCGGACACCGTGCGCGTCGTCAGCTGCTACAGCGACATCATCGCCATGCGCCATCCCAAGGAGGGCGCGCCGCTGGTCGCGTCCATGCACGCGCAGGTCCCGGTCATCAACGCGGGCGACGGCGGACACAACCACCCCACGCAGACGCTGACCGACCTCATGACCATCTACCGCGAAAAGGGTCGGCTGGACGATCTGACGATCGGCCTGTGCGGCGACCTGAAGTTCGGCCGCACGGTGCACTCGCTCGTCGCCGCTATGAGCCGCTGCACGGGCATCCGCTTCGTGCTCATCTCCCCGGAGGAGCTCAAGCTCCCGCGCTACGTGAAGGACGAGTATCTCAAAAAGCCCGGCGTCCCCTACACGCAGTCCACGTCGCTCGAGGCCGTGATGCCGGAGCTGGACGTGCTGTATATGACCCGCGTGCAGCGCGAGCGCTTTTTCAACGAGGAGGACTACCTGCGCCTGCGCGACAGCTATATCCTCACGCCGGATAAGCTCGAGACCGCCAAGCCCGACATGAGCATCCTGCACCCGCTGCCGCGCGTCAACGAGATCGCCGCCGCCGTGGACAACGATCCGCGCGCCTGCTACTTCAGGCAGGCAAAAAACGGCCGCTATATCCGCATGGCGCTCATGCTCAAGCTGCTGGGCATCGACTGACGGGAGGAGAAACGTTATGCTTATTGATTCGATTCAAAACGGGATCGTCATCGACCACATCACGGCCGGCAAGGCCATGGAGCTCTACCAGATCCTCGGTCTGGACAAGCTCGCCTGCACTGTTGCCATCCTCAAAAACGTCACCAGCGGCAAGCTCGGCCGCAAGGACATCATCAAGATCGACGGCGAGATGGAGCTCGACTGGGACCTGATCGGCTATGTCGATCCGAGCATCACGGTCAACATCATCCGCGGCGGCGAGCTGCAGGAAAAGCGCACGCTCAAGCTGCCCGAGCGCATCCGCGGCGTGCTGCGGTGCAAAAACCCGCGCTGCATCACATCGACCGAGCGCGAGCTGCCGCAGGAGTTCGTGCTGACGGATCGGGAGCGGCGCGTCTACCGCTGCCTGTACTGCGAGACCGAGGCGGGAAAGTGATCCCCCGGAAAATCTGATAAACCAAGTGGCGCGTCCGAAACCGGACGCGCCGCTTGTGCTTGCCGTCAGGCGAGCAGCCGGATGCCCTTGGTCATCAGGCTCAGCCCGAGGGCGACGATGAGGATCGTGCTGCCCTTGAGCAGATATTTGTTGTACCGCTTCGGGAGAAACGTCCCGAGCAGGCCGAACAGAAGCATGAAGACGTACGTGCCCGCGCCGAAGGCGAGCATGCTCACCGCGCCGCTTGTCCACGATCCGGACGAGGCGGCGAAGATCCACATCGACGACAGCGCGCCGCACGGCATCAGACCGGTCAGCAGCCCGACGGCAAACGCCTTGCCCCGGAAGCGGCAGGGCTTGGTCAGTTCGGGGCTGATCCGGCGCAGAAACGGTACGCCCCACATCCTGAGCCCGATGAGCACCACGAGCAGCCCGCTGACGGTCAGAAGCATACTCTTGACTTGCAGATCGTAGCTGATGTATTTTCCGAGCGCGCCGAAGACGGCGCCCATCAGCGTGTAGCTCAGCAGGCGGCCGCCGTTATAGAGCAGCGCATTGCCCTGCGCGAGCAGGATGCCGCCGCACATGCCGATGCAGTGCACGCCCGTGAGCAGGCCGATGACAAAGAGCGCACCGAAGCCGACGCCGCGCTCCGCGCCCGGCGTTCGGACAAGACCGGTCAAGGCGGGGACGGCAAAATACAGGCACGCGACAAGCACGAGCGCGATCGCATCGGCGCGCCGCCCGCTGCGGCCGTCGCCGACGGGGTAGCCGGTCTCGGCGAGGATGCGCCCGATGTCGTCCGCGGAGAGGATGTCCGGGTCAAAGTCCGCCGTGACGGTGCTCTTGCGGTAGCTGGCCGTGCAGGAGAGAATGCCGCGCGTGTGCAGCAGCCTGTGTGCGATCTCGTCCTCGCACTGCGGGCAGATCATACCGTCGACCTTGCGGTCAAATCGTTCGTGGCTCATATTTTTTCAACCTCAATGCGTTCAGCAATACGCCGTTGGAGCTCAGCGCCATCGCGGCCGCGGCAATGGAGGGGTTGATGATGCCGGATGCCGCGAGCGGGATGCAGATGACGTTGTAGACGGCCGCCCAGATCAGATTCTGGCGCACGTTTTTCATGGTCGCGGCGGAAACGTCGAACACCGTCTGCACGCTTTGCATACTGCTGCTGACGATCATCACGTCCGCCGTCGAAATGGCGATGTCCGCGCCGCAGCCGAGCGCGACGCCGATGTCGGCGCACGCCAGCGCCGGGGAGTCGTTGATGCCGTCGCCGATGAAGCACACGTGCTTTCCGCGCGCCTGCAGCGCCTTGACCGCGTCCGATTTGTCGGCGGGCCTGACCTCACAGAGCACGTTTTCGATGCCCAGCATTCCGGCGATCCGCTCGGCCTTCTCCCGCTTGTCGCCGCTGATCATCCACAGCTCCATGCCGCGGTCCCTGAGCGCGCGGACGGCCTCGGCAGCGCCCGGACGCAGCTGCTCGGCGCCGTCGGTGAGGCCGAGCGTCAGTGTGCCGGTCTTGTCGAACACGACGGTGTCGGTCTTGCAGGCCGTCTCCAGCTGCTCGCCGCCGCGAAACAGCACGCCGAGCTCCGCCGCGCGGCCAGAGCCGGTCATGATCGAGGTCGGCGTGGCCAGCCCCAGCGCACAGGGACAGGCGATCACGAGCGTGGAGCAGACGCAGTTGAGCGCCGAGCGCAGGTTTCCGGCGTCGAGCACGAAGTAGCGCAGGCAGAAGATGCCGGCCGCGACCAGAATGACCACGGGCACGAACACGGTCGCGATCTTGTCGGCCAGCCGCGCGACGGGGGCTTTTTCCGACTGCGCTGCGCTGACGATGGCGATGATCTGCGCAAGCACGGTCTGCTCGCAAACGGCTGCGCATGAGAGCGTCACATCGCCCTCCCGGCAGAGCGTGCCGCAGTACATACGCGCGCCCGCGCTCTTCGGGATCTGCTCGCTTTCTCCCGTGAGCATGGATTCGTCGACCATGCACGTTCCGCTCAGCACGGCGCCGTCGATCGGCACGCGCTCACCGCTGCGGACCTGCACAATATCGTCGGGCGTCAGCGTGCGGACCTCAACGGTCTGCACCGTGCCGCCGCGCAGCACGTTCGCCGTCTCCGGCTGGAGGCAGATCAGCTTTCGGATCGCTTCCGAGGCTTCGTAGCGCGAGGTGCACTCCATATACTTGCCGAACAGGATCAGCGACAGCAGCACACCCTCGGAGAGGAAGTACAGCTTCACGTCGTGGTGCACGGTCAGCGCGATGCAGGCGCTGTGCAGATAGATCACGGTCGTCGACACGGCGACCAGAAAGTCCATGCCGAGCACGCCCTGCCGCAGCGCCTTGTACGCGCCCTTGTAGAAATATGCGCCCGGCCAGAACTGGAGCACGGACGCGATCGCAAGCTGGATCAGCGGGTGCAGATTCCAAAACAGGGGCATCGTCAGAAGGACGCTGATGCAGAGCGTCCTTAACAGCCGCAGCCGGCCGCCGATCTCACTCTCGGCATCGCCGCAGGCGGGACACGAGACGGAGATGTCACTTGGCTGCATCGTGTTTCAGCTTCAGATACTGCCGGAAGCACACCCACGAGCACGGCAGGCAGCACACCGGGATGTGGAACAGCAGCACCCAGCTCAGCCAGTCCACGCCCTGATAGAACACGCCGTTATACGTGACGCCTTTGATCAGCGCAAAATACGAGTAGTTCCACACGCCCCAGTTGCCCGTGAACGAGCCGCAGAGGTGCAGGATGAGAAACGACGCCGTCGTGAACACACCGGCGACCGCGCCCACCAGCGTCGCGGACGGGCGGCCGCTCCTGGCCAGAAACAGCGTCACGACCGGCAGCACATACACCGTGAGATTCAGCACCCAAAGCGAGAGCGGAATGGAGTAGCCCCAGTTGAGCGCCTGACGGATGTGATCCCCATCGTGGATCAGCACGGCGACGATCATGACGATCGCGCAGGTCGTGACGGTTTTGATGACGGCTGCGTCGAGCTTGCTGTCGAGCAGCTTTACCGTTTTTTCTTGAGCTTCCGACATAGTGATCCTCCTAAGCAGATATTACCGCGAGGCCAATATTGACCAGTTGGTAATTCTAAAGTAGCACGGAGAAAATGGAATGTCAAGGTTTTATCTACCGTTTGGTAAGAAAAATGCGCCGCCGTGCCGCCACCGGCAAAAGGCTGTGAGGTTCTTTGAAAAATTTCCCCGTCCCGGCGGAGAAGCGTCCGCCGGGACGGGGCATAGATGCACGGAAGCGGTTGCAGGGCATTCGCGTCGTATTGTGAAATGCGCTGTACAGGGCGAAAACCGCTCTGCATCCCGCCGGGATTTGAGCCGGACATCCAGCTTTTCCAGCGTCCCGAAAGCATCCGGCAGCTGGGAGACAGCCGAACGGATATCGAACAGCAAAGGCAGTATGGGGAACATACAGCGGAAAAATCTGGCAAAAGTTCCCTGCAAAACGGAATACAACCCGATTCGACCGTTCGTTGACAAAGTGGACGGTCTTTCTTTTTGTCAACGTTCACTTCCGTTGAGAACTTGGCTAAAAATATGTTCAGCTTCTCAATTGAAATGCTACATAGCCGCAGGCGATTCCCTCATCGGCGGTTATGCCCATCTCTACTACAGATCCCAAATATCCTCGGCGCAGGCAAGGGAGACAGGGCTTGCTCTGCCGGAGGGCGGCAGCTTTGAAAGCAACCGGAAAGTCGCCGAAAGCGCAGAGTGATGAAATTCGGGCATAAAAAAGCCGGAGCAAAGCGAACTTTGCTCCGGCGATGTGGCGGATAGGGTGGGATTCGAACCCACGAGCCGCTTGCGCGACTACCTGATTTCGAGTCTTGTTCGCACTTGGCATTTCCGTGTCTGCTGTGGTCGGTGACGGCAGCTTTGGAAACGGCGAAAGCCCTTGTGCTGCAACGGATTTTGGACGCGCCGACCGGTATTGACCAGCTCCATATCAGAAAAACCTGAGTTCAAATTGAAATGAGAAATGCCCCAAAACGACCAGCTTTTTGCACGCTGGCAAGAAAATACGCAAGAAGAAAGCCCTTGTCCGGTATGGCTTTGCGAGCGGCCTCCCGGATAAATGCAAGAAAAACCGGCTCAAAACAAATCACACGAAGCACCCTTTCGGACCGAAACACAGAAAGGAGTCTTCGTTATGAAATACGACGCCAAGG
>ERZ773242.1319-NODE-1319-length-24504-cov-4.962125_pt1 | contig 24504 bp, 21 predicted proteins | sample MGYA00511077_ERZ773242 | MGnify/ENA primary metagenome ERZ773242 (study PRJEB29015, sample SAMEA2737754) | human gut metagenome | biome: human gut; feature: human-associated habitat; material: faeces | place: China | collected 2012 ... | reverse complement strand
ATTATCTGAATTGTTGGGAATCAGTGATAAAACAATATCGAAATGGGAGTGTGGAAGAGGGTATCCGAGCATTGATTCGCTAAAAGAAATTTCGACGTTTTTTTCTGTGACAATTGATGAACTGTTGTCTGGGGAAAAATTATTTTCAATTGCGGAGAAAGAAAATAAATCCAACATGCATAATCTGTGTAGCATTCTGATTGGAACTATTGACTTGTTTCATTTTCTGCTGATTGTGCTGCCTCTGTATCCAAAATCAATGAAAGAATATATTGCATCCGTAAACCTGTTCGGCTATATAGAAACATCAGCCTTTAACAGGATGGTTTATTGGGTATTGTTCTTTTTATTAATGTTAATTGGAGCTGCAGAGATTATAGTTACGCAGTTAAAAATTGAGAAAGTATACAAGCTGGTAATTGCATTTTCCATGCTGCTTGGTATTGCAGCAGTACTGTTTCTGGCTTTGACAGGGGAGACATATGCAACAGCGTTGGCATTTCTGCTTTTGGTGTTGAAAGCAGGTTTATACATGAAAGGAAGATAGCGAGGTAAGATTTATGAGACAATTAGTTCTATATATTCATGGAAAAGGTGGAAATGCTATGGAAGCTGACCATTATAAAACATTATTTGCAGGAAGCCTTTTTCATTTCACCAATCGTTGATATGGAAAAGCTGATTCTTGACATGATGGGATGGGCGGATATAACGGAAGAAAAGTTACGTGAAAAACAGTTGATAACTACAGGATTTGGAGAAACATTGTCCTGGGAATATTTGTGTTATGTGCGTAATCATCCAGTCAATTGGTCAGTTCCGACTTATATACTATATGAAGATAAAGATAATCTGACATCATTGGCAAACTATCCATAAGTTTGCCAATGATGTCAATGCAGAACTAACAATAATGCAAAACGGAGAACATTGGTTTCATACAGCAAAGCAGATGTCATTTTTAGATGACTGGATTAGAGGATTGTTGAAATGAAAAAGGAACATACCGGTTATGCGTTAGTGGAAAGGACGCAAAAGGGCATGTTATTTTTTCAAGATGCAAAGTGGAAAAGGACATTAAGTAAGTGGTAATCCACTTGACAAGTTACCATTAGGTAACTATAATATAAAGTAACCAAAAGGTAACTATATGTCAGACGCTAAGACGCAGAGCAGTAATTGATTTGCTTATGCGTCTTTTTCTGTATAAAGATGGTCTGACAAAAAAGGAAGAGACTGAACGTGTTATGTTAGTAAGGGAGACAATATGGAATGGTTTGGAATTGCAGCATTATTGCTGTTGCTTTGAAAAATAAAGCATTTGGAAATGAAAGTAAAACAATTGGAGAAAAAGCAGAGAGGAGCAATGTATATGTCTACGTTAATTAATAGTCTTGTAGGTAAACAATGTATCATCAGGTCAGATTCATTCTTGGGTTTTGCAGGAAAAACAGAAGTATCCTGTAAGATTGTGGATGCAGATGATGAATGGATAAGAATTTGCTATACAGAAAAAAAAACAAACAAGTAGTTAAACTGTTACGAATTGAAAATATTGACGCAATAGAAGAACAGTAAGTGTTGCTGCATTATTTGCTATCAAATAAGAATAACGGTTGAGGAAACGGTATTAGAGAATAGATTTGGAGACGAGTATACTTCGTATAAACACAATACATACAAATTATTTCCATTCATTTTTTAAAAACAGATAATATGAATTACAGATAATCAACAAAAAAAATTTTTAGAAAGTAGAAGATGAGGGCATGTAATCAGATGAGTACGATCCCATATGTGATTGAACAGACAAGCAGGGGAGAGAGAAGTTACGATATTTATTCAAGGCTTTTATCCGATAGAATAATATTTTTAGGTGAAGAAGTAAGTGATATATCCGCAAGTTTGATTGTTGCACAGATGTTATACCTTGAAGCCAGTGATCCGGAAAAGGATATCCAGTTATATATTAATAGTCCGGGTGGTTCAGTAACTGCCGGGTTTGCTATTTACGATACAATGCAATATGTTAAGTGTGATGTATCTACGATATGTCTGGGCTTGGCAGCCAGTTTTGGAGCCTTTTTATTGGCTGGAGGAACAAAAGAAAAAAGAATTGCTCTGCCAAATGCAGAAATAATGATTCATTAACCTGCAATTCATGGAAATGGTGTCAACGGACAGGTAACGGATATTAAGATTGTGTCAGATCAACTTCAGAAGAGCAAACAGCGTTTAAACCGTAGATGATTAAGTTAGCGATGTTCTTTTGTATTTTCCAAACATAACTATAATTAAAGTAACCAAAAGGTAACTTGATGACAGATTTAAATTAGGGGATAGACATGGAAAGCAAGGAAAAGAACACAAAGGAAAAAATATTGGAAGAAGCTTTGAAGTTATTTGCACAGAGTGGATATATGGGAACATCCATGAATGATATTGCTTCAAAACTTGGAGTAACAAAGGCTGCATTGTATAAGCATTATAAAAGCAAGCAGGAGATATTGGACAGTATTATTGAAAAAATGAATGAATTGGATATTGAGAGAGTAAAGCTGTATGAAATGCCGGAGGGTGATTTGGAAAAGGTTACAGCTGAGTATAAAGAAACGGCATTTGATAAGATTAAGCAGTTCACAAAGGTGCAGTTCCTTCATTGGACAGAGGAAGAGTTTTCAAGCTGTTTTCGTAAGATGCTGACATTGGAACAGTACAGAGAGTCACAGATGGCACAGCTATATCAGAATTATCTTGCAAGCGGACCATTAGCTTATATGGAAGCTTTGTTTTCAGGAATGCTGGGCGATGCAGAAAAAGCCAGCCAGACAGCACTTGATTTTTATGGACCTATATTTTTGCTTTACAGCATATATGATGGAGCAGAAGACAAAAGTCATGTGATAAAGTTACTGGAAGAGCATATGGATCACTTTTTACAGGAAATGCAGATACGTTGAAAAGGTGAAGGGATTTGAACGATGAATCAGAACATCAGGAATGGATTCTTTGCCCAAAATGTGGAAATAAAACAAGATTGAAATTAAGGAAAGATACGGTATTAACAAATTTTCCTTTGTTTTGTCCAAAGTGTAAAGAAGAAAGCCTGATTGATGCAGAAAAATTTATAGTAAAGGAAGCCAGACGCTAAGACGCAGTGCAGATTGTAATATTACAGTTTTGCACTGCGTCATTTATATTATGGGAGGTCAGATAAGAATGAAAGCAATCATAGCTAAAAGAAGTCAGGGATAAAAATGCTATTCCACAGAGGATTCCTTTATTTACGTTACAGGGGAACTTTGATGTGAAGAAGCTTCATGGAGCTGAGTACAGTGTTATTCCTGATCAGATCGAGGCAGGAACATTTATGATGGCTGCCGCAGCCACCAAGGGTAATATCCTTATTAAGAACGTAATCCCAAAACATCTTGAGGCTATCACATCAAAGCTCCTCGAGATCGGCGCAAGGGTTATCGAATATGACGATTCAGTAAGAGTTATGTGTGACAAGCGTCTTAAGTCAACAAATGTTAAGACTCTTCCATATCCTGGATTCCCAACGGATATGCAGCCACAGATCTCTGTTACACTTGCTCTCTCAAAGGGAACAAGTATTGTTACGGAAAGCATCTTCGAGAACAGATTCAAATACGTTGCTGAGCTTTCCCGTATGGGAGCCAAGATACGTGTTGAGGGTAATACAGCAATAATAGACGGCGTTGAAACATTTGCAGGTGCTGCTATTGCTGCTCCCGATCTGAGAGCCGGTGCCGCACTTGTCATTGCAGCACTTGTTGCAGACGATTACTCAACAATCTCCGATATCAAGTATATCCAGAGAGGATACGAGAAATTCGAGGAGAAGCTCCAGGCACTTGGAGCACACATCGAAAAGGTAGAAACAGAAAAAGACATACAGAAATTCAAGTTAAAGATCGGCTAGAACAGCCGGTCTTTTCTTATCAATTCCTTTTTACATTTGCCCACTGCCACATATATTCATCCCATATCACATCATTCATCCCACAAAATGTCATTATAAATTATTTAAATCGACAGAATTCACATAATTTTTTGTACATTTTAGAAATATTTAGACAATTCAGAAAAAATGTTTGTCAAAACTATTACAATTGTGTTAAAATACCCATGACAAAACCTAATTAAAGAAAGGATGTTTATTATGAGAAGGCTTTACAATAAAGCGGGCAGGAGAATAACCGGAATGTTAGTTGCCGGAAGTTTGATTGCGTCTTTATTTGCAGGTGTTACTCTTAACACCAACACTGCCTCCGCCGAGGAAAATTACGCAGACACCACCGAAGAGATCAGTGAGGACGTCTCCGAGGAATCCACAGAAGTTACTTCTGAGGATATAACCACTGAAGAAACCACTGAGATAACCACCGAAGATACACAATATGATTCATCCGAGGAAACATCAGAGGAAACATCTGAAGCTACAACCGAGGAAAGCACCGAAGAAGCTAAGCCTGTTGATACCATTGATGAGGGCATTGCCACACACAAGGATGATTCAGCAGAAGTTGCCGAGGCCACAGGACTTTCAGCAGCAGAATTCGAAGTATACATGGACGAGCAGGGCTTCCCGGAAACTTATAAGCCAAAGCTCCGTACTCTCCACGCACAACACCCAAACTGGATATTCCAGGCGGTGCAGACAGGTGTTGACTGGGACGACGCCGTATCCCATGAGGTCAACACTCCATCAAATGTCGTAAGTGTATTCTACGACACATCATCCAATCCACATTACAACTGGCGTTCCACCAATGTAGGTTATGATTATCTCACTGATACATGGCAGCATTTCCACGGTTCAACCTTCTACGCTGCGTCGGATGAGCTTGTAATGTATTACATGGATCCAAGAACATATTTCGATGAGGAGAACATCTTCTCATTTGAATCACTTAAATACTCATCAACCCAGACAGAAGCCGGAGTGAGAGCTGTCTTAAACGGTTCATTCCTGGCAAACGGCAAACCTGCAAATGCAAGCTATACATATGCCCATGCTATCTATCTTGCGGCACGGCAGTCAGGCGTAAGTGCATATCACATAGCTTCAAGAATAAAGCTGGAGGTTGGCGGCACACCTAACAGCCAGCTGGTAAATGGTACAAACCCATCCTATCCGGGCATATATAACTTCTATAACATAGGTGCCTACGGAAGCTCAGATTCAGGTATTATACTGGGTGCGTTGAAATATGCTGCTTCATCAGGAAGCTATGGCAGACCATGGAACAGCCCTTACAAGGCAATCCTTGGCGGTGCTCTTTTCCTGGGAAATGATTACATATTACAGAATCAGGATACCATATATACCCAGAAGTTCAATGTATGTAATTCATCAAACAGATACTGGCACCAGTACATGTCAAATGTCCAGGTGTGTCCTTCTGAGTCCTACAGAATGTATCAGGCATACAGGGAATGTGGACTGTTGAACAGCCAGCATATATTTAAGATACCTATATACAATAATCTTCCTCAGGAGCCGGCGGTACTTCCACCTGCTAAAGGGAATCCTAACAATTACTTAAAGAACCTTACTATTGCAGGATTTTCACTTTCGCCTGCATTTAAATGCAGCACAACTACAGACTACTCTCTCACCGTTGGTGCTTCAAAGGATTGCATTTCAATCGTGGGAACACCTGTGAATAAATACGCAAGGATTGCGGGAAGCGGAATAGTCAATCTGGACATGGGAGTAAACAAGGTTCCGATCACGGTATATGCCCAGAGCGGAGCCACCAGAGTATATACAATAACAGTCACCAGAGGCAGGGGCACTGAAACAGGCTTCTTCCTAGAAAATGAACTGTGGTACTATTACAAGAACGGTAAGGTAGATACCAGTGTAAACGGCTTCTACAGAACCTACACCGGTGCCTGGGTATTACTTAAGAATGGCAAGCAGAACACCAACTTTACAGGTCTATATAAGCACTACACCGGATCCTGGTTCTATCTGAAGGATGGCAGACTTCACTCAACATTTACAGGACTTGTAAAACACACTTCCGGTTCATGGTATTATGTGGAGAACGGTAAGCTTATGAACACCGTCACCGGCATGGTAAAGCACAATACCGGCATTTACTACTATGTTAAGAATGGTCGTATGGATACCGGTGTAAATGGTCTCACAAAGTGCAGCAACGGCTGGTATTACTTCGTAAGCGGTCGTATGATGAGTAATTACACAGGACTTGTTACATACAATGGGGCACAGTGGTATGTGAAAGACGGAAAGATGCAGAATAAATACTCAGGAAAAATAACCATAAGTGGTAAGACCTACAAAATATTAAAAGGCAAAGTACAGTAATTTAAAAGGAGCAGATGGCACATCACCATCCGCTCCTTCTTTTGATCATAATTTTTATTTATTTGATCACATTATAATGATCAAACGATCATTTCATAAAGCCAGTCTTTCTTTATTGACTTTCTAATTGTCTTTTTTTCTTAAGCAAGATACTCCTTAAGCACATCAACCTTATCTAACTTCTCCCATGGAAGATCGATATCTGTTCTTCCGAAGTGACCATATGCAGCAGTCTGCTTGTAGATAGGTCTGCGAAGATCTAACATTCTGATTATTCCTGCCGGACGGAGATCAAAGTTCTCTCTGATGATCTCTATAAGCTGGTCATCAGAAACCTTGCCTGTGCCGAATGTATCAACTCTTACTGATGTAGGTCTTGCCACACCTATGGCATATGAAAGCTGGATCTCACACTTGTCTGCCAGACCTGCTGCCACGATGTTCTTGGCAACGTAACGTGCTGCATAAGCTGCAGAACGGTCAACCTTAGTGCAATCCTTTCCTGAGAATGCACCACCACCATGTCTTGCATATCCACCATAGGTATCAACTATTATCTTTCTGCCTGTAAGACCACTGTCTCCGTTTGGTCCGCCGATAACGAATCTTCCTGTTGGGTTTACGAAGAACTTAGTCTCATCATCCACAAGCTCTGCAGGAAGTACAGTATCAAATACATACTTCTTGATATCCTCATGGATCTGCTCCTGAGTTACATCCTCACCATGCTGGGTTGAAAGAACAACCGCGTCAAGTCTCTTTGGCTTGTCATTCTCATCATATTCTACTGTAACCTGTGTCTTTCCATCCGGTCTTAAGTATGGAAGTGTTCCGTTTTTTCTTACCTCTGTAAGCTTTCTTGCAAGCTTGTGGGCAAGAGCTATTGGATAAGGCATGTACTCCGGTGTTTCATTTGTAGCAAATCCGAACATCATACCCTGATCACCTGCACCGATAGCCTCGATATCCTCCTCGCTCATGGTATGCTCCTTAGCCTCTAATGCCTTATTTACACCCATGGCAATATCTGATGACTGCTCATCTATAGCTGTGATAACACCACATGTATCGCAGTCAAAGCCGTATTTAGCTCTGTCATAACCAATCTCTCTGATTGTCTCACGAACGATCTTCTGAATATCAACATAAGCATTTGTTGTTATCTCTCCCATAACCAGAACCAGACCTGTTGTAATAGATGTCTCACAGGCAACACGGCTCATTGGATCCTTCTCTAAAAGTGCGTCAAGCACTGCGTCTGAAATCTGATCGCAGATTTTGTCAGGATGTCCTTCTGTAACTGACTCTGAAGTAAATAATTTCTTCTCCATTTCTTCCTCCTTAAAACTTCTTTAAAACTATATCGACTCTGTAATGCCTTTTACATATATTCAGGCATAAAAAAAACCGCTCTGAGCGGATTGAAAATTCATTCAAGCCTCTCATTGTTCGACATGCACATATTGTGCAGATCGCTCAGGCAGGCACCTTCCGCACAAAAGCTGCGGGGTTGCCATGGCTTCACAGTCCCTTATGACTCCACCATTCTGAATAAGAGCGTCTTTTTTATTTTTTACATTGCATACTCTATACTACTTATCTGCATAAGTCAAGCATTTATTTTTATAATGGGAATTTTTCCTGCAGTTCATGCAAGCATGTTGCATTTTTTCATTACAATAGCAAAGGCGAAATTAATTTATTGTCCCATTGCCATAACAAAAGAGAGACCGATTTTGGCTGTGTATCAAGATCGATCTCCCTTTTGTACTACCATCGTCTGTGCCTTGCATATCATGCAGACCATTCACGATAATAAATTATATTCTCTTTCTTAATGCCTTAGATAATGCCTCAAGCTCAGTCTTGTCAGACTCACCCGGCTTCCATGTAACATTAACTGTATCATTTATATATCTCGGAACAAGATGCATGTGGAAGTGAAATACAGTCTGTCCGGCAGCTTCACCATTGTTCTGGATTATGTTCAGACCATCAGGATTAAGCTCTGCCTTCTGTGCCTTTGCAACCTCTGTTGCAATAGTGAAAATCTTTGAAGCAGTGTCTGCATCCATGCTATATACATTATCAAAATGTTCTTTCGGTATTATTAAAGCATGACCCTTACTTGCCGGATTAATATCGAGAATTACTCTGCAGATGCTATCCTCATAAACAGTAGCTGAAGGTATAACACCATTTGCAATTTTGCAGAAAATACAATCTTCCTTACTCATAAAAGCGCCCTCCTTAATCTATTCCTACATTTTACCCTAATTAACCAAATTTTACAAGTTTTTAGGGCAAAAGCCATCTATTTTCACTGTTTTTCCCTGTAAAGTGGGGATTTTTCTGTGTTTTGGTCACTTTTTTCAAGACTATGTTTAAAATATTCGTCAGTTTTGCTAACCCTGTTATTTATACATTTTAACATACAGATTGTTTTTTCGATCCCGTGACTGTGGAAAGCTTTTTCTATAGCTTCTCACCTGCCGTACATCAATATCTGCAATCTTGAGTCCCGGACTCACCTGCTTTGATACGTCATTTCCATAACAATCAAATACATATGAGCTTGGGGCGTAATTCTTACCGTCGCCATATCCTGTCCTGTTGACACCCATGACATAGCACTGGTTCTCCACCGCCCTGGCTCTAAGCAATGTCTCCCACTGGCTCACACGCTCCTCAGGCCAATTGGCGATCACTATGACGGCTTCATTCTCATCCCTGGCTGCTGAGAATATCTCAGGAAATCTCAGATCATAGCATATATATCCTCCTATGCCCACACCTTCTATGTCTGTATGGCACAGCTGCTCACCGGCAGCATAATACTTATTCTCGCCACTGTATGAAAATGGATGTATCTTAGAATACTCCATGACAAGATTTCCTCCATCTACAAGGATAAGCTTATTCTCATAGCCACGCTTTGTCTCCTCTATAAATCCGAAGGCTATCCTCATTCTATATTCCACGCTTTTCTTCATAAAAAAGGAAACAGTATCGGGAATCCTTCCCCCGGCATAGTTCTCTGCCCATTTTTCAGGCTCCATGGTAAATCCCGTAAGCGTCATCTCGGGAAATATCAGAAGCTTAACCCCATGGTCATGAGCCTCTTTTATTAGCTCCTCACACCTTCTCTTATTTTCTTCCTTCTCTGTCCACGCAATATCCAGCTGTGTGACACCCACCTTAAGCATATCCTGTTCCTCCTGTAATTAAACGTCAGCCCATTTTAATCTGCCTTTGTGTATCGCCCACTCTTACATCAGTCGACATTTTTCACAGATATATTTTACCATAACCTGCGCCGGAAGTATTGATAAGATGTTTTTTTCTTAATCCTGTTGCAGTAATCTTGTAAATACCGGGCAGATCTGTGCTGCCACCACAGACTTCACCATATCGAGCGGTATAAACGGAACAAATCCCATAAGAAATGCACTCTTTAATGTAAGCTTTCCGAGGACCATCCACCATATCATACCAACGAGATCAACGAGTATAGAAGCAATGATGGCATGTATAGTGTATTTTAGTCTGCTGTACTGCTTGCCCTTTGCAAGGCCAAGATAGATAGTTACCACAAGAAATGCCCATGTGTATCCACCTGTTACACCGAGAAGATAGCCTACTCCACTATGTCCCATAATGAATACCGGTATACCACAGGCTCCCATTATCATCCACAGAATAACTATGATCAGCGAGTCTCTAAGTGGAAAAACAAACGCAATAAGCAGAATTATAAAGTTAAGCAGTGTAATACTTGCTATACCTATAGGTATGCTTATGTACGCAGATACACACAATATGGCTGTAAACAACGCCATTATAACCAGCTCTGAGGTTTTAAATGTCTTTTTCATCATAATCTCCATTCCGCTGCCCATTATAAATGCTAATGGAAAAATCCACAGGCAGCACACATAATATGTTTTGTATTATATGTGCTTAAAAAGCAAATGTCAACCTATGTATTAAACATTAGGTTGACATTTATTGTTTCAGATATGCGGATAATGTTATGTCCCGCATGTCCATAAACTTATATTTTCTTTAGTATCCCACCTCTTCTGCGAGATTGACAACGCTTCCATCCATGGCATTTATTATCACCAACTGAAATGGATACATATCTCTGTCTCCGGCTCCCACAAAGTTGTCACCACCATTTTTTCCCGGGTCTGTACATACAAATGCCCATACCGGTATCAGCCTGTAGCCTTTCATGACCTCATTGCCATTTTCATCTGTCTCTGTATCATTTACACGATAATAAGTAAGCTTCACCTCATCAAAGGTTATGTCAAGATAGCCGGTCTTATTGTCAAGACTTCCATAGTACTCAGGTATCCCTGTCTTCGCTGCTTCAAGTATCTCATCCCAGGTAAGCAGACCCACGTTACTATCTTCGTCTATCTTATTAAAACCTATAGTCATGTTGGCTCCTATCACCCGGTCATCATATACATATACCTTGAAAGCTTCGTTGGTGAGTAAATAAGATATATCCCCCGATGTATCAAAATAATCTATGTTGTTCAGATACGGATTATATAATTCTGTTCCGTTCACTGTCCTCTTCATACTTACCACATATCCGTCCGCTTCTTCAGCTATAATGTCATTTTTATAATTATAATAACACCAGTACATGTCTGTACAGTATGAAACCATCGTATCTGCCACTCCTATACTTTCAAAGTAATCTCTGGCTATATCCTGTGCCTCCTCGGCAGTCATCTCTGACTTATTATCTACCCCGGTTTCCTCTATGCTGTTCTCATAGAACGACACTGCCACTACATCCTGAGCATCTGCCAGAGGTCTTAAGTTGTCTATCTGCTGTACCGGATATATCCTCATATCCGCGTTTACTCCAAACACACTGTCAGCTCCACTATCAAATGTCATCGAATACAGCTCATCGCCCCTGTATCCCAGTATGTCTGATCTCGTATCTATGTCCGTATAATCTGTAAGTGGCACACGGTCTGACATCACATTATGAGCACCATTTCTGTATGTTTCAAGGGCATCGCTATACCTTTCTATATACTCTGTATCTCCCGCCGCCATAGCTGCATCATAGCCCTTCTGATATTTTTCGATCTGAAGATCCATATCATCCTTGTTCAAATGCAGATGATCCTCTATGTACAATCCCTTTTCTGTATCAAAGCACTTCTCCAGTATGTTTTTCTCAAATTCTTCTCCACCATAGGCCTTGTCGCAGTATATCACTGACATGGTGGATACATCCGGAATCTCTATTTTATCCGCCTTTATATTTATGCTTTTTAATCCCGAATCTCCGGCTGGTATCTCTCCTTCATAGGAATCCGGTGCATTAACCTTAGTCTTGATCTCTCCGCTCTCTCCTGCATTGCCGCTGCCTGCAGAATTATTCTCCGCCAGGGAATCACTTCCTGTTGCCGTACCATTTCCTATGTTGTAATCCACATTTTCTTTTCCGCAACCGGTAAATATTACAGCTCCTGCTGTAAGCATCAATGCTGCAGCAATTAATTTTTTTAGTTTTTCTTTACTCACGTCTCAACACGTCCCTTCTCCTTATAAGTGCTGCCCCAACCATTGTTATGATCAAACTCATTGCTACCAGATATTGCACTCCGAATCCATAATCTAATGGAATATGAACAGAATTATTTTCAAAATTCAAATATCTTATATTCATTGCATACCCATAGAACACAAGTCTTCCGGGATAGTACACCGACAGTACCAAGGCAGCTAAAATCACTGAAAGAGCAAGTCCGGAATTTAGATACAGATTAAGTATCATCTGTATTATACTCTGTATAACCCCTACAACAAACGGCAGCACAAACGCCATAATAATAAGCTTATTATACGTAATCATCTGATCTGCCTCGCCGCCATAAGAATTAGCAATCACATAATAATTTCTTTTAAAAGATACTTCCCCATACCTTATCCAGTCATAGGACACAATAATCAAAAAAATAAAGCAAATATAAGATGCTGTAACAAGCACCGCCCATACGCACTTTGATAACCACCATCTCAGGCGGCTGCGTGCTCCAACAATAAGTTGTAATCCAAACCCCTCTGTGCTATCTTTTATATGACTTCCTATAAGCAGCGAAAGACATATGTACACCAACACCCAATCCATCGGAAAATTAAATGTATAATCTGATTCAGGATGAAAGTCAAACGCAATTTCTCCACGAAACAAATTAAACATCTGCTCAATGACAGATGGTCTTTCTCCACAAAAGTAATAGGTATATACGTTATCCGCATCAAATGTGATACATGATACCAAAACAAAAGGGATTATGTACAGATATCTGAAAATACTCTTCATAGAGCCTTCAGCAATATCATATTTTAACATCCTAAACATCTTCATGACGCATCACCTTTTACAATCTTTCCATCTTTCATATATATAATCTCATCTGCCATGTATTCCATCTCTTCTTTGTCGTGGCACGCAATAACTATAACTCTATCTTCATCTCTGAGATCTCTTATCAGATTCCTTATTTCTGACACACCATCTACATCTATGGCATTTATAGGTTCATCGAGAAGTATTACTTCAGGTTTTCCCATTATAGCAGCCGCAATACCAAGTCGTTGTTTCATTCCCAGTGAAAACTTATAATATTTTCTTTTATCCTTAGGATCAAGTCCCACGCTTTCTATAACATCCAATATTTCTTCCTTGCTCAGCTTCTTTCCCACCATTCCATTTAACATCTTAAGGTTTTCATAAGCCGTATAATCTGTTAAAAATGCTGGATTTTCAATTAGTAAACCTATGCTTTCAGGAAATGAACAATCTCTCCCCAAAATTTTATCATTTATAATTATTTCACCGGTTGTAGGATATATAAGTCCCGATATAAGTCTCATAAGCATAGTTTTACCACAACCATTTTTCCCACTCAATCCATATATTTTTCCGCCCTCAAATTTCAGACTTACACTGTCAATAACTTTTGTCTTTTTTATAATTTTTGTAACATTTTTTATCTCTATCTTCATTCCCATTCTCCTGAATTTTTTCAAATTCCTGTCAGTTTTTAATAGTCTCTCGTTTTACATTCAAAATCCAATATATGAAATATTCTATGGCAAGCAAAGCTACTGTTATTGATATAAACGGAACAAATCTAAGACTGGACTCCCCATTTTGATCCGGTCTTATAAAATACGAAAAATTGTAAGTTCTAAGCCATACTGCACTATCTGACAAACGTCCTAGTCCATAGTATAAAAAATATGACAATACCATAGGAAATGTCATAGCCGTAAACCAATTCCTGACAAAACTAGATGCTACCATAGCCATGCATGCGAATATCCCTCCATACAAGAAATCTACAAAAATATAAATCACTGTATACAGCACTGGGTGATAAATATATGTATATCCAAACATATACACAGTTGAAATCCTCGATTGCAATGCGATAGGATCCATCTTTATAACTGGCATATAACACATTGACACTATCATGCTTATAATTAATGGCACCGCAATCGTAATGCCCCCGCTAATAAACACCGCAGCATACTTTGCATTCATATATTTTCTTCTTCCACACCTGGTTATGACCTGTGCTGCATAACCACTTCTCCATTCCTCAAACTGAGATATCGCAAAGGGTATCGCTGCAAACAGCGGCATGATCAGATACAACATAGTATGGTATGGGGTATATGTCTCGCAACCTATCCATCCTTCTATAAAACTATTCTCAAAGAAGTAATCTGTTTCGTCCATATCATTATCAGCCTTTATCGCTGCTTCATACGATTCATTAACAGCTCTCCTCTGAGTCACATAGAAGCTGTATGTCTGCATTCCCACAATAAACAATGAGATAAGTATTACTATTTTCAAGGTAACTTCCCGAAACATCTTATACATTTCTATTCTCAGTATACTCATATTACTTTTCCTCATACCATTTTACCTCTCCAATATCCATACATTCCCTGACCGGGTAAGTACTGAATACAATATCATAATTAACATCCAGATGATTTATCCTATCCCAATCTCTTTTAGGATAATTTTCCTTATATATAGGGAATACGTAATTAAGCTGATCCCCCAGTCTAAATTCACCTGATACAAGAGACGGGTTAAAATCAGAGAATTTATCGTTATCTACCATGCATAACACTTCTGCCCCCTCTAAATAATTAGATGGTACATCGAAACCAGAATTATCTCCATTCGATTCAAGTTTTATCTGAACAACTAACACTCTTAAATCTTCTTCCGTCCTGTTTTTTATGTATTTCTCCCCATTGTTATATAATCTCTCAAAATCAGAAGGATAATATAACGTTGCACCTTCTATTGTATATATAAACCCTTTTTTATCAACGAGGCTCTCCCCTCTCGCGTAAATCTTATTCTCCGGTATACGTGCATGTGTATTCACCCAGACTATTCGCACAGCTACGCACGCAACAGCAGTTATCACAAACACCCATTTCCATACATTTCTACTTTTTCTCTCCATATATATACCATTCCATCATTCCATAGTTATACTCACAGGATTGCATTTAACTATAACACTATACTTATCGTTTTCTACATCATAAAATTCATTTTCTATACTACAATTTGGATCACTCATGTTTCCACGAATCCTAATATATATATTCAAGTGATCAAATTTATCGTAGGGATTTATATATGTATATTGTCTTATTTCGCCTTCCTCCGGTGGAACCACCGTCTCTCCCACTGTCACCCTATGTATCATACTTATTGTTATTTCCTCTCCCGGTGCAATATCCATGTATCCATTCTTCCAGTTGTTAGGATTTGTTTTAGCCCCATTTACCGGTCGCGATAGATCCGAAGCATCGTTAAACATCCAATTTTCAACTCCCGGATTACCTGTCATACACTTGCGTCTCCCATCATCCCCCAGGCAAAACATCTGAATGTCTGTATAATTATATTCTCTTTTATATTTACTGATGTTTTTTATCTTTATGTCTGTGACAACGTATACATAGTTTTCTCTTCCATAGGCATAAAATGGTTCCTCCAGCTGTATTCCATCATAATCCTCGCTGTTCTGAAAAATATAATAGTTTTTGTAAACTCTCATATCACCAACTGTATACTGCCAATCCTGCCAGTCAAATGGCTCATATTGTTGTCTAAGACTCCCTTCTTCTACAAGTTTCTTATGTTCTTCCCACATTTTTTCTTCATTCTCCAATTGCTCCTCGCCATCAACCTCGTCAATATCTTTAACACTGTCTGATGAAGTTGCACTAGTGCCCACATTTTTATGTGAATTTCGATTTTTCTTAAGAAGCCCACCTGTAACTACAACTATTATAGCTAAGAGTACGATAAGCAAAACAGTAATAATATTTCTTTTCATAGCCATTCTCCTTGTTCTGAACACAGCCTATCTAAAGTTTAACTTCATAATAAGGCTGACACGATCGATAAAAATCAGAGCAGCACACTACCTCAAAATATCATTCAATTAAGATAGTGTGCCACTTTAGATAATAAGTTAAATATTATAAAACCAATAGCATCATGTGTAACCCGATTACAATCACATTATATCATTTATTTTGATATAATAAATAGCATTTGCGTGAAACGACAAAAAACAGCGTTTTTTGGAAATAAGCCTTTATATAACCGACCAGTAATCTATCAATTTTATATTATCTTTTTTTCATTTTTGTCATCCGGAACATTCAATAGTACAATGGTATGAAATTTCTTATCGATATGCGAATAATATAATTCGGCTTTTCCCCGATATTTCTCAGCAGTATTTTCAATACTCTTTATGCCATATCCATGGAATTTACTATTTTTCTTTTTTGTTTTCATAGCTGCTGACGACCCGCTGCAATCATTAATCATTGAAATCACAACATTGCCACCAGGTGTCCCACCGGTCACACTGAGATCAACTTGAGCATCCATAATCCCCTTCATTCCTTCATATGCATTATCTAACATGTTGCACAATATAACTGTAATATCCTCTGGCAAAATATAATCTAAGCTGCCATTTCTTATATCAAAATCATATCTGATTTCTTCCTCAAGAAATCTTTCTGCATACCTGTTCAATATTACATTCACCATAATGTTGTCCGAAAATCTGACCTTTTCTTTTATTGCTTTTGATTTACACAACTGGTTGATATACCTTACAGCCCCGTCACGATCATCATTATCCAGCATATCACTTATACTATTAAGATGCTTTTTTATGTCATGAATCAGTATTTTCTGTTTCTCATCCTGACAAACAAGTGCTTTGTAATATTCTACATTGCATTCCATTCTATGAAGCATCATTTTTTCTTTCAAGTTATCATGATACAGCTTATGCACATAAGTATATATTGCTACAGATGCCATTATTATCATTAAGCTTACCAAGACACTTAGCAATGCTATATCTTCCTGTTCTTCACTCACATCTGTAGCTGTACACATACTGTTAAGAAGTATAATATCCCCTATTTCAAGCACCGGAACAATAATCACAGGCCACTCCTGAAGACTCATCTCACCATTAGCTTTATTTTTCCGTAGCATTGCACTTATTACAAACAGCAGTATAAATGACACCACACTGCTTAAAATACTGATATAAAATGTACCATTATTCCCAATTAATGCTGCCACCACATTTATGTTTAGTCTGGCACATACTTCCCAGACTCCTAACTCTGAAATAGCCATAACCGCAGTTAATGTAATGCCGTTAAAAAAAGAATTCATAATTTGCTGATTATATATAACCTTTATAGTCAAACAATACAAAACAAGTGCTGCTACAATATCTAATGATATACTATCAAAATAAGCCAAAACAAAAAGAATCATATGTACACATATTACAGCAAATAATTTCTTCCATAACCTATATTTGCTTTCTCCTATAGTCGATTCACAAAACCAGAAAAAAATTAATGCTTCTATGATATAAAAGAAAATATAAATAACTATTTTCATTATGCCCTTGCCCCCTCAAGATACATCATAAACGAATGTTTGAAATCGTTATATTTTCGTCTCGTCAGGTAAGCAATACTTCCATCATCAAGGTACACTAAAGAACGATCAAATCTTGTAACATGTTCCAGATTTACAATATAGCTTCTGTGAGTCCTGACAAAACAATTCATATTCAGTATTTTTTCTAAGCAATTTATCTTCATTACCGTTTTATATCTTCCTTTTATGGTATTCACATATAGACCATGATTATCAGCTTCAAACAAAATAATATCTGAAGCCTTAAATACTATATTCTCAGTTTTCGTTTCTATTATAACTTTTGTATTTGATGTGATATATATCTTAATCGCATCATGAAGATTAGAAAAAAATCTGTCATGTCCTATAGGTTTTACCATGTATCTAAAAGCTTTAAATCTAAGTGCATCATCTATATACTCTCCATGAGATGTAATCATGAATATAAGGCATTCATCATTATTATCCATTATGTATCTGCCTGCAGTTATACCATCTACTAGCTTCATTTCCACATCAATAAATGCTATATCATATATTATATTGCTGCTTAGTATTTCCTCCCCATCATGATAAATATATATATCTGGAGACTTCATATTATGAACGCTAAAGTACTCTTTGATCCATTCCTCTATCTTTCTGATATCATTTTCCGAATCATCACAAATTGCTATTTTCATATAATCACCCAAAAAAATCCAAAATAATAACTAAAAGTAATAACTATATGTAGTATAGTACCAAAATGTTTATTATTACAATATATTTTTACAATATATATAACTTAATATGATTGATTTATGTTCTTTACATATAATATCCCGCATGATCAAAAAACCGGCAGGACGATTTCTCATCCTGCCGGTTTCAATACCTGTAAAAATATTTCTCACGTACACATACGCTCTTCTGAAATCACTCATTCATTTCCTTCTTTCCTGCAACAGCCTGTGCATTAAACATTGCAAGGGCAATATTAACCTTATCCATACGAACCGTTTCTTTTCCTTGCTCAAGTTCTCGTACAAATCTAAGCCCAAGCCCTGATCTCATTGCAAACTGCTCCTGAGTCAGACCTGCTGCTTTTCTATTTTTTTTTACAAATTCAGCAATTGGATTCATATTTTACTCCTATCAGCTATTTTAGATACAATATATATTATACCCTTTCAGGTATGAAATCAATTTATTTTTTATATATTCGTCCCTTTCGGGTATATTTAATCGCATCAAAGTTATTTTTATACCTTTACGGGTATATTTTTATTAAATCAGAACATATTTTATACCTCTACGGGTATACTCAAAAGTGATCTATATCTCCTATATTCCATTATTTGTCAATATGCTTTTTTTCAAAAAACCGGCAGGACGATTTCTCATCCTGCCGGTTTCATTTCAGATATGCGAACAATGTTATGTCCCGCACGCCTTATGTTTTCACTTTTTTGATCTATTTAACCTTTACGGTCTTTGCACTGTAGGCTCCAGGATATCCAGTTGAACCATACTGTCTGTAAGCTCTCACAGTGAAGTAATATGTACTGCCAGACTTAAATCCTGTCTTGCTGTATTTCAGACTCTTGGTAACTGTAAGTCTCTGCCATTTGCCATTTGCAGAGGTCTTGTAATACACAGCATAGCTTGTAGCACCTGTAACTGTGGACCAGGTTATATCTACCTGACCCTTGCTTGCAGATGAAAGCTTAAAGTTTACAGCTCCAGGAAGTGTAGTTGTCTTGACAGGTGCTGATGTATCGCATGGTCCCATATAGGTCTTGCCGTCAGCTATCACGTATCCTCTCACCACATACCACTGAGTAGTGCCTGAAGGAAGATTTCTGTCATAGTAGAAGAGATTCTTTGTACTTCCCAGTCGCTCCCACTTATGGCTTGCCGTACTGTATCTGTAGACGATGTAGCCCTGGGCGTCAGCCAGCCTGCTCCACTCAAGCTTCATGGTATTTGCAGCCGGAGTAGCCTTTATTCCGCTTACCTTGCCAAGCTTAGGTGTATTGTCAGCAATAGTGAAGCTTACACCTGTCTCGCCGGTGAAATTTCCCTTGCCCACAATTGTGATGGCTGCCGTTCCAACATTTACATTTTTACTGTATTCTACAGAATAATCTTCATCCTGTACCAGTAATATATCATTGTATGTAAGTACAGGAACAGGGCATATTTCTTTGCCTGTATAGCTATATTCTGTCTTATCAAGCTTAAGCTCAGCGGAAGCTATATCAGCTGCTTTTATAGTGAAGTCTGCTCTGATGCCTCCGCTATAATTTCCCTTGCATACTACTTCTGCCTTAGCCACGCCGACATTCACATTATCTGTATATAGTACATCATAGTCCTTGCCCTCAGTCAGAGCTGTTCTGTCTACAGTAACTCCCGTAACATTCTTTATGGCTGAGCCTGTATATACAAAGCTGGAGCCTGACACATGAGCCTCTGCAGAGGCAGCTTCAATATCTATCGGTGTAATTGCAAATGTCTGCCTCAGGGTTCCTGAATAGCCATTTCTTCCATATGCCACAACAGTTGCTGTTCCAGCATTTACGTTATTCTCATATGCTATCTCATAGTAGGATTTATTCAGTTCTATACCATCAAGCATAACCATCACATCCTGTGTGATTGCCGTTCCGGTATACTCTCTGTCTGTAAGTCCGATTATCTCTCCTGCTGCTATATCTGCAGCTCCGGTTTCGATAATATATTGGGCATCTGTAACATTATAATTGTCTGTTGTAATGCTGACCGGTCCTGCTATTATATCTCCATTCACCAATCCGTTATCTGTAGAGATCACAAGCCTGCCATCTACATAATCTACAGCTGTCACATGCTCCGGAAGCTCCACACCAGTCGTATCAACACTTATATTACCATATGTCAGGCCTTCATCAAGTGCCGACATAAACTCTGTTACAGGAATCTCAACTGTTGTCTCCTCTCCTGCTTTAACTGCACGATATATTGATATGCCGTTTATATATGCTTTTTCAACAGTTATATCTACGCTGATGCTTGTCTTTCTGTAATTTTCTGTCTCAGCAGCAGTTATAATAAGTTCTGTAGTTCCTACTGATACAGGAGATACATTTCCCTGTTCATCAACTGTAGCAACTGAACTGTTATCAACTTCAAATGTAATACCGGCTTCTTCAAGGCTGCTTGCTGCCACCAGCTCTGACACTCCGCCATATGTGAGAACAATGTCCTCACTTTCTATAATATTTTCAGCCTTACCAATGACAAATTCTCTGTCAACGGAACCAATGTAATGTCCCAGACCTGTAACAGTAACTGTTGCTGTACCTGCCTTTACATTATTGCTGCATTCAAGACTGTAGTCAGTACCTTCCACAAGAAGCTTATCACCATCATATACAGCCACATCCGGTGTAACCTCGCTGCCTGTATATACCGGTGTTCCCGTTATATTTATTTCACAGTCTTCAAGCTTCTTCTGAATATCGAACTGCTCATATCTGCGGAAGCCGTAATCTCCCTTTCCACGTATCTCTGCCACTGCTGTTCCTACATTTACATTATCTGTGTAGAGAACATCATAATCTGTGCCTTTAGTAAGAACTGTGGTACCATTCTTGATTACTATCTGTGGCTTAAGCTCTGAACCTGTATATACCTGAGCAGGTATGTCATCTACCGTAAGTCTCTTGATATTTGTTCTCTTATTCCGTCCATCTGATACTATCTTCATGGTGTAAGAATGTACGAACTTGTTCATTGCAATATAATAGGTCTTGCCCTCAACTACCTGGAAGGTAAGCTCGACAGTACGCATATTTGAATTATCTGCAGTGCGGTAATTGCAGTAGTTTCTATCTACAGATATAGTCGTGCCCTCGCTGTCTACAAGCCTGTTCATGCTAAGTCCTGTCTCAGCCTCAAACTCCACATTGACATAGCCTGACTTTTCTGCCTTGTATCCATACACACCATAGCCCTCTGTTGCCGGGCACTCATAGTACCTGTCAGCCTCATATAATTTTGTATCTGATATAGGTGTTACTGTAAATGGCACAGAATACATTAACTTTCCACCTATGAGCAGACATTTCTCATATTCACCAGCCGTGAGCTTAGTGAGACTGCTTAATGCCTTTCCGTCCTTTCTGACCTCGTAGCGAACAGTTTCATTGCCTGCGGTTGTATTTTTTGTACTTCCGTTATATATATTCTCTGAGGTGCCATTGTCATAGTTCACTATGAAATTCATTTCCGCCACATATCCTGCTGCTGATGAATATATGGAGGTATCAATATACTCAAGATATGTTGACTGTCCCTGGTATCTGCTGTCCAGCTCCACCGTTGTGATCTGTGGAACAAGAGTTATGGTAAGAGTAGAACCCTTAACTGTACCGGTTGTCATATTGAATGGTCTCGCCTTGAGATAGTAGGTCTTTCCTGCTTCAAGTTCAATAAATATCATGAAGTTCCTTTTACCTGCACTATCATCGTCCTTCGCCAGTTCTTTTCCCTCCATCGTCTCATAAAGGGTTCCATATGTATCGCTGGTGCCTGCTGTATACATCTTGTAATTTCCACTGGTCTCCGGTACAAACCTGTAATACTGGTAGGCTGCATTAAGGTTAAGTGTCACGGTTTCATCAACCTGTATATCTATCGGTGTATTTCCCGGATATGGAAGCACCGTCACATCATATGAATAGTCGATATTCTCATATTCAACCTTTATCTTATATGTACCCGGCTTGTAGCCTCCCAGCTCACTTGCCACCAGGCTGCTGGTATCTATAGTCATTCTGTGTCCTGATATCGCACCCACTGTTCCATATGATACTGTTTCTGTAGTTCCATCTGTGTATTCCACATTAAATGTCAGTCCATTAGGCACTATTCCAGTATCTACAGTCTCATAATATGTTGTCCGTGTCGCATCTGCTGACACAGTATAGTTCTTGATCTCCTTTGTCCACTTTGCATGCAAAGTGATATTTCCACTATACCCCTTTTCATGTATAGTACTCAGGTCAAGCTTCATCACATACATAGTATTTGTGAACCAGCCACCGAATACATAGCCCTCTTTTACCGGATCCTCCGGCACCTCTATAGGCTGATACATAAATGCTGTTATATCGTCTATCTCACTTCCGCCATCTGTATTAAATTTATAAGTGACCTTGTTACTTGTGAATGCCGGTATTGCCGCCTCACCGCCACTTATCTCTGCTACAATACTGCCAACTGATCCGGTGGAGCTGTTATAAGATCTCCAGTACATGAGATACTTGTTGGTATTTCCAAGGGATGACGGCAGCGTATATTTCACCGCCGAGTTATTCTTGATAGTCGTAAGTGATGTACAGCCATCAAATATATTGTTGCCAAAATGGGTTATACCTGCCCCAAACTCTGCATAATACATGCTTCCAAGTCCCGAAAGAGCCTTGTCACCTATACCGTCTACGGTATACTCACTGCCATTTACAGCAACAGTGTCAGGGATCTGTAATCTTGTAATGCTTACTTCTCCCGGCTCATTGCCTGTAACCCAGGCGCTCAGACTTCCGTCATCATGCTTTGTCAGTGTGTACACAAGACCGTTTACCTTAGCTGTATCCCCGGCTTCCCCGGCAGGTATATCGGCTCCGGGTGTTGCAGGCAGCATATAGAAAACAGGACTGCTCTGTCTCGTTACATACCATATTATACTGCCGCCCTTTACTATAGGCTTCATGTCTGACAATGTTCCGGACACAACACGCTCTGATGCAAGGATATTGCCACGGGCATCAACAAATGCATAGTGAACCTGCCTCTTGCTTATATCTGTCTCCCATAACACGGCAAATACGTCATCACTCACCCTTACGAGCCAAGGTCTTAATGCGTTATCTGTACCGTCCTCTGCGTAAGCCGAAAGATTCACGATCTTATCCAGCTTATAACCTGACTTATCCACAACTGCCACATATACGTTTCTCTTAGTACTGCTGCTGTAATTACTCTGGTCTATGCTGCAGCCGGCAGAAAGAATAGTTGATCCTGTAACCTCAAGCCCACTTACATATGATCCGGTATAGTTATCTCCGGTCTCACCTCCGTAGCTCATAATGGTCACATTGGCGGTTTTTGAACTGAAATATTCGCTTCCAAGGTTTGTATACTTCATAAGCACATGGCTTCTTGGATATGCGTCACCTCTGTCTGTGGCATATACTGTACCTGTGCTGTCATCATAGAATATGTCCTGTGAAAACGAATGACTGACATATCCATGGGAAGTATTTGAAACCGTATAATTATTATATATCACCTTCATATCAGCAATAGATATCTGCATCATTATGCTTGCCTGATGATTGTAACCATCATCAGCCTTGTACATGGTATGGCATGTCCTCAGATACAGATTAGTGCCATCATCAGCCATTGAAACATTTCCCGATGCAAATGGCTTCTGGGTATTTGCCCCAAAAATCTGTGCTGCCCCAAGCTTGTTCCAGCTCTTGTCATACTTCACAACACGGATAACCTCCACTGTATCAGACTCGTCCATGTTGTTCTGTCCAAATACAAGAAAATAATAACCATCGCTTTCATAAAAACCTGCAAATAGCGGAAGCTCCATCTCTATACTCTTCTTAGAATCAGCAATATAGCTGAAATCTGCGGTATAGTTTTCCACAAAAAGTCCATCACCGGATCTGTATTCCAGTCTCTGAAAGCCTCCGTCTTTCCCATCAATAAGATACGACCTGGACAGGCCGCTATATCTTCCGGTATGGTCATTATTGGTGGAAGTCCCACCCTCTGAGTAATTCTCAAACTTCGCATGTGCTGCCACAGACGGCACAAGAGCCATAACACATGCAAGAAGTGCGACGATCATCGTATTCCTGAACGCACTTCTTATACCTCTCTTCTCCTTCATTTACATCCTCCTTCTCCTTTGATCACCTACACATTTCAGTGTTAAAAATTATATATATTGCACAAAAACAGATACATTAATTGTAATATATTGTTAAGGAAAAGGCTATATATTTTTTCAGCATTTTGGAGATTCAGGGTA
>ERZ773242.1314-NODE-1314-length-24537-cov-6.485949_pt1 | contig 24537 bp, 30 predicted proteins | sample MGYA00511077_ERZ773242 | MGnify/ENA primary metagenome ERZ773242 (study PRJEB29015, sample SAMEA2737754) | human gut metagenome | biome: human gut; feature: human-associated habitat; material: faeces | place: China | collected 2012 ... | reverse complement strand
GAGAGATTTTTGGCTCGTTTTCCAAAGATATTCGTGCATCGGACTATGGATCTGATGGCCGTTACTGCCTGACTATCACCTGCACCCAGAATCTGAAAGGCGTTGCCGCAAAAAGAGAGCTGCTTGATCAGTTCTTTACTCCGAATGGTAGCCGCAAGGACATGACACCGCAGCAGGAAATGGAAAAGATTCTTGCTGACATCAAAAAAGCAAAGGAGATTTTCTCATGTACACCTGCCCAGAATGCGGATGCTGCTGCGACCATGACAAGCCCTGCTGCCAGCAGTTCGGCGGCGGCAATACCGACCACCTCGGAGAGCGGGGCGGATGCAAACGGCTTGACCCCCGCGCTATCCCCGCAGAGCAGCGCATCGGCCCCTGTTGTTCCTGCGGAGACTTCTTTTGCATCCGCAGCTGTCCCCACCTTTGACTTCTCGGCTCTGGGCGATTTATCCCAGCAGGCCGCAGACGCCGACCAGCAGTTTGATCTGCACTATGGTGCGGCTCAGGACGAGTATCTGATCTCCTGCATCTACCTCGCCCGCATCCACACTCTGACTGCCAAGGCGGGCCGGTATGGCGGCGGTACATGGACAAAGTGGTATGAGAGCAAGGGGTTAGGCGAAGGAAGCGTCCGGCGGATGATTCAGAACGGCGAAGCTTTTAATTCCGCCAACTTGGCGGAATTAAAACAACTGCCCGAACTAACTCGCAGAGACCTGAACCTCATCGCCCGCAGCGGGTGTGCTGGGCAGCTGGTCGAAGCCGCCGGAGACAGCCAGCGGGTGCAGGAGCTTTTAGCCCAGCTCAAGGCCGAGAAAGACCGTGCCGACACCGCCGAGAAGTCCGCTCAGAACGCCCGCAAGGAAAATGCCTATTTCAAGGAGCTGGTGAAAAGCGCCGAAGCCCAGACCTCTAAGGACGCGGAAAAGCGGGAGGAAGCAGAAAGCCGCTATGAATCCGCTCTTGCCGACATCAGCGGCCTGAAAGAGCAGAACGCCCAGCTGAAAGAGCGCGCCGACTCTGCCGAAGCCCGGGAAGAGGAAGCATGGAAGATGCAGAGCAAGGCCGAAGCCCGCGCCAAGGACGCCGAGAGCCAGCTGGAAGCCGCCCACGCCGACATTGATGGGTTACAAGAGCAGTACGCTCAGATGTCGCAGCGGGCAAACGACGCAGAAGAGGCCCTGAAGCACCAGCCCATCGTGGGCGTCATCGACGAAGAAGAAGTTGACCGTCGCGCAGCAGAAAAGGCTTGGGGTCTTGCAGATGCCCGGAATGCCGAACTGGCCAAGGACAACGCCAGCCTGAAAAAGCAGCTTGCCGCCCTTCGGGCCAAAGTCAGTGACGATGCACAGGCCGATTTTGAGACCGCCAACTTCTGCGTCAATTCCATCCGGGCCGCATGGGACACCAGCAGAGCCAGCTACGCCCGCTTGGTCGGCGAGGATCTGGAAGGGACGTTCCAGTCTCTGTGCGGTGTGCTGAACAGCATCATGGAGGAAGCGGCCCGCCTCTGCCGCCAGCCGCCGGATTATGACGGAGGTGATGGCGATGAATGAGATGTACAGCTTGGACTTTGACCGCTACGGCCCGCCCTTGGAGCCGCCGGACGACTACTATTTTCTGCCGCGTGACGCAGAACAGGAGGATGAGAACGACCATGACGAATGAACTTACCGTCCGGGTGCAGAACTCGGTGATCCCGGCCATGAGCTGGAACAAGGACGAGGTGCAGCAGAACCTTGACGAGCTGCTTGCAGCCTATACAGGCCTCGTCTATACTCCGGAGAGCATCAAGGGCGCCAAGGACGACCGGGCCAAAATCAACAGCTGGGATAAGCAGCTGGGTGCAGCCGTCACCGCCGCAAGGAAGCTCTACCTGAAGCCGTTGGAGGACTTTCAGGCCGACATCAAGACCATGCGGGAGCAGTGCAAAAAGGTCTCCGGCGCGATCGACGCGCAGGTTAAGGCTGTCGAACAGGCCGAAAAAGATGAAAAGGCGTCTACGTTGAAGCTGGTCTACCGGGACTGCATCGGGGAGCTGGAGCAGCTTGTACCGTTCGAGACGCTGCTGGTTCCCCAGTGGCTCAACAAGACCTTCGACCTTGCTCAGGCCGAAAAGGAGCTGCGCAAAGCTGTGGAGACCCGGCGGGAGGAACTGCGCCTCATCCGAGAGACCTGCGGCGAGGATGCAGAACCTTGCATCACCGAATACCTGAGGTCTCTGAGCGTCAACGATGCCCTGCATGAGCACAGCCGCAGAGAACGCGCCCGTGTGGCTCAGGCCGAGGCGGAAGCCAATCGGCAGGCCGCAGAGCGGGCCAGAGCCGCAGCGCCGGTCATCATCCCGCCCACAGAGGAAGAGCGTCAGCTGAAAGAAGAAGCTGCTCGGGAGGCCCGGAGTAACGCTTTTATAACGGCCTCCGGACGGCTGGATTGTGAAGTTCTGCAGCAGTTTGCCACCCCGGCGGTCCCGGCCCGCAAACGCTACCGCTTCTGGGTGGATTTCACCCCGGAAGACATCGAATGGTTCAAAGCCGAAGCTCAGAAGCGCGGCTTTGCGTATGGTTCTGTGAAATAATCGGAGGTAACTACTTATGGCTTTTTCCCGTTCCGGCGCACCTGCGCCCACCATGTCCGCAAACACCACTGATACCACGACTGCCCGGATGACCGCGATGCAGCAGCGTGCAGTCCAGAGCAACGCTCTTCAGGCTGCCAGCCCGGCCAAACCTGTGGAGATCACCTCTGCCGACGGCCAGCACATGATTGTCAGCTTCTCGGACGTCCGCAACTTTATCTGCGCCAAGGCCACAGATGCCGAGTGCAAGATCTTCCTCGAGACCTGCAAGCAGTATCGGCTGAATCCTTTCACGAAGGAAGCCTACCTCATCCACTACGACAACAACAGCGAAGAGACCCCCAGCACCATCGTTCTGGGCAAGAACTGTTATCTTCAGATGGCCGAACGTCATCCCAGCTATGACGGATTCGAGGCCGGCGTCATCATCTTTGACAAGGTGGCTGGAGATTGCCAAAAGCGGGAGGGTTCCATCGTTTACGAGGACGAGGAGCTTCTGGGCGGCTGGGCCAAGGTCTACCGCAAAGACCGCACCCGTCCCAGCTACGAGGAAGTGAAGTTGACCGAGTACGACACCGGGAAATCCCTGTGGAAGGGCAAAAAGGCCACCATGATCCGCAAGGTCGCCCTTGTCCATGCGCTGCGGGAAGCCTTCCCCTCCACATTCGGTTCTCTCTGCGATGAAAGCGAAGTCCATGTGGATGCAGAGTCCACCGCCGTGGAGCTGGACGATGCCGGACAGGCCCCGGCTCCCCGCTGGGCCCGCATCAAGGAAGCTGCCGAGCAGGCCGATGCCCTGACCGTCGAAGAGGCTGAGTGTTCTGTGGATGACCCCTTTGCCGGAGGTGACAGATCGTGATCCTGACGCACAAGACCGGCGTACTGCTCCACGGGACCCTTGCCAAAGACCCGGTGTTCAAGGATGTGGGCCAGAAGCAGGTGCTCAAGTTCGACGTGAAGGCCCACAGTGTCAAGACCGACACGGGCAGCTGGGAGAGCCTGTACGTACAGGTCAATGTCTGGCACGGGCTGGACAAGTGGGACGGGATGTTACTGAAAGGCGATGCCGTCACGGTTTTTGCCCGGGAACTCAAGACCCGGGAATACAACGGCAAGACCTATTACAGTGTGGATGCCGACGACATTCAGCCCGGCGGACTGGTGCTCTTCCGGTGGATGCAGAATCTCATTGACCTCTGTACCGAACCTCCTGCATCGCCCGAACAGACCAGCCTTTCCGGCGGGCAGATATACCCCGGCGAGAAACTGACCGACTACGCGCCCCGAACCCCGCAGGCGGCAGCTCCCACAGGTCCCGCCGTCGGCACCCCGGAGGCGGCAGCTCCCACAGGTCCCGCCGTCGGCACCCCGGAGGCTGACGCCCTCATCGACGACAGTGCCAATGACCTGCCCTTCTGAGCCTGAACGCTGTGCTATCTGGCGATACGGGCATTTCATTCGAAAGGAGGTCAGGCCGTGGGCATTGACCCTTCTCGCGGCTTTGTTGCCATCCCGCGCGGCCTGACCGACTGGGAGTGGTACTCAGAGCCAAACACCGCCCGGCTGTTCATCCATCTGCTGCTCACGGCCAACTGGAGCCAAAAGCAGTGGCAGGGTATCACGATCCATCCCGGTGAGCTGGTCACGAGCCAATCTCAGCTGGCAAAAAAGCTCAATTTGAGCATTATGCAGGTGCGAACAGCCCTGAAACACCTCGAATCAACAGGATACATAACAGTCAAAACCGGGTCGAAATACAGCCTTATCACGTTGAATAATTACGATTTGATTGAGGCCGGTAACAGGCAGATAACAGGCAAGCAACAGGCAGATAACAACAACTTAACCATAAATAACATAAAAAACATAAATAAGTCGTCGTCTGCGTGCGCGACGCCCGAGCCGACTCCGACGAAGACGACCTCCCCCATCGCGGAGGATTTTGAGCAGCGTATCTGCAAGCTGAGCATCCAAGGAAAAGCCCAGCTGGCTGGATACGCCGACCGACTGGGAGAGGAACTGGTGTCGGAGATCGTCAGCAGGTGCGCCGACCTTGGGGCTTACAGTTGGCCGTATGTCTGCAAAGCGCTGGCAGAGGCTGAGGCTCAGGGATGCAAGTCTGTGGAGGAGTACCGCAGGCTTCACCCCATCGGTAGCGGACGGAATCTCCGGGTTGACCGTACCGAGCCGAGCGGGCATGATTTCCTGAAGGCTGCCGCCCGGCGCAGACGATTGACAAAAAAGGAGGGACTCGATGTATCGGAATCCTGAATACTACCCCGACCCGACAGTCGGCCGGGCACTGGAGGACCTCCGCAGAAAGGAGACTCGATTGAACACTGGAAAGCAATTTGAAGCCGACTGGAAAAGTTCCATGCCGAAGGATGCATGGTGCTACCGGCTCAAGGACAGTGCAGCCGCCTATTACGGCGGAAATGAAAGCCTGAGCTTTTCCATCGATAACATCTGTGACTTTGACGTCTACCGCTACCCCATGCACCACTACTTCGAACTCAAGACCATCGACACCCCCAGCATCCCGCTAGAAAAGATCCTTGGTCGATTCGACCGGGAGAAGCAGAAGTATCACAAGCTCAAGCATATCACCGACATGGCCCATGCAGCTGAGTTTCACGGCCAGACCGCTCATGTGGTCATCAATTACCGGGGCAAGGTCAACCGCACCTTCGCCATCTCGGCCAGTGCTGTGCTGGAGTACATGAACACCCAGACCCGCAAAAGCATCCCATGGCAGTGGGCCGCCCTGAACGGCATCGAGGTGGAGCAGCGTCTGCTTCGTGTCCATTGGCGGTATGATGTGGAAGGGCTGCTGAAGCGGTTGGAAGGGGGTGAAGCCGTTTGACCTACGAGGAAAAGAAAGATTGGCTCCGTCAGTACGAACGCGCCAAAAAGAAAGAGCTGCACCTGACGCATGAGCTTCAGGAAGCAGAGTGTGACTATGGCCATATGACACAGGCGCTTTCCTCGGTGCCGGGAGGTAGCGGCGATGGACAGGCGCTTCCTCGTGCTGTGGAACGAGTAGAAAAAGCAAAGCAGGCTTTGGACGCACAAATCTTGTTTTGCGACGATCTCCATGCCGAAATCACGGCAGTGCTTCTCAGCTTGGAAGACCCCGACGATTACGAGATTTTGAAGCTGAGGTATCTTCACTTCAAGACATGGGAAAGCATTGCAGCTGAAATAAAGCTCTGCCTCCGTCAAATCTACCGCCGCCATCATCGCGCCATTGATGCGCTGAATCTATAATGTCAGTCAATGTCACCTAGAAGTCATTTTATGTCACTCCACGTTATGCTAAAATAGTACCATCGGCAGAGCCGGAAAGGCCACCCGATACACGCAGCCTCCGCACCATGTCCTCCTTGACGCTTGACCGCATGGTGTGCGGGCTGCTTCTATTATGCCGCCTGAGCGCAATTTGGTGCGCGGCGCGTGTGACCAGACACGGCTGGTTCGATTCCAAGGGCGGCACCATGACGCTGCGCCCCGCCGCAGCAACCGCCTGACGCATGGCCTGCGAAACCGCTTGGGGCTGGCGTGCCGGATGGGAGTCCCTCCTTCTCCCCGTGAGAGTCCGGCACACCACCGGAGGCCCCGGAATCCGCAGTGGGTTCAAGGATACCCCACCGGATGTGCGTCAATCACCCTGCACAGAAATGTGCGGGGATTTTTTATGCAGCTTCTGCCGTTCGGAAACCCCGGGCGGCTTTACTTTTGCACCGGAGAGGTGGTGACGTGTCGCGTGAAGATGGATACAAAAATCTGGTGCCGATGGACCAGCGAAGCAAGGACGAAGCCAGGTCATTGGGACAGCAGGGCGGCATCGCCTCGGGTGCGGCACGCCGCCGCAAGCGCTCCATGCGGGAGGCCGCCGACTACTACCTGAGCCTGCCCGAGACTGACCGCCGCCGGGTGAACGCCATGCTGCGGGACGCCATCGACCCGGAGGACATCGATAACCAGATGGCCGTCGTCATGGGCGTCACCGAGAGAGCCAAGCGCGGCGACCCGCAGGCGGCGTCGGTGCTGCTCAAGATGCTGGGCGAGGATACCGTACAGGAAGACTCCGCCGCCGATGCTCTGGCGAAGGCGAAGGAGCTGCTGGGAGGTGTGGACAGTGCCATTGACTGAGTTTCAGCAGGAATACCTGCGCAACTGTTCCCACCGCTGGAACGTCAAGACCGGAGCCACCCGCTCCGGCAAGACCTATCTTGACTGCGCCGTCACCATCCCGAAGCGCATCTGCGCCGCCCGGGGCGAGGGGCTGCTGGTCATGCTGGGCAACACCCTCGGCACACTGGAACGCAACGTGCTGGAGCCTATGCGCGGTCTCTGGGGGCCGGAGCTGGTGGGCGTCGTCCGCACCTCGGCCTCCGGAAATATGGTACAGCTCTTCGGCCACAAGGTCTATGTCCTCGGTGCCGACAACAAAAAGCACATTGCCCGCATCCAGGGCGCAGCCTTCGAGTACGCCTACGGTGACGAGATCACCACGTGGGACGAAGGCGTTTTCCAGATGCTCAAGAGCCGCCTGTCCTGTCCGCACAGTCATTTCGACGGCACCTGCAACCCGGAAAGCCCTTCCCACTGGTTCAAGAAATTCCTCGACAGCGACGCGGACATCTACTGTCAGGCCTACACCATCGACGACAACCCGACGCTTCCGGCCCAGTTCGTGGCCGACCTAAAAAAGGAGTATACCGGCACCGTCTACTATAACCGTTTCATCCTCGGGCAGTGGATGGCAGCCAACGGCGTTATTTACCGCCTGTTGGCCGACAGCCTCGCCGCCGGGGATGGGCGTTTTTTCTGGCCCGCCGAGAAGCAGCTGCACCCGTGGCGGATCCGCATTGGCGTGGACTTTGGCGGCAATGGCTCGAAGCACGCTTTTGTGGCGACGGCCATTCTCCCGGGCTGGTCCGGCGTTGTGGGGCTGGCGTCCCAGCGCATCGACCCGGTGGCGCAGGATGCCGACTTTCTGGCCGACAAGCTCATCGAGTTCTGCATCGCGGTCTTTGCCCGCTGGGGCGAGATTCAGTACATTTTCTGCGACAGCGCCGAGCAGACCCTGATAAACCACATCCGTTCCCGCCTGCGCCAATGCAGACTTTCCTGGCTGGCCGACCGGGTGGAGAACAGTGCCAAGATAAAGATCACCGACCGCATCCGGCTCACCTGCATCCTGATGGGCGGCGGACGCTTCTGGCTCATGCCGGAAGCTGCCACCCTGCGGGATGCCCTTGCTACCGCTCTTTACAGCGGCAAGCATCCCGGCGTAGATGAGCGCCTCGACGACGGCAGCACCGACATCGACACACTGGACGCCTATGAGTACACCATCGAGCGCGATTTCAAGAGGTTGACGAACACATGAACATCACCGATTTTCTGGACTATCTGCATAAGACGCGCGGGTGGCAGCTGGATGCCGATTACTACAGCCAGATCGAGACATGGCGGCAATGGTGGAAAGGCAACGTACCCGGCGTTCATACCCGCGCCGCCGAGTATGCCGACGGCACTAAAAAGCGCACCATTGCCTCCCTGCGGATGCCCAAGCGGGTCTGCGAGGACTGGGCGAATCTGCTGCTGAACGACCGCACCACGTTTCAAATCACGGACGCAGCCACCGCCCGGTATCTTCTGGGCGACGATGAGCAGCAGGTGGGCGGTCTGCTCCGCGACCTGCATTTCTGGACGAACGCCAACGCGCTGGTCGAGAAAGCGTTCTGGTCCGGCACAGGCGCTTTTGTTTTGAGCGTCGAAAATATGACCGTCGTGAACGGCAAGGCAGTCCCCAGCCCGGACGTCCGACTCAAACTGGACTACGACCCGGCCCCCTGCATCCTCCCCCTGCGGGTGGAGCGGGGCGTCGTGACCGAAGCGGCCTTTGTCTCCGAGTGTCTGATGGACGGCAAGCCTGCCATTTACTTACAGACTCACACCGGCAACGAAAAGAAGCGCACCATCCACAACGAATGGTTCCGCGTCACTGACTCCATGTCCGGCACGCCGGTGTTTTCTCCGGTCGAGAAGCCCCCGGAAGGCACGGTGGAAAGCGTCACGGTAGAGGGCTCCCCGCCCTGGTTCGCACTGTTCAGCCCAGGAGCCGTCAAGAACATCGACGGCGGCAGTGGGCTGGGCATGAGCGTCTTTGCCGAGGCGCTGGAAGAGGCGCAGGGCGTGGACCTTGCCTTTGACAACTACCGCGAGGACATCCGCCTCGGCCACAAGAAAATATTCTACAGTGCCGACATCTGCCGCAAGGTGGTGGACGATAAGGGCGTGGAGCACTCCATCCCGCCGGACGACGATGTTGTGAGCCAGTTTGTGCATCTGCCCGGCAAGGAAAGCAGCCTCGACCAGCCCAACGAGTACCACGAGTACAACCCCGACCTCCGCGTGGAGCAGAATCACCGGGCCGTGCAGGATATGCTCAACCTGTTCTCCTTCAAGTGCGGGCTGGGCTGTCACCGGTACGATTTCGAGAATGGCAAAGTTACCACAGCCACCGAGTACAACGGCAGCCGACAGGATCTCGTAGCCAGCGCCAACAAGAACCAGATACCCATCGAGGGCGCTCTGATCGCCATCATCCGGGCCATCCTCTGGGCTGCAAAAGACTTGCAGAAGGCTACAGTCGTCCCCGACACTCCCATCTCGGTGAACTGGGACGACAGCTATATCACCGACGCCGAGACCCGCATGACCCAGATGAGAGATGATGCCCTCAGCGGCTTACTCCCCCGCTACAAGTATCTTTCGGCCCGGTACGGCATCTCCGAAGAGGATGCCCGCCGGCTGGCACAGGAGGCCAAAGATGAAAGCCGCCAGCCTGAGCTGGCCTTCGGCGGGGGTGCCTGATGCTGGCCCCGGACTACCTCGACCACGCACCCGACCGGCTCATCCTGCTCTGGCAGCAGGCCGAGGACGACATCCTACGGGACGTGGCCCGGCGCATCGGCAAGATGGACGCCCTGACGCCGACGGCGAACTGGCAGCTCTGGCGCTACCAGCAGACCGAGGCCGTCCGCAAGGATGTGGTGAAGCTTCTGGCCCGGTATACCGGCAAGAGCGAGGCTGAGATCCGCCGCCTGATGCAGGAGGCCGCGACCGCCGCACTGGAAGCCGAGGACGAGATCTATTACCATTACGGGAAAGAGCCAACGCCCTTCGAAGAGTCAGCGCCCTTGCAGAACCTGCTCAACGCGGGCTATCAGCAGACGGCAGGCAGCTTCTCCAATCTCACCGCCACCACGGCTAACACCGTCTCCGGGGCTTTTGAGCAGGCTCTGGACAGAGCGTGGCTCCAAGTGAGCAGCGGCGCGTTCGACTACAAGACCGCCGTCAAGCGTGCTGTGGACGGCCTTGCCGACTCCATGCCCTACGTCACCTACCCCAGCGGCCACAGGGACACGCTGGAGGTGGCCTGCCGCCGTGCCGTGCTCACGGGCGTGAACCAGACCGGCGCAAAGCTGCAGGAGGCCCGGATGGACGAGATGGGGGCCTCTTTTGTCGAGGTGACGGCCCACGGCGGGGCGCGCCCCAGTCATGCCGTGTGGCAGGGCAGGCGCTACCACCGGGGCGGCGCAGTGGACTACTTGGGCCAGCACTACGAGGACTTCGAGTCGGCCACCGGCTACGGCACCGGCGCAGGGCTTTGCGGCTGGAACTGCCGCCACACCTTCTTCGTGGTGTTCCCGGAGCTGGGCAGCCCGCCCGCATGGACGCAGGAGAGCCTTGAAGCCCTCAATGCCCGGGACATCGAGTATGACGGCGGGCTCTACACCCGCTACGAGATCAGCCAGATGCAGCGCGCCCGGGAGCGGGCCGTCCGCAAGTGGAAACGCCGGTATCTGGCCGAGGATGCTGCCGGGGCTGACGCCATCGCCAGCGCCATGAAGCTGAGGCAGGCCCGGCAGAGCCTTGCAGACTTCACTCGGGCCACCGGCGGCAGGGTGGACAGCGCCCGGACAAGCGTACATGGGTTTGGGCGGAGCGAGGGCAGCAAGGCCAGCTACGCGGCCCGGAAACAGGAGCGGTTCAATGCTGCAAATACTGAGTTGCAGCAAATGCGGGAAGCTGGTACAATAAAGGCGAAAGGTCGGCTCATTGAATCCCCGTCTGCTCCAAATGAGATAAATTTTGCAAGCGACCACGTCTTGCAGCGCTGGGCTGAACGCGGTATGGGGCCAATGGATGCCGAACGCATCATCCGCTCCTCTAAGGTCGCAATGTCCCAGCGAAACGGTACACAGACCTGTTATTACTCTGAGCTGGGCTTTGTCGCCATCGAACAAGATGGCAATGTATCCAGCATCGGCCCGCTGGATGAGGGCGGAAAGAAATTGATGGAGGTGGTCAAAAAGCATGGAATTCCGCATTAGTGATGATGTGAAGCTTGAAGAATGGTTTTGTCCCATTTACAACCGAAAAATCGACTGCGGCTTGTGCTTCGACATTTCCAACATCGGCGATGATATTCTTTGCCTGAAGGGCGACGATAAGCCGCCTTGCAGCTGGGATGAAGCCCACAAAAGCTGTCTCAAGTGTCAGCACTATGCTGACTGGGACTAACAACCAAATACCGCGAGCGTCTTTGCCCATCCGGGCAGGGGCGCTTTTTTCATGCCCATTCTGCCCGCGTGAGGACGGAGTGGACACCATCGCGGCGGGCAGCGCGTACCCTGCCCGGCAACATGCGGACGGAAAACCGCGTTACAAAACCGTAGTTTCACCCAAAGAAAGGGGTTTACTTATGAAGCGTGAAGACGTAAAGGCAAAGATTCCCGGCATCACCGATGAACAACTCAACTGGCTGATGAGCGAAAACGGCGCTGACATCAACCGCGAAAAGACCGTCGCCGAACAGTTCAAGACCCAGTTCGAAAACGCACAGGCCCAGCTCAAGACCGCGCAGGACGGCCTGAAAGCCTTTGACGGCAAGAAGACCCCGGACGAGTACGAGGCCGAGCTGACCAAGCTCCGGGGCGATATGCAGGCACAGGCAGACGGCTTCGCCTTCGACTCGGCCCTGAACACCGCCATCATGGGAAAGAAGGGCCGCAGCGTCAAGGCCGTCCGCGCCCTGCTGGACATGGAGGCCCTCAAGTCCTCCAAAGACCGCACCACCGACATCGACAAGGCGCTGGAAGAAGCCGCAAAGGCAAATCCTTGGGCCTTCGGCGAGGCCGCAGAGGGCGGCAGCGTCCACGTTTCCAGCGGCGCAGAGCACGGCACTCCGCCCACCGGTGACACCGATGCTGTCACCGCTGCCTTCAAGGCGATGAACCCCGGCATCAAAATCGACTGATAGAAAGGAAACATTATGGCACACGAAGCACAGGTTCGTTATTCCAAGCTGGTTGACCTCAAGCTCCGGGCAACGCTGGTCAAGAAGGTCGGCGTCATCTGCAACAACCGCTATGAGGGCAGCCCCAAGGCCGGTTCCGTCAAAGTCCCCGTCCGTGACACCGAAGTCGCTGTGAACGACTACAACAAGCAGACCGGCGCAGAGCTGACCGGCGGCGACACCACCTATCTCACCGTCAACATCGACAAGGACAAGGCCGTCAATGAGATCATCGACGGCTTCGACGCCGCCAGCGTCCCCGACGATCTGGTGGCTGACCGTCTGGACAGTGCCGGTTATTCGTTGGCGCTGCAGGTGGATTCGGACGGCTCTGCGGAGCTGACCACCGCAGGCACGGCCTTCGGCACCACCACCGCCCTGACCGAAAAGACCATCTATGGCAACGTCGTGGACGCCCGCACCAAGCTCTCCACCGTCCATGTCCCCACCGAGGGCCGCTGGCTGCTGGTCTCCCCCGAGATCTATGGTCTGCTGCTGAAGAGTCCCGAGTTCATCAAGGCATCTGACCTTGGCGATGCCGTCGTCCAGACCGGCGCTGTGGGCCGCATCGCTGGCTTCACCGTCTTTGAGGATTCCACCCTCGGCGAGGGTGTGGAGTACATCGCCGGTCATCCCAACTGGTTTGCCTTCATCGACGAGTGGGCCGTTCCCGTCCAGGTGCAGGACCTCAATGGTTCCAGCAAGTACATCGGCGCGTCCGCAGTCAAGGGCCGCAAGGTCTACGCCTTCAAGGTCACCAAGCCCCAGACCATCCTCATCAAGAAGAAAGCGTGACCGAACCTCTCAGTCTGCCGACGGCAGCCAGCTTCCCTAACAGGGGAGCCTAAAAGGAGCTGATTTTTTTGAATTACTGCACCTATGACCAGTATGCAGCCGCCGGCGGCACGCTGGACGAAGCTGCCTTTGCCCCTTTGGCCGCACGGGCGTCCCGGCTCATCGACCGGATAACCTTTGGCCGGGCAGAGCGTCACGCAGCCGTGTGTGCATCCTGTGCCGCTGCTCTGGCGGATGCCTGCATTCAGATCATCGACGCAGCGAACGCTGTGCAGAGCGCCCGCACGCCGCCCGGCGCGTCCAGCGTCTCCAACGATGGCGTGTCCATGACCTTCACCTCCGGCGCACTGGCCGAACGGCTGGCGGCAGAGGCGGCGTACATCCTCGCCAACACACTGGGCAACGACCCGCACAATCTGCTGTATCGGGGGTGTTTCTGATGCAGACGCCCGTCACCGTCGTCATGCTGCTGCATGACATTGCCACCGAAACAGACCGGCCGGTCTGCAAGGTGCTCACCGGGTGCAGCTGGCGGGAGACGCGCCGCACATCGGCCTCCGGCGACCCTCAGAGAGTCGTCCATGTCCGCCTCCCGCCTGCGCCGGGCTATCTGCCCTATCCCCAGTGGGCGCGTCTGCCCCCGGCAGAAAAAGCCGCGCACTGGACGCTCAAGCGGGGCGGCAAGCTCATCTGCGGCGCTGTCCGCAGCCTGACCGAGGCCGAGTATGCCGCCCTCGAGAAAACGCACATCTGCTGCACGGTGGCGGACGTCTCGGACGACCGGGGCGTCCCGCTGCCGCATTTTCATGTGGAAGGGAGCTGAGAGAATGAGCGCACTGATCCCCTTTGGCCCGGCTGCGCCGTCAGCAAAACCGGTTTTCGACCCCCCTGACGGCTGGAAGTACCGGACCGATGGTGTGCAGATGGAGCTGAGCTGGCGCCCCGACTTCGGCGCAGAAAAGACCGCTGCCCTGCAAAAGGCCCAGTTCGCCCTTGCGCAGGAAGCCGCGCGGCTCATTGACAGCTACGTCCCCTTCGACACCGGCCAGCTGAAAAACAGCGTTCAAACCGCATCCAACTACGAAGAGGGACTGCTGGTCTACAATACCCCTTATGCCCGCAAGCAGTATTATCTGCACCCCGAGGGCGAAGCACTGCACGGAGACACCGGCCTGCGCGGCTCCTACTGGGGCCAGCGAGCCATTGCCGACATGGGCGAGCATCTTGCTCTCTACGGCGCAAAGGCTGTCACGACCTTCTGGGGAGGGATGGGACACTTATGAGCGAGAAAGCCACCATCACGGCCATGCGGGAGTGGCTCAAGACCTGCCCCCTCATCGCCGAGGAGCAGGGCGAAAACGGCGCGGCCTTCCGCATTTCCGGCCTCTCGCCGGAGCCTGTAGCAGAGTTTTCCATCGAGGACAGCCCCACCGACCCGGTGACGGCTGTTTTCTTTTCCGGCCGAAACCTCGCCAAGAGCTACATCTTCGTCAGCCGCCGCGACTACAGCGAGGCCCAGAGCGTCCAGATCGCGGGCAGCGGCTTTTTTGAGCAGCTGACCGAGTGGGTACTGGCCCAGAACGACCGGCATCACCTGCCCCGGCTGGATGGCCGCAAGGAAGCGCTGCGCGTTTCGGTGACGTCCAGCGGCTACATCGTCACGGCCAGCGCGGGCAGCTGTAAGATGCAGATGCAGCTCCGGCTCGAATATTACCAGCCCAAGGGCTGAAACGAAAGGAGTTTTTCCTATGACTGTTACCGAAGCCGTCAAGCTGTCGGGCCTGACCCCCAGCGCCGACTATACCGGCGTGGAGACCACCGACGACTTCCTGCTGGCCGTCCAGACAGAGGCCAGCCAGACCGACGTGAAAAACTGGGTGGTCTGTGCTGACCACGTGCGGGAGCACAGCGGCGCACTGAACGCCTCCACCACGGACAACACCTACATCCGCACCGGCCCTGTCACCACCAAAGGCAGTGTCCAGCGTACCCTCTCCATTCAGGGCGACCGCTATGTGGGCGATGCTTTTCAGGACTTCCTGCTCTCCCACAAGATCGCGTTCGGCTCCGGCCAGAGCGTGGTGGTGCCTTATGTTTACTTCTCTCTCCGCACCGGCAAGGGCGAGAAGGGCGAAGGCGCGCTCATCCTGACCAGCGATGTGGGCGGCAGCGCCGGCGCGAATGCCACCTTTGCCGCCGATTTCAAGGGCATCGGCACCCCGGCTGAGTTCGACTATAACACCGCCGTCGCGGGCTGAGAGAAAGGAGTACCGATAAATGCTGATCCATGGACAGGAATTTGATTTTTCGCTTCTGAACGCCAACGACCTCGACCGTCTGGAGGACGCACTGGACGAGATGACCCGGGAGGGCGAGGCCGAGACAGCCCGGTGCGAACGGGAGAATGTCCGCCTGGGCGACCGTCTCCGCGCACAGGCCCGCGTTTCCATGCGCGGCCTCGACAAGATCCTGGGCGCAGGGGCATCCGCCCGTCTGGGGCTGAACGAAAACGATGTCAGCCGTCTGTACGACGTCCTCGACGAGATCACGCAGGCAGCCGCTGCCGAAAAGGCTCGTTATTCCCGCCCGGCGGCCGTCCCCCAGAACCGCGCCCAGCGCCGGGCTGAGAAGCGCCAGAAGGACAAGAAGCACAAGCCGCCTGTGAGCTATCCGGGCCAGCCTGCCGCCGCCCAGATGGTCGAGCGGGTGGATAAGGCCGCCCGCCGCAGGCAGCTTCTGGCCGAGCTGGCGGCTCTGGAAAATGGCTGACATCCTGCTGGACAAACTGCCCCGCATGTGGGCAGGCAGGCCCATCGACTGGGATTTCCGGCCTATGGTCTGGTTCAACGGGCAGTATCTCCGCCTTCCGGAGGACGAAAAGGGCCTGCCCGAGCTGGCCCGGGAAACCATGCGCCGGTTTTACCGCGTGGCCGTCCCGCCGGAGGAAGAGGTGGACGCTTTCAAGGCGCTGGTGGAGTTCTACACCGCAGGCCCGCAGGAGGTATCCGACCGCCCCGGCAGCAGCCGCACCGAGGATCTGGCGCTGGACTACATCACCGACGGCCCCGCCATCGTGGCCGCGTTCCAGCAGGCATACGGCATCGACCTCACCCGGGCAAGGCTGCACTGGTGGCGGTTCAAGGCCCTCATGTCCAACCTGCCCGAGGAGACCCAGCTGGTGAAGATCATCGGGTTCCGGACGGCTGACCTTACGCAGTTTCAGGGCGCAGAGCGGGAGCGGCGTGCCGAGCTGAAGGAACGCTTCGCCCTGCCCGCTGCCCTGCGGAAAGGAGGCGGTCGCATTGTCACCCTGCAAGACCGCAACGAAGCCTTTGCGGCCCGCTTCCGGCGCTGACCGCGCCCCGGTGCTCTGCCCCCTGTGCGGCCGGCCTCTGCCGGTCTGGGCCATCCCGGAAGCCAGCGCCCGGGGCATCTGGGTCAAATGCAAGAACCCGGCCTGCCGCAAAGAAATCGAAATAAAACTCTAAGCCTGTGCCACTGTGCCTGCGCTCTTTTTCGTAAAGAGAGGTGGACACATTGGCCGCAGATTTTTCCATCACCGGCGAAGTAAAGCTCAACAGTGACCCGGCTGAGAAAGCCACGAGCAAGTGGACAGTGGCCGCAGGCCAGCTCATCGCGGACTTTGCCAAGAAAGCTGCATCCAGCCTGCAAAGCGTGGTCAAGAGCGGTCTGGACTACAACCGCAGCATGGAAAGTTATCTGACCAACTTCAAGGTCATGCTGGGCGACGAACAGCTTGCCGCCGAGAAGCTGGAAGAGATACGCCGGATGGCCGCAAGCACGCCCTTCTCCCTGTCCGACCTGACCGAAGGCACCCAGACCCTCTTACAGTTCGGCGTCGCGGCGGACGACACCACCGGCGTACTGAAACGTCTGGGTGATATTTCGCTGGGCAACGCGGACAAGCTCCAGACCCTCGTGCGGGCCTACGGCAAGATGTCCTCGGCCCAGAAGGTCACGCTGGAAAACGTCAACATGATGATCGACGCGGGCTTCAACCCGCTCAATCAGATCTGCGACGCCACTGGCGAAAGCATGAGCGCCCTCTACAAGCGCATCTCGGACGGCAAGGTCAGCTTCAATGAGCTGGAAGCCGCCGTGGCTGCTGCCACCAGTGAGGGCGGGCAGTTCTACAACGGTATGCTGGAGGCCAGCCAGACCTTCAACGGCAGGCTGTCCACCCTGAAGGACAACGTGGCCGCGCTGACCGGTGAACTGACCAGCGGGCTTTTCTCGGCGCTCGGGGACATCATCGTCAAGGCAAACGAGCTGGTCGTCTCCATCACCGAGGACGACTCCAAAATGGCCGCGCTCAAGGAGACCATCGGCGTCCTGACGGCCGCGGTCGTGGCCGTCACGGCGGCAGTCCTGAGCTATAAAGCCACCGTGGCAGCGACTACGGCCATCACGGCGCTGCAAACCGCTGCCACCACCGCGATGGCTGCGGCCCATAAAGCTGCCGCCGCAGGAGCTACCGGTCTGCAAGTGGCACAGGCGGCATTGAATACCGTGCTTTCGGCCAATCCCATCGGGCTTGTGGTGGCCGCTCTGGCAGCTCTGGCGGCGGGGCTGGTAACAGCCTACCACACCAGCGAGACCTTCCGCAACATCGTGAATGGGGCGTTTCAGGCCGTCGCCAGAATTGCCCAGAGCACCATCGGTGCGGCCATCGGCTGGCTGGATAAGCTGAGCTACAAGCTGAACAGCTTCCTTGGCAAAGACGGGTATACAGGCTTCGACGGCTACGACGACTACAAGGCCAGCAAAACGCCCGCCAAGACCAACACCACCACGGATGCAGACCGCCAGCGCCGCCAGCAGTTGCACGATAGCCGTGTAGCGCAGGCTCAGGCTGACCGGGCAGGCAGCTCTTCCGGTACCTCTGACGCGGCGTCTGCCGCTTCTGCCGCCGCAAGCGCCGCCCAGAAAGCCGCCAGCAGCACAAAGCAGGCGTCGGCGGAGATCGTCAAGTCCATCTCTGACACCACCACGGCGGTCATGGACGGCGTGACAAAGACCACCGAGACCGTCACGGAAACCCTCTCCAACGGCACGACCCAGCAGAAGCAGACCATCACCTCCACCAGCCGTCAGATGGTGGACGGTGTGCTCAAGGACATCAAGACCGTGGAGACCATCGCGGCGGACGGCAAGCGGACGGTCAGCCAGACCATGGAGACGGTGCGGGATTTGGTCAGCACGGTCAAGGACACCTCCACGGCCATCGTGGACGGGGTCAAGACCACCACCCAGACCGTGACCAAGACCCTCGCGGACGGCACCACCGAACAGCAGCAGGTCATCACCCAGACGCAGGACAAGGTCATCGACGGGGCGCTCCGCACGGTGGAGACCGTCAAGACTATCGCCGCCGACGGCACCGAACAGGTGGCCGAGACCATCAAGGACAGCGCCGCCGACACCCTCGACGGCCTGTGGAGCGAGATAAAAGACCGGGCCAGCGAGGGCGTGCTGGGCACCGTCGATACCCTGTGGAGCGCCGTCAAATCCGGCGACTGGGTGGGCATCGGCAAGTGGGCGGCATCCGCCCTCTACAGCGGCCTGACCAGTAAGCAGAAACAGCAGCTCACCGACTATGCCCTCTCGCTGGTGGACGGCCTGAACGGCGTTCTCGGCGACGCGGCGGGCAGTCTGGCGCAGACGGCGTGGAGCATCGGGCAGACGCTCTTCGAGGGTATCACCGGCAAGTTCGGCGACATCTCCTCCATGGCCGTCAAGATGGGCGGCACCCTGAAAAGCGTGTTCGGCGCACTCAAGGTCCCGCTGGCCGCTGCGGCCAAAGCCATCAGCGCCGGCCTCTCTGGCGGCCTCCTGAGTATGTTTCCCGCCATCTATGCGGGCTTCGCCGGCATGATCGGCACCATCGGCGCAGCCGTCGAAGGGATGCTGGCCGCTATCAGCGCGGCCCTCACCTCCACCCTCTTCGGCATCCCGGCAGGCCTCGTGGTGGCCGCTGCCGCTGTCGCTCTGGGCGTCGCCATCGCGGCCATCGTGTCCAAGCTGGGCGGAAGCCACAGCAGTTCCGGCGGTTCTGGCGGCAGCGGCGGGGGCGGCGGAGGTGGAGGCTCCGGCCTCGGCATCGACACCCCCAGCATCACCGACGAGTCGAACAAGCTGACGGACACCATCGACGCCAACACCGCAAAGCTTACTGAAATAAACAAGTCCCTCGCCAAGCTGGTCAAGAGCGCAAACGCCCTTGTCCTCAGCGACAACATGGCCGTGAGCAGCCGGGTGGCAGCATCCGGCACGGCACAGGTCGCCGCTGCGGCCAGAAGCTACCGCGAGGGCGACACCAACATCACCCAGAACATCTACTCCAAGGCCCACACCGCCGCCGACCTTCAGCGTGAAGCGCGCTGGGAGGCCGACCGCGCAAAGGCACAGAGCCGCTGAAAGGAGGCCATCCACCCGTGCGCAAAGACCATCTCCGATTAGTCACCGACGCCGGGGCATCCCTCGACCTCGGGTGGGACTACAGCATCCCCTATCAGATCGACAATCTCTCGGGCGTGGATGTCACCCTCAAGACCGCCCAGGGCGTCAACCAGCAGGGCGTGACCGTGGAGGGCCAGAGCGTGGAGGGGATCTCTCATGAGGTCATCGCGGATTTCTGGGGGCCGGATGGCGAGCGGCAGGCAAATCTGTTTTTGCAAAAGCTGCCCTTCTTCACCTCCGGCACGGCCTATTTCGGGGACAAATACTTCTCCCGGTTTTTCCTGCAAAAGACCCCCTACACCGTCCAGCTCCACCCATACCCCCGTCTCGACTTCATGCTCTACCGCCCGAAGCCCTACTGGTACAGCCTCGAGAGCCAGAACGCCGTCATGGGCGGCTTCGTGCCGCAGTTCCGCTTCCCGCTCTGCTACGACAGCCACCAGTACAGCGAGTGGCGGCAGAGCTACTTCCTCAATGTCAGAAACCCCGGTGCGCTGCCGGTGCCTTTCACCGCGAAGCTCCGCTCCTCGGGTATCGTGGTCAACCCAGCCATCCGCAACAGCACCACTGGGGAGCACATCGGCTTTGACACCACCCTGAACAAGGGGGACGTGCTGGAGATCTACCGCACCACCACCGACCGGCTGGCCGTCAAGCTCATCTCCGGCGGCGTGGAGACCAACGCCTTCGCCCTGCTGGACGAGGACAGCGACCTCATGGAGCTGCACCCCGGAGATAACGTCCTCACCGCCGACGCCGCCAGCGGCAAGGAGGGCCTGCAGGCCAGCATCAGCTTTTACCCTATGTCGGCGGGCATCCTGCCGGAGGCGATGAAATGACATTCGACATTCTTGACGAGACCACCCTTGCCAGGCTGGGCAATATCGACGTGTGGGTGTCGGTCTACTGGGACGAACCGTACAACACCGAGGGGAGTTTCAGCCTTGAGGTGCGGCCCACGCCCGAGAACCTGGCCCTGCTCCGGGAGGGCCGGTGGGTCGTGCGCACCGACGCAGCGGTCAAAATCCCCATGCGCATCTGCCACCGCTCCAACGAGAATGAGGACGCGAATCTGGTCGTCACCGGCTACCCGGCCACGTGGATCTACACCAAGCGGGTCTCCGCATCGGCCGTCAAGAACGAGGCCGCCGAGGCCGCCATGCTGGCCCTCGCCAAGGCAGCGGCTCCGTGGCCCAAGCTGGAGGTAGCCGAGCCGAAGGGCTTCGACACCACTTTTGAACAGCAGACCAGTGGCGCGACCCTGTTTGACTATTTCAAAACGGTGGGTTCTGCCTGCGACCTGGGCTTCCGGGTCATCCTCATGGGTAAAAACAGCGCAAAAAAACTCATGTTCGAGGTCTGGCGGCCTACTGCCGACCCCAACAACCGCTTTTCGCCCCGGTGGGGCAGCCTGCGGGAGGCCAGCTGGGCCTTCGGCGACGGCAGCTATGCCAACGTGGCGCTTGTGTTAGGCGCTGGCGAGGGCAGCAGCCGGGCGATGGTCTGGGTGGGCGACACCGATGCCGCCGGAGCCGAACGCCGGGAGATGATCATCGACGCCCGGGACGTCCAGCCCGAGGACAGCGAGACGAATACCAGCGCCAGCTACCTCAAAAGGCTGGCCGACCGGGGCGCGTCGAAGCTCCTCGAACAGCTCCGCACCGGCAGCATCGAGATGACGCTGGACGCCGACGGCCTCGAGCCGGGTGACGTCTGTTTCTGCTCTCTGCCGGATCTCGGCTACAAGGCCACCGTCCGGGTGGCCGACATCATCATTCAGAGTCAGACCGACGGCACCACCCGCACCGCGCGGCTGGGTACGCCCGTCTGGCACAAGATCTAGGAGGCGATAGCTTGAGCTCCCCCGGAATTATTACCTACCCGCTGGGCGGCATCACCTATGACGCCGAGGATGCTGCGGCCTACTTTGCCGGGCGCACCAGCGGCGTTTACAGCACCGACATTGATTTCGCGGTGGCTGCTGCCGCCGATGGCAACACCGACCTCACCGTCAGCGCGGGGCAGGCGTGGATGCACGTCAGCCGGTGGGTGGGCCTCAGCGTCACTATGCGGGAGGCCCAGACCCTCACGCTGCCCCTCGCGGACAGCGCTCTGCCCCGCATCGACCGCGTCGTGCTCCGGTACGACGCTACCAGCCGCAGCACCTCTCTGCAAGTGCTGCAGGGCGCGCCGTCCTCCGAGCCGGCAGGCCCGGACCTCTCCCGCACCGAGATGGTCTATGACCTCTGCCTCGCCGAGGTCTCCCGCCCGGCGGGCCAGACGGCCCTGACCGCCGCCAACCTCACCGACACCCGGGCGGACGAGGCCCTGTGCGGCCTGATGCGGGACGGAGTGACTGCCCTGCCCATCGAGGCGCTGGGCCGGCAGGCATTGGCCAAGGCCAAAGAGACCGCCGAGCTTTGCGACAAGCTGCTGGCCAGCTACAGCGGCGGCTATCTCGGCATCTGGCCCGTCACCCTGACGGCAGACGGCTGGGCCGACTGCACCGACGTACCCGGCTACGCCTACAAGCAGACGGCAGAGCTGCGGGCAGCGAGAGAGGCAAACGTCCCCTCCGCCGTACCCACCCCGGAGACCTTCACCGTGGCGGTGGCGGCGGGGCTTGCAGGCGTCTGCGAGACCGGGGCGGGTACTGTCACCTTCTGGGCCGAGAAGGTCCCGGAGGGGGACATCCAGATGCAGGTGGAGCTGCTGGGACCCTCGGCCTCGACCGCTGACACCGGAGAGGACACCCTGGGCGACACCGTCCTCGAAGACACGACTTTGTAACGGAGGTACACCATGAAGTATGTGAAACAGCATTTCGTCACCGGCATGAAGGTCAGCCTGCCGGAGGTGCTCAACCGGATGGAGGACGGCATCGCCGCCGCCTGCGGCGCGGCGGTGGAGGGCATCGGCAGCGTGACCACCGGCAACACACCCGCCGCCGGCATCCGGGACGGCAAGCTCTGCCTGACTCTGCCCAAGGGCGAGCAGGGGCAGCAGGGCGCAAAGGGCGACCCCGGCGAGGGCCTGAGTGACAACGCCAAGGCCCTGCTGCTCTCCCTGTTGGCCGGGGAGACCGAGGATAGGGGTGCCGCCCTCAAGGCCCTCCGGGAGGAGTGGGGCCTCGCCGAGCCGGACGACACCACCCTCGAGGCCGCAGAGGCCGCAGACGCGGCAGAGGAGGCGTGAGTATGGCGCTGGGAAGTGTCAGCATTATCCCCTACACCCGTGCCGATGTGGAGAAGATGCTCAAGCGAGCGATGTACAGTGAAGGAAAGCTGGTATTTACCGGCATTCTTAGCCCACAGTGGAAATACGGAGCTTCCATCTCCATTCCGGAAGAGGTGGACTATGTTGTCGTGGGTGGCCTGAAGCTGGCGCGGGGCGGGTCTGGTAAAGCCAGCGGACACCCTGACGGCCATGAGAGCGTCACTTCGTATACCACAATAAGCTTTTCCTCTAACACACTATCCGCAGGCGGCTACTGGCCAAACGACGGCACCTATATGACCCTCAACGTCGAGGGCTACCACTACTACTGACCCCGCCGCAACAAAAAAGCAGCCCCCGGGTGGGGGCTGCGGGAGTGGTTATTTGTCCCTGTAGTGGGAGCCGCACTGGACGATCTTGACCACGCTGCCATCAATGCGGTAGACGATCCGGTTTGCATCGTCGATGCGGCGGCTCCAATAGCTGGCCAGATCACCGCTGAGGCGCTCGGGCTTGCCGATGCCCTCATAGCCGTTGCGGTCGATGTCCTTCAGAAGCTGTAGGATCCGCTTGAGCATCCTGCGGTCCTGGGTGGTCCAGTATTCAAAATCTTCCCACGCTTCTTCTGTCCATGCCTTAATCATCGAACTTGACCTCGTGGATGGTGCCGCCGGTGGCCTCCATCTCAGCGATGGACTTACGCAGCCGGGCCTGATTCTGTTCCGAATAGAACGGGTCTACTGAAAGCTCGAAAGGCAGGCGCTGCTCCCGGGTCATCTTTTTAGCCAGCATAGTAACGGCGGTGGACATGGACATCCCCAGCTCGTTGCAGATGTGGTCGAAACTGTTTTTCAGATCGTTATCCATGCGGATGCTTACAGTGGTCTGTGCCATAGTATCACGCTCCTTCTGAATACAATGTAGCACATTTGCAATACAATGTCAACGGATAGAAAAAAGAAAGGTCGTGTTCTCTATCGCTATCAAAGAATATTCCATGTCCCGGGACTCCACCCGGCAGCTCTCGCCCAGCTTCAAGGTGCGGGAGTTCGGCTGCAAGGGCAGCGACGTCGTGCTCCTCGACGAGGAGCTGGTGGTGCTGCTCCAGTGCATCCGGGAGCACTTCGGAAAGCCGGTACATATCACCAGCGGCTACCGCACCGCCGCCCACAACGCTGCCGTGGGCGGCAGCAAGTCCAGCCAGCACCTGCTGGGCCGGGCGGCAGACTTCTACGTTGAGGGCGTGGACGTGGCCACCGTGGCCGCTTACGCCGAGGCCCTGCTTCCCGGGCGCGGCGGCATCGGGCGGTATCCGAAGGACGCAAAGCACCCAACCCGCAAGACCGGCTGGGTGCATATCGATACCCGGGCGAATAAGAGCCGGTGGAGTATGTAAAGGAGTGAAGAAAATGAAGGATACCATTTGCACCGTCATCGGCCTCATCGGCGGGGCCATTGCCGCCTTGTTCGGTGGCTGGGACACTGCCCTGCAGACGCTGGTCATCTTTATGGCCATCGACTACATCACCGGTCTGGTGGTGGCGGGCGTGTTCCACGCCAGCCCCAAGACCAAGACCGGCGCGCTGGAAAGCAAGGCTGGCTGGAAGGGCCTCATCCGCAAGGGCGAGACGCTGCTCATCGTTCTGGTGGCCTGCCAGCTGGATGCCGTCATCGGCGGCAGCTTCGTCCGCGACGCAGCGATCATCGGCTTTTCGGCCAACGAGGCCATCTCCATCGTCGAGAATGCCGGCCTGATGGGTCTGCCCATCCCCGCAGCCATCACCAAGGCCATCGACATCCTCAAGCAGCGGGCCGAGACGCCCGAGAAAGGCAAGGACTGATATGAAAAAGAAGATCTCCGCCGGCACCCTGACCCGCACTGCTGTGCTGGGCCTCGCCCTGGCAAATCAGCTGCTCAGCGCAGCGGGTAAGCCTTTGCTTCCCATCGAGAGCGCCCAGCTCGAACAGATGATCTCCACCGGGTTTACCGTCGGCGCTGCGCTGGCCGCATGGTGGAAGAACAACAGTTTTACCGCCGCCGCCATCGAAGGTGATAAGCGGATGAACAGCCTGAAGAATCAGGTTCACTGAA
>ERZ773242.1311-NODE-1311-length-24570-cov-3.623741_pt1 | contig 24570 bp, 19 predicted proteins | sample MGYA00511077_ERZ773242 | MGnify/ENA primary metagenome ERZ773242 (study PRJEB29015, sample SAMEA2737754) | human gut metagenome | biome: human gut; feature: human-associated habitat; material: faeces | place: China | collected 2012 ... | reverse complement strand
GACCGGGCTTCCTATTAAAAGCTTGTAGGGTTATAATGGCCGCAATATTCGCGGACAGGGCAGGAAAAACCTTTAATCCTCTATATCGAAAATGTCCTCGAGACGAGCCGAGAAAAAATCGGCCACTCGGCTGAATTCCTCTTCGTCGGAAATTTCTTCAAAGAACTGATCGTCACCGTCGGTGATCTGTTTCATTATGACAAGAGGGTCGCTGTCCTGAAGGCTTTCCTCCGGGTCGTCGTATACTGGCAGCATGGCCACATAATGACCGTTTTCAAAATCCGCCTCGTCAAGCGCCTCAAAGGTATATTCGTTTCCCTCGTCGTCACTCAGAGTGTATATATCGGGGGTTTCTTCGATAAAATCTTTTTCTTCCATAATAACGTCTCCGTGCTTTGGGCATCTCGCCGTAAAATAACTGTCTTTTTATTTTACCCAAAAACACCCCAATAGTCAACATTTATTTTTAATTTCCCTTATTTTCATTTCAAAAAATCCGTTTATATCAAATATATAAAAAATTTTATAATTTTTATCACAAAACTATTGACAAAACACAAGAGGTGTGCTATTCTATAGTTGACGAAAGGGTATATGATAAAAGCCCGAAGGAAAACGGGCACCTCAAGAGAGGAATCCTTACGAAAGGACTGATACCGGTGCAGAACGAGGAACAGATATGTGTCGGTCTCGGCTGTTTTTAAAAAGGTCGACAGAAAAGCATAGAGGCTTACATACGGCGATGTGAAACAAGAGTGGAAAAACGCCGAGCCGACCGATGGATTTTTTACATATATTTTTTGAAAGGACAACATTTGACATTTAGGACGTAAATTCAAAAATTATTTTTCTTTTTCATATTTTTTATCCCGACTATAAGGTGAAAGCCAATGTGGTAATTTGTTTGTGAGTCCCCCGTGTTTAGGGGCTTAACGATATGACATTATCTTTTAAATCCTTCCGATCTCAAAATGGAAAGGGCCCGGTTAATTCCGGGTTCTTTTCATTTTATGCAAAAATCGCGACCGCCGCCCGCCCGACACCCGAAACCGATCGGGTATGATTTTCCCCTCTCCTTTTTGTTGCTTTTAATGCCTTTCCGAGGTATAATAAAAAAGAAAAGAGGTATCGGCAAATGCAGGATTATTACGACCGTGTTGAAAAAATCACCGAATTTATCAAATCAAGATCCGGTTTATCCCCCAAAACAGCCGTCGTGCTGGGCAGCGGGCTTGGCGGATTTGCCTCGGAAATCGAGGAGCAGACGGTTATACCCTTTACCGAAATTCCCGACTTTCCCGTTTCCACCGTTAAGGGGCACGCGGGAAGGCTGATTTTCGGAAAGCTTTTCGGCAAAGATATTCTCGCAATGCAGGGAAGGTTTCACCGCTATGAGGGCTATGACATGAAGGACGTAACGCTGTATGTCAGGGTTATGTTTATGCTCGGCATAGAAAATCTTGTTTTGACCAACGCCGCAGGAGGAATAAACACCGATTTTGTCCCCGGTGACCTTATGCTCATCACCGACCATTTTTCGCTTTTCTGCCAAAACCCTCTTTTCGGCAAAAACGACGAGCGTTTCGGTCCGCGTTTTCCTTCCATGAGCGAGGCCTATTCGAAGGAGTCGGCGCTTGTCGCCGAAAAGGCGGCTTCTCGGCTCGGAATACCGCTTAAAAAGGGAGTATATTGCTACACTCCCGGCCCGACATATGAGACGCCCGCCGAAATAAGAGCGCTTAAGGCTCTGGGCTGCGACGCCTGCGGAATGTCCACCGTCCCCGAGGCCATTGTCGCAAATCATTGCGGGATGAAGGTGCTCGGAATTTCCTGTATAACCAACATGGCGGCGGGAATCACCCAAAAGCCCCTTTGCCACGAGGAGGTCATGGAAACGGGACGAGCGGCGGGAGAAAAATTCGGCCTTCTTATGAAGGAAATTTGCGCAAACCTGTAATATCACGGCATTTTTAGGAGTAATAATGATCAGAGAAATAATTCACGACCCGCTTTTTCTTTCCCTGCCCCCAAAGCCCGCCACCCCGGAGGATCTTGAGACGGCATCCGACCTTGCCGACACGCTGAAAGCTCACGGCGGAGGATGCGTTGGAATGGCGGCCAACATGATCGGAAAGCAGAAACGCATAATTGTCTTTGAGGAAAAGGGCAAGATAAACGTCATGTTCAATCCCGAAATCATCGCCAAATCGGAAAAATACACCGCGCAGGAGGGATGTCTTTCTCTTGAGGGAGGACCGAGAAGCACGGTCAGATATAAGAAAATCAAGGTCAGATGGCAGACGGCCGATTTCAGACTGCGAATCAAAAACTTCACCGATTTTACGGCGCAGATTATTCAGCACGAAATCGACCATATAAACGGTATTCTTATTTGATAAGACCTTTTTCCGAAAAATTATTTTACAAAATTTTTCTCAAACCTATTGACATTTGCAAAAAAATGCATTAACATAAAGCTTGTCAAATCTGACGTTCGTTGAAACCATCGGGATTTTTTAAACCGATGGCGGAGGACACTCTGGAGAATTCATTGAGTTGAATGCCGAAGGTGCAAGGCGAAAGCTGAATCTCTCAGGCAAACAGACAGAGCAGAGCAAAAATTGTATCTGTTATGCTTTCTTCATACTGTCCGTCAAACGTCGGGCAGTTATTTTTTTGGAGGAGTATATTTATGCAAGCAATCCAGGACGCACTTTTGCCCATAGTGCAAACAATCAACTCCTATCTGTCGGACTACATTCTCATAGTTCTGCTCATAGGAACCGGTCTTTTCTATTCCATCCGCACCCGCTTTGTTCAGGTTCGCTGTTTCGGCGAAGGTATGAAAAAAGCCTTCGGCAGCATCAGCCTTAACGGCGGCCGCCAGGCAAGCGGACTTTCCTCCTTCCAGGCGCTGACCACCGCCATCGCCGCTCAGGTCGGTACCGGAAACATCGTCGGTGCCTGCGGAGCCATTCTCATCGGCGGTCCCGGAGCCATTCTGTGGATGTGGATCATCGCTTTCTTCGGCATGGCGACAATATACAGCGAGGCCGTTCTCGCTCAAAAGACCCGCATAGTTCATGAGGACGGAACCGTTTCCGGCGGCCCCGTCTATTATATACGCACCGCCTTTAAGGGCAAATTCGGAAAATTCCTCGCCGGTTTCTTTGCCGTCGCCATAACTCTTGCGCTCGGCTTTATGGGAACCATGGTTCAGTCCAATTCCATAAGCGAGGCCTGTCACAATGCCTTCGGAATTCCCGGCTGGGCAGTCGGCATTTTCCTTTGCGTCGCAGCAGTTTTCATCTTCATCGGAGGCATCGGCCGCATAGGCGCCGTCACCGAAAAGATGGTTCCCGTTATGGCCGTTCTCTACCTCGTCGGCGGACTTGTAGTGCTGTGCGTCCGTATCAAATACATACCCGAAACCTTCGGTCTTATCTTCAAGTATGCCTTTAATCCCACCGCTATAATCGGCGGAAGCATCGGATATGCCCTCAAAACCGCAATCAGCCAGGGCGTTAAGAGAGGACTTTTCTCCAATGAGGCAGGTATGGGCTCCACACCTCACGCCCACGCCCTCGCAAACGTCAAGGATCCCCACGAGCAGGGCGTTGTCGCCATGGCCGGCGTTTTTGTCGACACCTTCGTTGTGCTGACCATGACCGCCCTCGTGGTCATTTCCACCCTCTTCACCGAGGGCGGCCCCCTTTACAACACGGTTCTCACCGCCGAATCTCTTGCTGCCGCAGGCGTTTCAAAGACCAACGCTGCCCAGCTTGCCTTCGGTTCGGTTTTCGGAAGCGGACTCGGCAATGCCTTTGTTGCGGTTTGCCTGCTCTTCTTCGCTTTCTCCACCATTCTCGGCTGGAACCTTTTCGGCAGAATAAACGTTCATTACCTCTTCGGCAAGAAATCCGACCTTATCTATTCTCTGCTTGCCATTGTTTTCATCTTCCTCGGCTCGGTACTCTCCAACGACCTTGTTTGGGAAATGACCGATATGTTCAACAATCTCATGGTAATTCCCAACGTCCTTGCCCTTGTGGTGCTTTCAAAGCTGGTCGTAAGTTCCTGCAAACTTAAAGAGCATAAGCTTAAATAATCACATTCTTTGTCCTTTTCCCGCTCGGTTGCCGCCGAGCGGGTTTTTGTTTTATAAACATCTTGCCCGAGGGCGGAAAATGTTATATAATGAAAGAAAAATCAAAGGAGATTTTGCAATGTCTGTCATGGATAAGCTTAACAGCGCGCCTCTCTACGCCATATGCGGCGGAATCATCGCCTTTGTGGCGGTGGTCTGTGTGATTTTCATGGTCAGAGCCTACCGCCAGGGAAAGGCTCTCGGCATGGACACAACAAAAATGAAACGGGTCATCGTATCAAGCGCAACCTTCTCGGTGCTGCCGAGTATCGGCATACTTCTCGGAGTTATCGCCCTTGCGGGAAGTCTCGGAATCCCTTGGCCGTGGCTCCGCCTTTCGGTAATCGGTGCCCTCCACTATGAAACGCAGGTGGCTCAGGCGGCGGCCGAGCAAACGGGAATGTCGTCCCTTTCCTCCGCCGAAATGACCGCCTCGGGCTTTGCCACAATTGCCCTGCTCATGAGCGTGTGCATTATATGGGGTATGCTGCTGTCGGTGCTGTTCAACAAAAAATACACCAAAAAGCTCGGCTCGGGCGGAAAAAGCGGCGGCCTCGCTGCGGGATTCGGCGACACGGCCATGACGGCCATGTTCATCGGCCTTGTCAGCGCATACATCGGAAGCTATATAGGCTCCTTTGTTTCGTCGGAAGGACTTTTCACCTTTAAGGGAAGCCTTATTCCCCTCATAGTCGTTGCCGTGTCGGCGGCGGTTATGGCGCTGTTTATCTTCCTGTCCAAAAAGGAAAAATTCGCCTGGGTGGAAAACTTCTCGGTAGCGGTCAGTATGCTCGTCGGCATGGCGGCGGCAGTTGTCGCGGGACTTGTTTAAGGAGGGCAAAATATGAACGGACAAAACAATTCAAGCTGGGAAAAATACAGCAGACAGACTCACATAATCGGCCGCACGGCAAGCATCGCCGCGCTTATAATGCTTGTGGGCGCTCCCTTTCTTATCGGAAAATATCTCGGCGCCATGCCCGACCTTTCGGCCACGGCAAAGGGCTTCTTTTCGGTAGGAATAATCTGGTTTGTAAGCAGCATTGCCGAATTTCTTATATACACCCCGATGCTCGGCTCGGGCGGCGGATACCTTGCATTCATAACAGGAAATCTCATAAACATGAAAATCCCCTGCGCCGTCAACGCAAGAGACATGGTGGGAGCGAAAACCGGCACCAAGGAAAACGAAATTATTTCCACCCTTTCCATCGCCACCTCGTCTCTCGTCACCATTTTGGTGCTTGCGGTGGGCGTGGCAATACTCACCCCGCTGAAACCGGTGCTTGAAAGCCCCGCTCTTCAGCCTGCTTTTGATAACGTTGTGCCGGCTCTTTTCGGCGCCATGGCATATAAGTACTATCGCAAGAACATAAAGGTGGCCGTTGCTCCCCTCGTTATCATGAGCCTGCTCTTTATTTTCCTCCCCTCCCTCACCTCCTCCACAAGCTTTATGATAATTCCCTCGGGCGCCATTGCAATCGGCATCGCCCTGCTCCTTTACAAAAGAGAAAGAAAGGATGAAGAGAATTGAAGCTTTTATGGATAATTCCGCTGTGCGTTTTGAGTCTAATCGCCCTGCTGCTTTTGATTGCCCTTGTTCACACGCTGCTCGGCAAAAAGAAGGTTTCTCTGTATGCCCCGAATGAAGACGAGGAGGAATCGCTCCGCCTTGCGAAAAAGCTGTCGGAAATGGTCAAATATGACACCACTTCCCACGCGGGCGTGGATGAACGGGAAAAATTTCTCGGCTTTCACGAGGTTTTAAAAAACCTTTTTCCCCTTGTTCACGAGCGCCTTGAAAAGACCGAAATCGACGGCAATCTGCTCTTTTTCTGGAAAGGAAAAAGCGACAAAAAGCCCATTCTTCTCATGAGCCATCAGGACGTTGTTCCCGCCGAAGGAAAATGGGAGCACGAGCCCTTTTCGGGAGACATAGAAAACGGAAAGGTTTTCGGCAGAGGCACGGCCGACACAAAATGCTCGGTCATGGCCTTTTTCGAGGCTGTCGAGCAGCTGCTGGGCGAAGAATACACCCCTCCCGTCGACGTCTATCTTGCCTCCTCCTGCACCGAGGAATGGGCGGGAGACGGCGCTCCGAAAATCGTGGACGAGCTTAAAAGACGCGGCGTCGAGCTGTTCCTTGTTTGCGACGAGGGCGGAGCCATAATTTCCGAGCCAATCGGCGGTATTCACGGCAATTTCGCCATGGTGGGAATTTTCGAAAAGGGCAAGGCCGACGTTAAATTCACGGCAAAAAGCACCGGCGGCCACGCAAGCGCCCCCACAAAGGGCACTCCCGTCGCCCGCCTCGCCGCTTTTGTAAACGAGGTTGAAACAAAGCATCCTTTCAAATCGAAAATGTCCCCCGAGGTTTCCTCCATGTTCAAGGCCCTTGCGCCCTATGCCCCCTTCGGGCTGAGATTTCTTTTCGGAAACCTTTGGCTTTTCAAACCCCTTTTAACCGCTCTCATGCCCTCCATAAGCGCCCAAGCCGGCGCCATGCTCAAAACCACCATTGCCTTTACAATGCAATCGGGCTCGGAAGCCTATAACGTCATTCCCCAGGAGGCAACTCTCGGCGCCAACATGAGATTTATACCCCACCAGGGCGAAAAGGAAAGCCTTGAAATAATCGAAAGCCTTGCAAAAAAGCACGGTCTTGAGACGCAGGTCGTCCACTCCAACGATTTCACAAAGCCCGTCGACATAAACGGCGAAGCCTATAAAACCGTTGAAAAGGTCATTTCCGAAACCTTCCCCGGGCTGCCCTGCTCGCCCTATGTTATGACCGGCGCCACCGACGCTCAATTTTATCAGCCGGTGTGCAAAAACTGCCTCCGCTTTTCGCCCATAGTTTTCGGTCCGGAGCAGATGAAGGGTATGCACGGACTTAACGAATGTGTGGAAATAAACTGCCTTCCCGGAGCCGTCAGATTTTATAAAAACCTCATAAAAGCGCAGGAGCGCAATTAACGGCACAAAAGTAAAATGACCCGAGCGGCTTGCTCGGGTCATTCTTTTTATATATTACAACTCCACGGGGAATTTTTCGATTTTTCTCACCGATCTTTGGAGAACGAGCAGAGCGTCGGTAACGGTAACGCCGTCCTTGCCGTCAACGTCGGCCCAAAGGATCTGTTCATCGCTAAAGTCCACCTTTCCCACGGCCGCCTGAAGGGTCAGCAGCGCGTCGGTAACGGTGACAGAACCGTCCTCGTCAATGTCACCGTAGTGAATTTCGTCGGCAATGTCTGCCGAAATCATAACGCTGCCCTCGGGCATGGTGAAGGAATAAACTCCGTTTTCTTCGGTAAAATCGACCTGTTCGCCGTGGCTTGTAACCTTGACATTTTCGGCCGAACCGGCGATTTTAAAGGTGACGGTGTCACCCACAAGGGCATAATCATCCGAAAGCTTGATCTTATCCGAATTTTCGCAGGTGGGATCGGCATAGACCTCTCTGAGCACGCCGTCCCAGCCCAGCTTTTCCTTGATAACCTTTATAACCTGGTCGGCAGAAGCCTTGTGCACCTGCATTGAGGGGTGCCCCGAGCCGCCCTGCTGATCGTAATATTTAAGATCGACATAAACAAAGTTCTCGTCTCCGGTGGCGGCATAGGCGTCGGCTGCGGCTTTGGAGCAATCCCTGAAATCGCCGGTGTTGAGCGAAAAAGCATAAATAATCAGCGCGTCGGGATTTGCAAGGCGAACCTGCCCGAGGAATTTCTTCATGACCTCGGCAAAATGCTCCCTTGTTTCGTCGGTTTTGGGCTTTGTCCACACGTCGTTGTCGCCCATGTTGACTATGACGACGTCATTGTCGGCCTCGGTGAAATCATAAAGCCGCGAACGGTCGGGATTCGGGGTGTTTTGGGGATTGTAGACGTCGAACTCCGCATAGCTTCCGTCCTCGTTCTGAACCGGTCTGCCCGCACCGTCCACAAGGGCGGTGTTCCAATAGTCGGTAAAGAAATAGGTGTTGGTATAAAACTCGGGGGTTCCCACATTCGGCTGAGGAACGGCCTCGGTGTATGCTCCGCAGCGGGCGGTTATGGTATACTCGGCGCCGAAAGCGTCGGCAATAAAGCTTGAATAGGAAACGGTGGCATCCTGGGTTTCGGGCTTATAATTGGTTCTTATGGCCATGTTGCCGTAGCCCGTAATGTTGGAATCTCCGATGACCTCAATGCGGCGGGTCGATTTCTTTTGAGGAGTGAGAAAACGTCCGTCGGTTCTTATGTCGGTCATGACAATTTCCTTGTTAAGGCAAACCTCGTTTCTTCTGAGCACGGTTACTGTGTGAATGCCCTCGGGAAGATTTTCGGCAAGAACATATTCCTTTTTGGCATCGATAAGCTGATGGGGGCAGCGGGAATTATAATCCTCAAGCGACTGCTCCATATATCTTGTACCCTCTCGGTCGGTGGGGTCGAAATCACATTCAAAGTCATACATATTGCGGTCGTTGTCCACATAGATGTTGACGTAGGAGCGATTGGTGGGGCTGCCGTATTCGCCGGGGCGGCCGGTCAGCGTGTAAAAATCGGCCGAAAGACTCGTGCCGTAAAAACGGACGGTAAAACCGCTTGCCGAGTAGGTTATGTGCAGTTCGTCGTTTTCATAAAAGGTTCTGCCGTGGGTGGTGAGAATGTCGTCAAACTTGCCCTCCTTGGAACTGAGCGACATGAAATTTTCAAGACTTTCGCAAAGAGCGTCGGCGTCGCGCTGGGTTTTTACGTCGTTTTTCGCTCTGTCGAGGAATTTATAAAAGGCGGTTTTCTCGGATGCGGTCAGGTTGGCGGGGTCAAAGGCCTCTGCCTTTGCGACGGCGGCGTCGAGAGCCGTGCGGTCGGAAAGCCGTTCGGTTTTGGCAAAGCTTAAATCGTCAAGCTTGATTTTAACCTTGTCGGACGCCTTTATCACAAACTCGATTCTGTTGACCTCGTCCACCGAAGCTATAACAAGATTAAGGTTCATGACCACCTTGTTCCAGCCGTTTTGCACATTAAGGAAAGGCGACTTTGCGGTTTTGTATTTTTTTATGTCGTTTTTATAAATCAGAACCTTACATTCCTCCGAAAGCTTGGAGGCGTCGTCCACATAGAACCAAAATTCGAAATACTTTTCGTTTTTGACTCCGCCGGGGCAGGAAATATCGGTGAAATTCGCACCGATGGTCATGTCGCTTCCCTCAAAGGAATAGCAGCCCTCGCCCTCCATAAAATCGGTTTTATCGAGACCTCTTGCGGTTCCCGTCTGATCCCAGTCGGAAAAATATCCGTCGCATGGCTCAATCGAACGGGTGGAAATGTCCTCCTCGGCCGAGGCCGAAAAGACCGGCAGGCTTAAGGCAAGCGCCGCCGAAAGAATTATACAAAGCAATTTTTTCATAAAATCATCATCCTATATAAAATTACTGCCAAAATATTTTATCATAAAACACATATTTATAAAAGGGCACGATTACACAAAAAGTCCCCCTGAAATTTGTCTAAACCGACAGAAAAGCCTCCCTGTTTTTGCGGGCGGCCCTTAATCAGAACGACACAACAAGCTGCATCTTGAATTTTTCCTGTCCGAATACAGCGTGGGGAATGTCTTTCGGCATTATGAGGGTTTCGCCCTCGTTCAAAATAAACTCCTCGCCGCCGACGGTGAATTTTCCCGTTCCCTCAAGAACGGTGACCATGGCGTCGCCGCCCGCCGCATGGGTGGAGATTTCCTCGCCCTTGTCAAAGGAGAAAATCGTCATGCTGACCTTTTCGTTCTGCACAAGAGTCTTGCTTATAACCTGACCGGGCATATAGTCCACAAGCTCTTTAAGCTGCAGCTTTTTCTGTTTTTCGATATTTTTATACATAAAAATCCGCCTTTCGGTTGCCTAATTTCACAGATATTATACCACACACCCGCTGAAATTACAAATCTTTCTTTCGATTTCCGCTTTGTCAATTGCTTGTTCGGAAATTCATATTCACTTTTTTAATGTTTAAAAGTATAATAAACAAAAAAGGAGGATTGAAATGAAAAGTACGACAACCGCAAAAAAAATCATATGTATGCTGCTTTGCCTTTTGATTGCGGCGGCAATGCCTGTTTACGGCTCGGCCGATGTTCCCGCAAAAGGCGAGGCGCCTTCCGACGATGTGCCATATGGACTGAGTTACCGCTTTGTCACCTTCGACACGATAGAGATAACCGCATATAACGGTTACGAATCGGTACTGACCGTGCCGTCCTACATCGACGGCTTTAAGGTTGTGGGAATAAAGGATTTCCACACGGTATATCAATACAGCGACCACAGTACCGGCCTTAAAAAGGTCATCCTGCCCGAGACGGTCACATACATCGCCGACGAGGCCTTTGAGGACGGCTATTACACCAAAGTTCATTCGGCGCTTGAGGAGATCGTGCTTCCCGAAAGCTTAAAGACAATAGGCGAGTATGCTTTTTCGGGGTGCGGTGCACTAAAAAGCATTCACTTTCCGGCAGGACTCGAGCAAATAGCCAAAGGTGCCTTTGAAAGCTGTAATTCGCTTGAAAATGTAACCTTCGGCGGAGACGGCACATACATTCATCCTAACGCCTTCGGTGCCGTAAACAGTTCACTCAGCGAGGGCTTTGCGAAATTCCTTTATGACGAATATTACGATTGGCTTTGGGACGACAGCACATCCGATTTCTTTATATGGAAAAATATTTTGCTGGCATATAAGGGTGAAAGCAAAACCCCTGTCATTCCGAGCGGCGTAACGGCAATCGGCAAAAATGTTTTTACGCGCTACGACATTACCGGCGTGACCATTCCCGAAGGGGTTAAATACATCGGGCAATACGCTTTTTGGGAGTGCAAAGAGCTTAAAAGCGTTTCTTTCCCCAAAACCCTTGAACAGATCGACGGCACCGCCTTTTCCGACTGTGAAAAGCTTGAATCGGTCAACTTTAACGAGGGGCTTAAGATTATCGGAGACAACGCTTTTGCCGACTGTACGGCACTTACCTCGGCACTTCTTCCCGAGGGTTTAGAAGAGCTGGGCGAATGTGCATTTGAATATTGCGAAAACATTTCTCAGGTCAACATTCCATCTTCCATTATAAAAGCCGATAATGTTTTTTATGACTCAAAATGGTATAATGCCCTTCCCGAAGACTATGAGCTTTACTACGGAAGCGTTTTTCTCGGCATAATCGACAACGATTACAGCGACTATCCCGAGGAGCTGACCATCCGCCCCGGCACCAAAACGGTATATTTAGAATACGACTGCGACGGTCTTAAAAAGCTCAATCTTCCCAACGGGCTCGAGACGCTCATAATAAACGGCGGCGACGACCTGACCGAGCTTAATGTTCCTGAAAGTGTTAATTACATTGAGGTGAAAAAACTTTATAATCTCGTTTCGGCAAAGCTGCCGCAGACCTGTACCGTTGCCGACGCCTCTTTTGCCTATCTCCCAAAACTCAAAACCGTCAATATCCCTAAGGGCAATCCATATCTCAATGCATTTGCAGGCTGCGACGCTCTCGAAAACATTACAATTCCCGACGATGTGCTTGAGCTTGGCGCGATAGGCGGGCAGAATCTTCGCACCATAAATCTCGGTAACATCCGCGTGCTGGGCGAAGGCGCTCTTTCCTCCTCGAATCTTATGACCGAGGTCACCCTGCCCGACAGCCTTGTGGCCATTGAGGGCGGTGCATTTTCGGGATGTACGGCTCTTAAAACCGTAAAGGGCGGTAAAAATGTCAAAACCCTCGGAAGCGGTGCATTTTCCGGCTGCGGCTCGCTTAACGACCTTGGCGAGCTTGGGCAGTCGGTCACCTGGACCGAGCACGATTCTTTAGCCGCCACAGGCTGGTATTACAATCAGCCCGACGGCCCGGTATATTTCGGCAAGGTGGCCTATTGCTATAAAGGCAAGGTGCCCGAAAACACCACCCTCGTTATAAAGGAAGGCACCGTGGCGGTGGCGGGAGCATACATTACCGACCAGATGGAAATGACTCCCCACAACATGGCCAATTTTGAAACCCCCGATCTTGTGGGACTGGTTCTTCCCGAAAGCTGCAAGCTCGTTGATTATTACGCCTTTTGGGCCTGCGAAAAGCTGGCCTCCATAGAGTTTGGCGGAGCGGTAATCATAGACAATATGGCCTTTAACAACCACGGCTGCAAGACAATAAATCTGCCCGACAGCGTGCGCTATATCGGAGACAACGCCTTTTCAAGCGGAGATCTTGAAGCCGTTCATTTAAACGACGGCCTTCGCTATCTCGAAAACGGCGCGTTTTTCACCTACGGCAAGGGCAAGGGTATGACGGTTCCAGAAAGCGTTACATTCATCGGAAGTCAGGCAATCGGCTATTATCCCCCCGACCCCGACAACCCCTTCGGCGGCGTTGAAACCATCGACGGATTTGTCATAACAGGCGCAAAGGGCAGCGAGGCCGAAAGCTATGCTACCGCCAACGGATTCACCTTCCGCGAGGGCGATGACTCCGCCTGCACAAACCATTCCTTTGTATCGGACACCCTCTCCCCCACCTGCGTTTCCGAAGGATATACAGTTAAAACCTGCACAATCTGCGGGCACACCGAAATCAGCGACAGGAAGGGCGCAACGGGACAGCACAAAGAGGTTTCCGACGCATCTCTCGAAGCCTCCTGCTGCTCAAACGGGCACAGCGGCGGAAGCCATTGCGCCTCCTGCGGCAAGGTTTTATCTTCGGCAAGCTTTACCCCCGCTTTGGGCCACAACTGGGTCATTTCAAGGCTTGACGACCCATCCTATGTGGGCTATGGAATTTTCGACAGCGTTTACTATTGCCGCCGCTGCGAGCTGAGGGTGTATGTAAACGGCGATTACCTCCCCGCCCTCGGCGATGTGGATTTAAACGGCAGCGTGACCGTCACCGACGCGCTGCTTGCTCTCCAGGCATCGGTCGGCAAGCTTGAGCTTTCATCCGACAGCTTTGTTCAGGCCGACGTCAACCGCGACAACGCCCTCACTGTTACCGACGCCCTGCTTATTCTTCAGTATTCGGTTAAAAAGATAACGGCCTTTCCGTGATTAAAAGCTTAACCATGCAAAAAAAAAAGAGACAAGAACTTGCTTCTTGTCTCTTTTTGTTGTAAAGTTAATTACTTTGCCACGACGGTGTAGTAAGTATCGTTGCCTTTTACTTCCGAAGTAACGGTATATCCGTCGGCCACAAAGTTGGTACCCGCACCCTCGGCAGAGTTATTAGACGGATCAAAGTTCACAAAGGTACCGCCCTTGACGATGATCTTTGCAGTTCCGTCTTTATACGCCGAGTCAACGCAGTTGAGAAGGAAGTTATAGTAATAGGGAGCGCCGTAGGGCTCGCAGGCAAAGGTTCCTCCGGTGATGGTGAGGGTTCCCTTCTGAACCTGAACCGCAGTACCGCCGCCGTAGTAATAACCGCCGTTAATGGTGAGATTGGAACCATTTCTGACGTTAATGCCGTAACCGCCGTTTACGCCGGTGTCAATTCCGCCGTTTGCAGTTGCGTTTATAGTGGTGTCGGCATCGACAATCAAAGCGCAGAAATTGGTGTTGTTGTTTCCCATGTTGTCGGGAGAAACGATTTTTGCGTCGAGATTAAGGGTGGTGGGCTGGCTGATAATAACTCTCGAATCGGCATTATCTGCAATATTGTCGGTCTTAATGTCCTTATTAACGGCAACGGTTCCGCCGTTTACAAGGCTTTCCTTAAGCTCGGCGGCATTTACAACGGGATATGTTGCATTTGCGTCATAGTTATTATTATAGCTATCGTTTTCAACAGTATCCTGAGTTGCGACGACGGTGATTGTGATACCGGTGACCTCTTTACCCATGTAATCGTTGCCGGCAGTCTCCTGCATTTTTCCCGACATGGTGATGAGCTTGGTGGAGGCTCCCGCACCGAGATGACCCTCGGCGTTTATGTCGAAAGTGCCGTCCTCGGTGGTATAGCTGAAGTCGATTACATCAAGAAGATCGGTGTCGCCGACGGCTCCCGAAACAACAACCTTGTATTTAAGGGCAAGGGTTCCGTTGTTTACGATTTTGAAGGGCGTCAGGTTATAGGTGCAGCCCGGCTCCCAAAGGATGGCCTCGTCCTTACCGCCTTCCGCTTTGATGAAATTAAGAGTGTCGATGTGCACGTTGTTCGCGTCCACAATATCCACGTCCAATTTACCGGACTGAATTTTGTTGACCGAGGTGCTTGCCGTGTCGGTGAACCATGCAAAGGTGGTGCCGATGAGCATTGCTACGCAAACGAGCATAGCCAGAGTGCTTGACACAAGTGCTCTTTTGGTGTTTTTGCTGTTCATAACTTTTTCCTCCTTAAATTTTGTAACCCTTTCGGGTTCATCTTTTGCATTTATATTCTACTACTCTCGGCACTTTTGTCAAGACGTCATATTGCCGAAAATGCCTTTTATTTGCCGTATTTTTTCATGAAAAAGAGTCCCGAAAACCGAACTCAAATCACAAAACCTCAAGGGAATTAAAACGACAACTTAAGCACGGGAAAAGGAAAACTCCTCGGATAATGCCAAAGCATATCCGAGAAGTTTAGCGAACCGTTATGAAAATGTTGATTTGAGTCGGCAACGAATTTTAACACTCGGCCAAAGCCCAAATTATTTCTTTATCCATGTGGACGGAGCAAGAGTTATTATTATGGGGAAAAGCTCGAGACGTCCGAGCAGCATGGCAAAGGACAGCACAATTTTGGAAAAACCCGAATAGGCCGCAAAGCTTGAGGCGGGACACACAAGACCGAAGCCGGGGCCGATGTTGTTAAAGCAGGAAACGGCCGCCGAAAAGTTACTCTCGATGTCAAAAGCGCTGTCAAAGCACAGCAGAATAAACACGGCAATGAGGCAGGCAACATAAAGCGCAAGGTAACAGCCCACGCCGTTTACGGTTGCGTCGTCTATGGTTTTGCCCTCAAGGGTGACCGCCGTCCTCGAACGGGGATGTATAAGGCGGTTAAGCTCACGTTTTACCGATTTTGCAAGCAGCATGACCCTCGACACCTTAAAGCCGCCTCCGGTTGAGCCGGCACAGGCGCCGCAGAACATGAGGGTGAGCAATATGCCCTTGGAAAGAATGGGCCATGTGTTGAAATCGGCGGTGGCATAGCCCGTTGTGGTGACGATTGAAGCCACCTGGAAGGCCGAAAGACGAATACTGTCGGAAAGGCTTTGATATATCGGATAAATATTTACCGTTATCATGATGACGGCCGCGGCGACAATACCGAAATATGTCCAAAGCTCGCTGCTTTTAAAGGCGGTTTTGAAACGGCGTATGAGCATAAGGTAAAACAAATTGAAATTTATGCCGAAAAGCAGCATAAACACCGTTATGACCCATTGGCAATAGTTTGAATAGCCGCCGATACTGTCTCCCTTTATGCCGAAGCCTCCCGTTCCCGCCGTTCCGAGGGAATGAACCACGCTGTCGAAAAGAGGCATTCCGCCGAACAGCAGAAATACAATTTCAATAAGGGTCAGCGCCATATAAATAAGGTAGAGTATCTTGGCCGTTTCACGGATTTTGGGCACAAGCTTGCCCACCACCGGGCCCGGCACCTCGGCTCTCATAATGTGAATCGAGCGGTCGGAGGAGGAGGGCAATATGGCCATTATAAAAACAAGCACGCCCATTCCGCCGAGCCAATGGGTAAAGCTTCGCCAAAAGAGAATTCCGTGGCTTAAAGCCTCAACATCGGTGACTATGGAGGAGCCGGTTGTGGTAAAACCGCTGACCGTCTCGAACCATGCGTCGACATAGGAGGGAATTTCCCCGCTTATGACAAAGGGAAGCGCTCCGATTGCCGACATGATTATCCACGCAAGCGCAACCGTGGCAAAGCCTTCCTTGGCATATATAACATGGTTTCTCGGTTTGGCAAAAACGAGCGCGGCAAGGCTCACGGCCGCCGCCACCGCAATGGTTATGAGAAAGGCCGAATAACAGCTCTCTCCGTACATCAGCGAAACGGCAAGGGGCAGCAGCATAACGACTGCCTCAACCCCGACAATTTGTCCGATGGTATAAAGAACCACCCGTCTGTTCATATCGAAAATCCCTCTTTATTCAAAAATATCCGAAAGGGTGTTAAGGCGTTTTGCCGCCGCAATGACAATAACCCTGTCTCCTGCCATAATCGCGTCGTCACCGGTGGGGACTATGGGCTTTCTGCCGCGAATTATGCCCGCAATGAGAATGTTTTTATGAAGCTTTATGTCCCGAAGGGGCACGCCCGCGAAATTAAACCCGGCGCTGACCGAAAATTCGGCCGCCTCGGCACGCCCGTCCATAACCTTGTAGAGGGTGTCCATGCTGCTTCCCACCGTGTTGTTAAGGGCGCGGACATATCTCACCACAATGTCGGAAACAATGTCCTTGGGGGAAATGACGCTTTCTATTCCCAGGTCCTCGGCAATGGGGGTGAATTCATCCCTGTTGACCTTGGCAATGACCTTTTGAACCTTCTTGCCCGCCGCAAAATAGGAAAGCAGAATGTTTTCCTCGTCGATTCCCGTCAGCGCCACAAAGGCGTCCATGGAATCGAGGCCTTCCTCGAGAAGCAGCTCCTGCTGCGCTCCGTCGCCGCAAATAACCGCCGCCTTGCGAAGATTTTCGGCCAGCATCTGCGCCTTTTCTTCCTTCATTTCGATGATTTTAACCGAATGACCCGCCGCAATAAGCATTTTGGCAAGATAAAAGGCCGTTTTGCTGCCGCCGAGAATCATAACGTCCTTGGCCTGCTTTTTAAGCATGGAAATATTTTTAAGGAATTTTGTTATTTCGGCCGGGGCACCCACAATGCCTATACGGTCGCCGCTGTGAAGCTCAAAATTACCGTCGGGAATGTAAACCTGCTCACCGCGCTGAACAACGCAGATAAGCACAAAGGCCTTGTATTTTTCCCTCAAATCGCACAGCTTAAGCCCCTCAAGACCGGAATCGGCCTTAAGACGAAGCTCGATCATTTCAAAATACCGTCTCGAAAAACTGTCGACCTTGACGGCGGAGGGCAGCTTGAGAATATTGAACATCTCGTGAGCCGCCATCATTTCGGGGTTCATGGCCATGGAAAGCCCCAACTGCTGACGCATAAAATCAAGATTTTCCCCGTTATATTCGGGATTTCTTATGCGGGCAATGGTGTGGGCGGCGCCCATCTTTTTGCCCATAAAGCAGCTCAGCATATTAAGCTCGTCGGAACCCGTGGAAGCCACAATAAGGTCTGCCCGCTCGGCAGAAGCCTCACGAAGGGTTCTGCAGTCGGCTCCGTTGCCGCAAACGCCTATGACGTCATAGATGTTCGTTATTTCGGATATAATGTCCGGATCCTTGTCGATTGCCACAACATCGTGACCCTCGGCAACAAGACTGGAAATAACCGACGTGCCGATTTTTCCGCAGCCTATAACAAGAATGTTCATACTCAAAATACCCTCTTATCTTTTATATCGTGCATATTGTACTACTTTTTACCGTCTTTTTGTTCCGATTTAGAATTTTGTTTCGGAATATATAATTTCCCAACAAGAAAATTAACAAAGGTTGCGGGAAGAATGTGGGGCAAAAAGCAAAACAGACGGTAAAGCCCTCCGACGGTGTAGATATTTCTCACCCGTTTTTTCTCGGCGACCTTATACATCACACCCGCGATTTTTTCGGGGCTCATGCCGTGACGCTCGTCCTTTTCCATGGTTGCCACGCTTCTCGCCACCGCCCCGCCGTATTGCTCGTCGCCGGCAAACGAGCGTTTTCTCGCGTCGGTAAAACCGGTGTTTGCATCGCCGAGCTGCAGCGTGCACACCGACACGCCGAAGGGTTTAAGCTCGTTTCTCATGGCGTTTGAAAGCATATTGACCGCCGCCTTGGAGGCCGAATAAAAGCTTTGGAAGGGAATGGCGAAAACCGCCGCCGCAGAGGAAACAAACATAAGTCTGCCCTTTTTCATTTTTAAGAGCGGCAGCGCGTATTTTGCCGTCAAAAATGCTCCGAAGAAATTTACGTCAAGCTGGCTTTTTGCGTCGGCAAGCTCGGTAAATTCGGCGGCGCCCGAGATTCCGAAACCGGCATTGCAAATGCAAAGGTCGATGCCGTCGTTTTCTTCGGAAATCTTTTCGAAAGCCGACTTTACAGTCTGCTCGTCGGTGACATCGGCGGTTATGTGTGTAACACCGTCAAACGAGCTCCCCCGTCGGGAGAGCTCATATACCCGATAGCCTTCCTTTGCGAATTTTTCGGCGGCGGCTCTGCCTATTCCGCCCGAGCCGCCCGTTATAACCGCAGTTTTCATTTTATAATGTCAAACTCCTTTAACACCCGCTCGATTATTTCCACCGCCTCGTCGATAAGCTCCTTTGTGTGGCTCGCCATAAGGCTGACTCGCAGCAGGCACTCGCTCGGCGCCGTTGCGGGCGGAAGCACCGAATTTACGAACACGCCCTCGTCGAAAAGACGTTTTGAAACGGTCAGGGTCGTTTCGGCGTCGCTTATATATATGGGGATTATGGGGGTGGGGGCGTCCTTAATGCGTATGTTTTTTGCCCGAAGGGCGTTTCTCATATAGTTTGCAAGCTCGCAAAGCCTTTTGGGAAGCTCGGGCTGTTTTATAAGAACATCGAGAGCGCTTTCGGCCGCCGCACAGCAGGCAGGCGGCATGGAAGCCGAGAAAATGAAGGGACGGGAATTGTGCCTGACATATTCGCACACCGTCTCGCTTGCCGCAAGATAACCTCCGAGAGAGGCCAGCGACTTTGAAAAGGTTCCCATGACCAAATCGACCTCATGAGAAAGCCCGAAATGGGAGCCGGTTCCTTTTCCGCTCTCTCCGATAACTCCGAGCCCGTGGGCGTCGTCCACCATAAGGGCCGCGCCGTATTTTTTCTTAAGACGGACGATTTCGGGGAGATTTGCGATGTCCCCGCTCATGCTGAACACGCCGTCGGTGACAATAAGTATTCCCGCGCCCTTCGGCACCTTTTGCAGCGCCTTTTCGAGAGAATTCATGTCTCCGTGCTTATATCTCAGCATCGTTCCGCCGCAAAGCCTGCAGCCGTCGTAAATGCTGGCGTGATTTTCCCTGTCGCATATGACAAAGTCGTCCTTGCCGACAACGGCGCTTATAATGCCGAGATTTGACTGAAATCCCGTGGAAAAGGTCATTGCGCTTTCATAGCCGAGAAAATCCGCCAGCTTTTTTTCAAGTTCAAGATGAAGATTTAAGGTTCCGTTTAAAAAACGGGAACCCGAACAACCGGTACCGTATTGTTCGATTGCTTTTATTGCCGAATTTTTAACCTCCTCGTTTACCGTAAGCCCAAGATAGTTGTTGGAGCCGAGCATAATTTTACGCTTGCCCTCCATAATAACCTCGGTGTCCTGTTTGGACTGCAGCTCGTGAAAGTAGGGGTATATCCCCTTTTGCTTTGCCTCACGGGCAACAGTGTAGTTTTCGCACTTGGCGAATACTGTCGGTGTCATATATATCACTCCTGTTTTTCGGCCGCATAAAAATATGTGTGCCGTTATACAAAAACCTCCGGCAAAAACATTTTGCGCATATGGAGGTATTGTTTATGAAATTAAAACAGAGGCATTGTGACATTAAAGCGGTTTTCCGCTTGGTTTCATAATAACAAATAAAAGTCTCTTTTTCAAGGAAAATAATTGTATTCTCATTCTTTGTGTTATATAATGAGCGAAAGAGGTGTTCCTATGACAAAGAAAACCAAAATCATTGTTATATGTATTGCGGCTGCCGTTGCCCTTTCGGCCGTGACCGCCGCCGTAATTTCCCTTTCCCGCAGAAACAAAAAGCCCGCCGACGAAACCGTTGACTCATCATCGGTGTCGCAGGAGTCGTCATCCGCTCCCGATTTCGCCATAAAGGTGACCCCCTCGTCGGACAGCTCTTCTGCCGTCCAAAGCGAGGTTAAAAGCCGCTCGGAGGCCGTATCGGAAGAAATATCCCCCGAGGCATTTAAAAAGACGGTTGACGCGGCGGCCTGTTTTTACTATATGAGTTTCGACTCCTCCTCGCTCTCGGTTCGCGACTGCTTTGACATTCTCGAGTCGTTGACGGTGGAGCAAAGCATAACCGGGCAAAATGATTTTTTCCCCGCCGAGCGCAAGGACTTTTCAAACCTTGTAACCAAGGACACGGCAGCGGCGGTTTTTTCCGAGCTTTTGGGAAAATCAGACGTGTCCGACTCCTCCCGTCTTTCTTCCGACGGACAAAGCTATGAGTTCATGCTTGCGGGGGGCATGGGCGCTCCCGAGGCAACGGTTCTTTCGGCAAAAAGCCAATCGGGCGGCACCTTTGAGCTGACGGTTAAATTTTATCAGCAAAACGCCGGCGGTGAAGTGACGGTAAATCAAAGCGCCCGCATGACTCTTGAAAAGGTCGGCGGCAAATATTTTGACTACCGAATTTTAAGCCTTGCAAAGCTTGACGGCTGATTTATTTTTAACATTAAAAAGGGAACGGCAAAATTTACCGTTCCCTTTTAACTTTTCCGCCGTCTAGGCTCCCTTGTGCAAAGAGAGCCGTCGGCGCAGCCGACCGAGAGATTGTATTTTCACGGACCTACTTTTTCCGTGCCCTTTTTCAGCCTTCGCTTGCAAGCTTCTCCACCAGCTTTTCGGCCTTTTCTCTCATTGCGACGGCGTTTTTGTTTTTCTCAACCGTCGTGCCGTCGGTTTTTCTTATGCAAAAATAAAGATTTTCGGGAAGTCCGCAGTCGGCAAGTGAGGCCTGAAGAGCGCTCCCCTTCCAATTCCACGCCGTGCCGTTTTTATCGGGCATGAAATCATTGCTTTCAAAAACCTCCACCGACGAATCGCTTAAATAGTCATATCCGTGCTCGTCCACAATAAAAAGCACATATTCTGCCGTGGCGACCGCCGACAGCAGCTTTTCGGAATTCGCCACCGAATAGTTGACTCCGGCAAGATTGTTGCCGTTATAGGACACGTTGTTGACCCGATAAAGCACCTCGCCGTTGCCGTTATAATCCTCGGTATAATCGCAAAGCTTTTCCGAAAGGGCGTTTGCGGCGTTGTCAAGCAAATTCTGATTGACGTAGAGCAGCGCCTGGTCGTCGGGCTTTTCCTTTGAGGTGCACTGCACAAGGCAGACAAGCCCGGTGATGATGAAAAAAACGGTGATTATCGTGTGCCATTTGTAGTGGTACCAGAAATTTTCGATTTTCTGCTTAAAGGTCATGCCCTCGCCGCCTTTCGGATTTTCAAGCATTATAGCACATTTCACCCCGCAATTTCAAGCCTTTCGGGAGGTTACCGGAATACTTATTTCGGTGACATATTGTTCTTTATCGGTGGTAAATCCGTAATCTATGAGGGTGATTTCGCGGGAAAAGCCGGAGGGAGAAAGCCCGTTTTCATTCATATAATTCATAAGCTTTTTATACTGCTCGGCCGCCTCGGTGTGGCTGCCGCGGAAACGCACCGAAACGCATTTGGTCTTTGGAAGGGTCATGACCTTTCCCGAAAACTTGTCCTCGTCGTCAAGCAGCAGAAAAATTCCGTCGTATTTTGAAAATTCGCCTGCCGCAAGATGCTCGGCGGATATTCCCACCCCCACCTTTCCGAGAAAGATCACAGCCTCGCTTTCAAGCTCGGCCATGCGGATGGTGGGTCCCTCGATGTCTCGGTAATCCTTAATTTCAAGGGATTTTTCGGTGAAAAACATTCGGCAGGGGGCAAGAGAGGAAAGATAAATTTCGTCAAGGCGGGAGTTTTTGGCGTCCACAAGGCTTTCCAGCCGTTTTTCAATCTTCTTTTCCACGCGGCGAAGCTCCAAAAGCTTCTGTTCCACCGAAAGCTTTTGGGCGCGAAGCTTTTGCTCGATTTTGTCCACGTCCCTGTCCTTCATAAAATCGGAAATTTCCGAAAGAGGCATGTCAAGCGCCCTTAAATACCTCACGGTATTAAATGCCTCGAACTGACGGGTGCTGTAATATCGATACCCCGTGTTTTCGTCGGTTTTTTCGGGAAGAATCAGCCCCAAATCCTCATAATGCCGAATACTGCTGACGCTTAAGTGAAACAGCTTTGCCATTTCTCCGATTTGAAAAAGTCTCATGCCGCCGCCTTCTTTCGGGCTCTGACGGTGGGGTCGGCGCCGTTTTTGGTGATAATTGCAAAGGCGATAAGGCAGACAATCGTCGACACGAGAGAGCCCGCCGTTGAGGCAAAGCCCATGGGAAGAAGGGTGTCGGCAAAGAGCTTGGAGGCGAGAAACGCCCCGGGAATACGTACAAACACAATGGAAATGATGTTATGCAAAAAGGAAAGCTCGGAACGGCCGCAGGCACAGAAATATCCGCTGAAGCTGAACTGAATTCCTCCGATACAACTGTCCCAGACATAGCCCCTGAAATATTGTCCGCCCGCCCTTATCACGGCAAGGTCCGACGTGAAAAGCGACACGACAGGCTCGGCGGCAAACTGAACCGCCACGGCGGCGCAAAAGCCTATCCCTGTGGAAATCGCAATGGCATATTTAAGGGTCTGCTTTGCACGCTCGGGCTTTTTGGCTCCGAAATTTTGCGCCGCAAGCGCCGACACGGCCGACAGCATGGACGACGGCACAAGGAACATAAATCCGATTATTTTTTCCACGATTCCAACCGCCGCCGCATCGGTCAGTCCTCGGCGATTGGCGATAATTGTGATAATAATAAAGGAAATTTGTATAAAACCGTCCTGAAGGCAAACGGGTACTCCCACCCGAAGAAGGGCAAGCACCGTCTTTTTGTCGGGCTTTAAATATTTGACGGCGAAAGGAATTTCCGACTTTCTTTTTGTAATGAAAACAAGGGAAACAATAACGCTGAGCAGTTGGGAAAGGGTGGTGCCCAAAGCCGCTCCCACCGCGCCCATGTGAAAGGCGCCCATAAAAAGATAATCAAGGCCGATATTTGCGGCGCAGGCCACGGCGATGAAATACATGGGGCTTTTCGAGTCGCCCAGCCCCCTATATATCGAGGCGATAATGTTATAAGCCGTTATAAAGGGTATGCCCGCAAAGCAGACGGTCAGGTAGGAAACGGCGCCCGCTGCGGCCTGCTCGGGAGTCGACAGCAGCGACACGATCCCGCTCCTGAAAAACATGAGTATAACGGTCAGCACCGCCGAAATTGCCAAAAAGAGCGTGATTGTGTTTCCGATGTTTTTCGAAACTTCCTCACGGTTTTTCGCTCCCACGGCACGTCCCACCGCCACCGTCGTTCCCATGGCGAGCCCGACAATCATAACCGTCAGCATATGCATTACCTGCGAGCCCACCGAAACGGCGGCCGTACCCTCGACCCCCTCATACCTGCCGATTATGAAAAGATCGGCCATGCCGTAGAGGGTCTGAAGAAAACATGACAGCAAAAAGGGCAGCGAAAAATAAACCACATTTTTAAATACGCTGCCGCTTGTAAGATTTTTTTCCATCGGTTTCTCTCTTTTCCTTTTAAGTCCTTTCTATTATAAACTCTACAACCGTTATAATGTCAATTATTTTTTGCCTTTAATTCCTATTTGCAAAATAAAGACCGTCTTATGGGTTATAATAAAGAAAAAAGAAGGGCGGAAGGCTTATGTGCACGGCGGCAACCTATAAAACCAAGGATTTTTACATGGGGCGAACCCTTGACTATGAATTTTCCTACGGAGAACAGATAGCGGCGGTGCCGCGGAACTTCCCTTTTGATTTTTCCTCGGGAAAAAGCGACAACCATTATGCCATGATAGGCATGGCTCACATTGCCGACGGATTTCCGCTTTTTTATGACGCGGCGAACGAAAAGGGGCTGTGCATGGCGGGACTTAATTTTGTGGGCAACGCCCGCTACGCCGAGCCGACAAACGGCAAGGTGAATGTTGCTCAATATGAATTTATCCCCTTTGTGCTTGCAAACTGCACCTCGGTCAGGGAGGCCGAAAAGCTGCTTTTTGACATAAATCTCACGGGAACTCCCTTTTCCGAAAAGCTTCCCGCGGCTCAGCTTCATTGGATGATAGCCGACAGCGAACGCTGCATCACCGTCGAGTCGAGAGCCGACGGATTTAAGGTGTTCGATAACCCCGCGGGGGTGCTGACCAACAATCCCCCCTTTGAGCAGCAGCTTTTTTCCCTTAACAATTATATGAATTTGTCTCCCCGCGACCCCCAAAACCGTTTTTCCGAAAAGCTCGGTCTTGAAAGATACAGCAGGGGCATGGGCGCCTTGGGGCTTCCCGGAGACCTTTCCTCCTCTTCCCGTTTTGTGCGGGCGGCATTTACACGGCTTAATTCGGTTTCGGGAGAAAGCGAGGAGCAAAGCGTGAGCCAGTTTTTCCACATTCTCGGCTCGGTGG